>Ga0208330_1000052_pt1 | contig 77501 bp, 65 predicted proteins | sample DeeseametaMP1896_FD_184180 | JGI IMG/M metagenome (GOLD analysis project Ga0208330, IMG submission 184180) | Marine microbial communities from the Deep Pacific Ocean - MP1896 (SPAdes) | ecosystem: Environmental > Aquatic > Marine > Oceanic | place: East of Hawaii, North Pacific Ocean | collected... | reverse complement strand
CCCCGGATCCTGCGGCCACACGCCATGCTCGGCCCACACCCCGGCGGTATTGTTGCCGGTGATTTCGTTGCCGTCGGACAGCGCGGCGACGGAGGGCGACGGATAAACGCCCAGATGCGAGTGCGCGTCGATGACACCGGGCGTCACCCAGCGCCCTTTGGCATCGATCACTCTGGCGCCACGCGGCGCGGACAGGTCGCGACCGACCTTGGCGATCCTGCCGTCTTCCAGCAGTACGCTGCCGTTGTGGATGCGCTCACCGGTGCCGGTCAGCACGGTCGCATTGCGGATCAGCGTGGTCTTGGAGGGCAGCGGCTGATAGGTCGAGGCAAAGGGTTCACGGGCGGGTTCCGTTGAATCCGTAGACGGTCCGCAGGCCGTCAGCATCAGTGCGGTCAGCGCGAGGAAGAGCGAACGTGGAGACATGGGCGATGGCGTGACAATTGACAGGCTTGGAGAGTACCGGTCCGTGGCACAGGGGTGAAGCGCCGGCCGGTTCGCATGGAGGCGTCGACAGGGCTGGGAATTTTCTGCCAAGCGGCAGGTCTGCCGTGATGAGGGGGGGCGGTTGGCTATATCTTTGCATGTCATCTTTTCGTAAAGTTTAAAACACAGTCCGGCGACGATCGGGCAATTGCACCGGGCCGCGCGTCCGGAACCGCATCGATTCACCATCCACTACACACTCGCAGGGCGCGGGTCTTTGCCGGTCGCGCCCGCATGGAGAACTTGGTCATGGGACTCTCAACTCGCCTTTTCCGGTCGGCGCTGCTCGGCGGCGCTGCGCTATGTTTTTCCGTACACAACGTTCACGCGTCCGAGCCGCCATCCCAGGACGTGACTGCCCCGACCGGGGCGGGCGACACCCTGGTGGTCGAATGGGTCGGCTCCGCACCGGCGGGTGCGACCGGGGCCGTGACCAACTCCTGTCCGGAAGGCACGGGTGATTCGCATGACATCGTCCTGGCGCTGCCGGACGGTTTCTACGACGGTCGATCGCTGATCGCGGACTTTCATATCGAGTGGCCGGTCGGCACCAACATCGGCATCGTCACCGATCCGGATCTGGTGCTCAGCATCTATCAGGATGGCACCGCGCTGGGCTCCAGCGATGGCGGATCCCCGGAGGAAAACGTCCGTGTGATCGATCCCGCCGCCGGCACGCTGACCGCTGTGGTGTGTCCTTATTTCGCCAGTGGCGCCACTGACTATTCGGCCAGCCTGACGCTGCAAGTCGCGGGCGAGACAGCCTGTGTGGAAGCCCCCACCAAGGCCATCGCCGCCGCGTCTCCGGTCTCCGCCGGTGGTAGCTTGAGCGGCCTGGAAGCGCCCCGGATCGGGAATTTCGACAAGTTCCTCAAGGAGGACGCGACGGCCCTGTCGGCGGTGCCGCAGGGTGTGTTCGGCGGCCGCTTGCAGAACGTGCAGTTCGACCGTCAGCTGGACAAGCCGACGTTCCTGTGGGCCGAGAAGGTGGCGCCAAGTCCGTCCGTTGGCGCATTGGCCGACGAGCGCGAACTGATGATCGCCAAGGCCCGTGCGCATCTGCGTCGGGAATCCAAGCTGCTGAAGCTCACCGACGCGCTGATCGACGAAGCGGAGGTGGCCTTCGCGGGCTACAACGGTGCGGGCCCCGCCGTGGTGCGTTTCCGCCAGCGTGTCGGTGGTCTGGAAGTCTTCCAGCGCTATCTCAACGTGCTGATGGACCGGAATCTCGACCCGGTCGCCGTCTCCGGTTACTTCGCGACGGATTTTGACGCCGGCGAAGTCGCCACCCGCAGCTTTGCATCAGGCGCAGCGCAGGCCATTGCGTCAGCCTGGGGATCGCTGGGCGGCGTGCTGAGCGCATTGAACCTGGTGCCCGAGGATGTCGACGGCGAATACACCTGGTTCTCACTGCCGGTGTTGTCCGGATCTCATCTCATGGAACGGCGGCCGCGTGTCCGCTCCATGTACTACGCGCGTGGCAACACGCTGGAGCCGGCGTACTACGTCGAGCTGTTCAGCCGCACGCGCGTTGGTGGTGCATTGAGCGCCTTCGCCTTCATGGTGTCGGCGGAGTCCGGCGAGATTCTGCATCGCAAGAATCTGGTCAACGACGCCGCCTTCACCTATCGCGTGTTCGCGGACACGACGGCGCCTTACGCGCCGTTCGATTCGCCTCTGGGGAATGATCAGACGCCGTTCCAGGGTTCCGGCCCCGATGTCGATGTGCCGCGACTGCCGGCCTCGACGGCGCTGGTGTCGCTGGAGTCCGGACCGATCAGCACCGGTGATCCGTGGCTTGCGGACGACGCGACCCAGACCATCGGCAACAACGTCGAGGCCTGTATTGACGCGCTCGACACGCCGCTGTCCGGGATCATTTCCAATCCGCTGAATACCTGCACCGAACTCACGCAGGACGTGCCGGATATCTACGCACCGACCAGTGGCGAGCGGGAGTTCGACTACGACGTGATTCCCGACGGCGATCCCAGCGAGCAGGAAGCCCAGTACGGCGCCATCGTGAACATGTTCTACATCGTCAACTGGATGCACGACTGGTGGTACGACCACGGTTTCGACGAGGAATCCGGCAACGCCCAGCTGGACAACTACGGTCGCGGTGGCGCCGACGGTGACCCGATCCTGGCGCAGGGTCAGGATGCTTCCGGCCGCAACAACGCCAACATGGCCACTCCGGCTGACGGCTCCTCGCCGACGATGCAGCAGTACCTGTTCGACGGTGCGCTCAACGGCGAGGTGAAGCAGCTGACGCCGACCGAAACCGAGCCGTTCACGTTCACCGGTGCGTCCTTCGGGCCGTCCACCTTCGACGTGACCGGGTCGGTGGTCGTCGCCGCCGACAACTTTGGCGATTCGGACACGGATGGCTGTGGCCTCGTCGATCCGCTGCTGGGTCTGGTCAATGCTCCGGGGCTGCCTCAGTTGAGCCTGGCCGGCAACATCGCCCTGATTGATCGCGGCGGCTGCCCGTTCACGACCAAGGCCCAGTTCGCCCTGCTTTCCGGTGCGAGCGCGATGGTCGTGGTGAACAACGTCGATACGGCACCGATTACCATGGGCAACGGGGACGTGCCGCTCGTGCCACTCCCGAATAGCCCGACCGACCCGCTCTACCAGATTCCCTCCGTGATGATCAGCAAGGCTGACGGCCAGATCCTCAAGGACAATCTGGCGGCCGGCGAGGTCACCATGCGGGTGAACCGCGAGCCGTCCGTTGATTCCGACGGCACGCTGGACAACCAGATCATCGCGCATGAGCTGTTCCACTACGTGCATCACCGCCTAACCGACTCCAGCAACCAGCAGGCCCGTGCCATGTCCGAGGGTTGGGGCGACATCAACGCGTTCATGCTGTCGGCACGTGCTGACGACGCCAACGCGCCGTTCAACGAGAACTACTCGGGCGCGTACTCGCTGGCGGGTTATGTGACGCACAACTTCTGGTCGGGCATCCGTCGCGCGCCATATTCCACGGACTTTTCGCGCAATGCGTTCACCTTCAAGCATATTGCTGATGGTGAGCCGACGCCCGATGGCGGTGACGGTGCCACGAACTCAGCCGTGCACAGCTCGGGTGAGATCTGGGCCAACATGATGTGGAACTGCTACGCAGGTCTGATCAACGACCCGCGTCACAGCTTCGATGAGGCGCAGTCGCGGATGAAGGACTACATCATCGGTGGCTTCAAGATGACGCCGGCCAATGCGACCTACACCGAAGCGCGTGATGCGGTGTTGTCAGTGGCCCTGGCTAACGACTACCTCGACTTTGAAGCCTGCTCCAACGGCTTCGCTGCTCGGGGTGCCGGTCTGTTCGCAGTCGCTCCGTCACGTGATAGTGCAGATCACGTCGGTGTGGTGGAGGACTTCACCCCCTTCGTCTGCGAAGCCAGCCAGGGTGGTGGCGGAGGTGATGGCGGCGACACCGGCGGCAATCCTCCGACCGGTTCCAGCGGCAGCCTGGGTCTGGGTGTGCTCGCCTTCCTGCTGGCGATGAGCATGGCGCTCACCTATCGCCGCCGAGAGGTGCAACCCCAGCGCTAGCGATTCGCTTAGCTGGATAGTCAAAACCGGGCGCTGGGTTTCCAGCGTCCGGTTTTTTATGGGTCAGGGTTTAGCAGGCGTGACGTCTCCATGGTTTGCCTGCCACGGCGAGGAGCACGGTATTCGCCGGCTGGAATAGGGTTCCTGGGCATTGGCCTCGGTTGTTCAGGTGAACAAGCCGTTTATCTCGCCGACAGTGGCAGCGGTCGAAAGTGCGGGCTCAGCTGGCATGCTATTCGCGACACTGCGATTTATCAGCGCTTGGCAAGGGGAATTGACGATCATGAAGATTCGGTGGGGGCTCGCTGCCTGGCTGGTCGTCAGTCTGTTCGTGACTGCGTGTTCAGGGGACTACTCTGGAGGCGATCCCGCGCCCAGCGGTGGCAGCGGCGGCGGGTCTGGCAGTGACGCGTCGCTAAACATTGCGGGGCGGGATCACTACAACGCGGTGTGTTCCTCCTGCCACGGAGCAGATGGTACAGGGACACCGTCTGGCCCGACCTTGATTGGGTGCGCGACCTGCGGAACGATCGAGCAACTGGCGAGCCGCATCACTGGGACGATGCCATTGGCGGACCCTGCGATATGCGCCGGGCAGTGCGCCACGGACACAGCCGAGTACGTACTGGCCGCGTTCAATAATGGATTCGACGACAGTCAGGCGCGCGGGGTATTGGCAGAAATTGTTCCGGCAAGTTTGGTCGTCACCCTCCGGAAGGCAACCCTGAATTTGGCTGGGCGGCTGCCCACTGACACAGAAGTCAGCAATGTCGAGATCGGCGGCGAGTCAGATTTCGAAGCAGTACTGGACACCGTCATGACTGAGGCAGCGTTCTACGATCGCCTCATCGAGATCTACAACGACGATCTGCTTCAGAACAAATATTTGAACAACGAGAACGCCGTGAACCTGCTGCGGGACGGTGATTTCCCTCAGCGCCGGTGGTATCGCGACATCGGGTTGGACACCGAGGATGATGAGCAGCGTGAGCAGTTCAACTATTTGAAGCAGCAGACCAATGATGCCGTGGCCCAGGAAGCGCTCCGGTTGGTCGAATACGTCGTGCGAAATGACCGGCCGATCAGCGAGATACTTACCGCGGAGTACATGGTCGCCAACTACTATTCTGCACGCGCCTACGGTGTCGAACACCAAGCGGCTTGGCGCGAGCTACCCGATCCTCCGTACCCCGATTACCCCTACGACCCCGGCGACTTCCGACCGGTCCGAATCGCCAATCAAACCTACGGCGAGATCCCGCATGCTGGGCTGCTGACGTCAGCCATGTTCATGAACCGGTTCCCGACCACGTATACCAACCGCAACAGGCATCGCTCGCGCATGGTCCATCGCCTGTTTCTGGACACCGATGTGCTTCAGTTATCAGGGGTGCGGCCCGGTGACGCGGTGGATCTCGAGAGTACGACCCCGACACTGGACAACCCTGCATGTTCCGTCTGTCATACCGTGGTTGATCCGGTCGCGTCGGCTTTTCAAAACTGGAACGAACGCGGACAGTTCCAGCCGTCCCGCCTGAACGGCGGGTGGCATTCCGACATGGAGGCGCGAGGATTCAACGGCGCATCCATGCCGCTGGCCGGCAATGTGGACCGGTCCGTGGCATGGATTGCCGGCGAGGTAGTGCGGGATCCGCGGTTCGCCAGATCTGTCGTCAAACGTCTATTCAGAGGAATGACCGGGCAGCAGCCTCTCGCGGTGCCGGCGGCGGATGTGGCGGCTGATGCGCCGGTCCGACTGGCCTATCAGGCGCAGGTTGCGCATTTCAACGATTTGCGAGACATCTTGGTCATGGCGGACTTCCGCCTAAAGCCGCTGATCCGGGCCATTGTGCTGGGTCCGTATTTCCGCGCTGATGCCGTCGTGGACGCCGCCACGCAAAGCGATGCGGTGCATCAATACAGTGGAGCAGAGCGACTGCTCACCCCTGAAATGCTCCATCGCAAGATCATCGCTACGCTGGGTCAGCGTTGGGAGCGCTACGGACATCCGCGCCTGACGACGAGTCGCAGCGACAGCCTGCGGGTGCTGTACGGTGGAATCGATTCCGACAACGTTGTTACCCGCATTACCGCACCCAACGGCATCATGGCATCGACGCAGGCGCGGATGGCTCATGAAATGGCCTGTATCGTCACCGCGCGCGATTTCTTCCGGCCGCAGAGTGAACGCCTATTGTTTCCACTCGTGGGTCAAACCCAGCGGTTGCTGACGGACGATGGCGACATCGATCCGGTCGCACGGACAGCCTACGAACAGAACCTCGTGTACCTGTTTTGGCGGCTACTTGGCCAGCGGCTGGAGGCCCATGATCTGGATATCCAGCAGGCTCTTAATCTCATGGTCACGGTTCAGTCGCGCGGGCGCGATCAATTTGGCGAGCGCCTGAACTACAACTGCGACCTCACCAATGACCCGGAGACCGGTGAGTCCCTCCCCAGCGAGCGAAAAATTACCGACGATGCCGGCTACGTACTGCGAACCTGGCAGGCGGCGCTGGTGTATCTGCTCACCGATTACCGGTTCGTCTACGAGTAGGAGGGGTCTTATGAATCGACGCGATGTACTTCAGTTGCTGTCCTCCGCTGGCCTCGCCACGATCGCACCATTGGGGTCATCCGCAAGGGCGCAGACCGCTGGTCGACGTTACTTTGTGTTCGTGAACGCCGGTGGAGGCTGGGACCCGACGAGTCTCTGCGATCCCAAGGGTGACGCGGAGCGTGCTGATGGCCGCGGGCCTGTGAACCATTTTTTTGCCAGCGACATCCGCCGAGTTGGGCAAGGCGACATCCGTTATGCGCCATTTCCAGCTCCGGAGCTTGCGACCTCGACGCTGCGTGACGACAACCCGATCAGCGGCTATGACGATTTTTTCCAAGCTGTCGGACCGGAGTTGCTCATCATCAATGGCATCGATACCGAGACCAACAACCACGAGACGGGCTCGCGCACGGTCTGGAGTGGGTCGGATCAGCAGACCCAGCCAGCCTTGGCGGCATTGATCGCACAGGCTCACGCACCCTCCAGTCCGTTGGCATTCATCAGCAATGGCGGTTACGACTACACCGATGGCCTGATCGCGCCGACCCGAGTCTCCGGTACAGGGATTTTCCGTGACCTGTCGTATCCGAATCGTTCGAATACCAACGACGATGCGGATCTCAGCAACGAACAAAGCTTCTTTCTTCCGGATGCGATCGACGCCGTCATCGCTGATGCGCGCGCTCGGCGCATGCAGAATCTCATCGCGCGGTCTGCCCTGCCGCAGCGGCGCGCCGCCGCCAACGCCTTATTCACGGTGCAGGGGGGCGGCGGTAACCTGAACCAGCTGGTCGAATACCTACCGAGCAGCGTTTCTGCAGGGCTACGCGGGCAGGCGGAGATCGCGGTCGCCGCGTTTCAGGCCGATGTGGCCGTCTGCGCCAACCTCACTAGCGGAGGATTCGACACCCACGGCAACCATGATCGCGATGCGACATACCGTATGGCCGTGCTGATTGATGGCGTCCACCATCTCTGGCGAAGCATCGGTGACGCCGGACTGGCCGACCGCACAACGGTGCTGGTCGGTTCGGATTTCGGTCGGACTCCGTTCTACAACGATGGCAATGGAAAAGATCACTGGAACGCGACTAGCTTGATGGCGTTCGGTGCGGGTGTGGTCGGGGGACGCGTGGTTGGTGGCACTGACGAGCACTTCGTGGAGCAGCGTATCGACCCGCAAAGCCTACGCCCAAGCGAGGGCAATGACGCGATCCGGCTGACCTTTGCTCATGTACATCGAGCAGCGCGAAGGTTGGCTGGAATCGACAATGACGCGATTGCCCGCACCTATCCATTATTCGCTGAAGATTTACCGATCTTCGGATAATCCCGCTTTTTTCGGGACAGACCACCCATGAACGGGGCTGTTTTGTCGCGAGCGTTTCATCTGCAGCGCAGACACTGTCCGGATCGCGCCCGTCCGGGCGCCCGGGGCTCGTGTTGTTATGGATCGTCGTCGTTTTCTTCGTCAGTCCGGTTGGCTGACCGGTGTTGCGCTGGTGCCCGTGTTCAGTGGCTGTGGCTCATCAACCGATCCGGCCGGCTTGGAGCCGCCGGCTGATGGCCCGGCGGCCTTCAATCACGGCGTCGCCAGTGGCGATCCGCTTAGCGATCGCGTGATCTTGTGGACGCGAGTGACGCCGGCGCAGGACGGCCCGGTGGCGGTGCGCTATCAGGTCGCCACCGACCCGGCGCTGCAGGCTATTGTTGCCGATGAGGTGGTCATGACAACGGCCGAGCGGGACTACACGGTCAAGGTTGATCCGGCGGGCCTGCAGCCGGGAACGACTTATTACTACCGGTTTAGTGTCGGCGAGACGCGGTCGCCGGTCGGCCGCACCAAGACCTTGCCGGTGGGCAGCGTCGACCGTCTGCGGTTTGCGTTCACATCCTGTTCCAATTACCCGGCGGGCTACTTTTCCACCTACCGCCACATGGCCGCGCGGCAGGATCTGGATGCGGTGTTCCATCTCGGCGACTTTCTCTACGAAAGCGGCAGCAGCGGCAGTCTGGAGCGAGCGCATTTTCCGGATCACGAAATCGTTTCGCTCACCGACTACCGGCAGCGGCACGCGCAGTACAAGACCGATCCGGACCTGCAGGCGCTGCAGCGACAGCATCCGATGATTTGCGTCTGGGACGACCACGAATCGACCAACGATTCCTGGTCGGACGGCGCGCAGAATCACACCGAAGGCGACGAGGGCGTCTGGCTGGAGCGCAAGGCCACCGCGATCCAGGCCTATTTCGAGTGGATGCCGATCCGGGTGGTGGACCCAAATGATGATCAGCGGATCTGGCGCCAGTTCACCTTTGGTGATCTGGTTGATCTGCTGATGCTCGACACGCGCTTGTATGGCCGCGATGAGCAGTTGCCGACGCCTCCGCTGAACTCGCAAGACCTGAATGACCCCTCACGGCAGTTGCTCGGTGGCGTGCAGGAAGCCTGGCTTGCGGGCCGGCTGGCAACCACCAGCGCGCGGTGGAAGATCCTCGGGCAGCAGGTGATGTTCGGTCAGCTGCGGCTGGCGTCGTTACCCGATCTCTCCGTACTGGGGCTGACTCTGGCCGAGGAGCTGCTGGCGCTGAATGCCGACCAGTGGGATGGCTACCCGGCGGCCCGCGATCGCGTGTTCAACATGATCGAGGCGAACGGTCTGGATGATGTCATCGTGCTCACCGGCGACATCCACAGCAGCTGGGGCATGGAGCTTTATCGTGATCCGGGTGATCTGCTGACCTTGCTCGACAACATCGTCGGCGATCCGGTGGACCTGGGGCTGATCAAGGGTTTGGGTGTGGAGTTCGTGACGCCCTCGGTGACCTCCAGCGGGTTTCCGGCCGGCACCACGCCGCTACTGCAGGCCGCGTTCAATCTTGTTGACCCGCATATCAAATATTTCGAGGGCGAGCAGCACGGCTATGTGCTGCTGGACATGACCCACGAGCGCACGCAGGGCGAGTGGTGGTATGTCGATTCGATCACCGACCCGGCGTCCGGCGAGTACTACGCCACCGGCCTGTTCACGCGCTCCGGGGAAAATCATCTGCGGCGCGCGGAGGCTCCTACAGAAGCCCGGCCCGATGCGCCGGTCCTGGCGCCGTAGAAAAGCACCGATTCACACAGCGCTTTTCTGGCGACCTTCGGCGGTCGTTCGGCGGCTGTTCTAGCGCAGCGTTGTTCGGAACACGGAGAACCGCGAATCGCGCTGCACGCGCTCAAGCAGGCGGTCGCTGGTGTAGACCAGCTGGCCGCGTTCCAGGCGTTGGAACGTCGCATTGCCGGGCCCGCTGATGCGTTGCTCATCACCAAACCCGCCAGCCGTGACCGTGGCGGCGTAAACGCGCCAGCGCCAGTCGTCGCTGCGGCTGTCAGACCAGGTCAGCGTCAGCGTGCCCAGCGCGGTGGTTCCGAACACCGGACGGCGGGCCATGCCCGGATTGGCCACGTTGGTCACTGCGATAGGCGTGGTGAAGTTCGCACCGTCGTCGGCCGAACGTGCGCTGCGGATGAACAGGTCGCGGCCGGAGGAGCCGCTGTTGTCCTTGGCGTCCCAGGCCACGACAAGCGCGCCCTCCTCAGTGAAGGCGAGGGTGGAATGCCAGTCGGCATGGCTGGCGTCGCCGCTGGCATTGACGGGGGCGGACCAGTCGCCTCCAGCAGCGCGTGTGGCGACCAGAATCTCCCAATCGTCCGGATCGGTGCCCTCGCCGGTGAGCAGCGAGCCGGTCCAGCCGGGCTCGCTGTCGAAGCGGTTGTCTTGCCAGCTGACGGCGATCAGGCCGTCACCACGGACAGCGACGGCAGGTGCAATCGACGCGGGATGCCGTGCACTACGCGTATCCACCAGCGGGATGGCGGGGTTCACGGACTTGCCGGCACCCGACAGATTAATGGGTTCGGCGTCCTGTCCGACCACCCGGGCCATGATGTCGAAGGCCGCCAGATTCAGCGGCGCGGGCAGTGTGCCGGTCGCGTTGTCCTGCCACACGACCACCGGAAGTCCTGTGGGGGTGACATCGATGTCCGGGTGCATGGCCCGGCCCGCGCCCTGGCTGACGACCACTACATCGCCCCAGTTTTCGCCGTTGTCGACGCTGCTGCGCAGGTGAATCTGCGGGCGGCGTGGCGTCTGATCCTCGCCCTCGTCCTGCCAGACCACCCATACCGTGCCGTTGCGTGCGGCCACACGGGGAAAGCGTGCCGTGCGCGATGTGCTGAGCACGACGGGGTCGGTGAGCGTGTCCCGGCCGGTTGAGCCGCGACGGTAGACGACGGTGGTGGCGGCGGGCTGATGCTGTTCCGCGACGAGATGCACGGCCGACCCGGCTACGGCGACATCGGCAAAGCCGTGGAAATCAGCGCCGGAGAACGCCGGTTTGGCGTTATCCGACAGCGCCGAATCGACGGGCACCGGGATTTCCGGTTGCGGCTCGGCCCGTTCACCGGTGACCGATACGAAGATGGGCGTGGTCATCGCCAGGAGCTGATCGCTGGGGTTGGCAGGGGCGCCGAGTCCGGAAATCACTCCCGGGCCGCGCACCATCAGATACCACCATCCGTGGCCTGCATTGGGCGCCGTCACATCCAGCGTGATGGCGCCGGTGGCGAGCTCGGTTCCGCTCAGGGTGGCCAGCGGCTCGAGCGGATTGTCCGGACCGTTGTCCCGACCCGGCGCGGCATACAGCCGAACGTCCAGACCCAGCGCGCGTTCGGCGCTGATGCGCAGCTGAAAGCGGGTGCCTGGCTCCGCAAGCAGCTCGTCGCCGACCACGCCCTCGAAGCGGCCATCGCCGTCAACGTCGGCCTCCAGCGTCAGGAACGGACCTAATGGACCGGACGACACGGTCGTCCTGCCGGCGGCCAAGCCCTGAAGAATGGCGCGCTCGGAATCATCGGCCGCGAACACGTAAGTGGTGGGCGAGCCGGGGCCAGAGATCGCCCACAGCAGCTTGTCGTGATTGTCACTGGCGCCGACCACGCCAAATCGCCAGCCAGCGTTCCAGCGGTTTTCGGCGTAGTCGATCTCCGCCTCGGGGTTTTCGCCGCGGTTCCACACCTCGGCCAGCGCCTGACCGACCTGTGAGCCGAAGGCATTGGCGGTGTCGTTTGCCTGGTCATAGCTACGCCGGTCGGGGTGAGCCTGATTCCACAGCGCGCCTTGTGCACGGATGTCCCACAGCGACTGCTGCACGGTTCTGAATCCGGGATCGCCCGCCGGGCCCGCGCCCTGTACGGCCGTGTCGATGTGGCCGAAGACGGTGCAATGCGGCGAGCCGTTGGCCTCCTCGCCGGTGATCAGCAGTAACTGGTCGCTGTCCCACAGCGGGTCGTAGTGCTGGTCGAAGGTGCGATGATCGGTTAGCGGCATCCAGTCCAGTTGCTGCAGCACGGCAAAGCCGATCTGGTCCGCGATGCTGGTCGTGCCGGGACCGCGGTCGTCCAGCCCCTGCCGCAGAAAGCTGCCGTCGCTGGAATGATCGTTGTGCACGTGACCGTCCCCGCCATACCAGGCACCTTGGGGCGCGTCTGGCAGGAAGGTCGCCGCCACGTTGCGGTCGGCCGTCATGCTCAGGCTGCAGGTCTCGCCCTCGCAATCGCCTGACCAGCCGGCGAAGTAGTGACCGGTGGCGGCAGCAGCGGTCAGCGTCACGCTGGTTCCATCCTCGAACTCGGCCGAGGCTTCGCTGCAGTCAGTGTCGCAGCGCAGGCCTTCGGGCGTGCTGGTCACGGTGCCGCGCCCGTTCAGGCCTGGTTTGGTCACGTGCAGCGCGGGCTGGCTGATTGGCTCGAAGCGCGCGGTGACGGTGGTTGGTCCACTCAAGGTCAACATGCATTGTGCGGTGCCCGAGCACGCGCCGCCCCAGCCCGAAAAGCGGTTGTCCGTCGCTGGCTCGGCGACCAGCGCCAGCGTGGTCGTGGCGTCGAAGTCGGCGCTGCACTGGGCGCCGCAATCGATGGTGCCCGGTGGCTCCGATCGAACAGAGCCGGCCCCGTCACCAATGCGTTCGACGCTGATCGAGACCGGCTCCGGCGGCGGCTCCTGAAACGTCACGTTCGTGGAATCCCGACTGTCGCAGGCAGTGAGGATCAGCAGGGGAACAAGACATAGCAGATAAGGGCGCATGCGGCAGGCATCAAAAAAAGCAGCCGCGCATTATCCGGCGCGTAGACGACACGGCGATGACAAACCGCCGTGTCCGGGTGGCGTCAGCGTCCCACGGATGAGGCCGGGACGAACCATGGACCCTTGATCTCATAGGTGGCGCCGAGGTTTCGGTCATCGGCCGGCCCCGACGGCCCGCTGTAGCCACTGACATACAGCCGCTGGCCGTCCGGGCTGAACGCGGGGCCGGCCGGTTCGCCGTTCGACATCAGCTGCAGCATGGGCACCTGGCGGCCATCCGGTGTGAGACCCACCACCTGGGTGTCGTCGCCGTCTTCGCAGCAGATGATGTCGCCATCGGGGGTCATGATCACGTTGTCCAGCGCCGAGAGAATGTTGTCCGGGCTGGAATCGTCATCGTAGATGGCCTGCACCGTTTGCGCGGCAATGTCATAGCGCCAGAGCCGGTTGTCTCCCTTGGTCGAGAACACCAGGCTGTGGTCGTGGTGGTACCAGATGCCTTCACCACCATCGAAGCGCTCCATGCCCGGCACCTGGAACCGGGTTGGGTTCAGCACGGATTCGTGCCGCTGCAAGTCGATGGGCTGGGGGAAGGGCACGTTGGCCCAGGTCACGGCGCGGGGCGTGAAGATGTCGCCGCTGGCGACCCGCGCGACCTGTAGTGTGCCGCTGCTCAGGTCCGGCCGCGAGCCGTCGGCAACATGGGTGCTCGGAACAAATCGGTAGAACCCACCGCCGTTGAAGGCGTCGTTGCGTTGGTCCTCGGTCATGTAAATGTGCATGGGGTCGGCCAGCGGATCGACCGCGCAGGCTTCGTGCTGGAATTTGCCGAGGGCGTCCAGGCGTACCGCGTCAGCGGCGGTCCCGAACGGGAAGCATTCGTACACGTAGCCGGAATCGGTTTCTTCGCAGCTAAGCCAGGTGCCCCAGGGCGTGGCGCCGCCAGCGCAGTTCTTGGTGCTGCCGACCAGCACCGGGTAGGCGTCGATCAGATGGCCATCGCGATCGAAGCGAAGTGCGCCGACGCCGGCCTGGTCGTAGGCGTTATTGCCGTCGCCATCCTCGTTCTTTTCGCTGTTCGACAGGTACGCCCAACCGCCGTCCTCGGCCGCGAACAAGGCGCCGCCATCTGGTTTTTCATGCCATAGATAGTCGCTGCCGGGAATCGGCGCCACGCCCTCGGCCGCCACGCGCCGCACGGTGAACCCCGGCGGTACGCGCACCCCAAAACGGTCCGGCTCGCCCAGCGGACCCAGGTGGCCGATATTGCTCACCAGCGGTTCGCCGGTCACCGGATCTGTCGGCTGCCGACCCTGGGTGCCGGAGCCGCAGCCCACCAGCCAACCGGATTGCAGATAAACGCCGAGCTGTGCGGCGCCATGGAGGAACTGGCGACGGGTGAACGAGGGCATGGCAGCGCAGGGAATGGGTTGACTGGTTAGTTCAGCAAGCGGGGGTTGCAGTCTCATGACCACGACCGTTGTGGTGACATTTCACCATCGCGCTTGTCTGATGCGAGGTATTCACATGGACGTAGCGTGTCAGGTAACGGGAGGGGGCCGGCGCGTCAGGAGGACGCACTGATGAAACTCATAGCCACCTTCGTGGCCCTGATGTTCTGTACGACGGCGGTGGCCGCTGATCTTTATGTGGGCCCAGCCGGCTCCGACAATGCCAAAGGGCATAAGCCAGACGAGGCGTTTGCCACGATCAATCATGCGCTGCAGCGGGCCGAGCCTGGCGACACCGTTTATTTGCTACCCGGCGAGTACCAGCAGGATATCCGCACCGTTCGCGATGGCTTGCTGACCAAGCCCATCACCATCGCCGGTCTCAAGGGCGATGATTTCAAGAATGACCACAGCGTTGTCGTTCCCGCGACGGTAACCGGCGGTGGCGAGGGGCGCATCGTGCAGATCCGGCACAGCTACATTCAGCTTCAGGACTTTGTCGTTGACGGGTTGAGCGGCGATCCGGTCGAGCCGGACAATATCCGCGACAAGTTGGTCTTCGTGCACAGTGAGGAGCGTGAGGAAGGGCTCCGTGGCGTGCGTATAGAGCGCATGATCCTGACGCACGCTGGCGGCGAATGTCTGCGATTTCGACATCGGGTTTCGGACAGCGAGATCGCCTACAACAGCATCAGCGATTGCGGCATGCATGACTTTCCGTTCGAGCGGTCCAGCAAGAATGGCGAGGCGATCTACATCGGCACCTCGTTCAAGCAATGGGAGGACGGCAAGAACCCGACATCGGATGCGGATGTGTCCACGCGCAACCGGATTCATCACAACATCATCACCACCCGCGGTAACGAGTGTGTTGATCTCAAGGAAGGCACCACCGCGAACCAAGTCTACGAAAACCAGTGCACCGGACAGCTCGATGCCAATTCGGCCGGGTTCAATTCCGCGGGTAACGGCAACGTGTTTCGCGGCAACGTCGTGTATGGCAACGCCGGCTCCGGTTTCCGCTTCGGCAGCGACAAGAAGGGCTTCGGCATCGAGAATATCGCCGCCGGCAATCGCGTGTTCAACAATGCCCAGTTCGGGTTCAAGATCATGAACGAACCCCAGGCGCAACTCTGCGGCAACCACTTCGAGGACAACGGCAAGGGCGAGTACTACTCCGACCAAGGGCGCAAATACGCGCCGGCCGCCCGGTGTGGCTCTTAGCGGGGAGTCCGATCCAGGACTGGAACATGGTGTTTGATGTCCTTGGCGCCGAAGAGCGGCAATACACGCAATCGCAGCTCAGCACACGCACGCTGTCGGCCGAGCAGGATATCCAGGTGCTCCAGGCCCACGATCGCGGCCTGATCCAGCGGCTCACCGACGCGACTGCACCAGACGTGGTGGTGTCGCCTGGCTACTGCTCCATCTACGAGCAATGCTGGTCGATGGATCAAGGCAACGGCCCTCAGCCGGTCGCTCTATGCGACTGGCCCGAGGACGAACGCTTTCTGCAGTAGCCACCCAGCCGCGTGTGCTCTAGGGCACGTGCTGGTCGACCAGAATCGTGTTGCCATCCGGGTCGGCCAGCGTGATGTGGGCGGGTCCGGTCGAGGTGGGGTCGGCCTCAGTGATCAGGTCGACGCCGGCGGTCTTCAGCTGCGCCTGTATCGCCCGCACATCGTCAAAGCCCTCCAGCGCATTGCACTGGGCACCCCAGCCTGGGTTAAGGAAACACTGATCTATTCACACCACCAAGACGGAGCCGGTTTTCCCGCAAGCCCAGGCGGAGTGAGTGCGGTTTGGTCATTCCAAATGAGCGAACGACAACGCAGGTTTGCGGGAAAACCGGCCCGTTCCATTCGGATTGCGCCTGAAAACAGGCCATGCGGCGTTGCTCGTCGCTTATTTGGAATGACCAAACGTCACTTCTCGCGCCTTGCCTGGCCTGTTTTCAGGCGGCAACTTGGCGGCGGGAATAGATCAGTGTTTCCTTAAAGGTAAGGATGTTGCTTTCAAACATGCCCTGGAAAAGCCCGATCGTACTGGTGCCATTGCGCAGTACCAGCCAATTTTGCGTGATGTCACCGCCCGTTACTTCAAACCCCAGCTTTTCATAGAACGCCTTGGATGCCTGAATGTCCTTGACGGCCAAGCTGACCGAGAATGCTCCGAGTTCCATCGTTTTCTCTCCTTGTTGTGGTCCGCAAACATGTGGGTTTGCTCCGCCGCGAACGGTCGGCAATGCCGTCATCCTGCCATGTGCGAGGTGGTGGTCAGCGTTCCTGATCGGGCTCATTGGCCTGCGCCAGGTCGGGATGCCAGCGCACCGGAAAGTTCATCGAGCTGGCAATGAAGCACAGCGCATGCGCGCGGGCATGCAGCGTCTTCGCCAGAGTGAGATCGGCCGGTGGTCTGAAGCGCACCTGCGGTTGCAGCAGAACGTCGCGGAACCGGCCGCCGCCGGCACCGGACAGTTCCAGCAGGCCTACGGCCTGATCGCGGTAGCGCTCGACCACCAGTCCGGCATCGGCACAGAGGTGCAGGTACCAGAGCATGTGACAGCTCGATAGTGACGCGATCAGCAAATCCTCGGGATTGTGCCGAGTCGGATCGCCGCGAAAGGCAGGATCGGAGGAGCCGCGAAGCACCGGCTTGCCCTCGATACGGATCACGTGATCACGGGCATAGTCGCCGTAGTGCCCTGTGCCGGCGCCGGTATTGCCCGTCCACTCAACGTCGACGCGGTAGCGATGGGTGTCGGACGTCATGGCTGGGCGACAACATCCGCCCCGGGCAGAAAGTGGCGCCGTTCCGAGGCGCTGGGAACCCGGCATGTCTGGCCGCGGCCGAACCACCGGTAGCGGTGGCGGGCCACGAAACGATAAAGGCTATTGCGGATTCGACGCGGGACCCAGCGGGTCGCTGTGAGCCATCGCCAGGGCCGGGGCAAACCGGCCACGATTCGCAACACGGCGTCGGACTCCGTGTACGCGTGCTGGTCTGCGATCACGATGATGGTGTCGTAGCGGTCCGCCGGAAAGTCCCATTGCCTGAGCAATGCTTGTCCGGCGATCGACTGCACCGGGGCAAGGCGAAAGACCGCGTGGCGGTCGGTCCGGAGAATGAACCGCACCCAGGCCGAACACAGGTGGCAGACACCGTCGAACAACACGATCGGCGGGGCGTCGGGTGAACTCATGGCGCCTGGGCGGAGCATGCGCCACGTCGATCTGTACGTGTCACCAGCGGTGGCTCCAGACGGTCAGAACCGTGGAGCCTAGCCGGAGTCGCCGGGAAAAACACGCGTCGGCTGCCGAAGCCGACGCGTGGCGTTCCTCGTCGTTCAGGTGTCGTTCGACGAGATCAGCGTGTAGCCGGCCTGGCGCATGCAGCGGTGGTAGTCGGTGTAGGACTCCGAGGCCGCATCGCCGGCCCCGGTGAAGCCCGAGGCCTCTTCGCAAGCCGAGTTGTCTCGGGTGTAGATCACCCTGGAGACCGGTGCTTCGGCGCTCCACCAGTGCGTGGGCTTCGTTGTAGTGGTTGTGCCGCAAGCGGACAACAGCCCTGCGACGATGAATGCCGGTACGAGTGTCTTGTACATGGTGTGCTCCTCCTGGCCATACATGAGTTATGTGACAGTTGTATGACGCATGATTGACACCTTAGACCCGTTGTTTTTGTAGGTCAATAGTTCCTAGGATAAAAAGTCCGCTAGTTGGCGCGGATTCTCCGGCCCGGTCTTTTCAGATCAACGGTTTACTTGCCGAATTTGTGGCGCAGGGTGTACCAGCTCGGGTACGGGATCTGCCGGGCGTCGTCCTTGCGGGTCCAGTGCCGGACCACCCGGCCGTCCGACAATCGGAGGGCCTTGGCGACATCCTTGCTGGACAGACCCTTGCGGTCCATCCACTCCCGCAGTTCCTTGGAGGAAGGAGGATATTTGTTCATTCAGGCGTGGTCTGGAGGCGATCGGGGCAGTCTGCCCATCGGATCGATGATCCTACCGGGCACGACGCTTTCTGACCATGCAGGGTCGTCGGGGGCGCCGTTCTGACGAGGCTGAGGTCATGCTCTGAAGCCGCAGCGGATCGGCCGGCGTCTAGCGCCGCCAATGCATGCGTGAGATGACCGAAGACAGGGAGGTTTTGGTCGGCGTTGAATAGATCGACGTTAACGCCAGCTTCACATTATGCTAGCCGGCATCTTGCCGACATTCTGGAACGTCTGTTAATGATCTCCAAGCACTCCGAGTATCTCGGCACCGCCCGTGAGATCGCGCACGGTATCGTGCGGGAGCAGGCCGAACAGGTTTATTCCGAGCGCCGCTGGCCGGAGGGGGCCATCCGCGAGTTGCAACGGGCGGGGCTGGGCGGGCTGTCTGTTCCCACCGAATTCGGCGGACTGGGCGGCGGGGCCAGCAGCCTGGCCGAGGTTTGCGAGGTGCTTGGGGAGCAGTGCGCATCCACGGCGATTTGTTTTGGCATGCATTGCGTCGGCTCGGCCGTCATTGCGGCCCACGCCACGCCGGCCCAGCAGCGGGAGTTGCTTGAACCGATTTGCGAAGGCGAGCACATCACCACGCTGGCGCTGTCAGAACCCGGAACCGGGGTGCATTTCTACCTGCCGCAAACGCAGATACTCGCGAGTGGGTCCGGTTATGTGCTCAACGGCCGCAAGACCTTCGTCACGAACGGTAACCATGCAGATTCCTATGTGCTCTCGGGCGTTTCAGCTGTCGATGGCCTGTCGTTCTCCTGTGCGGTTGCTCCCCAGGGCACGCCGGGGATGGAGTGGTCAGGACAGTGGACCGGCATGGGCATGCGCGGCAATTCGTCGTTGCAACTCGCTCTGAATGATGTCGCGATTCCGGAGAGCCACCTGCTGGGCAATGAAGGCGATCAGATCTGGTACGTTTTCCATGTCGTCGCGCCGTATTTCTTGATGGCGATGTCGGGTGTCTACCTGGGCATCGCCCAGGCCGCTTACTCCGCAGCCTGCGCACACCTCACCAAGCGCTCGTATTCACATACCGGTTCGATGTTGGCGGATACCGCAGTGTTGCAGCATCGCATCGGCAGGCTGTGGGGCGAGTTGGAAAAGACGCGGCAGCTGGTCCATGCAGCGGCCAAGAAGTTCGACATGGGTTCCGATGACGCTCTGCTAGCGGTGATGGCGGCCAAGGCCGAAGTCGCTGACTGCGCCGTCATGATGACCAACGAGGCCATGACACTTTGCGGGGGGATCGGTTATCGCGATGCCGGGCCGCTTGAGCGCTATCTGCACGATGCGCGTGCGGCGCACGTGATGGCGCCAACCACGGACACGTTGCGCACATGGATCGGGCGCGCTGCGCTCGATTTGCCGCTGCTGGGAGATTGACGCCATGCCTGATGTCGCCGCGCTCGATCTCGAACCCGCTTTCGTCAACCGCGTCCGGGATGCCGGTGCGGGGTTGAGTTGCTCCGAGTTTCACGACAGCGCGGCGTTCATCATGGATGACCAACTCAAGGCCGAGACCTGCGCCGTGTTGGTTGGCGCGTCGCTGGTCGATCCGCTGCCACTGTTGACGAGCCTCGGGCGACAAGACCGCGACATGCCTGTGGTGGTCTTGCGTAAAAGCCATGACCTTCGTGACCTCAAGACCCGGCTGCGTTTCGCGCCCGGCATCGGACGCCAGATTCGCATCTGGGACGAGGCCGAGTTCGACGACATCATTCCGATGATCCATGCGTTCGCGACGCGAAAGAGCACGCAGGCAGCGCTCAGCCGTGGGCTGGCCGCTGCCGCGAGGCAGCCCAGCATCGGCAAAGCCGACTATGAGCTGGACGAAGTGCTCAGCAATGCCCCGATCGGCATCGCCGTGCTCAATCCGCAGGGCGAAATTCTCGCGATTAACCGCTCTTCGGAGAGTCTGCTGGGTTGGTCGCGCAGCCGTGTGCGTGACCGCAAGCTGGCCGAGCGGTTCAATGCCGAGCAGCGCTTGGTGATGGAAGAGATGATCGCCGCCTGCCTCAAGGGCGACGCGATCAGCGGCCCACACCGCTTCGAGCTACGCCACGTTGTGCGCGGCGAACCCATGATTGTGCAGGTTTCGGCGGGGCGCATTGGTGAGATCGGCGCGGTCTCCGGGTGTGCTGTCTATCTCGATGACATCACAGACTTGGCCGAGGCGCAGAACGAGGTTGAAGCCGCGCGCGCCCGTCTGGAGGACAAGGTTGCTGCCCGCACGCGGGCCATGAGTGCGATCAAGGCACGTTTGGAGCAGCGTGGTGCTGAGCTGGAACGTTCCAACGACGAATTGAAGCAGGCGAAGGCGGAGCTCGAACAACTCACGGTCAGAGATGGACTCACCGGCCTCTACAACCGTCGCTATCTGGATTTGAGGTTGTCGGAAGAAAGTAGCCGCATGCAGCGGATGAATTCACCGATGGCCGTGTTGATGATCGATATCGACCACTTCAAGGCTTACAACGACACGCTTGGCCATGTGGAAGGAGACGTTTGCCTGACGCAGGTGGCGCAAGTGATTTCGGCCGCCTGTCGGCGCAGCGGGGAGTTCGCGGCACGCTATGGCGGCGAGGAATTCTCCGTGGTCCTGCCGGGCTCCACGGCTGACGAAGCACTGGTCGCAGCGCAGCGGATCATCGAGCAACTCGCCGAACTGGACATCCCGCACCCGACGGCTTCGCACGTCACGGTCAGTATCGGTATCGAATCGGCAACCGGCCCCGGCATGCCGGCTCCCGGCGAACTGATACGCCGGGCGGACAAGGCGCTATACGCCTCTAAGCAGGCGGGACGGAACCGGGCGACGGTTTATTCGGCAGGCTAGGCAAGCCGCGACAGGATCGATCATGTCAGGCGTCACGATGATCTCTTCGAACCATCGGCGGCGAGGCCATTGGACGAGTACCCCCTACAGACCTTCAAGGCGCTGCGCGACACCTCGTACGGTTAGCTTTATCGCGTCGGTAATTCCTGCGTTCACCTCCAGTTCGTTCTCCGGCTGATAGGGATAGAACGCCCTGAAATGATAAGGCTGATCACCGACGTTGAATCTTAGCCAAACAACGACAACGTCATGGCCCGCAGGCATTTCGGATGCGTAGTACTCGCCTTCCTGCTTGTCATCACACCCCACCTTGTTTTCGTCAGGATGTCGATCCACCGTTGGTTCGGCATCAATCAGCACTTTTTCAAAGAGATAAACCGCGTCGTCCGTACGGCTCGCCTCCTTCGCGAGTTGCCCTGCAACTCCCCCAATGGCATCGCCTGCTCGGTGCAGTGAACGCAGTCGCTCGTTGACGTATACGTCAAATCGGCGAAGCACGACCCGATGGTTCGTGACAGCCGGAACGGCGTCGGCCAGCAGGGCGGCGAACATGTCGGTTTTGGGCGGGCTATACGCGTCAGCGGGCTGATGGCGTATGCCGTATCGGCAGCTATAGATGTTCCCGTATCCGGTAGCGAAGCCCGGGTAGTCATCGGCGGACGTCCTGTCGACAACAAAGGGCTTTGTCGGCGAGGTCAGATTGGTCATGACCACTTGATTGCTGTGCGTTGCACATCCGGAGGCCGCTAAGGCGGCCAGCATTGATGCGATGGCAAGTAAACGGCGTTGCATAACTAGGCTCAGGACGCGATGCGCCAACAAGTGAGGCCAAAATGATACGGACGTCGCGTCAACAAAAAGCAAAGTTCACTTCTGGCGTCCGGGCGGTCACCGATTGCGCCCGTACTGCTCATGACTGGTCACCCAATCACCGGTGGCCACAGCGGCTGCCAGTGACATCTCACCCGCAAGCACGGTTGCGCCGATGATCTCGGCCAGCTTGCGGGCTTTGCCCTGACCGTAGCAGTCCATCATTTCCAGGCATTCACGCTGGCTTGGCAGGCCGGTGCCACCGCCGTAGCTGGCGCAGATCAACGAGGGCAGGGTGATGGAAAAGTAGTAGCTGCCGTCGTCGGTGAGTTCGCCCACCGCCGCGCCCACGCAGGATTCGGCGACGTTGGCGGCATCCTGTCCGGTGGCGATGAACGTGGCGGTGATGCCGTTGGCGGCATGGGCGCCATTGTTCATCGAGCCGGCCATGAAGGCGCCGGTCATGGACATGATGCGACGCCGGTAGAGCGATTTGCAGTCAATGCCCATGACGTCCCGCATGAGCTGATCGGGGATGGTGCACTCGGCGATCACGCGTTTGCCGCGGCTGTGCAAAAAATTGATCTGCGAGGGCTTCTTGTCGGTGTCCATGTTGCCGGACAACGAAAACCGTTCTACCGCAAAGGGGCTGTTCGCCAGAATCCATTGGCAGGCGGCATGCGTGGCCTTCCCGCACATGTTCTGCCCGGCGGCATCGCCGGTGGTGAAATTGAAGCGCAGGTAGAGAAAGCGCGCAGCGGCGTAGTGTTCGACATTACGCAGCTTGCCGATGCTGGTCGTGGCTTCCGCCGTGGCGCGGATGGTCGCCATGTTGTCGATGATCCAGGCGCCGAACTGCTTGGCGGTCCGGGCGTTGTCGAATGCGAAGACAGGCGCTCGCTGCATGGCGTCGTCAGCCACCGTCACGGTGATGCCGCCGGCTTCCCGCGTCAGCCGCATGCCGCGGTTGTAGCTGGCCACCAGCGTGCCTTCGGCCGTGGCCATCGGCACATAGAACTCGCCCTGAGCATGTTCGCCATTGACCAGAACGGGGCCGGCAATGCCAAGCGGGACCTGCGCGACACCGGTGAAATGTTCGCAGTTGCCTTGGGTCTCCGTGGCATCGAAGCTGTAACTGCCGGTGTGCTTGAGCTCAACGCCGGTTTGATCGCGGATGAAGTCGCGGCGCGCCTTGGCGGCAGACTCCGCGTAGTCGTTGGCTTTGTCTCGGGGAATGCGTGGGCGGCCGATCGGCGCGGTCTGGGTCATGGGTCTCTCCGGTGGGGTTGCGGCGGATCAGGTCAGTCCGCGGCGAGTAGTTGTTCTACCTGCGTCTTGAGAATGGCTGAGGCGTGGGCGAGCTTGGCCGCATCGCCGGGGTGCTGCATCAGGACGTGCAGCGTTAGCGATTCGCTGAGCAGGATGATGCTGCGCGCCACCATCGGATCGAGTCTGCGTCCCTCCGCCTCCTCGAACGCGGCACAGTACATGTCCTCGATCTGCTGGTGCATGGCCAGGCGCATGCCGTGCAAAGCGCCGTCCGGGCGCAGCGCCTCCGAGGTGATCACCCGGATGATCGGTCCGGCGGTGGACACGAAATCCATGTAGACCGCCTGGGCCCGGACCAGTCGTTGGATTCCGCTGCCCGGATGCTTCATGGCCTCGTGTCGGCAAGCCAGCAGGTGCTTGAGTGATCGTTCGTAGATCGCCGACAGCACCGCGCTCTTGTCCGAAAAATGCAGGTAGAACGTGCGGCGCGAGACCCCGGCTGCGTCGAGGATTGACTGAACGCTGGTGTTCTCGAAACCGCGCGCGGCAAAGGCGCGAGCGCCACCCTTGATGATGCGCAGGCGGGTTTGGTCGCGTCGGCTGGCGGGCGGTGAATCTTGCGGGTGCCGTGCGGTCGCCGTTGTGTCCATGCCGGGCGTTGTCCTTTCAATCTGACGGGCGCCAACCAATGCGCCCGGGTGTGTTGGACGAATGTATACACCCTGTTTACTTGCCCTTGCAAGTCAGATACATTCGCCAGCTTCGGGCCGCGCTGCCGGCTCGATGGTGCGAGACAACCAACACAGACATGGGGAGACAACACCATGCAAGCGAGCACTCCGGAGGCCGGCGCGGCCTATTCGGCCAAATACGCCTGGTTCGTAGTGGCCATCTTGATGATGGCCTATGTGTTTTCATTCGTGGATCGGCAGATCCTGAACCTGATGGTCGGGCCAATTCGTAACGATCTCGGTATCTCCGATACGGAGATGAGCCTGCTGATGGGGTTCTCGTTCGCGATTTTCTACACGATCATGGGAATTCCGCTTGGTCGCATGGCGGATTCCAAAAGCCGCCGTGGGCTGGTCACGGTCGGTATTATTGTTTGGAGCGTGATGACCGCGCTTTGCGGCCTGGCCAAGCATTACTGGCAGTTGTTCATATTCCGGATCGGCGTGGGTGTTGGTGAGGCGGCGTTATCGCCCGCGGCCTACTCGATGATTGCCGACTATTTCCCGCCGTCCAAACGGGCGACGGCCATCAGCGTTTACTCGATGGGCATCTACATCGGTTCCGGTATTGCCTTTCTGCTCGGTGGGTTGATTGTCGAATTCGTCACCGCCCAGGGTGCAGTCACGCTTCCCGTGCTCGGCGAAACCCGGCCCTGGCAGGTCGTGTTTTATGTGCTGGGCGCCTCGGGCTTGTTGTTCAGTTTTGCCTTCCTGCTGATCAAGGAACCCAAGCGCAGCGGTGCCGGCACCGCCGCCGTGGTGCCGATCAAGGAAGTGGTGGCCTATCTCAAGCTCAACCGGCGGACCGTGCTCAGCCACAACATCGGCTTCGCGATGATTGCGTTCTGCAGCTATGGCACCGCGGCGTGGATACCCACCTATTTCGTCCGCGTGCACGGCTGGTCCATCGGCCAGGTCGGCCTGGTCTTCGGGCTGATCGTGATGATCTTCGGCTCGCTGGGTATCGTCACCGGTGGGCGCCTGTCGGATCGCTGGACTGCGCAGGGTCGCAGCGACGCGCCCATGCGCGTTGGCCTGGTCGCTGCGATTTGCGTTATCCCGTTTGGCGCCGGCTACATGCTGTCGCCCAGCAGCCTCGTGGCCGGGTTATTCCTCGTGCCGGCAACGTTTTTTATCAGCATGCCCTTCGGCGTGGCGCCGACAGCGATCCAGGACATCATGCCCAACCGCCTGCGTGGTCAGGCCTCGGCGTTGTATCTGTTCATCGTGAACATGATTGGCCTCGGCATCGGTCCGACCGCGGTTGCGGTCGTCACCGACTTCGTGTTCCACGATGACAACATGGTGGGCTGGTCGATGTTCCTGGTCAGCGGCGTCGCGGGGGTGGTGGCGATTACCTTGCTGGCGACAGGCATGAAGCCTTATCGGGAGAGCTTGGCACGTGTGCGTGAGCAGGCCACCTGAGTCGTAGGGCGAGGCCGCCTACCGGATAATTTCGTAGCGATCGGCTTCTCGGCACTGCGCCTCTGCGAGCAGGCGCAAGCGCTGTCGGGGAGCGCCGCTCGCATAGTCCGCCTCGTTGGTTGTTCGACGGCACTGCTGGATGAGGCCGTACCGATTGATCGACGCTGCGCGCACCGCGGGAGTTTAAGGTGGTGGCCCGAGGGGGTAACGGAGACAGGGTATGGAGATGACATCGGATCACATCGCGCTGCTGTCAGCAGGTGCGTTCCTGATCGTCGGCATGATCACCGGCATCTGGAAGTACTCGCACATCATGCGTTCGAAGACCGCAGAGGCGCCGGTGTATGTCGACATTTGTCACCGTACGGCGCTGATGTACGCGTTTGCCTGTCTGGTCCTGCAGCAGCTCGCGCTACACAGCCGCTGGAGCGAGACCGTCAATGTGATTGCCGTTGTCGTGCCCATCGTATTTTTTGCTTCGGCGGTTGCGACTTACGCGTTGCATGGCTGGCTCAGGGACACCGACAACCAACTGCGCCGGCCGCATGTGCTGGGCAGGCATACCGTGTCGTCGTGGGCGATCCGGGCCTATATGGTTGCGCTAATCATCGGGGAGATCGGCGGAGCGGCGGTTTTGATGGCTGGCGCGCTCTGAACGCTGGGTCGCAATGTCGTAGGGCGACTTCCTGATCGACCGGCGGCGTCCTGTCACGCCCCGTCGATGTCAGCCGGCTGTCAGGCAGGATCGGTGTACTGGTCGCAAGTCCCCACTCGGATCTTGCGATGCCCATTCGAATCGCCCTGCTGCTCGCGATGGTGACGCTGTCAGCCTGCGGCTACGACGCACACCACTACGACGACCACTACAACTCGAAACTGCCGGAATCGGTGCTCAATGGCGACTGGGCCACCGGCTGTCAGTACCTCTACGCAGCTGACCCGTACGATCCCTACGACGCCAAGAGTTACCAGGATTACTTCAGCTTCTACGACGGCTACTACTACGGCGCGTATGAGACCTATGCGACCGACAACTGCGGCGGCGAACCGCTCGACGTGTACATCACCGAAGGCGAGATCTACCTCGGCGGCTACACGTACACCGATCACGGCGTCGAGGCCGAGCGGTTGGATTTCGAGGGTGACTTCACCTGCTACACACTGATCGATCTCGACACCTACAGCGATACCTTTGTACTGGGGGATTTCCAGAACGCCGGCTACGACGATTGCCGATCCCCACAACGGCGGCACCGCTACCTGGATTTCGAGGCGGTTTACTTTCGACATTAAGGAAACACTGATCTATTAACACCACCAAGACGGAGCCGGTTTTCGCGCAAGCCAGGCGGCAACTTGGCGGCGGGGATAGATCAGTGCTTCCTTAACGGATGGCTGCGGGTCCATCTCGACCGAACACAGGCGCCGATGTCCTGTCGAAAGCATCACTTGCAAACACAGGAGGCGAGCATGAGTGCCGACCCACGAATCGTTCTGATCACCGGCGGTAGCCGAGGCCTGGGCCGCGAAGCGGCGTTGGAGGTCGCCAGGCAGGGTGACGATGTGATGCTCACGTATCGCAGCTCGCCCGCCCAGGCCCAGCAGGTCGTCGAGGCCATCGAGGCTCTGGGTCGCCAGGCTGTCGCGCTGCATCTGGATGTAGAGCAGGCCGATAGCTTCCCGGCCTTTGCGGAAACGGTACGCAGCACCTTGCGAGAGCAGTGGGGGCGCGATCAGTTCGACGCGCTGCTGAACAACGCCGGCTATGGCGTGAATATGCCCTTTGTTGACACGACCGAGGCGCAGTTCGACAGCATGATGCGGGTGCACGTCAAGGCGCCGTTTTTTCTGACCCAGGCCCTGCTGCCGATGCTGCGCGATGGAGGGCGCGTTCTGAACGTATCCTCCGGTCTGGCTCGATTCTGTCTGCCCGGGCATGCCGCTTACGGCTCGGCAAAGGCGGCCGTGGAGACATTGAGCCGTTACATGGCCAAGGAACTGGGCGAACGCGGTATTTCGGTGAATGCCATCGCGCCGGGAGCCATCGAGACCGACTTTGGCGGCGGTGCGGTGCGCGACAACGAAGAGATCAATCAGCAGGTGTCGTCGGTTACCGCGATGGGCCGCGCCGGACAGCCGTCAGACATCGGCGCGGTGATGGCGCAGCTGCTCAGCCCCGCATCGCAGTGGATCACCGGACAACGAATCGAAGCATCGGGCGGAATGTTCTTGTAGCAGGGAGATTCTCGACCCGCGGTCGCGATGCGCGCCTGGAGTCGGTTAGGGCGCCCGAGTTCCAGTGAGTCTTGAGCCCTGCGTCCGGCAAAGCCAATCGCTGTCGAGGAATCACCTGATCGCGTATGGGTGCCTGATACCGACCATGCATAAAAAAGGCGCGACAACCGAAGTTGCCGCGCCACAGGTACTCCCTGGAGCTAGCGGTTTAGCGGCGGCCGCGAGACCGCAGGGCGGCCGGACGGAAGTCGTTGTCGTTGGCCTTGATCGGCTGGTAGACCACGTCGTTGTCGTTGGTCAGCCGCATGGCGATGTAGCGCTTGGCGTTGAGGTCGTGGTGCACTTCCACGCCGGCCGACAGCATCGGCAGGTCGTAGAAATTCAGAGAGTGCATTTCTGACACGCGCCAAAGCTGATCACGGTTGTCGTACTTGTCGACCACGTGCACGACCCAGCTGTCCTCATCAAGGTAGAAGTCACGGCGCTTGTAGATATGGCTGGTGCCGTCCCTGAGTGTCGCTCGGACGTGCCACACGCGGTGCAACTCATAGCGTGCGTGCTCCGGGTTGATGTGGCCCGGCATCAGGACATCCTTGGTGCTGATCTTGTCGCTGTTGAGATCGAAGGTGTTGTAGGGGATGTAAATCGCCTTCTTGCCGATAATCTCCCAGTCGTAGCGGTCGGTTGCGCCGTTGAACATGCCGAAATCGTCATTGGTTCGCAGGCTGTCGGACGCCGTACCCGGATTGTCATACGCCACGTTAGGCGCCAGACGCACCCGGCGTGAGCCGGGGTTGTAAATCCAGGCCTTGCGGGGTTGGCTCACCTGATCGGCGTATTCGTGCACCAGCAGGATGGAGCCAGCCAGACGCGGCGGTGCAGTGATCGCCTGCAGGAAGTACAGCAGCAGGTTGTCCTTGCGCTCGCTGGGGTCCTTGAGCTGGTTGCCGTGGATAAAGTCGTACTCGTAGTCGAACTCGACCAGGTTGTAGTCACCATTGGAGGTGACCGGCGCCTGTGCCCAGCTCGTTGCCCAGGTGTTGCCCTTGTAGGCCGTCAGGTGATTCCAGATCACCTCGGTGCCGTTCTGCGGGATGGGGAAGGCGATGCCGGCCGTGGAGCCGGTGAAGCCGTTGCCACCCTCGACCAGGGTCACCTGCGTCGCGTTTTCCCGCGTGGCGTCGTAAATGCCTTGTGGGAATGACGCGGAGCGGCGGCTGGGGTAAACCTTCATCTTCCAGGTTGGGTACTGCTTGAGCAGCTTGATCTGGCCTGGCGTGAGGTGCTTGGCGTACTGGTCGGCATTGTCCCCGGTGATCTCGAACTGCAGTTCATCGTCGGAGTAGGGGTTGGGATAGTGGCCGGTCGGCTTGAAGTCCGGGTGCACGTCGGTCAAACCGCCGGTCCAGGCGGGTATTCCCAGGGCGGGATCGCCGGATTTTTCGGCGCCCATGGGGGTCAGGTCCTGTCCGAGGCGGGCAGCCTCCGATTCGGAAACGGCGGCCGCGGCCAGCATGGGCATCGCGGTCGCCATGGCTGCGGTGGCCGCGATGGCGGAAACCAGCAGACGATTCGGTCGTGAATGCATTGTGCTCTCCAAAAGTGGGTTGGCGTGGCGTTGGTCGCGGATCAGAACGCGTAGCTGATCGACACGCCGAGGAAGTCGCGGTCGGCCGAGTCATTGGCGCGTGTGGCGAAGCTGGCCGACTGGGTTGAATTGCCAGGGACGCCAGGCGTGCTGGGCGGAACCGGGTCGGTGCCCGAGTAGACCTCGCCACCGGTGAACACCGTGTAGGCGATATCCGCCTGCCAGCGCTGCAGGTAGCTGAACTGGACGCCTGCGCTGATGATCTTGTTGTCTTCGGTGAAGGTTGAGCTAACGCCGTTGACGTCATGGAAGAACACCAGCCGTGGCGAAATATTCACCGAGGCGAAGACGTTGGAGTAATCGAGACGCGTCACCAGGCGGTAGCCCCAGGATGATTTGGTGGCGAACCCTCCGCCAATCGCTTCCTGGCAGGAGCCGTTCGACACGGCGGCTAGCACCTGAGCCTGTGTCGCAGCGCCGAGCGATTCGGCGGTTCTGCAGCTTGGCAGTGCGGCGCCAGGGCCGTTGAAGATGGTGTCTGACAGATCCTGATGGGTGTAGCCGATTTCGCCCAGCATCACCCATTGCCCCGCGCCGAAGCTCGGGCCAAACGCCTTGGTGACGGTGGCCTGAACCTGCGCCGTATCGATTTCCTCGTAGCCCTGAATGGTCTCGCCCGCGGCAAAGGCGCCGAGCGTCGTGCCGGGCACGCCCAGCGACGCCATGATGATTTCGGCGCCGCTGATCTGGACCGGATTGTTCGGGCGGTAGGAGAGTTCACCCTGAATGGCCGTGCCGAACGGGCCGTTGGTGTTCAGGCTGACCCCCCAGAGCGAGATGTCGTCCGGATACTCGATAAAATAACTCGCCCGACATCCCGCCGCGGTGGATGACGTGCAGCGCGGAGCGGCAGCGGGGCCGCCCGGCATGCTAAAGGCGTTGGTGGATTCCCCGCGAACGGCCGATATGATCGGTGTACGAGAGTGATAATTGACGTAGTAGAAACCAAACTCGGTGGAGTTCAGGGACTCCGCGAAGTAGCGGAAAGCCACGCCGGCTTGTGAGGTTTCGTCATCCGGAGCCTTGTTGGAACCTCGGGGCACCCAGACTTGCGCGTCGCCGTTTTCCGGATCGCCTCCGGTCATCGGGTCGGTCCGGGGATCGCCGATCGGCCGGGTGTTGTCGTCGTTACGGCGCCCGAAGCTGACTACCACGTTGTCGCCGTCATCTGACGCGATGTCGCTGGTGGAGAAAAAGCTGCCGCGAGGGTCGATCTCCACCTGCTCCCAGTCGAACTGCCAGACCGCTTCCATGCTCAGGTTGTCGGTTAGCGAGGTCTGCACGAACAGCATCGGAATGGGTGTCAGGGCCTCCTTGATTTCGGAGCCGGGCAAACGCAGTTTCGACACATCAATCGGGTTCAGGATGTTGAGGCCGTTGCGAATAAAGGTGCTCTCACCCCAGCTGACCACCTGGTTGCCAAGGTTCATGCTGACGTACTGGCCGCCCAGCGAGAAACTGCCATAGAGGAACGCGTCGAGCAGGTCTACGCTGTTGTCTAGGCGTTCATGTCCGCGCTCGCCCAGTTCGGCGTCACCGCGCTGGCGCGAGACGTTGGCGGCAAGCCGCTCGTCCAGGTCACCCGCATCGGAGGCGTCGGGGTTATAGAACGCGCTGGCGCGGGTGAAGATGCCCCAGTTGCGATTGAACGCGAGATCCAGGTCCACCGTGACCTTCGCGGCGGCGGAGACCACATCGCCCTTCTCATAGCCGTAGTTGCCGTCGTCACCATTGACCGAGCGGGCCGTCCCGCCGTTGGTGATGCCGATCAGAGATTCGTCGGGGTCTTGCATCCGAAACGACACGCCGGCGGACAGTGTCGTGTCGATATTGGCTTCCATGCCACCGATATCCAGCGTTGCTGCGGATACGTGGAACGGAACGGTGGCCGCGCCCAAGGCGGCCAGCCGCAGCAGACTGCGTGAATGCATCGTCATTGAATGTCTCCCTTCTGGGTCGTAAAGGTCAGTTCGCACAAACTGGAGTGGATCGAATCGTCGTCCTCTAACGAGAGGGTTCGGTCCGTTTTTTTAGTGGCCTTGGCCTGGCGAATACGCTGCCCGACGGCTGGCTTGTGTACCCGAAAGTACGTTGATGGTGCCGTTGTAACTACGTTGGGGTGAAGCGGGTGTGAACGGTCTCGGCGCTGATTCGGGAAATTCTCCCGAAACCAAGCGCGCTGGGCGATGGCAAAAGCCGCATATGGCGGGATTCGTCGGCGGTCCCCAAGGTCGCTGGGGCGTTGATCACCCTGGTCTGCATCGTGTCTCCTCCAATGCCTGTTGTTTTCTATGTCGCCGGATTGCTCGCAAGCGGCCCGCTTCTATGGCGAACGCGTCTTGTCTGCATGCGATTCGGTGACTTGTCTGCCGATAATGTACCAAGCGGTTCATTATGGAAAGGGCCGAATCTATGCCAGCGAACCACAGGCGGGCAATCGCAGGAATTTGGGAAAAATTGGCCGAAGCCGCCGGGCTTCGGCCGAGGGGCGCGTCAGTCCCAGTGCGTGTCGAGAAAACTCGTGATGCGGGGATCGTCGAGCAAATCCCAATGGCTCATCCGGGCAAAGGTGCGGGTGCCGGATTCGGCCCACCGCATGGCGGGGCGTCCGTCATCGGTCTGGCCCAGGGCACTGCGAACGGGGACCAGGCCGTCGCCGAGCAGATGCGTACGCTGGGCGCCGAGCGTGCCGGCGGCGGCGATTGCCATGATGTGGCTCGGGAGCGGCGTGAGCGATGGCCGATGGTCACTGCGCTCGAACCGATTGCGGCCCTGCCAGTCTTCGTCGAGCGTACTTCCGTGGCGCAGATCGGTGATGCCGGAACTGCGTAACCAGCCGAGGCGGGCGATCGGCGCGGTGTAGGGGCTGAGCCTGCCGAGCGTATCGATCCAGTTGCCGCCGCGTTCCAGTGGTGCGCCGAGATGCGGGGTGCCGAGAAATGCGATGCTGCGGATCCGCTCCGGCCAGCCATGTCCCAGCGCCTCGGCCTGCGCCAGCGCACTGCGGGTCACCAGCCCACCCATGCTGTGCGCAAGAATCCGGATGGAGCGCACGCGGATCGGCCAAGCCTGCACCAGTGCGTCGAGTTGGGCCGACAGGTCACGACCGTTGAGCGAGGTGTGCCGGCCCGTGTTGTACAGCAGGTCCAGTTCGGTGGCCCCTAGCCGCGCGGCCTGGTAGCTGCCGTGGTTGTGGCCGTTGCGCGTCCACTGGCGATCGTTCATGCACAGGCCATGAACGGTAATCACCAGATGGCGCGACGCCTTGGGCACGAGCAATTTGAGCTCGTCGCGCTCCATCTTTAGCGGCAGCCCATGCCGGCGCCATTGCATGGCTAAGGCCAGCGGATTGGCGCTGTCGACGAGATAATCGCCGACCACGCCGTTCAGCGCGGAGACGACCGCCTCACGGCCGGGGCCGGGCGGTGCGACGTCGTCCAGCGAATCCGCCAGCCGGGCGAGCACGCTATCCACCGATTCGCGCGTCATCCCGTTGATGCTGCGAATGGTCGCGTGCACGAAGCCGGCGATGCCACGTGCGTTGCCGGTCGGGGCCTCGCCGATCGGCGGGGAAACCGCAGCGATGTTGCGGTACATGTCTTCGACGATATCGGTGACGCCATCCACGGCATCGAATGCAAGCCGCGCGGCGCCGCGCAATGTCTGGCCGGTTTTCATGACAAGGCTTCCTTTGGTGTCATCTCAACGTTCGCTTTGCCAGTGCGGCACGCCGAGCAGGATCAGTCGCAGGTGCTGCTCGGCCCGTTTCATCAGCGCGGTTTCGCCCTCCCGGTCACGCGCGCTCACGTCGAGGATGTCGATGGCACTGGCCACCATGGCGTTGAGGATTAGCGACGCGATCATGTGCAGGTCGGTGGTGTTCCACTCCTTGAGGTAAGGCAGCCGTGCGAGATCGACTGCCAGCTCGGTCTGGACCAGGCGAAGCTCGCGGCGGATCGCGTTACGGACCACCGCGCTGCCGCCAAAGCGTTCACTGGCGATAAACGCGAATCCGGCGCGATGGGCGCGAATATGCCGCACCAGGGATTTCACGACGCTGGCCACCAGGCGTTCGGCGCTGCGCGTGTCCTGGCGCACATCTTCGAGGATCTTGCGCAGGGAACGGAACGCCTCATCCACCAGCGCCAGCCCCAAGGCGTCCATGTCAGGAAAGTGCCGGTAGAAGCCGGTCGGCACGATGCCGACCTCCCGGGTCAGCTCACGCAGCGACAGCCCGTCGAAGCTCTTGTCGCCGTCCAACATCGTCAGGGCGGTGTCGACGAGGATTTGCCGTGTATCGCCACGCCGGGAGAGGCGGCGCGGCTTGCTTGTGCGTGTGCTCATGAAGAATAGTGTACTTGAAACGCAATAGCGCGGTTCATGTCGCCAATGGTGATTTATTGAAAAACACATAACACCATGATTTATATATATAACAGTTAAATAGTGTGAACAGTTGTTGACATGGATAGGTGGTGCCTTCACGATGTATACGACTGTTCACTTATGAATTCGTTGGAGGCACGCCATGCCGCATCGTGAAACCCGCCGCTCGACCGGCCTGACGACTGCCCTGAGTCGGCGCGTTTTGTCGGCGCTCAGCTATCCGCATCCGGTTGCTTCTTACGCCGAGGTGCTGAACCCGCGGTTGCGCCGGCGGACCTCTAGCGGCCACGTGCCTGCGACGGTCGTGGCCGTGCAGCGGCCCACGGCCGACAGCGTGACCCTGGCCATCCGTCCGTTGTCGCGTTGGCGGGGCTTCAAACCGGGGCAGTTCATCGAGTTGGTGGTTGACGTAGATGGTGTGCGGCGCGTTCGCTGTTTCTCTCCTGCGCAGTCAGTGCATGTGGACGACGGCCTGATCGAACTGACGATCAAGGCGAACGCGGACGGTGAGGTTTCGCGCTACCTATACGATCACGCGCATCAGGGCATGATGCTGGCGGTGTCACCGCCGCAGGGCGCGTTTCATCTGCCCGAGCATCGCCCCGAGCGGATCGTGCTGATCAGCGGCGGCAGTGGGATCACTCCGGTGTTGGCGATGCTGCGGACGCTGGTCGACGAGGCGCATGCCGGTCGCATCAGCTTTGTGCATTACGCGCGCCGGCCGAGTGACGTGATTGCTGGAGAGGAACTGCAGGCGATCGCCACCGCCCACGCGAACATCGATGTGCTGATCGTCTACACGGCGGCCGATGCGCGCGACCAAGGCGCTGGGAACGGCCATTGCTCGGCCGCGCAACTGGCTGCCCTGGTACCCGATTTGGCTGCCGCGCAAACGTGGCTTTGTGGTCCGACGGGCCTGATGGAAGCGGTGGGGTCGGTCTTCGAGCAGAACGGTTGGTCCGAGCAGCTGCATCAGGAGCGGTTCGGTCTGGCGGTCAAGCCGGTCGATGTCGCGGCCAGCGGTGATGTGCAGTTCGCTCGCAGCGAGCGTTTCGTGACCAACTCTGGCGCCACGTTGCTGGAGCAGGCCGAAGCCGCCGGACTCCGCCCACAGCATGGGTGCCGCATGGGCATCTGCAGCACCTGCACCTGCCGCAAGACGGCCGGTGTGGTGCGCAATCTTCAAACTGGCGAACTGTCATCCGAATCGGATGAACAGATCCGCATCTGCATCTCCCAACCGGTCGGTTCGGTCACGCTGGAACTCTGAACCGATAGGTCCTGATTAAACCCCCACGTTTGCGTCTCAAGGAGGCACGACATGGCTGAATCCACTGCATCACACGCACCGACGCTCTCGCCTGAACAGCTTGAGGCCTTCGGCCGGGAGCTCGACGCGATCCGCGACCGCGTACTGGCCGACCTGGGCGAGCGCGACGCGACTTACATCCGCAAGATGGTCAAGACGCAGCGCCGGCTGGAGGTTGGTGGCCGCGGGCTGCTGTTCCTGAGTTTCTTCCCGCCCGCCTGGGTGGCGGGTACCGTCGCGCTGTCCATCTCCAAGATTCTCGACAACATGGAGATCGGCCATAACGTCATGCACGGGCAGTACGACTGGATGAACGATCCGGAGCTCTCCGGTGGCCAGTTCGAATGGGACACCGCCTGCCCGGCCGATCAGTGGCGGCATTCGCACAACTACATGCACCACACCTACACCAATGTGCAGGGCGTGGACCGCGATATCGGTTATGGCGTGCTGCGGATGTCCGAAGACAAGGCCTGGCATCCGTACTACCTGCTCAATCCGTTGTGGGCGTTCCTGCTGGCGGTGTTCTTTCAGTACGGCGTGGCCCTGCATGATCTGGAGGTGGAACGCCTGCGTAAGGGCAAGCGCGATCTCGGCGAGGTTAAGCAAATCGCCAAGGGGATCTGGCGCAAGACCAGCCGCCAGACGCTCAAGGACTACATCCTGTTTCCGTTGCTGGCCGGTCCGATGGCGCCATTGGTGTTCGGCGGCAATCTGACCGCGAATCTGGCGCGCAATCTTTGGACCTACATGATCATCTTCTGTGGGCATTTTCCCGATGGCACGCACCAGTTCTCCAAGGACGTGCTGGAGCAGGAGGGCAACGGGCACTGGTACTACCGCCAGCTGTTGGGTTCGGCAAACCTCACCGGTGGCAAGCTGTTTCACGTCATGAGCGGCAACCTGAGCCATCAGATCGAGCACCACCTGTTCCCCACGCTGCCCGCCCATCGCTATGCCGAGATCTCACAAGAGGTTCAGGCAATCTGCGAACGTTATGGCCTGCCCTATAACAAGGGGCCATTGCGCAAGCAGTTCGGCACCGTACTCAAGCGCATTGGCCGGTTGTCATTGCCGAATCGTGTGGCCAACGCACTGCCCGTCGCTGCCTAATTATCCCTGCTAGGCTTGCTGCCGGTGCGGATTCAGAGACATTCCAGATGACAATGAACGATCGCTTTTCGGGCTCCAAGGCTGAGGCGTTGCTCGACGCGCATGTGGCCTGGATCATCGCGCGCCTGGAAGGCGATGCCCTCCAGATCGAGGTCGAGCGCCGTCTCGACTGGGTGCTGGCCGATGCGGCAAAGCTGAAGCTGGAGGATGTGGTCACCGTCACCTCGGTGAAACAGACGGCGATCGGGTACGCCTCCGACATGACCGTTGGTGGTGCGATTCCTGCCCTGGTTGGCGACGTCGCCTTGGCCCTGTACGAGCACCCGATTCAAGAGAAGACGCGCCTGGAGCAATTACTGCCGGACCGTCAGTTCGAGGAATTGCTGGACAAGGTGTTGGAACTCAAGGAGCTGCGAGAGGCGGTGGTACACGAGTCCGTCTCGAATCCGATATTCGCCGATCTGATCACCGAATTGCTGTACTCCGGCGTCCGCGACTATGTCGCCACCAGCACCAAGTTCGCGGGCAAGCTGCCCGGTGCCAAGTCAGCCATGAAATTTGGCAAGGCTTTCGTGGACCGGGCGCGGCCCGAGCTGGGCACGTCGCTCGAGGACGGCATCAAGACCTACGTGAACAAGAACACGCAGACCAGCCTCAACGCCAGCGAGCGCTATCTGCAGGAAGCCTTCGAATCGGAGGAGTTCCGTCAGGTCGTGCTGGATTTCTGGGATACCAACAAGAATGCCACGCTGGCAAGCGTGCGCGACTTTGCCGGCCAGCTCGACATCGAGGAACTCTTCGTCATCGGCTACGAATACTGGCAGCAGCTCCGCAAGATGCCGATCTACAAAGAATTGATCGAGGCCGGGATCGAGGTGTTTTTCGACACCTATCGCAAGACATCGCTCACCGAGCTACTCGATGATATCGGCGTCAGTCGCGACATGATGGTCGCGGATGCCATGCGGTTCCTGCCGAAGATCGTCGCCGGCCTGAAGAAGAAAGGCCTGCTGGAGCAGCAGATTCGGCGGCAGTTAGAGGACTTCTATCGATCCGACGTCGTCGCTGCCACTATCGAATGATGCGAGGCATTCAGCCCGGATGGCGTCGGGCCGCGGTGCGCTTGGCAGAGGCCACCCGGATCTGTTGCTTCATGCTTGGCCAGAACTTCGTGATGCTGACACCGGGCCTCGGCAGGCTGCGCGAGCGAGCATAGCCCTGCTCGGTGAGGGTCAGCAGCCAATCGTCTTCTTCAGCATCGTGCTCAACCGTCAGCTCGCCACCCTCCACCAGGGTCTCAATGGCAGCGGCCAGGTCGTCTTCGCGGACAACAATGCGGGTATTGGTTTCGTCGACGACCGTTCTGGCTAGCAGCCGGCCGGTGGCGGATACGTTCAGATCGCGAAACACGTGCAGAACGGTCTGCTCTGCGACGGCCTCAAATGATTGACCCACCGACAGCCGGCGGTCTTTCGCGGATTCGTTCGTCACCGTGCTGTGCTGGGTCATCGCGTCATCTCTACTTTTTCTTAAGGTCCGTATTTACACAAATTATATGGGAAATGCGGCACACAAAGGCCGTTCGTACTGACCGGTCACCACCCCGCAACGGTCAGTTCATCGGAATCACGTGACGCTGACCGGTGACGGTTGCGAATGTGACGTGTTCGTCCGGCAGCGGGTCGCGGTGCGTGGGGCCTGGATGCGCGAAGACGACCTTGCCGTCATCCCACGGGTCGGTGCCCCAGCCACGTTCCAGAATTTCCACCGTCTCGCCCTGGACCTCGATGTAGGCATAGGAGACGTTATCGGTGTCATCGGATTCGAGCACGTTGTCGAGTTCATCGACCAGGGAGCGTACGACGTAGCGGCCGTTGCCGTTGCCATCGAACTCCACGTACATGCCGGGTCGCTGCCAGCGGTAGACGTCGCCCCAGCCCACTGACAGACCAATGGTGCCGGCGGTGGGTGAAAAGCAGTTGTCCAGCGGGCTGTCGCCGCCGGGGGTTTCGTAGCCCTGTTCGAAGCTGTACCAGTTGCCGAACAGCTGATCGGCCGGACAGAAGCCGGACTTGGTGCCGAGGCCGGCGGCCACCAACTGGCCCAGCGATTCGTCCGTGACCTTGTACAGCTCGAACTTCAGGATGAAGTCGTCATGGAAATGCACGTGGATGGGATGGAACGAATAGGTCCCGGCGGGCCGTGTGTCCTCGGTGCCGTCGCTGTAATGAACCACCTGGGTTTTCGGACCGATGATGGTGCGCGACAGTAGCTCGTCCGGATGGATCTCGGCGTCTCCCGCCAGCGTGTCGGCCAGCAACTCGAAACGCATGTCATACAGGCCCTTGCCGAGATTGATCGGGCCGGAGGTGAATCGCAGGCAGCGGACCGCTCCAGCGCCTCCAATCGAGACCGGTGCGGCCTCGTCCACGCTGCAGGAGAAGGGGGCGATGCCGGCCACTTCCAACGGCGGGTTCACCGTATCGGGCGGATACACCCCATTGAGCGGATTGGCCGGCGCGACAAAGCCGAACTCGTAGGGCGGCACGGTGCGCAGGTTTGGTAACAGCGCTTCCACCGTTGCCGGCGCGGGCGGGTTGACCGACAGCTCCGATTCCAGCTTCGCCCGCATCCGAAACGAGGCATGCGTGGCGTTGTCGGGCCGGATCTGCACGGTCCATAGCCCGGCCGCAGGTGCGTCGATCAGGACTTCGGAATTGAACTGGTTGAAATTGTCGTCCTCGCCAGCCACCGCGCCGGCTGGGTCCATCACCCGTATCCCGAAGGCATCGGTCCGCTCGGCTGTGTCCAGCCCGATTCGAAGCCTGGCGCCGCCGGGTGCGACATCCAGGTAGTAGACCGGGCAGGGCGCGTAGGTGTCGCAGAGCGCGGTATCTGGTACTTGGGCATCCAGGGTTTCGCCGTCCCAGAACCAGGCTTCCTCGATATCGAGCACGGCGTCCAGCGGGGCTGGCGGCTGATCGACCGGATCGCCGTCCTCAGCGATGGGCGCGCTGCCGGAACAAGCCGATAGCAGAAGCAACAAGGCCGGGAGGCAACGGTGCCAGTGGTAGGTGCTCCGACGCATACGCATTTCCCGTGAAAGAAAAGTGAAACATCAGAAGCGCAGCAACCCGCGTGCCAGCGCCAGTGCCAGTGCCGCAGGCCGGTGGGCTCGCCCTAAGGGGGTGGATCACCGGGTAGCGCCGGCCGGCGGCGACGCAACGTCGCCTGCTCATAGGCATAGGCCATTTCGAACAGCGTCGCCTCGTCCCATTTGCGGCCGAAAAACTCGATGCCGACGGGAAGCGGGGAGGCGTCGCCGGACAGTCCTGCGGGCACGACAATCGACGGCATCGACGTCGTGCTGCTGAACCCGCAGTTGTCGCCTTGAACCAGCCCGGTGGGTCGTGCCGGCTGCTGAACCGGGGGGTAGATCAGGGCATCTAGCTGCCGCGCATCGAGTTCGGTTTCGACGTACACCCGCATGGCCTCGCGGTTGGCGAGCTGAGTCTGGTAGTTCTCCGATTCCGTATCGCGAAGCAGCAGGCTGGCACCCACCAATGCCTCAATGAACGGATGCACGAGACCGCTGGTGAAGATGTCCTGAGTGCTGTCGCGGGGGGCGTCGAAACTGGCCAGATATTCGTCCATGTGATCGGCGAACTCCTGCACGATCAGCAATGTCGAGATGTTGGTGAAGTCGGGGAGTTCCACGGGGTCGACGATCTCCGCACCCGCGGCGGCGATGTCGGCGATGGCCAGTTCCATGATCGCATTGACATCGGCATTGCTGCCGAATGCGTCGGTCCCGCCGTAGCTGCGCAGCACGCCGATTCGCCTGCCAGCCAGTCCCTGCTCGTTGAGGTGCGCGGTGTAGGTTGCAGGCTGGATGCGTTCCGGGTCCTGCGTCCGGATGTCCGCCGTGTCTACCCCGGCCATGGCGTCGAGCATCAGTGCGGCGTCGCGCACGCTGCGGGTGATCGGCCCGCCGACATCCATGCTGTGCGATAGCGGCACCAGACCGTCCTGCGACACCAGCCCCACCGAGGACCGCACGCCCACAAGCCCGTTATTTGACGGTGGCAGTCGTATGGACGCGCAGGTGTCGGAGCCGGTGCCCAGGACCGCGAAGTTGGCGGCGATGGCGGCGGCCGTACCCCCGCTGGAGCCACCGGCATCCATGGCCGTGTTGTAGGGCGTGCCGATTCGCTGCGAAACGCTGTTGAAACTTTGTGTCCAATAAGCGTATTCGCTCATCCCGGCCTTGCCGAGGATCAGGGCGCCGGCTTCGCGCAAACGGGCCACGGTGAAGGCGTCATCCGGCGGCTGCGAACCGGCCAGCGCCAGCGACGAGGCAGTGGTGGGAAAATCGAAGGTGTCGTAGAGGTCTTTCAAAAGCACCGGAACGCAATGCAGGGGACCGGCAGGGCCTGACGTATCGAACGTGGCATCCAGGGCCTCGGCTTGCTCTCGCCACAGCGGGTTGAGACTGACGATGCTGCTGATGGGCAGGCCGGTGTCGGTGCTGTTGTCCAGCGCATCTATGCGAGCGAGGTAGAGCTCCGCCAGCGCCACGCAGTTCAGCGTCTGCCCGTCGGCGCCGACCTGTTCGCCGCGAAACGCCGCCTGCACGTCTGCGACGGTGGCCTCAAGCAGGGCGAAGGTCGTGGGCGCTGGCGGGGTGCCGGGTGCACTCGTCGGACTGGATGATTGACCGCAGCCCGCCAGGCAGGCGAACGCCAACGTGGTGAAAGCGGCGCGGCCAAGCGCGAAAGGTCGTACGGTGAACGCTGGGATCATCAGACGAGCATTGGGGGCACGGGTTCAGCCTTCCACGCAAACCCTGTGCCCGTCTGACATTCACTCTGCGGGCCTGTTTCCCCGGGCAGCGGCCACCGCCGCCTTGGCTTCGGATGGCGTCTCGCTGTAGTAGCTCACGCGCACCGGGTAGACCTTGCCGTCCGCGTTCTGCATGTTGCCAATGCCGCGGTATTCCAGCAGTTGTTGCGAGTCGAGGCTGTAGGTCAGGCGCAGCGGGTCGACGAACACGCCGAACACGGAATCCAGGGCGACCTTGAGATCCATGGCCGGCCGGCCCTCAAAGCTGGATTCGCCGGTTTTTTCGGCGCGGAAGGCGTAGGCGCTAAGCCGCCCGGCCGCGATGAACTGGAACTTCAGGCGTTCGCCGGACTGCAGCGTGTCCCAGTGTTCGCGGACGTACTGGTCGAACCCGGAATCGGCGCAGGCCTGCGAGCGCGGCTCCAGCTTCTTGGTGGTCTTGCTGTCCTCGTCGGGCTTTTGCCGGTAGAGAATGATGTTCGGGCCGTCGACATTCTCGATGCCTTCTCGGTAGCCGGTGGTCAGCATCTTGAAGTCGTAGCCGGGCACGCTGGGGTTGTCCCCTGGGATGAACCGCTTTTCGGCGATTTTCTCGCCCGACGCGTCCCAGAAATCCACCTTCCAGGCGGTGACGGTGCCGGCGTTGTCGAGCATCTGGCGGTGGTGCTCGATGTACCGGAATTCGTCCCCTTCCAGTGTGTAGCCGTAGCCGATGAATTCGCGCTCCTCGGCGGCCAGTGCCGGCGAGAGCGCGCACAGAACGAGCAGGCATGCGACCAGTCGCATCATGCAGCCTCGGCGTCTTTGGACAGGTGGACCTGATCCGCAACAGCAGCCACACGTGGCCGAAACAGGTAGTGCCCCACGCCCCATTCCTGCCCGTCGCGGTAGCCGAAGAACTCGGCGACGGCCATGTAGAACATGCGCCAGCGCTGAAACCAGAGCTTGCCGTCGCGGGCATTGCCGTAGGCCTGCTCGAACAGCGGAAGAATCCGTGCGCGCTCGGCGTCCATGCGCTCCAGCCAGTGATTGGAGGTCTTTTCGTAGTGTTGTCCACCCACCCACCAGTGATCGGCGATCTGCATGTGCTCCTGAAAGTGCATGAGCAGGTGCTGCGAGGGCATCACGCCGCCGCTGAAAAAGTAGCGGGTCATCCAGTCGGTCGAACTCCTGTCCTCATAGGGATAGGCCAGATGCGGATGCGCGAAAATGTGCACGAACAGCAGGCCTTCGGGCTTGAGCCAGGTGCTGATCCGGTGCAGCAGTTCCTTGTAATTGCGCATGTGCTCGAACATCTCCACCGACAGGGCGCGATCGAAACCGGCCGCTTCATCGTGATCCGCCGGGTCAAACACGTTGATGTCGCAGGTGATCACGTGAATGTTCGTCAGACCCTTCGAGGCCGCCTGTTGTTCGATGAATTCGCGCTGGCCGTTGGAATTCGAGACCGACACGATCTCCATTGCCGGGTAGTGCTCGGCCAGCCAAAGCGTCAGCGACCCCCAGCCGCAGCCGATATCCAGCACGCGCATGCCGTCCTGCAGCTGGGCGCGCTCGGCGTAGAGCGCCAGCATCGCGTTCTCGGCCTGCTCCAGCGTTTCCGTGCCCGTGGGGTAGTAGCAGCAGCTGTACTTCAGCCGCTCACCCAGGGAGCGCAGGAAAAACGCCGCCGGCACCTCGTAGTGCTGCGCATTGGCGGCGTCGGTCTGTTCGGCGATGTCGCCTTCGGACCAGTCACGGACCAGCTGGCGAATGGTTTCAGCACGCAGCTCGGGGTTGGATGCGGCTTCATCGTCCAAGCGCTTCTGGATCAGGCGGCGCATGCCGGCGCGGGCGAGGGCATCGGGCACTAGCCCGCGTTCGCAGAGTTCGATGGGTGAGAGCATGGTCTACGCCTTTTTCGGAGGCCAGGGAATGAACGGGCTGGTGGTGCGGACATATTCGTCGTAACCGGCCCGTTTGGATTTACCTTCCGGCGTCTCGACGCCCGGCACGCCGGAGACCCTGAGCAGCAGCCAGGCCATGAGCACCGGGCTGATCAGTGTCAGCCACCACCAGCCGCTGGCGAACGCGAGCGGGACGTAGGCCACCCAGTGCAGGGATTCAAAAAAGTAGTTGGGGTGCCTGGAGTAGTACCAGAGTCCATCGCGGCAAACCTGGCCCCGATTGTCCGGATTGGCCTTGAACCGCATCAGTTGATAGTCGGCCAGCGCTTCGCCGAGCACGGCGACCGCCCAGATTAGCACGCCGGCAACCAGCAGCGGCGCCGCGGCGATGTCCGGACGGAAGGCGACGATGGCGAATGGCAGGCTGAGTATCCAGGCCATCAGGCCCTGGAATAAATAGAACAGCAGCATGTTGCGGTCCTGCTGTTGGCCCCACTTCTCGCGCAAAGCGGTGTAGCGGCTGTCCTCTGGCGTGCCGACATTCCTCAAATAGAGATACCCGCCCAGCCGGGCCGACCAGACGAGCCCAAGCACACCGGCGAGCAGCCGCATGAGCAGGGCGCCGTCGGCCAGCAACGCATAGGTCACGGCGGCGATGCCGAGCGAAAACGACCAGGTGATGTCGACATGGCCGGCGTTGCGTGTGCGTAGCTGAAGCAGCCAGGTCGCGAACAGAATCAGCGAAATGACGGCGAGGCCGAGCAGGTAGGTGGCGGCAAAACTCATGGGGTGTTCGGGTGCCCGTGTGAACTGTGTCATTCGACCGTTGTTGGCCCCCAGATGCAAGAACCGTTTGCCGCCGTCAGCCGGGCCGGTGAAAAAGCAAACCCCGACGGGCTTTTGGTCCTTCGTCACGGACTGTCACAAGACCGTCAAATACCGCTCTTACTCTCTGCGCCATCACGTTAGGTGCACGAGAGTTCGTGACCTGTATTCACGCATCTTCGGGGGGTGTTCGCGTCGCCGCGTCGCCGGGCCATTAGCGGCCTGGCCGGTACCGGCGGAACCGCGATGGCAACAACGCGTTGTATCGGCAGTGCTGATCAATGCCGCTGCGGCCGAAAGGGATTCCTCGCGACATACACCGTGCCGATGAGCGCCTGAGCGCGATTCGGCGGACGGCTGAATTGAGAGCGCGGCGCGGATCGCCAAACGGCGAGTCGCACCGTGGGACACATTTTTCGAGTTAAGGGGTTGAGATGAGCCTGCGAAGTCTGAGAGGAATCCTCGCTGTTGCGATGATGACCGGCGCCGGAATCGTCAGTGCTGCCGACGAGTTGGTGCTGTACGCGTTCGAAGACGGCGCAGCAGCAACCGGCCTGGAGGTTGTCGTCGATGGTGAGCAGAGCGAGATTCTCGACTCCAGCGGCTCCGCCAGCTTTGATCTGAGCGCCGGCCGGCACAGCGTCGCCGTGCTGCTGGGCGGCGTCGAAGTCCATCGCTTCAACTTCTCCTCCGCTGCGGGCCAGCTGGTCGACGTCAGCGTGTCGTTGCAGAGCGGCGAAGATCCACAGCAGTTTGTGGAGAGCTACTTCCCCACCGAGACAGCCCGCGATCGTGCAGCGGCTCCGAAGGGCACGCTCACCGGTCGGCTGCGCAATGATGGTCAGGCCTTGTCGGGCGCAACGGTTACGGTCGCCAAGACCGGCGACGCGGTCGAATCCGGCTCCGATGGCAGCTTTAGCTTGGAACTGCCGCGAGGCGTCTACAGCCTCCAGATCGCGCATCCCACATTGGGTGAGCCCAAGACGGAGCAGGTGCGTGTGATCAGCGGGATCACCCTGCAGGGCCGGTACCAGTACGGCACCGCAGGCGCCGCGTCCGATATCGAAGAAGTCGTCGTGCTGGGCACCTTTAACCCGTCAGCTTTTGGTGAGTCGGAGCGCTTTTCGGTCAACGTGATCGAAACCCTGGGAATCGAAGAGATCGCGCGGTTTGGTGACACGGACGTTGCCGCTTCGGTGGTGCGCGTGCCCAGTGTGACCGTGCAAAGCAACCGTTTTGTGTTCATCCGCGGTTTGGGTGGTCGCTACATCACCACCACGCTTAACGGCGCGACGATGCCCTCGACGGATCCGACCAAGCGTGAAGTGCCGCTGGATCTCTTCCCGAGCAATATCGTCAAGCAGCTCGACGTGAAGAAGACCTTCATTGCCAGCATGCCGGGCGAGAGCACGGGTGGGAACCTCGTGATCAATACCCGCACCTTCCCTGATGAAGAGGCCGGCAAGTTTTCAGTCAGTCTGGGCTACACCTCGGGTTTGACTGGTGATGAGGTTGCTTTCGACCCGATCGAAGGCGACTACGACGCCTTTGGTTTCGATGATGGTTCTCGCGACGTGCCGGGTGGCGTGGAAGCGATCGCCTCGCTGTTTGCCTGCGACGAGTGTCAGGACAGCTACAGCGATGGCACCCGTCAAGCGCTTGGTCAGATTGCTGCCGTGCAGTTGATGAATGATCTGGACCTCGGTAGCGCGACGGCTGCCCCGAAGGTTTCCCTGGGTGCCAACTACGGCAATTTGTTCACCGTGGGCGGGAACGAACTGGGCTTCTTTGTTGCCGGCAATTACCGCAATGACTGGGGTCAGAAAACAGAGGGTGTGCGTCGGACCTACACGACGGATGGCGGGGTTTTCGACGACTTCGCCTTCGAGGAAGCCTCGAACACCATCGATACCAGCGGCCTGCTGTCCCTGGGCCTGAACGTGGGCGACAGCAGTTACCAGTCCACGACACTGGTGTCTCGTTCCACCGAAGCCACCACGCGCGTCACCCAGGGTCGTGACGGTGACTCCGGCTCGGAATCCTACCGCTACAACATCGAGTGGGAAGAACGTCAGTTCCTCTCCCAGCAGGTGGCGGGGGAACACGTGCTCGGTTCGGGTGGCCTTGTCGCCAACTGGCAGGTTACCGGGAGCAATGCCCGGCGCTACGCCCCGGATCGTCGTGAGGTTCGTTTCGATCTGGAAGGCAATGACGGCGTCTACGACCTGATCGTGCCGGAACTGGTGCGCCGGTATGACGATCTGTCCGACGACAACCTGGACGCATCGGGCAGCTTCGAGTACCTGTTCGACAATGCGCTGGGCGCTGCCACCGTCGATTTCGGCCTGCAGCTGATTCATCGCGAGCGTGATTCCGATTCGCAGGCCTTCGGCTTCATCGGCAACGAATCGCAATACGACACCAATGCTCCGAACCGTCAGGTCAGCGACGTCATTACGCTGGACAACATCACCGGCGACCAGAGCACGGGGCTGACATTCTCCGATCGCACGCTGCCGAGTGACAGCTACGAAGCGGAGCTCGACCTGAACAGCGTCTACACCTCGTTCTCGCAGCGCTTCGCGAGTGTCTACCAAATCATCGCGGGTGTGCGCTACGAATCCTACGAGCAGGCGACGGATACCTTCTCGATTGCGGGTGATGGTGCGCCGGTCCCGTCGCTGATCGACGATGACGTGTTGTTGCCGTCACTGTCGTTCAACTGGGAGATCACCGACAGCCAGCAGCTTCGTCTTGCAGCGACCCGCACGGTCTCCCGTCCTGACTTCAAGGAAACGTCGAATGCGACGTTCTACGACAACCAGTTCGACTTCCGCGTTCGAGGCAACCCGAACCTGAAGGTCTCGGAAGTCACCAACCTGGATCTGCGGTGGGAGTTGTACTGGTCGGAGAGCGAGAGCGTCAGCGTGGCGTTGTTCCAGAAGACCATTGACGACCCCATCGAGCGCGTCTTGCAACCGGCATCGGGTACTGCAGGCAACTCGCGGACATTCCAGAACGGCGAACAAGCGGACCTTTACGGGATCGAGTTCGACGGGCGTCGCGACTTCGACATCAACGACAGCGGCTCACGCTCTCTCTTCGTCGCCGTAAATGCCAGCTGGATCGATTCGGAGATCGAGTTGGCAGGTGGAGAGTCCAGAAAGCTCCAGGGTCAGCCGGACTACACGGCCAACGTCGTCTTCGGGTTTGACGACTACAGCGGGTCCATCCGCCAGGAGTTCACTGCACTGCTCAACCAGTCCGGTGAAACCATTGTGGACGTGGGTCTGACCGACCTGCCTGACGTGATCGAAGAGCCTCGTCTGGACCTTGATCTGACGTACAAAGCCTATTTATCGGATTCCTTGGTTCTACGAGCCAAGGCAGGAAATCTTCTGGACGAAACTGTCGAGTTCACTCAAGGCGGGCAGGTATTCCAGGAGTACAAGCAGGGCGTGACGCTTGAAGCTGGAATCGACTGGAATTTTTAAACCGAGTGCACGTTTGTCACCTCGTGTGACGCCTCAAGTGACTCAATGAAACTGACGGAGTTTGATATGAAGTTCTCGAAACTATTGCTGGTGAGCACCGTCGCCGCAGCCGCTGTGGGCTTGCACGGTTGCACCGAAGGCGATGAAACCTCGATTGTTGTTGAAGGTGGCGGCGGTACGGTCGTTGATCCCGATACCGGCACATCCAGCTGCCCGGATTTTGCTTCGGCTCGCCAGCAGCAAGACGGTGTGGATGTCTGCCAATTGCCGTCCACGATCACCGCTGACACGACGCTCACCGCCGACACGATCTGGCGGATTGACGGTCGTGTGACAGTGGGTAACGGCAATCTGGAAATGTCGACCACCGAGGGCACGCTGGCCAACGGCGCCGCGGTCATCAACGCCACGCTGGAAATCGAAGCGGGTACGCAGATTGTAGCGTCCCCTGGCTTCTCCAACATCGTGATCACCCGCGGCTCCAAGATCGAAGCCAACGGCACGGCCGAGGCCCCGATCATCATGTCCTCCGAAGACGACGGCTTCGACGGCAACCAGGAATGGGGCGGCCTGATCCTGCAGGGTTATGGCAATCACAACACCTGCACCGCGGGTGCCGCATGCAACGTCGATTCCGAAGGCGAATCCGGTTTTGCCGGTGGCTTCACGCCTGATGATGACAGCGGCACGCTGCGCTACCTGATCGTCGCCGAAGGTGGCTTCGAGTTCGCCGTCGGTAACGAGATTAACGGCATCTCCTTCGTGGGCGTCGGTTCTGGCACCACGGTCGAGTACATCCAGGTCCACGGCAACTTCGATGACGGCGTCGAGTTCTACGGGGGTTCCGTGAACGCCAAGTACGTCGTGCTGACGGCCAACGGCGACGAGTCGCTGGACTGGGACGAAGGCTATGTTGGCAACATTCAGTACCTGCTGGCTGTGCAGGCCGCTGATGAAGGCGACTACTGCATCGAAGCCGATACCGAGGGCGCGGCCTCACCGCTGTCGATCCCGACCATCGTCAACGCTACGTTCGTCTGTGACGGTGACCCGGAAGACGCTGGTTTCCGCCTGAAGGCAGGCACGGGTGGCTTCTTCCACCACACCATCATCGATGTCGACGCCACTGCCGGCACCCCCGACGTGTGCGTGGAAGTGGAAGGCATGGCTGCTCAGCAGAACGCCACGGCCAACCCGCCTGCGCTGGATATCAACCAGTTCATCTGTGATGCCGCGACGTTCGAGACCGATGCGACCAACCAGACGAACAACATCCAGACGGCTCCGGTGAGCACGATGGATCCGGCGCTGAACGCCATGTACGCCGCGACGCTGGCTGCTGCCAACGGCATTACGCCGACGGACTTTGCCGCCTTCAACGCGAGCAACAGCAACAGCACCGCCATTCCGGCCTTCCTCGACCAGACCGATTACATCGGCGCGGTTGACCCGGATGCCACCGAAGCCTGGTGGGCTGGCTGGACGCTGGACGGCACGCTCTAAGTACGCCGGTCAGTCATCTGATCAGGGTGAGGGGAAGCGGCGTAGCTGAACGGCCGCTTCTCCTCACTTCTTTCGTTGTAAGTGATCCACTGGAAGATGGGTAAAAACGGTTGCGTGTGGGGTCAACTGATCCTGTTCCAGGTGCAATCGCCGCCCATTATTTTTTGCAGAACTTTCACTCGCCGGGTGTCAGGCTCCTTCGCTGTAATTTTCTACAACCCAGCCAAGTGCCGGTGTTGGAAAATTCAGAGGGGCGAGCGTGTGACAGAACACGTACCCGGGAGACTTGCGTAAGCGGTGACTTCCTGCCGCGTGCGTTGAACCGACTAACTATTGAGGAAGCAGTGATGAAGGATTCCTCCGGGATCGCCTGGTGGCGATCGGCCGTTGTGGCACTGGGATGCGTGACTGCACTGGGTGTGTCTGCGCAGTCGCTGGACAGCGTCGTCAAAGAAGGCAAGGCCAAGGCAGAAGAAGGCCGAAAATCGCAGGAGAAGATCGACGGCATCGTCGAGGCCAAGCAGGAAAAGCTCATCACCTACCGGGCGCTGCGCAAGCAGATTGAAGGCCTGGAGCAGTACAACAAGCAGTTGTCGACCCAGATCGAGACGCAGGAAGCGCTGATCACGCGCTTCGATTCCTCGATTGACCAGGTCGCCCAGATCGAGCGACAGATGCTGCCGCTGATCACCCGAATGACTGACGCGCTGACCGATTTCGTGGAGATCGATCTGCCGTTTCATGAAACTGAACGGCTGGAACGCATTTCCTTCGTGCAGGACAGCGTGGGCAAGCCCGATCTGAACGTGGCGGAAAAATTCCGTCAGGTCCTCGAGGCTTACCAGATCGAGAATGACTACGGCCGCAAGATCGACACCTACCAGGACATCGTCGAGATCGATGGCGAGGAGAAGGAGGTCGATGTCTTGCGTGTCGGCCGCGTGGCACTGGTCGCCCAGACCCGTGATGCCACCACCACCGTGGTCTGGAATCACAGCGACAAGACTTGGCAAAAGCTGGATGCCGGCACCTACCGGAACAGCGTTCGCGAAGGCATCAAGATGTCCAAGAAGCAGGCGTCCATCGATCTGGTGACGCTGCCCATTCCCGCCCCTGTCGCAGCGGAGACGGAATAATGGCTGAGTGCAACATGAAGCGTTGGATCTCTGTCGTCGCGGTGGCCTTGATGGCCGCCGGCCCACTCTCCCAGGCCACGGCGCAGGACGACGACCTGTCGATGCGCGAGCTGCTGCAGGAGGTGAAGGAAGGCCGGTCGAAGGCGCGTGCTGAGAATCGCGAGCGCGAGCAGGCATTCCTGGCGGACAAGGCGGAGCAGGATCGCCTGATCCGTGAAGCCGAGCAGCGTATCGCCACGTTGGAGAAGCAGTCCGCAGGCCTGGAGAAGCGTTTCAACGCTAACGAATTGAAGGTTGAGGAAAAGCGGGCGCAGCGGGACCAGCGCCTGGGTTCCTTAAAAGAGCTGTTCGGTCATCTGACCGGCGCGGCTGGTGACCTTCGGGTGCGTCTGCGCAACTCGATCACCAGCAGCCAGTTCGACGGCCGTCAGGCGTTCCTCGACCAGCTCATCAAGAAGATGAACGACGATACCGATCTGCCCACGGTCGACGAGATTGAGGGGCTTTGGTACGAGTTGCACCGGGAGATGACCGAGTCATCCGCGGTCGCCAAGTACCAGACTAAGGTCGGCACCAATCCGAATCGCGAGATCGTGCGTATTGGGCTGTTCAACCTGGTCTCCGATGGCGATTACCTGTCCTGGGATGAAGGCACCCAGAGCGTGTCCGTACTGCCGCGTCAGCCGCAGGGATACGGCGGCGGGGCCAACAATCTGCAGTCGGCGCAATCCGGCTACACCCCGGTGGGCATCGATCCGACGGGCGCCGCCGGTGGTGGTTACCTCAAGGCGCTGATCAATTCGCCGACGCCGATGGAGCGTTGGCACCAGGGCAAGCTGGTCGGCTACGTGATCACCGGCGTGGGCGTGTTCGGCCTGCTGATGGCGCTTTGGCGCTTCGCTGGGTTGTCCATGCTGTCGGCCCAGGTCGCCAAGCAACGCAAATCCGACGAGGCATCCGAGAACAACCCGCTGGGTCGTATCATCAAGGTGGGCCAGGAGCATGCCAACGACGATGTCGAAACCCTGGAGCTGAAACTGGGCGAGGCCATCATCAAGGAACGTCCGGCGATTCACCGCGGGCTGCCGATGATCAAGATCATCTCCATGGTGGCGCCGCTGATGGGCCTGCTCGGTACCGTGACCGGCATGATCATCGTGTTCCAGGCGATCACGATCTACGGCGCCGGCGACCCCAAGGCGATGGCCGGTGGTATTTCCAGCGCGCTGATCACCACGGTGCTGGGTCTGATCGTGGCCATTCCGATGATGCTGCTCCATGCCATGTTGTTCGCGCGCGCAAAGCGCATCCTGCATGTGCTGGAGGAGCAGAGCGCCGGAATCGTCGCCGAGCGCGCAGGGCGGTAAGCGACCATGTTGCTGCTACTTGATGCGCAGGAGGCGATTGCCAATTTCTTCGGATCTGGCGGACCGGTTCTTGTTCTGATCGCGGCGCTCACCTTTGTCATGTGGTTGCTGCTGTTCGAGCGTTTTGCCTACTGCCTGTTCTCGTTCAAGCAGGATCTGGGTGGGGCGCTGGACACCTGGCAGCAGCGTGCCGACAAGGCGTCGTGGTACGGCAATGCCGTACGGATGAAGCTGATCTCCGAGATGCGGGTCAAGATCGAGCAGAATCTGCGGCTGATCAAGATTCTGATCGCCCTTTGCCCGATGTTCGGCTTGCTCGGCACCGTGACCGGAATGATCGAGGTGTTCACCGTGCTGTCGATCACCGGCGGCGGCGACGCTCGTTCGATGGCCGGCGGCGTGTCCCGGGCGACGATCCCGACGATGGCGGGCATGGTCGCCGCCTTGTCCGGCCTGTTTGCCAATATCTATCTGAGTCAGTTGATCAGCCGGCGGCGCTCGCACGTGGATGCGCAGCTAGAGCCGGTCCATTGATCGATATTTTTCGAGGTTAATGCGATGGCACGTTCTTTCTCGTCTCAGGACGAAGCCGAAGATGAAGGTAATGTCGACCTCACGCCGATGCTGGATGTCGTGTTCATCATGCTCATCTTCTTCATCGTCACGGCGACCTTCGTCAAGGAAACCGGTGTAGAAGTGAATCGTCCGCAGGCCAATACCGCGGAGCAGAAGAACAACCCGTCCGTGCTGATCGCCATTCGGGACGACAACAGCATCTGGATCGACCAGCGTCGCATCGACATCCGTTCGGTGCGCGCCAATATCGAGCGCCTGCATGCCGAAAACCCGGAAGGCGGCGTCGTGATCCAGGCCGACGAACTGGCTTCGGTCAAGACCTTCACCGAGGTGCTGGACCAGGCGCGTGAGGTGGTCCCGCCTGAGAAGGTGTCCTTGGCCACCGAAAACAGCTAGACCGGGAGGTCTGTCGCAATGCAGGGCGTTATCCGCACACTGCTGGTTGCTCCTCCGGCCGCGCTGATCACCGGTGGGCTCATTCTGCTGATGGTCTCGTTGATCGAGTTTGCCGACCGCGAGCTCGACAAGAGTCCGGTCATCAAGCTGCCCGACATCGTGATGCCGGACGAGGAAATCCGTTCACAACGCTCGGTCGAAAAGCCGCAAAAACCCGAGCTTGATGACACGCCCCCGCCGGAGGTACCCGAGCAGGCTTTCGATCAGATCGATGGCAATGCCACGGTGGGCCAGCTGGGCGCGCCTAGCGAGGTCGCCACGGACCTGGACCTGAGCATCGGAGCCGGCCTGGCTGCCAGCGATGGCGAGTACCTGCCCATCGTCAAGGTCGCTCCGCGCTATCCGCGTGCGGCGCTGAGCCGAGGGCTGGAGGGCTACGTGATTCTCGAATACACGGTCACGAAGTCAGGTACGGTCCGCGACCCGGTGGTCATCGAATCGAGCAGTTCGATCTTCGATAGCTCGGCCATCGATTCGGCCAAGCGCTACAAGTACAAGCCACGCGTCGTGGACGGCGAGGCCATCGAGGTGCCCGGTGTTCAGACCCGCATCGTGTTCCAGTTGCAGAAGTAACCGGCAATGATCATGTCACGCTTGAAATTTCAGATAGCCGCCGCGGTGCTCGCCACGGGTCTGGCCGCCATGGCGCAGGCGCAATCAGGTGCCATCGATGCCCGGACCTTCGACGCCCTGACCAGGGCGCAGGAACTTGCCGAGTCCAACCAGTTCGACGAGGCGATCGCGACGCTGGACAAGCTCAAGGGCAACGACAAGCTGGGCAGCTACGCCAAGTCGCAGCTGTGGAATTTCTACGCCTTCATCTACGCCAATCAGGAAAAGTACACGGACGCGATTGCAGCGTACCGCAAGGTGCTCAGAGAGCCGGAGGCCACCGAAGGCCTGAAGCAGCAGGCCAAGTACACCATCGCCCAGCTTTATTTTCAGACCGAACAGTACGACCAGTGCATCCGGTTCATGGAGTCCTGGCTGAGCGAGGTGAACCAGCCGACGCCCACCGCCCACATCATGCTGGCGCAGGCTTATTACCAGCAGGACAGCTACGATCGCTCGCTGACCAATATCGACAAGGCCATCGAGCTGGAGAAGGCGGCCGGCAAACCCATTCAGGAATCCTGGCTGCGCCTCAAGGCGGCGCTTTATTACGCCAAGAAGGATTACGCCAAGACCGCCGAGGTCTATGAAGAGTTGATCAGCATCGACCCGGCCGTGGGCTACATGAAACAGCTCGCCGGCATGTACAGCGAACTGGGCCGGGATGCCGACCGGCTCGCGGTCTACGACGCCGTCTACCAGCACGGCTCGCTGAAGTCCGAAAATGAAGTGTTGAACCTGGCCTATATGTGGCTGGGGCAGGATGTGCCCTACCAAGCCGGCACCATTATCGAAGACGCGATCAAGGCCGGCCGTGTCGAGGAAACCAACAAGAACCTGGAAACCCTTGCCAATGCCTGGGCCCAGGCCAACGAGCGCGACAAGGCCGTGCCTGCGCTCACGCGGGCGGCCGAGGTCAGCGGCGATGGCATCTTCATGGCACGCCTGGCCGGCGTGCACTTCAACGCCGGTGAATACAAGCAAGCTGCCGCCGCTGCCGCGAAAGCGGACCAGATGGGCGGCCTCAAGAATGCCGCAGGCAATCGCCTGCTCATGGGCATGGCCTACTTCAACGCCAAGGACTATGAGGACGCGTTGCAGGCCTTTCGCCGCGCCAAGCAGGACCGCTCGACCTTCAAGGCGGCGGCCAAGTGGGAAGAACACACCCTGGCCGAGGTCCGACGCCTGCGCGCCATCGAAGAAGCGCTAAAGGCGCTGGAACAGCGCACCCGTGAAGCCCTGGAAGCTGACGAGAACAACGTCGACGCGATTGATCTGGGAACCTAGGCCAGCGCCTCGCAGAATGCGTCTGGCGAGTATGCAACGCTCTTGATCGAGCCGGCCCGCGAACCTGCTGCTGGCTCCGTTGTGTTCCGATTTTTGGTAACCGATGCTCGGACCAAGCGGCCGTATCTTCGACACACAGATCGGCACCATCGTTAGATGTAAGCGAAATATAAATTTGTCCTAGATTTATATTTTAGCTAGAGTCGCCAGCTATAGATTGATGAGATTTTTATAAATCTCCTATAAGAGCTGGAGCGCTGTCACGTGAAGATCCCCGAGTATCCGCCTAATCTGAGTCAGCTCATCCGTGCGGATACAGGCGACGCAGCGCTTCGGGAGCAGTTCAAACGGGTCTTCAATTTGTTGCCGTCAGAGCACGGAAAAGACCGTGACGGTCACTATCTGCACTGGGAGCGGTTGAAGCGCCAACCCCTACCCCAGGGAGTCGATACCCACGAAGACTGGTGGCTGTTGACCAAGTTTCGGCGTACGAGTCTCTACAAGCCATTGCCGTTACGGGCCAAAGCGCACACCCCGTTCGTATACTGGTTACCCGATTGCGTTCAGCAGCGCTTGCACAAGCTCGATCAGCAGGCGAGCGGGCGCGTAGAGATTCCCGAGCAAGTGACCAACAAGCAGAGTCGGGATCGCTACCTCGTCAATTCGCTTATCGAAGAAGCCATCAAGTCGAGTCAGTTAGAGGGGGCTTCAACGACCTACCCGGTCGCCAAAAATATGCTGCGCGAGGGCCGGGCGCCGCGAGATCGTAGTGAACAGATGATCTCGAACAACTATCGGGCTATGGCCTTTATTCGGGAGCATGCGGGCGAACCGCTGACGCCAGCGCTCGTGTTCGAGCTGCATGCGATCGTGACCGAGCGCAGCTTAGAGGATCGGGCGCAGGAGGGGCGCTTCCGGCGGGCGGACGAGGAGATCGGCGTTTATGACCCTCGCGATCACTCGCTGCTTCATGCGCCACCGCCGGCGGACGAGCTTGATGCTCGTTTGGGCGCCCTGTGCGCGTTTGCAAACGCGGGCTTGGATGACGACGGCGAATTTCTTCACCCGGTCGTCAGGGCCATCGCGTTGCATTTTATGGTGGGTTACGACCACCCGTTCGTGGACGGAAACGGGCGAGCTGCCCGGGCGCTATTTTATTGGGCGATGGCCCGGCATAAATACTGGCTCATGGAGTATGTCTCGATCTCCACGATTCTGAAGCGGGCGCCAGCCCAGTACGCGCGGGCTTACCTGTACACCGAGCACGACGACAACGATCTGACCTACTTCATCGACTACAACCTGCGTGTGGTCGAGCAGGCGATCAAAGCGTTGCAGGGGTACCTCGCAAAGAAATCGCGGGAGGTGAGGCGGATAGAGGCCCTGCTGGGCGATTCCTTGTTCGCCAGGACATTAAATCACCGGCAAATCGCTTTGTTGTCTCATGCGATCCGCAACCCCGGCGATGTCTACACCTTCGAGAGCCATCGCCAATCGCATCGGATCTCATACCCGACGGCAAGAACCGATCTACTCGAACTGGCGACTTTGCGCTTGCTGGAGCAGCGCAAGGTGCGCAATGCGTTCGTGTTTCTCGCACTGCCTGATATCGAAGGGAGGCTGCTGACGCTAAGAGGCGGTAACGGGTTTCCCCGCACGTGACCTAGGGCCACGTGCGAGTGGACTTTAGCTTTTGCTGCTCGGCACCGTGATATTCAGCTCCAGTATCTCCGTGTCGCCGTCGCGTTCGACTTCGATGTTCACCGCGTCTTCGCCGACGGCGACGTACTTGCGGATCACGTCCAGCAGTTCTTTCTGCAGCTTGGGCAGATAATCCGGCGCATGCAGATGGCCGGCGCGCTGGTGGGCGACGATCACCTGCAGGCGCTCCTTGGCGAGCTGCGCCGTCGAGGGTTTGTTGGCCCGAAAGATGTCCATCCACGCCATGGTTATCCTCCGAACAGCCGGTTGAGGAAGCCCTTGGAGCTCGGATCCAGAAAGCGGTGCGTGCGCTCCTCGCCGAGGAAGCGGGCGACCAGGTCCTTATAGGCTTCGGCGGCCTGCACCTCTGGCATCGAGATGACCGGCGCGCCCTGGTTGGAGGCGTTCAGCACGTCCCGGGATTCCGGAATGACGCCGAGCAGCGGGATGGCGAGGATGTCCTTGACGTCCTCCACCGACAGCATCTCGCCGCGGGCGACGCGGTTGGCGTCGTAGCGGGTGATCACCAGATGTTCCTTGACCGATTCGCCGGTCTTCGCCCGCTGTGTCTTGCTGGACAGGATGCCGAGCACACGGTCGGAATCACGCACCGACGAGACTTCGGGGTTGGTCACGACGAGCGCCTCGTCGGCGAAATGCATCGCCAGCAATGCGCCCTTCTCGATACCTGCCGGCGAGTCGCAGACGATGTAGTCGAAATCCTTCGACAACTCGTCGATCACGCGGGCCACACCGGCCTCGGTGAGCGCGTCCTTATCGCGGGTCTGTGAGGCGGCGAGGATGTAGAGGTTCTCGACCCGCTTGTCCCTGATCAGCGCCTGCTTAAGCGTGGCTTCTTGGGCGATCACGTTGATGAAGTCGAACACCACGCGGCGTTCGACTCCCATGATCAGATCGAGGTTGCGCAGGCCGACATCGAAATCGATGACCACGGTCTTGTGACCCGCCTGCGCCAACCCGGTGGCGAACGAGGCGCTGGTGGTCGTCTTGCCGACGCCCCCCTTGCCGGAAGTTACAACGATGATCTTGGCCACAATTTCCTCGCCTGCGCGATCACAAGTTTTCGATAGTTAGGGTTTCATCGACCAGCCGCACCATGGACGGCTGCGATCGATGTTCGGATGCGATGTCATCGGCGACCAGATAATTCCCGGCCACCGCGACCAGCTCTGCTTCCAGAGACTGACAGAAAATTCGTGCGGTCTCGTCACCGCGACAGCCCGCCAGCGCACGACCGCGCAGCGGGCCGTAGATATGGATGCTGCCATCGGCCAGCACTTCGGCACCGGCGCTGACCGGTGCGCGGATGATCAGGTCGGTGCCGCGCGCGTACAGCTGCTGGCCGGAGCGCACCGGCTGGTCGACGATGCGCGCCGCCGGGCGTTCGTCCGATCGGGGCCTCGAGGCCTGCGAATCCAGCGCGGCCTGTTGCAGCACACCGAGCCCGCAGGCGCGCGCCGATGCCGCGCTGTCGTCGTCGGCATCGACCACCGCGACCGGCACGAGGCCCTGGTTGCGCGCGATGTCCGCGACCTGGGCAATGTCCACGCGATGTCGGTTCAGGTCGATCAGGACCGGTAGGCCGCTGAAGAGCTTCGGTGCGCGAGCAACCTCGGCTTCGATCCCGGCGATCACCCGATCTGTATCGGGCGTGTTGAGTCGCAACACGGTCAGGCTCATGACCCGACCCTTGAAGAGCACGTCGTTCTGGCTCACAGGCGTAGCGTTTGGCGGCCGGCACGAGGCAGGCGCCCGAAGCCGATAGGAATGATGCGGTGCGAGAACACGCGAAAAGTCTAAGGGATGCGGATGGTGGCGACCAGAGGGGCCGTCTGGCAGCGGATTCGTGAATCCATGTTAAGAACCAGTAAACTGGCCCCTTCACCCCTCCCGACCACCATCAAAAGCGAATCCATGCGCCAGACTGTTCGCTCGGCATCGACCTCCGTGCTCTTCCTGATTGCCGTGCTGCTGGCTTCGGGTTGTGCTCCACAGATTTATTCGTTTGCTGATCCGCAGTTCGGCCGCGATCGCCTGTTCGAGGCGCCGAACGTCTTGCCGCCGGCAATTGGTGTCCATGTCGATTATTCGGTGAACGGCAAGCTGCACGACGGGGAGTCGCAGGCCACGCGAGACTACGTCGCCAATATTCTCGGCACCTCCCGGCTGACCCAGATCATCCAGCAGGAAGCAGAAACTCCTTACACGCCGATGTTGGTCATGGTGATCAGCCACACCTACGACGCTGCCGAAGCCAGAAATTCGGGACTGGCCGTCGGCGTGACCTTTGGCGGCACCAAGCGCGAGATTCGCGACGAATTCAGTATTCAGGTGTCCTTGAAGGATCCGAAAAAGCCGCCGGTGCGGGAAGTCTTGTACGACACCGGCGAGTTGGGGGTTTATCGGCATGCCATCGTCACCCGCGCGGGCGGTAACGCGCAGGGGCTGCTGCCCAGCGATTATCCTGGCGCCTACAAGCGGGTGCTGGAGAGCGTGTTGACGCAGTTCCTGAAAGACCTGGGAACCGCAGAGCGCGACGCGAATCCAATCATCTTCGTACCGGACACGCGCCCCGACGAGGAATAGGCGGCTAGCATCCGGTCGGTTTCAGGCGGGGGGTTCATGCCGGCGTGGCCGGCGCTGACAGGAGTCGGTCGATGAATGCACCTCGTTTTTTATCTGAGGCTTGTGGGTATGTGCTCGGGCGCTGCCGGAGTGCCGCCGTGGTCGCCCTGGTCGTTAGCCTTGGCGCCTGCGCCACCTTCGATTCGTATCTCGATCCCGCCTACACCCGTTATACGCTGCAGAACCACCCCCCGGAGGTCTTGCCCGACCGCATCGGGTTGCAGGTGAGTTATCAGGCCAACGGGGTGGTTGATCCGACGCGCGCCGAACTGGCGCATGGGCGGGTCAAGACCCTGATCGAGCAGGCCGGCGTGTCTGCCGTGGTGCCCGTGGAACAATCGGAAGGCGCCCTTTCAGTGCTGGACGTACATGTCGATCACCGCTTTGATGCAGACCAAGCGGTACGTGCCGGCGTCGCGACCGGTGCATCCATGGGGCTTGATCTCGCAACCAATGCCGTTCGGGACGAATTCAGCATCGGACTCAAGCTGCTCGGCGATGACGACGAAGAACGCGTGACACAAGGGCTTTACGAGCACGCCATCGTCACGACCATGAAAGGCGGTCCGCCTGGCATCGAACTCGTGGAGTACGACATCGCCTTTGATCGGATCATGGATGATGCGCTGGCCAAGTTCGTGCATGACCGGCAGGTGGCAGCGAATCGACCCACGGCGGTGATCGTGCTGCCCGAGCCGCCGGACCTGTCGGAAGACGACAGTCGCTAACGGCGCAACCCACGCGGCGATGCCGCTTCAGGTGAGACGAGTACGGTGGACTTGCGGGAACAGCGCGCTACATGGGAGCCTTCGGTCATCTTGAATCAACCCGGCGGTGCCGCTGTTGAACTGGTCTGACTACGACCCGAACGGGTTCTACGATGAGTTATTCGAAGCTCGCGGCAAGGCGCGTCCGTCCGCCCAGGCACTGGTGGACTATCTCGCCGGAATGAATCGCGAGGAACTGGCCGATCGGCGCGTTGCCGCCGATCTCGCGATCAAGTCCATGGGGATCACGTTCACCGTATACACCCAGGGCAGCATGCTGGATCGCACATGGCCGTTCGACATTCTTCCGCGCATCATCGACAGCCGCGAATGGGCGCGCACCCAGGCTGGCCTCAAGCAGCGCGTACAGGCCCTGAACCTGTTCATTCAGGACATTTACAACGACAAGAAGATCATCAAGGACGGCGTGTTTCCGGTGGAATTACTGGAGCAGTCGGTCAACTATCGCCCCCAATGCGAGGGCATGCGGCCCAAGCATGGCGTATGGGCTCACATCTGCGGTTCGGATCTGGTGCGCGACGGCGACGGCACCCTGTACGTGCTGGAGGACAACCTGCGCGTGCCGTCGGGCGTGTCGTACATGGTGGAAAACCGGCTCGTCACCAAGCGGGTTTTCCCGGAGCTGTTCGCCCACAGCAGCATCCTGCCCGTCGATGAGTACCCGGCCGAACTCTATGAAATGCTGGCGAGTCTGTCGCCGCGCGACGGCGACGAGCCTGTCATCGTGCTGCTCACCCCCGGCATCTACAATTCGGCTTATTTCGAACACGCCTACCTTGCGCAGCAGATGGGAATCGAGCTGGTCGAAGGCCCCGATCTGGTCGTCGGCGACGACGATTGCGTCTACCTGCGCAGTGTCGAAGGGCTGACGCGCGTCGACGTGATCTACCGCCGAGTCGATGACTTGTTCATCGACCCGGAAGCCTTTAACCCGGATTCGATGCTTGGCGTGCGCGGCCTCATGCGCGCCTGGCTCAAGGGCAATGTCGGGTTGGCCAATGCACCCGGCTGCGGCATGGCCGACGACAAGGTCGTCTACGCCTATGTCCCCGAGATCATCAAGTATTACCTCGATCAGGACGCGATCATCCCGAATGTGCCGTCCTTCCTGTGCCATCGCCAGCAGGACTGCGAGCATGTGTTGGCCAATCTGGACAAACTGGTCGTGAAGCCGGCGAACGAGTCCGGTGGCTACGGCATGCTGATTGGTCCGCGCTCCAACGAATCCGAACGCAAGGCCTTCGCCGAGCAGATTCGCAAGAATCCGAGGAATTACATGGCGCAGCCGACCTTGAATCTCTCGGTGTGTCCGACGGTTTGCGACGATTCTGCGATCGAGCCGCGCCATCTGGATCTGCGGCCCTTCATCCTCTCCGGCGAATCCCAGTACGTGACCATGGGCGGGTTGACGCGCGTGGCGCTGGTGAAAGGTTCGCTGGTCGTCAACAGTTCGCAGGGTGGTGGCAGCAAGGACACCTGGATCGTGGAGGTGGAGGACTGATGCTTTCGCGCGTCGCAGACAATCTGTTCTGGTTCGGTCGCTATGTGCAGCGGGCCGAGAACACCGCGCGGCTGGCCAGCGTGCATGCCAACCTGATTCTGGACATGCCGCGACGCGCGATCGTTGCCTGGGAGTCGGTCATCGACATTACCGGCAGTCGTCCCGACTTTGTCGAGCGCTATGACGGCTTCACCGAAGGCAATGTGGTTCGCTTTCTGCTCGTCGATGATGCGAATTACGGGTCGATACTGTCGTCCCTGGCCCAGGCTCGAACGATTCTGCGCGCGGCCCGCGACATCATGCCGCGCGAGGTCTGGGAAGAGATCAACAAGCTGTACTGGTTTGTGCGAGACACCGACGCGCAGACGCTCGAGCGCCGCCGCCGCGGTGAGTTCCTCGACGCCGTGATTCGCGGCTGTCTGCTGGTCGACGGCATGCTCGGCGAGAACATGTCGCACGACCTGGCGTTCCGGTTTCTGCGTCTCGGCTCCAACCTGGAGCAGGCGGACATGACCTCCCGCATTGTCGATGCCTCCGCCCTCGGCCTGCTGCCTCATCGCGAGGACGAGTTGCTGCCGTTCTCCAACATTCAGTGGCGTAGTGTGTTGCTGTCGCTGACGGCCTATCAGATGTACCGGCGTCATGTGCGCAAACGCGTCTCCGGCCCCAAGGTGGTGCAGTTCCTGACCCAGGATCGCCATTTTCCGCGGTCGGTGGCCTGGAATCTCGACAGCATCTGTCAGACGCTCTCCCGCCTGCCGAATCACTCGGCACCGTTGAACGTGGCTCGCACGCTGCGCGCCCGCGTCTGTGGCGCCGACCTGTCCGTCTTGCCGCAGACTCAGGTGTCGGATTACATGGACGAATTGCAGGAGCGGCTTGCTGCGCTGAGCAATGTCATCACGGAACATTATTTCCGGCCGGAACTGGCGCCGGACGCCCTCAGCCAGTCGCAATAGACGGCCGGCAAAGCGAACAGAAAACGAAGACGACCATGGCGACGATCGAGTTCTTCTGGGACCCGGTGAGCCCATACACCTATCTGGCATCCACTCAGTTGCCGGCGCTGGCGGCCGACTGTGGCGCGACATTGGCCTATCGCCCCTTGTTGCTCGGCGGGGTGTTTCAGGCCACCGGCAATCGCCCGCCCGCAACCGTGGTCAACAAGGGCCGTTACATGATGGCGGATCTGCAGCACTGGGCGCAGTTCTACGGTGTGCCGGTCACGCCTCCCGAGAATTTTCCCGCCAATTCGGTACGGGCACTGCGGGCGGCGCTGGTCGCGGATGAACTCGGTTGTGGTGATGCTTTCGCGCTGGCCATCATGCAGGCGTATTGGGGGCAGGGGCGTGATATTTCACAGCCGGATGTACTGGCGGATGTGGCCCGCTCCGTAGGCTTCGAGCCCGACCAGGCATTGGCCGCCAACGACCGTCCCGAGATCAAGGCAAAGCTCAAGGCGAACACCGAGGAAGCCGTCACCCGCGGCGCCTTTGGCGCGCCGAGTTTCTTTGTTGACGACGTGCTGTTCTGGGGCAATGACCGTCTCGATCTGTTGCGTGCCCATTTGACGCGCGCAGCCGCTTGACCGCTCCGGCTCCTACCACCATCGCGTCAACCGGGGCGCGGTCTGCCGTTTTGCGGATCCGCGGCCTGCGGTATCACTTCTGGCAATGGGGCGACCCGGGCAAGCCGCTGTTGCTCTGCTGCCACGGCTGGCTGGATACCGGAGGTAGCTGGCAGTTCGTTGCCGAGCAGCTGGCCAGCGATTTTCATGTGGTGGCGCTGGACTGGCGCGGGTTCGGCTACAGCGAATGGCATGGTGACCACTACTGGTTTCCTGACTATGTGGCTGATCTCGATGCCGTGATCGACGCGCTCAGCCCCGATGAGCCGGTGTTACTGGTTGGCCATAGCATGGGTGGGCAGATCACGAGCCTTTACGCGGGCGTTAGGCCGCAGCGCCTGGCGCGGCTGGTGTTGCTGGATTCGCTGCTGCTGCCCGACATGCCGCCCGAGCGGGCGCCCAAGGCTCTGGGCGAGTGGCTGACGGCCGTGCAGGACCCGCCGGCGCAGCGCGCCTATCCGTCGTGCCAGGAACTGGCCAGCCGCATTGCGCGGCGCAATCCCCGGCTTACCCCAGAACGCGCCCTGTCCGTGGCCCGCGTCTGGGGACGGTCTCGCGGCGACGGGCAGATCGAACTGCTTGCCGATCCACGTCACCACACGCATAACCCGGTGCTTTATCGCGCCTCGGAGTCATATGCGGTGTGGAAGCAGGTCACCGCGCCGACCTTGTTCCTCGATGCCAGCGATTCCAAGCTGCGAAAAATGGCCGGCGAAGAGGAACTGGCGCGCCGTCGCGGCTGCTTTCGCGACCATGAGCACAGGTTCATCGACGACTGCGGGCACATGATGCACCACGATCAGCCTGAGCTGGTCGCGCAGGGGATTCGCGATTTTCTTGGCGATTTCGTCGTCGGGTAGTCGCGTAAATACGCGGTTTGCGGTGCCGCCAGCGCACCCCTATCCTCGTGGTGGCTTGCTAATCAGTTTTCGACACGCCAAGCCGGTCCGGTGATTCGGTACGAACAAACCGGCGCTCGGCGTTGTCCGCACTACTAGGCACTTGGCTGTTTTTTGTCACGGTATCGTCGTGAACGGTCGCCAGGTTCCTCTGCTGGGGTTGCGCTGGTATCCGCACCAATCGGATCGCGACTCCCGATTCACTGACAGGAGGTCGAAATGAGCACGCTACTTTGGCTGCTGGTCTTCATCGTCGCCGCTACGGCGCTGGCTTATCGCAAGACTTCGCTCGCCACATCCACGGCGGTGATCGGCGCGTTGCTGCTGGTGCTGTCGATTTTTGGCGACGTGGCCTGGGGCTGGTTGCTGCTGTTCTGGTTCATCTTTGCCGGCATCGCTGCCGTGCTCAATGTCGCCTCGCTGCGCAAGCCGTTGCTGACTGCGCCGGCGTTCAAATTCTTCAAGAGCGTGTTGCCCGAAATGTCGGAGACCGAGCGCGCGGCGCTGGACGCCGGCACGGTCTGGTGGGAAGGCGACCTGTTCTCCGGCCGCCCCGACTGGCACCGCCTGGCCGCGTTGCCCCGGCCACGGCTATCTGACGAAGAGCAGGCCTTTCTGGACGGTCCTGTCGAGGCCTTGTGCGGCATGCTCGACGACTGGCAGATCGTGCACGAAGACGCGGACCTGTCTCCGGAGGCCTGGGCGTTCATCAAGAAGAACAAGTTCTTCGGCATGATCATTCCCAAGCAGTACGGCGGCCTGGAATTCTCGGCCGTGGCTCACTCGGCCGTGCTGGCAAAGGTCGCCAGCGCCGGCGGGACCACCGCCTCATCGATCGTGGCCGTGCCGAATTCACTGGGGCCTGCCGAGTTGCTGCTTCACTACGGCACCGAGGAGCAGAAGGATTACTACCTGCCACGGCTCGCGACCGGCGAGGAGATCCCCTGCTTTGGGCTGACTAGTCCCTATGCCGGCTCGGACGCCGGCTCGATTCCGGACATGGGTGTGGTCTGCGAAGGCACCTGGAAGGGCAAGAAGACACTGGGCATGCGCCTGACCTTCGACAAGCGCTACATCACGCTGGCACCGGTGGCGACCGTCATCGGCCTCGCGTTCAAGCTTTACGACCCCGACCACTTGCTGGGTGAACAGGACGACCTGGGCATCACCTGTGCCCTGGTGCCTCGCGACACCCAGGGTGTGGAGATCGGCAAGCGCCATTATCCGCTGGCCGCGCCCTTCATGAACGGGCCGATCCGCGGCAAGGACGTGTTCGTGCCGCTGGATACCATTATTGGCGGGCAGCAGAACGCCGGCCGTGGCTGGCGCATGCTGATGGAAGTGCTGTCGGTGGGCCGCGGCATTTCGCTGCCGTCAGGCAGTTCCGGCGGTGCGTCGCAGGCTGCCTTCGCCACCGGTGCCTACGCGCGGGTTCGCAAGCAGTTCAACGTGTCGATCGGTGAATTCGAAGGTATTCAGGAGGCGATGGCCCGTATCGGTGCCCGCGCCTATGCCTGCGACTCGGTACGACAGATCTCCGCGCTGGCCGTGGACCTGGGCGAAAAGCCGTCGGTGTCGTCCGGCATCGCCAAGATGCATGTCACCGATCTTTCCCGTCTCGTCGCCATCGATGCGATGGATGTGCATTCGGGCAAGGCCGTGTGCATCGGACCCAAGAACATCATCGCCAACGGCTACCAGAGTGCCCCGGTGGCCATCACGGTCGAAGGCGCCAACATTCTGACCCGCAGCATGATGATCTACGGCCAGGGCGCCATCCGCTGCCATCCCTACGTGCTGCGGGAGATGGACGCGGTCGCTGACGATGACAGCCAGCGTGGCCTGGATAACTTTGACACTGCATTCATGGGGCATCTCGGCCATATCGGCTCCGCCAAGGCGCGCTCCTTCGTGCTGGGACTCACGGGCGCCCGGCTGGCCAGCGCGCCGGTGAGCGGTCCGACCGCGATCTACTACAAGCGCCTGGCGCGTTACAGCGCGAACCTCGCATTGCTATCCGATGTGGCGATGGCGCTGCTCGGCGGCAAGCTGAAGTTCCGCGAGAGCATTTCCGCCCGTCTGGGCGACGTGCTCTCCGCACTGTTCATTGGCAGTGCCGTGCTCAAGCGCTACCAGGATGACGGGCGGCCGGAAGAAGACCTTCCGCTGGTGCAGTGGATGCTCGACGACCTGTGCCACGGTATCGAGAACCGCCTCGACGGGGTGCTCAATCATCTGCCCATGCGGCCGGCGATGTGGGCGCTGCGTGTCGTGATCTTCCCGTTGGGGCGACGTGCCCGGTCTGCCAGCGACGACAACAACCGCGCGGTGGCCAAGTTGATGATGACGCCTGGCGCGTCGCTGGACCGCCTGGCCCACGCCGTCTACCAGCCGCAAGACGTCAAGCATCCGCTCGGTGTGTTGCGCAAGGCACTAACCGCCGTGATCGAGACCGAAAAGCTGGAGTACAAGCTGGTCAAGGCATACAAGGACGGTGATCTCAAACATCCGCATCCCCGCGAGCGGATCGACGAGGCCCGCGCGGCAGGTCTGATCTCCGCCGAAGAGGCGAAGATCCTGATCGAGACCTGGGATCTGGTCGCCGAAGTGGTGGAGGTCGACGAGTTCACGACGGAAGAAATGCGAGCGGGCCGTTCGGAGCATGCTCGTGCCGATCAGGGACCGGGTTCTTCGTCGGCCAGCGGCCAGGCGCCTGCCCGGCGCAAGGCCAGCACGGCGCGGGCGAAATCGACGTCCAAGGCCGCCGCCGCCAAGTCCGCCAAGGCCACATCGCGCACCACCAAGCGATCGACGACCAAGGCATCGGCAGCCAAGACGTCGACTGGCAAGGCATCGACTGGCAAGGCATCGACTGGCAAGGCATCGACCAAGCGGGCCAAGGCCGCCGATGATGCAACACCGGATACCTCGCCCGAGACCAGCGAATCGACCTGACCCCAGACCGCGGGGCGCCTGGGCGCCCGACGCATGCAAGGACGCCTGACGGATGGAGCGACAATTCGAAGCCCTGCGCCACGGCGCCTACGATTTGCTGGTCATCGGCGGCGGTATTTACGGTGCGTGGACAGCCTACGATGCGGCATTGCGAGGCTATCGCGTCGCGCTGGTCGAAAAGACCGACTGGGCGGCTGGAACCTCGTCGGCGTCCAGCAAGCTGATTCATGGCGGCCTGCGCTATCTGGAGCATTTCAACTTTGGGCTGGTGCATCACGGTCTGACCGAGCGCGCCACGCTGACCCGGATCGCACCGCATGCGGTGGACCCGATTCGCTTCGTCATCCCCAAGTACGACGGTGATCGCGTGTCCAGCTGGAAGATGCGGCTGGGCCTGGTGCTCTATGACCTGCTGGCGGGCAAGGGCCAGCCGGTGGCACCGCATGACCGGTTCAACGCCGACGAATTGCGTAGCAGCTTTCCCTACCTGTCGACGGACGGCTTGATTGGCGGTTTTTCCTACGGCGACTGCCAGGAGGACGATGCCCGCGTCACCTTGGAGGTGGTCGCCGCAGCGCAGATGGCGGGTGCGGTCGTCGTCAACCACGCAGCGGTTGAGGAGTTGATCCGTCTCGATGACCGCGTGATCGGAGCCCAGGTTGTCGATCGGATCAGCGGCAATCGGACTGCGGTAAAGGCCCGGTTGACCATCAACGCCGCGGGGCCATGGGCGCCCGCGTTGGCCGGGGGGCGGCCTACGGTTGGGGCCTACAAGCTCATCAAGGGCGTGCATCTCATGATGCCGGGCCTGCCCGGACCCAAGGATGCGTTCCTGCTCACGGCTCGATCCGACGGCCGGGTGTTCTTTGTCATCCCCTGGTACGACCACACCATCATTGGCACGACCGAATCCGATTACGAGGGCGACCTCAAGGATTTGACGGTTTACGAGGATGAGGCGGAATACCTGCTCGACGAAGCGAATCGGGCGATGAAAGCGGCCAACTGGACCCGGGCCGACATCCGTGGGTGTTTTTCCGGCGTTCGCACCCTGATGGGCGGCTCCGACGGGTCATTGTCGGCCGTGTCCCGTGATTTTCAGGTGCGTAAGCCTGCGCCCGGGCTCTGGATGCCCATCGGCGGCAAGTACACCACCGCGCGGGGCGACGCCGAAGAGCTGGTCGATGCCGCGCGTGGCGACCTGGGCCCCGCACGTCGCTCGCGTCGTACGCATCAACAACCGCTGGCCTGGGCGCCGAGTGGCGACATCGGCGCCTGGCGGGCCGAGGCTGAATCCGATGCGCGAGGTCTCGGTGTGGACGAAAGCGCCGCGGCCTGGCTGGTCAAACGCCATGGCAGCCGCACCGATGCCGTGCTGGACCTGATCCGCGCCGAGCCGACGCTGGCCGAGCGGCTCCACGCGCAGACGCCGTTTGTCCGCGCCGAAGTCGTCTTTGCCGCCAGCGAAGAAATGGCCCTCACCCTGGCCGATGTGCTGCGCCGCCGGCTTCCCGTGATGCTGATGCTGCCACCGGATCGAGCGGTGGCCCGGCTTGCCGCCGAGCTGATGGCGCCGGTGCTGGGCTGGGATAAAGCCGAGACCGAGTCGCAGTGCGTGGATGCCTTGAGCCTCTGGCCGACGATCGCCCCGCGCTCGTAGGGACGGTCTGACCAAACAAATCGCGTTCCCTCCGCATGGGCATGCACGGGAACCGGCTCTATCGCAGGGGTGGTTCTGCCTGCGCATCCCCTGCCTCGGCGATCGGCGGCTATTGAGACCGTCTCAACGGCCATTTCACGGCTCAGTCTTCACGCTGCATTGACGTGGCTGCCCGCAGAATCTCGCGCCCCGGTTGAGGACATGGCCGGACACAAGATTCAAATGGTGCAACGGAGGACTTCCCATGAAGCACTGGCTCGCCAGCGCGCTTGCGCTCGGCCTTTTGGCTGGGTGCAGCGTCGACAACGAGGCTGAACAACAGCCCATCAATGAAATTGCGCTGTCTCTCTTCGACCCGGTGGCCGCCAGCGCCGTTGTGCCGTTTCCGATTGACGCCTTCTTTTCCGGATTCGTCGACCCGACGCTGAACGTGCCGAATGGCTCGGGTGCGCCGTTCGTCACCGCCGGCAACGAAGTCGATGGCTTTTCCACGTCCAGTGCGATCTTCACCGACCTGCTGGGGACGGTGGACTTCAGCACCACGCCGCAGGGTGTGATCGTCATCAATACGAACACCGGTGCACCCCTGGTCCCCGGTATCGACTATGTGATCGAGGATTATCCGGCACTGGACGATGCCGACGGTGTGCCGATTAACGCCAAGCGCACGCGCCTGCTGATTCAGCCGCTGCGCCCGCTGGCACCAGAAACCCGTTACGTCGTGGCCCTGACCCGTGCGCTGCAGAGCGAGGCGGGTTATCCGGCCGAGCCTTCGGCCTTGTTCGAGATTGCCGCCAGCGCGAGCCCGGTGTCCGAGCAGACGGCTCCAGCGTTAACGACGCTAACCGAAGGGCAGAAGGAGACGCTGGAAGCCCTGCGCCAGCAGGTGATCCGGCCCACGGTGGAAGGATTGAGCGCTGCCGGCATTCCGGAATCATCGATCGTGCTGGCATGGCCGTTCACGACGCAGTCCATTGGCAAGAGCCTGGCGGCTGTCGATGCGGCGGCGACGGCCGCTCCGCTGGGCGTGCAGGCTGTACCGAATGGCGCTGGCGGTACATTGAATACCGGCAACCTCGGCCTCGGTCTGCCGCCGGTGGCCGATATCTACGCGGGCACGTTCCAGACCCAGTACTACCTGCAGGCTCCCAGTGCGGAGAATCCGACGGGGCCGTTATCCGGGTTCTGGCAGGCCGATCCTGCGCAGCCGGACGTGAACACCCTCTTTCTTGGCCAGGTGCCGTGCGGCGCCTTTGCGCAGGGCGTGATGTTGCCGGGTAGTTCGCAGCCGTTGCGACCCAGCGTGAGCACCACGACCTGCTTCCCGGTACCGGTTGCCCAGAGCACTCAGACCGTTCCGGTACTGGTGACCGTGCCGAATGCGAACAGCGGCCGCAGCATGCCGGACGACGGCTGGCCGGTGGTTATCTTTCAGCACGGCATCACCCGCAATCGCACCGATATGTTCCCGGTGGCGCCGGCGTTGGCGGCAGCGGGCTTTGTGGTCATTGCCATTGATCACCCGCTGCACGGCATCACGCCGGACTCCAGCGTGGCCGGCTTCCGGCTGCCCGGTGTCTCCGAACGCAGCTTCGATGTGGACTACGTCAACAACGACACCGGCGCGCCAGGCGCAGACGGTCAGGTTGACCCGTCCGGCGAGCACTTCGTGAATCTGGCCAGCCTGCTGACCGCGCGCGACAACATTCGCCAGTCGGTGGCCGATCTAACCCGCCTGTCCAAGTCGGTGGGTCTGCTGGATTTCGACGGCGATGCGCAAACCGATGAAATCGACGAAAGCAACGTGTCCTTCGTCGGCCATTCACTGGGCGGCATCATCGGCACCACGCTGCTGGGTGTGAACTCGACCATCGGTCCGGCCACGCTGGCCATGCCCGGCGGCGGCATCGCCAAGCTGCTGGATGGCTCGCTGGCCTTCGGGCCAAGCGTTGCGGCCGGTCTGGCGGCGGCCGGTTTCAACGAGGGCGGCGATACCTTCGAATCCTTCCTGCGCTTTGCGCAACTGGTGCTGGATACGACCGACCCGATCAATCATGCGGCGGCAGCCCGAGCCGGGCATCCGATCCACATGATCGAGGTGCTGGGTGATCAGGTGGTCCCCAACAACGTGCCGGCCGGGCCGATGACCGCCAGCAATGACCGGGTGACCATCGCCGGACCGCTCAGCGGCACCGATCCGCTGTACATGCAGATGGGCCTGGACGTGATCGACAACGTCGACCCTGGCGTGACGCAGACGCAGATCCTGTCCCTGGAGCCAGGCGGTGTCGGCGCGGTCGTGCGTTTCGCCGCAGGTGATCACGGTTCCATTCTCGATCCGACAGCCTCGCTGGCGGCCACCACGGAAATGCAGACCGAGATGGCGCAGTTCCTGGCCACCGGTGGCGCCTGTCTGCCCGTTGGGCAGGCCTGCAGCTTTGTTGCGCAATAACCGCCGGTTTGGCAGGAGACATCACATGACACGCAATTACTTCATATCGCGCGTGCTGGTCACCGGCGCGCTGGCGGGGCTGGCGCCCGCCGCGGTGGCGGCCGGTTTTGAGCTGGGAGAAGCCAGCGTTCGCATCGATTCCCAGTTCTCTACGGGCTTCGCAGTCCGTATGGAAGAACAGGACCGCAACCTCATCGGTCGTGCCAACCAGACCGCCGACGGCCAATCTGGTCTGGCGTACTCGACCAATGGCGACGACGGTAACTTGCAGTTCGACAAGGGCGATGTATTCGCCGCCCCCAGCAAGCTGACCTCGGACCTGTCCTTCAACTGGGGCAACTTCGGTGCGTTCGTCCGCGGGACCTACACCTTCGATTGGGTTCTGCATGACGAGGATTTTCTCGATCCGGCTGACCACGAAGGGCCGCCGGACGACACATTGACCCCGGCCGACCTGGCTGCGCGACGCGACGTCATCCAGGACCAAGTGGGTAATGACGCCGATCTGCTCGATGCCTATGTTTATGGCGATTTCGACATTGCCGGCCGCTACCTCGCGGTCCGTCTGGGCCGACAAGTGCTGAACTGGGGTGAATCCACCTTTGTGCAGAACGGCATCAACAGCCTGCTGGCGGCCGACGTAAACCATTTGCGCGTGCCCGGTTTTCAGCTCGAAGAGGTCTTCCGGCCGGTGGGCATGGCCTGGGCGTCTACCGACGTGACGGACAACGCTTCGCTGGACCTGTTCTACCAGCTGGAGTGGCGGCCGACGGTCACGGATGCCGTCGGCACCTACTTTGCGACCAACGACTTCGCCGGGCCCGGCGGGCAGACGGCACAGATCGGATTCGGACGGGCACCGGAAAATGCATCGCCGCTGACGGTCTGCTCCGATGGATCGCCTTGCGTGCCGTTTGGTGCTGCGATCACGCGTCTACCCGATCGTGAGGCGAAGGATGGCGATCAGTTCGGCGGAGCGCTGCGTATGTATTTGCCGGGGCTCAATGATCTCGATCTGAGTTTTTATGCGGCGAACTACCACAGCCGCCTGCCGCTGGTATCCGGACGTTCCCGCCCGACCGGAAACTCCCCCTCCTCGGAGTCGGGTTACCGGCTGGTCTACCCCGAGAACATCAAGCTCTACGGCCTGTCGTTCAATACGACCATGTGGGGCGGTATCGCCGTGCAGGGTGAGGCCAGCCGCAAGGATGACCAGCCGCTGCAGATCGACGATGTGGAGCTGCTGCTCGCCGGCCTTGGTGTATCGAGTCAGGTTGCGCCCATCCAGGGCTCAGCCCTGGGCGGTCAGGAAATCGTTGGCTATCGCCGTTACAGCGTGAATCAGGTCAACCTGGGACTGACCAAGATCTTCGGCCCCTGGTCCTTGATCGGCAGCGATCAGGCGACGATGGTGCTGGAAGCTGCGGGCATGCATGTCGAGGACATGCCGGATACGGACGAACTGCGCCTGGAGGCCCCGGGGACCTACACCCCGGGCGACGCCGCCACGGCGGCTGCGTTGGGCGTCCCGCAGCAGATCGGTGGCTATCCGACGGCCTCGTCGTGGGGTTATCGGCTCGCCACGCGATTAACGTACAACAACGTGTTCAATCGCTTCGTCATGGAACCGGCGATCCTGTGGCAGCACGACGTGAACGGAACATCGCCCACACCGCTGACCAGCTTTGTCGAGGGGCGCCAGCAGATCAACTTGGTGCTGAACACGCGTTATCTCGACCGTCTCGAATACGAGATTGGCTACACCGTTTATCAGGGTGCGAAGCCATACAACCTGCTGGGTGACCGCGACTTTCTGCAGATGGTGGTGAAGTACAGCTTCTGATACTCGTTTTTCCAATAACTTGGGGCGCATACAGCGCCCCATTTTTTTGCGGGGAGCCGGGCACCGCCGTAGGCTTGGATGCTGCGATGGCATGAGCCCAGGGAGGGGATACATGCGCTATTCAAAGCTGTACGCCAGCGAAGCCGGAACGATTCTCGCGATTGAGGAATCCGAGGGCGCTGAAGCCCTGGTGCGGGATGTTGATCTGCCGCGGGTGATGTTTGCGGGGCGCTCCATCCCGGCGCACGTGGCGCAGGCCTACCTCAACGAGTACGGCGGCAAATGGATGCGGGCCGATGGCGTTCACACGTTCCGCGCCAGCCCGGTCAAGACCCCCAAGCCGACCGCCGATGGCCTGGCGGAGCCCACGGTCACGATGAGCTGGAAGACGCCCTAGCGCTGTTCATCCGCCGGCTCGTCTTCCGCTGGCGGCTCGCGTAGCTCGATGTCCTCGCGCTCCCCTAAAAACCGCGGCTGCTTGTCGAGGAAGAACAGGTCGAGCACGGCCTTCACCCGAGCCAGAATCTCGCGAATTTCAGTGCGCCGGGAGCGCCGCCGGGGAATCGTCGGGGCGGCGTAGGCCACGGCGTCCAACCCGAGGTGGCGGGCGATGAACACGGCTCGATAGGCATGAAACCGTTGCGTGACCAGCGTCAGCCCGTCGAGGCCGAAGACCTGCTGTGCCCGCACCACCGAGTCCAGCGTGCGAAAGCCTGCGAAGTCCAGAGTCATGTCAGCCTTGTCCACTCCCAGGTCCGCCAGCGCCTGGTACATCGCACGGGGTTCGTTGTAGCGATCACTGGGATTGGCGCCGGAGAGCAGCACATGGCGCAACGCGCCGCGCTTGTACAGCAACGCGGCGGATTCCACTCGCCCGCGAAAATGGGCATTGGCGCGGCCTTCCCGGCTCCACGGGCTGGTGCCGAGGACCAAGCCGACGTCGCGCGCCGGAATCGCCGTCGGGCTGTCGTAGATCGCCGATCGTGTGCTCTGGATCACCCAGACATTGCAGGCCAGGACGAAACCCGCGAGGGCCGCCAGCACAATGATCAGAATGAGCAACATGCGTCTTTTCACTGCCGGACAGTGTAAGGCCCTGGCGCCGCTGGCTTCGCGCCTTGTCTACGTCGCATGGACGGGCGGGCGGCGCTCCGCCCAGGGCATCGCCTGCTCGAGCTGGCGGGCAAGCTGCAGCAGTGTGGTCTCGTCGCCGAACTGACCCGCGAACATCATGCCCACCGGCAGTCCGGCGTCGTTCCAGTGCAGGGGCAGGGAGATGGCGGGGTCCCCGGTGACATTCGTGACCGGCGTATTGGGGATGAAGCGGAAGATGTCCTGCGCCATTTTTTCGATCAGGCCGGAGCGCTTGGCGATGCCGGCCAGCGGCAGGCGGTTGAGCGCCTGGATGCCGAACTTGTCGGCACCGGATGGTTGGTACTTGCCGATCTTGAAGGGCGGCTCGGCCAGGGTCGGTGTCAGGAACACATCGTAGCTCTGCAGCCAGCGGGCGTAGAGCCGCGTCTGCCATTGCAGTTCGCGCAACGCCAAAGCCAGGTCATCTGCCGTGAATGCCGCGGCGAGCCGGACCAGGGCGGCGGTGGTGGGCTCCAGTTCACCCCGTTTTGGCTCGCGGCCGAGCTTGCGGGAAAAGTCCCGCACATCGGCGGCGGTTTCGGCGACCAGCAGCACGATAAAGGCTTCGACAAAGGCGGAACGGCTTAGCGGCGGGTGGTCCGAGTTCACCGTGTGTCCCAGGGCCTCGAGCTGCTGCACCGTCTTGTCCAGACCGGCCAGGCAATCGGGGTGCATGTCATCACCGAGCATCGGCTGACCGCTGACAGCAATGCGCAGCGGTCGTACCGGAGTATCCAGCGCCGCCAGGTACGCTTCGGGAGGCGGCGGCACCTGGTAGGGATCGCCGGGCTCGGGGCCGCTCAAGGCATCCAGCGCGGCGGCCGTGTCACGCACCGTGCGCGACAGCGGCAACTCGATGGCGCAACCGAACCAGATGTCGCCCCGCGTCGGACCGGCCGGTGTGCGACCGCGGGTGGGTTTGAGTCCGACCAGCCCGTTGCAGCTGGCAGGAATGCGGATCGACCCGCCGCCATCACCGCCGCCGGCCATGGGCACCAGCCCCGCGGCAATGGCCGCGCCGGTGCCACCACTGGACCCGCCCGGCGTGTGGGCCGGATTCCACGGGTTGCGGGCCGGGCCGAACAGCGCGGGTTCGGTAAAGGGCGTCAGACCGAACTCCGGCGTATTGGTCTTGCCGAAGATGTTCAGGCCGCTGCGCTTGTAGCGCACGACCATATCGCTGTCCTGCTCCGGCACGTAGTCCTTGAGAAAGCGGCTGCCGGAACTGGTCGGTGCGCCTGCGTAGTCGGACAGCAAATCCTTGATCAGAAACGGCACGCCGGCAAACGGCCCGGTATTCAGTGGTTGGGCGACCCGCGCGCGCGCGTCGTCGTAAAGCGTGCCAACGACAGCATTGAGCTGCGGGTTGATGCGCTCCACGCCGCGGATCGCCGCTTCCAGCAGTTCCGACGCGCTGACCTCGCCCTCGCGGATCATCTGGGCCAGGGTGAGGGCGTCTCCATCGGGCAATGCGTCCATGTTCGGTCTCTGCGGCAGCGCGGGGTAGGGACCGTAGCGACCCGCATCCGACTCGGCAACCAGCGCCGATCACCATGCCAACGATGGCAGCCATGTATGGACCGTGCCGGGTCGCGAATCCGCGGCGGCTTCGCTTGCACGCGGTTCGGTAAAGGCGAACTATTCACCGCGTCGAATTCAATGCCTGAACTATGAAGCTGACCCTGGACGCATTGCGCGTCATTGATGCGATCGACGCAACCGGCAGCTTCGCGGCCGCCGGCGACGCCTTGTTCCGGGTGCCGTCCGCGATCACCTATTCGGTGCGCAAGTTGGAGGAAGACCTGGGCGTCACCGTCTTTGACCGCTCCGGCCGTCGGGCGAAACTCACGCCGGCGGGCCGCGAACTGCTGGAGCGCGGCCGGCGTTTGCTGGCCGATGCCGAAGGCCTCGAAGACCACGTGCGCCGCATGGCGACAGGCTGGGAGACCGAGCTGCGCATCGCCGTGGACGACATTCTCGGCGCGGCGCGTCTGATGCCGCTGCTTGAGGCGTTCTATGCAACGGCCTGCCAGACACCGCGCATCCGCTTGCTCACGGAAGTCTATGGTGGGCCGACCGACGCGCTTGCCGACAACCGGGCGGATCTCGCCATCGGTGTCACGGGCGAGTTGCCCCAGCAGCCGCCACTGCGTTCGATCACGCTGGGTTGGGTGCCGTTCGTATTTTGCGTTGCCGCCGATCATCCGCTGGCGGAGCACAGCGAACCCATCTCCACGGATCACCTGCGCGCCGTGCGTGCGGTGGTGGTCAGCGACACCTCGCGCACGCTGCCGGGCCGCTCCAGTGGGTTCCTGCCGGAGCAGGACGTATTGAGCGTGCCCAGCCTGGCGGCCAAGCTCGACGCGCAGGTCCGGGGATTGGGCGTGGGATTCCTGCCCACCTGTCTCGCCCAGCCCGAAATCGACGCCGGCCGGCTGGTTCAACGGGACGTCGGCATTCAGCGCGAGCCCGCGTTGTTCAAGCTCGTCTGGCGCGCCGATCGGGAAGGGCGCGCGCTGGACTGGTTTGTCCGTAAACTGACGTCTTATGAACCGATTACTGATTTGCTTGATCCCGTGTCTGCTGCTGGTCAACCCGGTCCCGACACGAGCGAATGATGCCGTTGCCGCTTCCATCGGCGAACTGCTGGCGTATTACTTTTCCATCGAGGAGTACGCCAGCGTCTGCCGTGTTCATGCGCGTTCGGCGGCGCCGGGCGTCGAAGGTGCATTCGAAACCTGGGATGCCCGCAACCGCGCGCTGGTCGACGAACTGCAGAACCGGTTCGCCAGACTGGTGGCCGACGACCTGAAACTCGAATCTCTGGACCCGGTGGTGCAGAACGAGGTGGAGCGTAACTGGCGTGCCACGAGAAACGCCGCCGCCGCCTTCCAGCGGCAACAGCTTGCGTCGCTGGAAACCGGGCAGCTACGCGGCGCCTGTCAGCGTCTCAACGAATCCCTGCTCACGGCGGCATCGGATGTTGATCAATCGAACCAGCAGGCCTGGGAGACCGTCTTCTTCCGCGTGCCAGCGACCGAGTCGACCATCCTCGGAACCTGGGCCACCGAAGAAGACTGTGTCGGCGAGCTGTGGACCGTCCGCGCTGACGGCTCGGACCAGGTGTCGTTGCAAAGCGAGACGGTCACCTACGGATACAAGGGGCGCTGGTCTCTGGCTCGCGGATTGTTCCGGTCCACCGGCGTGGAGAACTCCGGTGCCAGGGTCACGCTCGTCGGCAATACGATCCTGGATCGCACCGGGCGGTTGCTGACGCTGGAAGTCACCCACCAGACCGTCCAGCCCCCCGGTGAAAGCTTGCAGACCACCCCGGCAGATGAGCTGTACACCGTGACTTACGAACGTTGCCCGCAGGGCATCCAGGTCACCCATCTGCAATTCGACGAACGCAATCGTCGCCCGGATCAGAGTGCGGCCCCCGAGCCGGCTCCGGCCGAGGACGACGAGGACACATTTTTCTATGCGCGGCAGCCGATTGATGAAAACACTGATGATTCCGGCGACGTTTCTCGCCGGCCTAATCGCCGCTAGCGCCTGGTTTTCGCTCAACCAGGAACCGCCGGCACCACCGCCGATGCCGGAGCGTCCGGCCATCGATGCGGAAATCGCCAAGCTGACCGAGTCCATGTACGTCGCGCGCCAGCTCGATGTCGGTGAAACCGAGGCCGCGCGCGACTATCTGGCGCTGTCCATGGATCTGGACATCCTGTCGCTGGCGGAACAGCTCGACGGCCTCAACCCCCAGCGCCGTGCTGCGGCCTTGAGCGTGCTCGCCGAGATACACGACTACCGTGCGAACTACCCGTCAACGATTGAAACGCGGGAATCGGAGCGGCAGCAGCAGGCGTTCGAAGCGATGCGGGCGGATGTGGATGCAGTGCTGGAGCGGGCGGCGGAGTTGGCGCCGGTGGGGCGGTTGCAGTTCTAGCGGAATCCCACGCTCCGGATTGTCAGGGAGCAGGGTTTCGCCCTGCCGGGCGAGCCCCTTTTCTTTGCTCGCACAAAGAAAAGAGGCGAAAAGAAAGTGCGCCCGAGAACGTGGCCAGCCGCCTGCGGCGGCTGGTGCCCTGCGCTTCTCACAGCCGGTGGGCGTTGCAGACGGGCCGTCCTGGCCCGACTGCAACGGCTTCGGCATCCCTGCCTCGCTCGGCGCTGCGCGCCGACTGATCCACCGTCTGCTGCGATGCTCGGCCACGTTCAAGCGGGACCTAAAACCCCACACTTCAAGCAAAGCGGGTTTTCCGTGCCTTCTGCTCAGCCGAGACGCGCAGACGCCGGCGGAATAAGCGGGCCGGCTGTTTGAGGCCGCGTAGCGGGCGAGTTTCGGCCCGCCC
>Ga0208330_1000051_pt1 | contig 77944 bp, 71 predicted proteins | sample DeeseametaMP1896_FD_184180 | JGI IMG/M metagenome (GOLD analysis project Ga0208330, IMG submission 184180) | Marine microbial communities from the Deep Pacific Ocean - MP1896 (SPAdes) | ecosystem: Environmental > Aquatic > Marine > Oceanic | place: East of Hawaii, North Pacific Ocean | collected... | reverse complement strand
GCGCGTAAATGCAATCTAACATCGCCATGGAGAGCGACCGTTTTTCCGCTACGCCCTTCGGGCTTCACTCCAGAACGGCGCCTCATGGCGGGCGTTAGAGATCACTTTATGTCCCTTCCACAGATTTCAACGAGAGTTCTTCTGCAGATCGAACACATTGAGAAGTTCTACGCTGCGTATCAATCTGCTTTGGTGTTTTACCGGCCAGAACGGATTGGCGATAACACAGCCGGATTGCCCGAACATATCCGCAACCAGCTGAGCAGAGGCAATATACCCGTCGTTTTGCGGGATACACCTCCGGAGCCTGACGAACCCGACCAGGTGCCGGATGGCTTGATCTTCGATACTGGCGACCTGAAGCGGTACATGCTGGATCACGGGCAACGAGAAATTTTCGAGAATTCATTGATCCTGCTGTTCAATTCGATCGAAGGATTCGTCAGATCAAGGATCGAAGCTATCGAGTCCAAAGAGTTCAAAGGCTATGTCACACCGGAGTCCTTAGAGCGCGCAGGCATCACTGGCCCTGCTGAAGCTACGGAAGGACTTTTTATCCTCCGCGAAGCACGCAACGCCTTTGTACATAACGAATCGATCTGGGATGCCAAGGCCGCAGCAAAGCTGTCGAAGATGCTGACAGGAACCGCCGATGAGACATATCCGCTCACGCTAAAGACACTGCAGGGAAAGACCTTGGCATTCAATGTCGAGAATCGGATTTCCCTTGCACTTGATGGCACAGCAGTATTCAGATGGTTCACCGCCCAGATGAAGGCGCTGATAGCGGGAGTAGATTGTGATCTCTAACCAGTCGTTGAAGGGGACATTTGACCGCGACTTTCGTTTGGCTACGCCAAGCCGAAAGTCGCGGTCAAATGCCCCTTAACTCCAGCGTTGGGCGTCATGCTGACTCGGCTGATCAACAAAGTTGTCAAGCCTGATCCGATTTTTAATGCGGAATATGATCGCCTTCTGCAGCAACCCGAGAATAAGCAGCCCCTGTCCAAGGCTCAGGCAATCGCAAAGTTACGTCGACTGGCACTTGTGCAACCCGACTCGGAATCGGCAGTGTCATTACTCGCCGCTGAATCCGCGGTGCTTCATGACCGCATCGTCGCCTCCGATTTCTTTCGCGAACTTCCGTACGGTATCCAGCACTTTCTGTCGGATGCCGATATTCGTTTTAAAGACTCCTCTTACCAAGAGTGGCAGAAGAAAGGGTTGCTTGACGCGCTAGAAAGGTGGGAGGTAGAGGGCTGATGCCGCCCAACAGATCGCTGCAGCCGACCGCTTACGCGCTGCGCGCTTCAGCGGCGCCTGAGCTCAGGCGTTATGCCTCAAGTTAATTTCGAAGTAATGGACTGCCCGAAAGTGCTTCGGGCAACTCTCGCTGTTGGCACAATTGGGTTACTAAGTCTTGTTGCAATCGCCCTACTTGCAATTTGGTCCGCACACAGCGGCCCACCACTGTCAGGCCCGGAAGTGCAGGGAGGCGTGATTCTGTTGGTTCATCCTGCAACAGCAATTCTATTTGCTCTACTCGCATTCCCAGCTATTGCCAGCACACTAATACGGCGCGGCAACTTCACAAGGGCAGAATTTACTAAGCAGGCCTTCGCGTGGCTTGCCGTTGCCTCCGTGGTCCCAGCTATCTTTTTGGGCGCGGTTGGGTTTGGTTCTGACGCGATTATCCTGATCCCTCTTAGCTTCGTATTGCTATCGGTATTCGTCCTGCCAATGCGGTCCATATGGCTCCGGTGGGCGCGGTGAGGCATAACAAGTGCTTACAGTGCGACGCCCACTGCGTGGGCGCGCCTGAAGCACGGCGTTGGGCGGCAAGGGTAAAGCCGGTGCCCAGTGCGTCATTCGGCCCGGCACGGCGCTCATCGGCCATGCTTGCCAGCAGCGGTCTATCGACCCCCATCGGGCCATGTACCGATGCTTTCCGTCCGTAAGCTGAACCAGCCTCCCGTCCTTGGGTGCGGTGTCAATCGGGTGCCACCCGGCCTGAATGGGGTCTGATGAATGAGGCCTGTAGCCCCTTTCTGCGCCTGCGGCCTTGCCGATCTGGTACGCCTCATGTTCGGGGCTGCCGACTTGGTATGGGTTGCACAAGTCATCGTCGCAATGGCCATAGCCGGATTCGTAGGCACTACAGATAAAGAAAGTTTCGCTAACCATCTCAATCCTCCCGCCCAACAATGCGCTGCATCGGATGCTCGCCCCGGTGAGCTTCGGCGTTAGAGGTCAAATGGCTGGGTTCGAGCTAACATTAGCCTACTGAAGTACAGGACTACGACTTGGCTACCCCTATACCCACCCCAATTTACCATTTCACCCATGCAGAGAACCTTGATCAGGTCCTCCAACGCGGCGCGCTGATCTGCAAGAACGAAACCGAGCGAAGCAGAATTCAGTATCGCAGCGCAGCGTTTGAGAGCGTTCAAGCGCAACGGCACGAATACGCAGTGCCAGTGTCGGCGAGGGGAAGCATCCATGACTACGTTCCGTTCTACTTCAATAGCAAGTCTCCGATGCTTTACACCATCAAGTGCGGCAACTTGCCGAACATCCAGATGCAACACTTGGTGTTCTTTCGGTCCACAGCTCAAGCTGTTGCAGATGCGGGTAAGGACTTCGCATTTACTGACGGTCACGGAATCATGAGCCTGTCCGACTACTATGATGACCTGTCGGAGTTAGACCAAGTGCCCTGGCAAGTAGTGAACGCGCAATATTGGAATGATCACGTGGATGGCAAAAGGCTCCGTCAGGCTGAATTCCTTGTCCACCAGCAGCTTGAGTGGTCGCTCGTGGACAACGTCGGGGTGTATTCCGAAGAAATGAAGAACTGGGTTTCATCGAGGCTTCTAGCTGGACGACAGAATCCTCCGGTGACAGTACGCCGCGGATGGTTCTTTTGAAGGATATCCAAATGATTGACTTTACATCTGGAAACATACTAAACGACCGATCTCAGGCGATAGTTAATACTGTCAATTGCGTCGGTGTCATGGGTAAAGGGTTGGCCCTTCAGTTCAAGAAGGCATTCCCTGAAAACTTCAAGAAATACAAAGCGGCCTGCGATTCGGGAGAGGTTCGCACCGGGAAAATGTTTGTCACGAAGTATCAAGATATGCTCGATGACAAATACATCATTAATTTCCCCACAAAAAATCATTGGAAGGGAAACTCTAAAATAGAGTATATCGAAGAGGGCCTTGCGGACCTCGTTCGAAAAATAAAGGAACTGGACATCAAAAGCGTTGCCATTCCCCCACTCGGAGCGGGCCTAGGTGGCCTGCCTTGGGGCGAAGTCAAAGCGCTAATTCTTGAGGCTTTCGCAGACCTTGAAGGTGTCAAGGTAACTATCTATGAACCTAAAGGGAATCCCAGGTCCACAGAGATTGTAAATAATACTAAACGACCAAATATGACCCGTGGTCGCGCATTGTTGATATTGCTACTTGAGTTCTACTTCAGAAAAGGCTACGAGTGCACAAAGATTGAAGCACAGAAGCTTGCTTACTTTTTGCAAGAAGCCGGCGTGGATTTAAAGTTGAGATACGTTGCGGACAAATTTGGCCCGTATGCAGACAACCTAAATCATGTGCTCGAGCGTATCGATGGACATTTCATCGAGGGCTTTGGCGACAGGGTTAGCAAATCAGAGATTCGGTTGATTGAGTCCTCCTTGCCAGAAGCAAGAGAATTCTTAAAAGAAGACGAAGAAGCCGAAAGGTGTTTGCGGAAGGTCGAAACATTGATCGATGGGTACGAAACCCCACTAAGCATGGAGGTTTTGGCTACGACGCATTGGGTAATAAATCATGAACGATTTGAGCGAGATGACTTCGACGGCGTTAAGTCATTTGTTCAAAACTGGAATGAACACAAAGCCTCGTGGAATGAGTCTTACCTGAAAAAGGCAATTTCTAGGCTCGAACAGTTTGGGTGGGCTTGACCTCTAACAATTCGCTGCAGCGGACGTTTGACCCGCTGCGCATTTTTGCTGCCGCAAAAACGGTCATCGCCTCAAACGCAGCTGAGCTCAGGCGTTGGGCACCAGTAGTGTTGCGTTCGCAGATCATTGAGAAGGTGTGCAGTGAGCTTCAAGAGAAGCATTCTGCTCATACAATTCTTCTGTACGGCTCCGAAGCCGACGGAACGTCAAGGGCAGAGAGCGATCTCGATATCGCGGCTTTTGCCGCAATTTCTGAGGTCATTCGAGATGCCCGTCTGCTTCACGGCACCTACATTGATGTTTTCGTTTATCCGGAGATTGTTCTGTCTTCTCCCTCTGAAGAACATTTGAGGTTTCGCGGCTCTAGAGTTCTCAAGCAACAGGGTGCTTCAGCAGATACGTTTCTGTCCAAATTGGACGCGTTCTACAACGCAGGACTCAAACCGTTGGCGGCTGACGAATTGTCGGCCAGGCGAGAGTGGGCGGGAAAAATGCTGGGTCGGCTCGCCAGAGGAGATATTGAGGGTCATTTCAGGCGGTCATGGTTGCTGACGGCTTTGCTTGAAGATTACTTTCACCTGCGTGGCAATTGGTATGAAGGGCCGAAGAAATCATTTCAATGGCTTCAGCAAAATGACCCAGATACACACCGAGCATTTGACGCCGCTTTGACGCCGGGTGCCGAGGTGTCCAAGATCAAAGCTTTGATGGTTCGGGTTGTGGGGCAGAATGCTGACACGTAAGGCGATTCAGGTGGTTACGATAAACGGCAAGCCGCTGTTGCCTAACATTTCGTTGCAAGGGACGTTTGACCCGCTGGCCGTTTTGGCTAACGCCAAAAAGCCCGTCGCCTCAAACGCCCCTGAACTCAGGCGTTGGGCTGCTTGAGAATCCTAAGCTCCATTCTCTCGATTGCGCTTTCCGGATGTGCATCGCCACAATTGGCTGGGCCTGCGGACCCGTCGGAGAAAAACGCGTGTACGCAGGTGGCAGAATGGAGGAGTCCGTTTGTAATCAACTATCCGCAAGGGGATCAAGTCCGTCCATATTCCGAATTGCAAAGTGCAATGCAGGATAACTCGTTGCTGTTTCAACTCGCGCTTAAGCAGGTCAGTCGTCGTCGCAAACCGCCTTCAGGTTCTGTGGCCCTTGCAATCGCCTTGCTCCCAGATGGAGAAGTTGCGGCCGTGAAAATAGAAGATGGAACACTCCAAGACGAAGCGCTTCGTCAAAAGCTTTTGCGAATCGTAGAGGTAATGAACTTCGGTCCAGCGCCAGGTGGTGGGTACTGTGTGTTTCTGTATCCAATGTTCTTCGGGTGATGACGCCGCCCAACAACTCGTTGCATCGGACGTTTGACCCGTCACCCATTTTTGCTAGCGCAAAAACCGGCGCTTCGGGCGTACGGGCAGCGGCTGATGATGGGTGTTGGGCGGCAGCTGAACGGAGGAAATGCCATTGATCGAAGGTGAATGCTTTTGTGGCGCCATTAAGTATCGTATTGATGGCGATCTCGTTCGGGCAAGATCTTGCCACTGCTCACGCTGCCGTAAGGCATTTGGCGGCGCAGCCTCCGCGTATGCCGAGTTAGCCCACTCCGACTCGTTTTCTTGGGTCTGCGGTTCTGAAAACTTGAGCGACTACACATCACAGCAGTCGTGGGGTTTGGCTTTTTGCAAAACCTGCGGCACCACGATCTGCGGAAAACATCTCGGCAGAGTTCATGGAGTGGTGCTTGGCACTGTTAATGGCGATCCGGGCGTTGAGATAGAGGCCCACATATTCGTAGGCTCAAAGGCTCCGTGGGATCACATCGGCGGATCAGCGCCGCAGTTCGAAACATGGCAAGAATAACGCCCGGCAAGATGCTGCAGGTGACGCTTGACCTACCACCTACTTTTGCTTCCGTTAGAACGGGCATCGCCAGCGCCCTTGGGCTCACACGTTGGGCCGTGGCATGAAAGTTGTGCTGATGGGTAACGCCGGGGCGGGAAAAACCACGCTTGCGCGTAGATTGATGGACGGCTATCGGGTACCGAGGTTGTCGCTTGATGAAATCGCTTTCTCGGAAGGCGCTGAACGGCGTCCACTTGCTGAAAGTATTCGGGATGTTCTTGAGTTCATAGCAAGCAATGAGAGTTGGATTATCGAGGGTTGCTACGCCGACATTATTGAGCCGGCACTGAAGCATGGCGGGACGCTTGTGTTCTTGAATCCCGGAGTTGCCACTTGCATCGAACACTGTCGGCGCCGTCCATGGGAGCCTGAAAAGTTCGCAACCGAATCGGAGCAAGCGCAGAATCTTGAGAACCTACTCCTGTGGGTGTCTGAGTACGAAACTAGGGAGGATGAATATGGCCTCAAGCAGCATCGGCGATTGTTCGATTCGTTCTCAGGACGCAAGTTTGAGTTCACGAGCGTGGTGCCGAATGCGGCCCAACAAATCATAGAAGCCAACCCAACTCCGCCGAGCGGCTGTATGCGGGCGTGAGCTTTGCATGAAAGTCTAGCCAAGGTTAAAAAGAAAAAATGAACGCCATTAGAGTTCTGTTAGTTATCTCAACCATTGCGATCTACTCACTGACGGCCATCGCATCGCTAGCCCAAGGGCTGAACTGGCCCGGAGTGGCAATAGCAGACTTAATGGCGCTTGGATGGCGCGGGCAGTTCGATTTCGATTTTATTGTTCACCTTTTACTGCTCGCCACATGGGTTGTTTGGCGCGAAGGTGCTAATAGCAGGGCTTATTTGTTCGGTTTCCTCAGCATTATCATGGGGGGAATGTTTAGCTTTCCCTATATTCTCTACGCCACGTATAAAGCACGGGCTCAACCACGTGAACTACTGTTAGGCGTCAATGCGTAGAACTAAAACTAAGCAGTGGTTCCGGCCGACATAAGTTCTGCTGTGCGACGATTGCGCGCCTGAACCACGGCGTTAGCGGCTTGGATGAACAGCATAGTTTTCATCCCGATATTCATCAGCTTGCTTATCTGTACGGTTATCGGTTGCGTGGTGCACTGGGTGGTAGTAGCCGGCGCGCCCCTGAGCTCAAGCGTTGGGCGACAGGAAGCTGAGCCCTTCCCAGACTTGGGCTCGTGTCTAGCCATGCGTTCTTGAACAGCACCTTTTAACAGGTGCTATTATCCGGGCCTTTCCGACCTGGACGTAGCATGGCCATCAAATTTTCAGAAGATGTGGTTCCTCTGACAGACCTGAAGGTCAACCCTGGCAAGGTCGTAAAGCATGTTGCGAAAACTCATCGTCCAACGCTTCTTACCAGTCGGGGGCGCGGAGTGGCTGTCGTACAGTCTGTTGGCGACTTTGAGGCGGCTGAGGAAGAACGGGCTTTCATGCGTGCCGTTGTAGCCGGTCTGAATGACCTTGAATCAGGCCTAGAGCTATCGCTGAAGGATGCAAAAGCCCGTTTAGGGCTGTAGCGCTGTGGGCAAGCTATCCGTCACGTTCGCAGAATCTGCCGTTCGGGATCTTGAGGGAATTCAAGCTTGGTATGAGAGTGAGTCGGCCCCAGAGATTGGGCGGCGGTTGGTTTCGGAAATCTTTGCCCGAACCGAGGCCTTGGTCGACCATCCAGATATGGGCGGAGAGGTTCCTGAATTTGGCCAGAAATATCTTCGGGAACTCATTCATCCACCGTTTCGCATCGTGTACAAACGTGACGCCCAAAGAGTACGCGTTGTCAGGGTTTGGAGGAGCGAACGCTCGCTCAAGCTATCTGATGATAGCGGTGTTTAACGTGGTCCTCACCAACGCGGTGCCGCTTTCGCCCAGCAAGTCGCTGCAGCGGACATGTGCTATGAAACCCGATGCTCAGGATCCATCTGCCCATGCAGCACGCGGATGATTTCTATGCACTCAGTAATCCTGTAGTAAATCACATGAGACCCTTGCTGAAATTTTCGGTAGCCCTGCAGCACGTCCTCACATTCCGTACCAATAGCCGGATTCTTAGCCAACAGCATGAAGGCTTCATCTAACTGCTGCAGGTAATGGTTTCTTTGTGCACGGCCCCATTTCCGAGTGGTATGCCGTCCAATTTCCAGCAAGTCCTGTCGAGCCTTTCCGGAGAGTCTGAATGGCTTACTCGGCACCTGTTTCGCCATCAAGTTCGGCGATCACTGAATCCATCGAGTAGGGCACAAAGCCACTTCTCTCGCCTTCCTGAAGTGCCGAACGAAGCGCTTTCTGCTTCGCCTCCCGGTCCTCCAGCAATCGAAGTCCGGCCCTCACTACCTCACTGGCTGAACCAAACCTGCCGTCAGCAAGCTGTCGTGAAATGAAGTCGTCGAAGTGGTTGCCCAAGGTTATGCTGGTATTCCGAGCCATTGTGCACCGCCATGAAGTACCAATAAGTACCAGTGATCGTACGCGCCCATAATAAATCGCTCAATACGGACGTCGGCTTCGCCGCCGCGCCGGTTAGATCAAGCGTTGGGCGTCACCTGAGCGGAAGAAACGGGGTAGAACCCATCTGGACGCGGTAGAGAAAGTGGAGTTTCGGGCGGCGTCGCGTAGAGTCGAACGCCTATAAAACGTTCGCCCGTCAACACTCTCGTGATCTGGATCAAACGCATAACGCTCGCACTTGTCGCCGTAGCGGTGCTCGCCCTGGTCGGCGTCTACCTCCGATCGGAGTATGTCCTCAGAAAAACCTACGAGGTTCCGCTCAGGACCCTCGCGGCCTCGGCGGACTCGGTGTCCGTGGCGGTGGGCCGACGGCTGGCGAAGACGCACGGGTGTGTGTCGTGCCATGGGCAAGCCCTAGAGGGAGCCGTGTTTCTGGACGATCCCATGCTCGGTTACTTCGTCGCGGGCAACCTGACGGGCCCGGTGTTGGAACAATCGGACAGTGAGTTGGAGCGGATGATTCGGCAGGGCGTACATACGGATGGCCGTAGCGCACTCGGTATGCCGTCCGCCGAATACCAGCACCTGAGCGACCATGACCTTGGCGCCATACTCGCGTATCTCCGAAGCCTACCTCCCGTCGAGGGACCAACGACAGAAATCAGCCCCGGTCCGTTGGCCCGCGTCGGTCTTGCGATAGGAATGTTCTCACCGCAAAGAAACGACATCTCCGTCGGCACGCCGCCGCCTGTCTCTCGGCCCACCGAGCGTCGCGCACTTGGGGAGTATCTCGCTATGACCACTTGCTCAGGCTGTCACGGTCAGAGTCTCATGGGTAGCATCGCGGATGGGGCGCCAGACCTGACCATTGCGGCGGGCTATTCCGCCGCTGCGTTCGCGCAACTCCTCCGAACGGGCGAAGGCTTGGGTGGGCGCGATCTCGGCATCATGTCGGAGGCCTCACGCGAGCGTTTCGTTTATTTCACCGAGGCCGAAGTGGACGCATTGCAGGCCTTCCTAAAGGCTCGCGTGGAAGCACAGAGTGAGGGCAGTAAAACAGCCCCTCTGTAAGCGCTATCGAGGGGGCGCAGGTCCACATCGCCCTGCAACACAGTCGCCTATCGTATGTTACGGCGGGCTTCGAACTCGCTGCCCTTTTTTGCTACCGCAATAACCGGCGTCGCCTCGCATGCGTCCGGATTGAGGTCCAGCGCTCCGCGCTGTGAGCGGCCGAGGGTTGCCTGCGGCCGCGAACCGGTCCGCTGGATTCGGCCACAGTGGAGGTTGATGCCGCCGTGCTGCGGCTCGCCGCGGTACGAAATTGCATGGCGCCGTCGTCGATGCGGCTGAGCTTGGTCGCCGCAAGATCCAGCACGTAGTTCTGATGTACCCGCCAAGGGGCCTGGGTGCCCTGCAATGGCATCACGTTCTTCGCGCGCTGGATGTAGCCCGAGTCCAGGTCCACCATCAGTTCGGGTTCGACGCTGGCGTCACGTTCGGGCACGCAGGCCGTCTCGCCGCGCCTGGACATGCGATTGAGCAGCCGGCAGACGTATTGAGCGGTGAGGTCGCATTTGAGCGTCCACGATGCGTTGGTGTAGCCGAAGGCGAAGGCGAAGTTCGGTACGCCATCGAGCATCATGCCCTTGTAGATCAGTTTTTCAGCCGTGCTCACGGCCTCGCCATCCACACTCAGCGCCGCACCACCGAATAGCTGGATCACCAGCCCGGTCGCGGTGACCACGACATCGGCATCAATGTGCTCGCCGGAACGGGTCTTGATGCCGGACGGCGTGAATTGCTCGATATGGTCGGTGACGATGGATGCCTTGCCCTTGCGCAGGGCGCGAAACAGGTCGCCGCCTGGCGCGATGCACAGCCGCTGGTCCCAGGGCTTGTAGCTCGGGTTGAAGTGCGTGTTGGCGTCGATGTCGTCGCCCAGCTGCTTCTGGGCGAAATGCAGGATCTTGGAGCGGGTGTCGTCCGGCCTACGCCGTGCGTACTGGTAGAAATACATGCTGAGGAAGATGTTCTTCCAGCGCGTCAGGGAGCCGGCCGTGCGCCTGGGCAGCACACGCCGCAGCTTGCCGGCCACCGCATCAACCCGCGGCAGGTTGACGACGAAGCTTGGCGAGCGTTGCAACATGGTCACGTGCTCGGCCTGGCCCACGAGCGAGGGGATGAGCGTGATCGCGGTCGCGCCGCTGCCGATCACAACGACGCGCTTGCCGGTCAGGTCGAGATCCGCCGGCCAATGCTGCGGGTGAACCATCTGCCCTGCAAAGTCCTCGACCTGCGGAAACTCGGGCGTGTAGCCAGCGGTGTAGTCGTAATAGCCCGAGCAGGCGTAGAGAAAATCGCAGGTCCAGGTGGTGGTCGTGTCCGCGGTTTCGCAGGTAACGGTCCAGCGCGATGCCTCGGAGCACCAATCTGCTGCGGTCACACGGTGGCCGAAGCGAATGTTGCGGTCGATGCCGTATTTGCTGGCCGTGGTCTGGATGTAGCTGCGGATGGCTTCGCCGTCTGCAATGCTGACATCGCTGTCCCAGGGCTCAAACGGAAAGCCCAGCGTGCTCATGTCGGAGTCGGAGCGAATGCCGGGATAGCGAAACAGGTCCCAGGTGCCGCCGATGGCGGCGCGGGCCTCAACGATGGCGTAGGACTTGTCAGGGCACTCGGTCTGCAGACGATAGGCGGCGTCGATACCCGACAGGCCGGCCCCCACAATCAGCACGTCTACATGCTGCGTGTTCACGGGCGATGCGCCTTCAAATGCCATTGGACTGCTCCACCTGAGCTTGCGCCGGAGCTTTCTTGTGAGGGTAGCGTCGCAGAACCAGCGCCTGATAACCGGAGCCGAGCAGGCGCGCCAGCTTGTCGATTGCACGCGCGTCGGGGCCCACGACCACACGCCGCGCGTCGCGTTTTACGGCATCGAGAATAATCTGGGCCGCGCGTTCCGGGGTCGTGGTCTGAATCATTTTCTCGGCGCGGCGCTTATGGGAGTCCAGCGAAACGCCGGTGAGTTTTTCGACGCTGCTGTCGATGCGACTGGACTGATTGATGCCGGTCGCCACACCACCGGGGTGCACGCAGGTCGCGCTCACGGGCGCGCCTTCCATGTCCAGCTCCATGCGCAGGGTTTCGGTGTAGCCGCGCACGGCGAACTTCGCCGCGCAGTAGGTCGCCTGGGTAGGCATGCCAATCAACCCGAACAAGCTGGAAACATTGACGATGTGGCCTTCGCCGGAAGCTCGCAGATGCGGCAGAAACGCCTGCGTGCCATGCACCACACCCCAGAAGTTGATGTTCATCAGCCAGTGGAAATCTTCCAGCGAGGCGGTTTCGGCCGCCGCCGCGTGGGCGACACCGGCATTGTTGAATAGCAGGTTGACCCGGCCATGCTGCTGAACCACGTCGTCGGCCCAGGCGTAGACCGCATCACGGTCCGCCACGTCGAGACTGGTCGTGGTCACGCGGGCACCCGCGGCTTCGGCCAGCTTGGCCGTCTCGGCCAGGTTGTCGCCGTTGATATCGCTTATCGCAAGATCACAACCCGCCTGTGCCAGGTTCAGCGCCAATGCACGGCCGATGCCGGAGCCGGCGCCCGTGATGGCCGCAACCTTGTTCTTGAACTGTTTCATCGAAAGCCCGCTATGTGATGACGACTGTCGTCACTTTACTTCTGAGGACGGGTGTCGTCAAATGTAGGGATGAACGGAACCGCCCGACCACGCCGTGTATACGGCGGACAAAGTCATGAAGATCGGATGGCCGAACGACGCGCGGCGTTTCTTGAAGCCGGCTTCGAATTGATAGGCACCGAGGGGTATCGCGCGGCCACGGTGCGGGCCGTCTGCAAGCAGGCGGGGTACACCGACCGCTATTTCTATCAGCTATTCGGCAGCACCGAGGGCCTGCTTCTGGCGGTGTACACGCAGGTCAGCGAGCGGTTGAAGCAGGCGCTGATCACCGCAATGGAGTCGGCCGAACCGGCCATCGAGGCCCGTAGCGAGGCCGGTCTGGTGGCGTTCTTCCGGTTCATGCGTGACCCACGCAATGCGCGGATCATGATGTCGGAGATTCTCGGTGTCAGCGATGAAATCACCGCGCTGTACATGCGCACGGTGGTTGAGTTTGCCGATTTGCTGATGGCCGCAACGGCCCCACTGGCGCCGGCCATGGCGGAACCGCGCGAGGATGCCGCCATCTTCGGCCAGTCTCTGGTGGGCGCCGTGATCTACGCGGCGGGCTCCTGGGCCATGACCGGCTACCGGCAGCCGGAGGCCAGCGTGATCCGCAGTTGCCAGTCGATTCTGATCGGGGCGCTGAAGCAGCGCCTGGACGAGACGCGCTAGCGGCGCTGCAGCACGTCGAACTCGCGGTCGAGCTGCCAGTCGCGATCGGCCACCACGGCTTCGAGTGAGGCGATACGCTCCCGCAACGCCTCGGCATCGTCATCGTCATCCCGCCGACGGCCACCGCAGTTCCAGTCATTGATGCCAAGGTCGAACCGCTGATCCAGCCACATCATCAGCGTGATAAAACCACCCAAGGCCATGAACTTGATGATCAGTTCCACATTTTCCACAGCGACTCTCCAGAGGATTTAGAGAGATAGTGCGCTGGGGCGGCCGATTTATTACAGCGACCGGCAGACTCGGCAATATTAGGGAAGCACTGATCTATTCACGCCACCAAGACGGAGCCCATGTCCGATCAGCAACTTGAGGCCATCCGCAGGCTGCTGCGCTGCATACCGAGCGGACGTGTCACCAGCTACGGCCGCCTGGCGGCCCGCGCCGGAATTCCGCGCGGTGCCCGCGTGGCGGTGGCGGCCCTGCGACAGACGCCGGACGATCAGCCGCTACCGTGGCATCGCGTGCTGCGTGCCGATGGCCGGATCGCCTTTGCGGCGGATCACCCCCATTACGCCGAGCAGCTGCGCCGCCTGCGTGACGAGGGCGTGGTCGTCAGCGGCGGCCGCGTGGACCTCTCGCGCTTTGGTTGGGCCGAGGACTCACCCGAGCTGTTGCTGCCCGCCGACGACTGAGCCTCATTGCATCCGCTCCACCGTGAGCGGCTGGGCGATGATCCACAGCCCGCCCACCGTCAGACACACCATCAGCCCTAGCAGCCAAAGCTGGCTGATCGCGGCATCGCGCCGCGAGGCGAACATGCGCATCGCAACCCGGTGCGAGATGACCACGCTGATGACGTGGCCCAGCAGGATGAGCGCGACCTGCGCGTGCCATACCAGGCTCATGTCCGGCAGGAAGGGAGCCCGCCATTTCAATGCCGTGCCAAACAGGTTCCAGCCCCAGCCAAAGGGATCGGAAACGAGGCTGAGGATCTTGAGCCCTTGTGTAAGCAGCAGCGTGGCGTAATGCGTCATGTGGTAGACGAGGGCGATCGGCAACAGCGGATAGGCGAAGGCCCGGGCCAGATCACGCAGGGAGTGCCCGCTGCGGGTGGTGAGTTTCGCCGCGGCGATACAGGCCATATAGGCGCCGAAGTACAGAAAGGGTGACGCCAGCAGGCAGACGGTTTCCCAGCGGATATACCAGGATCTCGCCACGGCGATGTTCAGCAAGGGGCGGCCGCCAACCACCGCTTCGGCCCAGCCGGTGGGGTCGCTCCAGAACAGGCGAACCCACCACTGGGTGGCTCGCAGGCCATCGAAGGCCGTCGTCGACAACATGGCCATGATGAAGAGCACCGTGCTCAGGTGCCGCGGCCGGGCATCGACCAGCCCGGTGAGCGGGCGGCGTACGCGAAGCTGGCCGGGGCGGATGTCCAGCGGCGCCATGCGGCCGAATAGCCGCAGGTAAACCGACAGGAACTCGCCGTGACGAAACCAGGCTCTCGTGCCCACCAGCCCGACGCCGACCAAGTTGATCGCGCTGTAGGCCAGCAGCACCCACGCCAGCTGCCTCGGCACACCGCGGCCGAACAGTTCCAGCCAGACGAAGCCGAGAAACAGGATGAGCGCCGGCCAGCAGCCCAGCCAGGCCGGGTAGCGGAGACGGCCGCGAGCATATGCGGGCCACCAGTCGCCGATGGCTCCGGTGATCACACGCCAGGGGTTCAGCACCGCATAGACATTGCCCGCCAGCGCCGTGAAATAGCTCAGACCGAGCAGGATCACGACCCAGAAGAAGGTCATCGAGAAATTGCGGTAGGGATCGCGGTTGCCAAACCAGGCGGTGGCAATGCACAGCAATAGCAGCAATGCACTGAACAGCTTGAGCAGCGGCAGGGCCCGGCGCAGCCCGCTCGCGTGCCACCGGGGGGTCAGATCCCGCGCGGTGGCCGCCGATGCACCCACCGGCCTGGCGACGAAGTACAGCACCAGCAGAAACGACACCAGCAGGGCCGCCGTGGCCCCCCAAGCATAAAGCCAGAACGGCACTGGCAGGTTGTACAGACGACCGAAACCATGCGCGGCTGCAACGCCGGGCAGGGCCAGCGCCGCCACCAGCCCGAGCCGGCCGGCAGCGCCCAGCGGTGCGGTCATGTCAGGGCTGCTGCCTCGCGTTGGCGGACGCTGCCTCCGTCTGCTCCCAGAGCTGGAGATAGGCCTCGGCCGAATTGAAAAGCGCCGTGATCGCGTCCTCGCCGCCCTCGAGGCGAATGCCTTCGACGATGTCGGCCACCAGCCCGTAGTTGGACATCCCCTCTTCGTCCATCATCCACTGCTTACCGCCGGGAATCGACAGCATGTCGACCTGCAGGGGCGCGATGCCCGCCTCGGCGAACTGTGGACCCCAACCCTCGCCGGAGAACAGCGTGAAGGGGTACTCGATGGGGTCGGAGCCAGCGCCGCGCGGGCCCGGCAATGTGCGCAAGCCATTGGCGTCGGCACCGTAGCCGACGGCCAGTGGGCGGGCCGTACCCGAGGCATCCCAGATCGGTTTGATCTGCTCGACGAAGTCGGCGAACCGGGCACCGTTGGGCAACGCCGGATAGATGATGCCGCCCTGGCGGATGATCTGCTCGGCCTGGGCATTGCTGATGCCGCCCTGACCGCCGTGACCCGACACCATCGGGTAATTCGGGGACAGTTCGGCACCCTTGTCCAGCATGTACTGCTTGCTCAGCAATTCGGCGTGGTCGATGTCGAGCACAAACCCCTTTTGCATGATCTTGTCGATGGCGTACTCGCCCAGCTCGGTCACGGTGCGGGCGTTGCACTGGCGGCCTGGCGGATAGACCGGGAGCTGACCCTGCGCCAGATCCATGATCAGCTGCGTGACCGGATCATTGAACTGGGTGATCGCACCGGTCTCCAGTTCGGCGCCCGCGTTGTAGAAGTAGCTGTCGCCTTCACCGCCGTCCGGGCAGTCGTAGGTTTTCCAGAACCCGCGGGTGTCGAGAAAGCCAACGTAGTTCAGCACCGAACTGAAGATGCCGGTGCCGCCCAGGGCGCTGTCTACATCATGGAATGGGAACACCTGGCGGACCCCCAGTTCCCAGGCTTCATCGATCTCGCGGTCGATGTCCTCGCGGGTGCAGTCGCTGTTCTCGCTGCCGTCCAGGTTGTACGTGAGCCGGCAGTGAAAGAGGTTGGAGAACTCCAGGCCAAGAATCACCGCCAGCTTGCCGTCGGCGATCACGTCGCGCGCCTCGGCCGGGCTGTAGACGATACGGAACCAGCCTTGCTCCGGACCGCCTTCCTGGGCATCGATGTAGTTTTCGATGTCGTAGAGAAAGCGCACCTGGTCGCTACCGGTTTCCATGTCCACGCACTCGGCGGTCTTGTCACCGTAGGTGGCCCGCGCCAGATTGCAGAGGGCCTCGATGGTCGTGCCGTGCACCACCATCACCCGCAGACCGGCCATGTAGGCACGTTCGACCCAGCGGTAGTACATCTGCTGGTGCAGAAACGAGTCCTGCTTGGGCCAGTCGACAAAGGTCGGCCAGCCCTGGGTGTCGTGCATCTGCAAGGGATCGAAGTCGAGCAGGATGTTCTCGGCGCTAAGAATGCCGTTGGGCCCATGCGACAGCACGCAGTTTTCCAGCGCGACCGGTGCACCGAAGCGGTTGATGGCCTGCCCGTAAAGCACACCGGCGGCCGACGGACCGACATCGCCGCTGCCATCGGACAGCTCGGAGCCCATGCCCATGTGAGCATGGACTTCGGCCATGCCGATTACCGGTTGTCCGCTGGCCGGGCCCTTGAACGTGTGGCCCACCACATTGACCGGCATTTCCGGGTAGGGGGTGCAGCCGGTTGCCGGTTCGAAGCGCAGTTCGGCCGGTGTGTCGCCCAGCACCAGGGTGCCGGCATCGTCGACGCTGAGCGCGGCATCCAGCGTGGCTGCGGTGTACCGGCCCGCGTCGCCGGCCAGGGTCCAGTCGGAGCCATCGGCGGGCGATGCATCAGCACTGATCGACGCGCCTTGCGCGGTCATCAGCTGCTCGTCGACCGTGTAGAACAGATAGCGGCTGAGATTGGCCGGCTTCATGAAGAAGTGTTCGGCCGAGGATGCGTCGGCACCACTGGCGACGAACGCCGCACCGTCGCGAACCACGTACTGATCGTTCGCGCGCAGGACATAGCAGCCGTTGGCCAGATCGAAACGCGAATCCGGTGGTTCGTCGATCGGCGTGGAGGCATTCGGTGCTGGCGACGAACCGCACCCGGCGAACCAGACGGCTGACAGCAAAATGCCCAACGGGCGGCGTGATATCCCCTGCATACGCGCTCCTGCGGTGGTCCGCAGATTGGATTGTCTCACCTGCGATCATGCCACCAGGGCTACGGCCGCGGAGTAGTAAAAGCGGCTCAGGCGACGGTGACCGACTCCAGCCCCAACAGGGCAGGCAGATCCGCCATGCGCTCGAACAGGTGATGCGCGCCAGCTGCCCGCAGCCGATGGGCCGGCACATCCGCGGTGTAGGCGAACACGGTCATGCCGGCGGCGACACCGGCCATGACGCCGGCCGCGGAATCCTCGATCACGGCGCAGCGCGCGGGATCGACCCCCATGGTCCGGGCGGCGAGCAGGTAGACATCCGGTGCCGGCTTGCTGTGCTCGACGTCATCGGCACTGAAGATCCGCCCCTCGAATCGGGGCCACAGGCCGGTCTTGCCCAGGGTGAGCTGCATCTTGGCGTACTCGCCGGCCGATGCCACGCAGCAGGGCACGGTGAGCTGGTCCAGCACGCTGATGACTCCGTCAACCGGCGTTACGCCCTCCAACAAGGCCTGACCGGCACGCCGCCGCAGCTCCGGAACAAAGTCCTCCGGCGCCGGCCGGCCCAGCTTGTCTTGAATGATGTCCAGACAGCGATCCATGGCCTGACCGACAAAGGTCTCGAACATGGCGTCGGTGGTCAGCGTGAGCCCGAGCTCGCCGAGCATGTCGCAGAACACGCCCGCGGTGATGCGCTCGGAATCCACGAGTACGCCATCGCAGTCGAAGATCACCAGGTCGAAGTTCACTACCGCGCCACTTTCACGAACTTGAGCGTCATGCGATCGGATTCGCCGATGGCTGCGTAGCGGTCGCGATCCTGATCGCCGAGGGCGAAGGAGGGGGGCAGCGTCCAGACGCCCTTGGGATGATCGGTGTCGTCCTTGGGATTGGCGTTGATCTCGCTTTTCTGCGCCAGCTTGAAGCCGGCGTTGCGGGCGATGCGGATGACCTCGGCCTCGGTAATGTAGCCGGTGTGACCGGCCTTCAGCGCGGTCAGGTCGGCACCGGCCGGCGCCCGATGGTCCACGACACCGAGCACGCCGCCGGTCTTGAGCGCGTCATGGGCGGCGAGAAAGAAATCCATGACCTGGTCGTCCCACCACAGGTTGTGAACGTTGCGGAATGTCAGCACGACATCGACGCTGCCGGCCTCCGCGAAGCCCCACTGGTCCACATCCGATATGGAGACGATGGTCTTGCCGTAGCGCCCGGTGTCGCTCAGCTTGCCCAGGAGGGTGCCGTGCAAGCGCCGCCGGTAGCTGGGTGTGTCCGAGGGGCCGACCGAATAGGCGGCGGCGATGTACTGGCCGTCCTCGGCAAGAAAGGGCGCGAGAATTTCCGTCCAGTAGCCGGCTGAAGGCCAGAATTCGGCGACGGTGTCATCGGCCTCAATACCGAAAAAGCGCAGGACCTCGGCGGGATGCCGGGCAGCATCGCGGGCCACGTAGGCTTCCGTGCGCTCATCCGAGGCGACGGCATCGGACAGCGATGGCCCGGCGAAGGCGGCTCCGCTCGTGAGCAGGCTGACGGCTAACGCGGTAATTCTGTACATGGTGTGTCTCCCTGGACGTAATGGGTTGAGCGTAGTGCATCCGGGCGTCGCCGGTCCTTGGATCTGCATCTGTCCCGGCGTCATTGCAGGCGCTCACGCAGCACGCTGCGGTAGCGCCGGCTCACCGGCACACGGACTCCGCTGCGCATGCGCGCCTCGCCGTCTCCGGTGTCGTGCACGCGAATGTCCCCGACATGATCCAGATGCACGATGGCGCTGCGATGAACCCGCGCGAAGCCCTGCGGCCCCAGCCGGCGTTCGACATTGGCCATGGTCTCGCGGAGCAGATAGTCGGTCTTGCCGACATGCAGCGTGATGTAGTTGCCGGCGGACTCGATCCACTCGATGTCCTGCACCTTGACGAGAAACTCCCGGCCCAGCTTTTTGACCAGAAAGCGGTCGGTGACGGGCTGCGGGCTCGGCGCATCGTCCGACAGCATCCGCGCCTCGCCCTGCCAGCGCCGCAACAGCAGCGCGTAGAGCTCGATCATCGCCAGTATCAGGAAATAGCTGCGAAAATCCTTCAGGTATTCATAACCCAGCTCCTGCCACAACGGACCGAACTGATAAGGCTCGCCGGCGACGGCATACAAACCCTCGCGAATCGCGACCATGCCGGCCACGTGCATCAGGCAGAACGGAACCGTTGCAACGACGTGCAGCAGCAGTGCCTGCTTCCAGTCAAAACGGCGGCGCAGCCACCCGGTCCACCAGACGATGAACGGAATCAGGGCGGCAACGACGACCGTGCTGCTCAGCTCCCACACCGCCGGCTGCCAGGCGGCAACATTCTCGCCCGCGCGACGCAGATCCGCGATCGAAACCAGCGTGTTCATCACGGCGTTGAGTAGCAGCACCACCGCCCAGAACCCGATCTCGGTCACACGGCGATAGCGCTGGTACAGCGGCAGGGTGATCTTCATCTGCGCAGCCTAGCCCGAAGCAGGTGGGCGACCCAACCACTGATCACCGCCTGCCTCCGCTCGTCCCCAAGACCCGGCAATCCGACACAAAGCGGCAGACGCGGCGTCGCGAGGACCGAAGGCTGGGGTCATCACTTGATCGGGATGACCGCCATGACCCAGGACCGCCGCCACGACATTGACGCCCTGCGCGCGCTCGCATTCGGCGTGTTGATTCTCTACCACGTGGGCATGTTCTATGTGCCTTGGGACTGGCATCTGAAGTCGGACTACAGCGCCAGCTGGCTGGAGCCGGTGATGCTGTTCAGCAACCAGTGGCGGATGCCGCTGATTTTTCTGATCAGTGGCCTGGCGGTGCATTTTCTGCTGCCGAAGATGACCGGAGCCGGCTTCGCCTGGTCGCGCATCAAGCGCCTCGGCCTGCCGCTACTGTTTGGCATGGCAGTGATCGTGCCGCCGCAGGCGTATCTGGAATCGGTGAGCAACGGTGGTTTCGAAGGCAGCTATGGCGCGTTTCTGCTGCGCTACCTGCAATTGCAGCCATGGCCCGAAAGCGAGTTCAGCGGCGCCGACATTGGCATCACCTGGAACCACCTATGGTACCTGCCCTATCTGCTGTTCTACACGTTGCTGCTAATCCCGGCGGCAGGTCTGCTCGACCGGCTCAGCCAGCGCTGCGCGAGGCTGCATGGCCTGTGGTTGGTGCTGGTGCCATTGCTGCCGTTGATGCTGATCGGCGAGTTCGTGTTTCCCCGCTTTCCGTACATCAGCCATTCGCTGTTCGACGATGTATATGCCCATGCCATGTACGGCAGCTTCTTTGTGTACGGCTACCTGATCGGCCGCTCGCCGTTGCTTTGGAGGACCCTGGCGCGCGGGCGCTGGGTCTGGTCGGGGCTTGGGGCGGTCAGCTTTGCCAGCTTTCTGGTCGGGATCGAGGTGCTGGATGCAGCGCAACCTGCGGAATCCATGGCCCAGATGTTTCTCATCTACCTGAATCGATGGGTGTGGATTCTGGTCGTTCTCGCCTGGAGCCACCAGTTACTGAACCGGCCGATGCGCTGGCTGGGCTGGGCGAACGAATCGGTGTATCCGTGGTACATCCTGCACCAGAGCTTCACGGTCGTGATTGGCTACCACGCGGCGAAGTACGCGTTGGGTCCGGTGATCGAGCCGCTGGTGGTGCTAGGCGGCACAGTGGCCGGCAGCTGGGCGCTTACCGAGGCGATCCGTCGGGTGGGCTGGGCGCGACCGCTGTTCGGGCTGAAGGCCCGCCGCAGGCCGCAGCGCCGGACACGGGATGCGCTGCATCCCGGTCCGAACGAGCAGGCGATTCAGTCAGGGCTTCCCGACTAGTGATCTTGCCCGCTGGAGTGCGCGTGGCCATGTTCCCGTTCCTGCGGCGTGGCTTCGCGCACTTCGGTGACCTCGATATCGAACACCAGGGTCTTGCCAGCCATCTGATGGTTGGCGTCCACGACGACGGTTTCGCCTTCGACGGCGCTGATCACGACCGGGATTTCGCCCTGCTCGGTCGTGGCACGAAACATCATGCCGGGCTCGACCTTGTCGACACCCTGGAAGGCCTCAAGCGGAACCTGCTGGACCCGAGCCGGGTCATGAGGGCCGTAGGCTTTTTCCGGCGGGATCGTGGCTTCGAAACGATCCCCGACGGCCTTGCCGACCATCTCTTCTTCCAGTCCGGAAATGATGCCGCCCGTGCCGTGAAGATAGGCCATGGGCTCGGCCTCGCGGGACGACTCCAGCACGTCACCTTCCGGTGTCTTCAAAATATAGTGAAAGCTGGCAACGGTATTTTCGGCAATCTGCACGCTGAATCCTGAGAAAAACGAGGCGACACCCTAGCACAGGCGCCCAGATGCCCTGGCTGCGAACAGACGCGCGGGGGCCTAGCAGCAGGTCCGTTCAGAAATTCTCAACATTCCCGGCAGAAAGCTTCATGTGACATCCGTTTCGCCAGGCGCGTGTTTGGATTAGCGTGACAGTTCCACAGACAGGAGTCGGATCATGAGCAAGGTTCTGATCGTTTACGCCACGGACTACGGACATACCAAGACCTGCGCCGAGGCTGTTGCCAAAGGCGTGGAGTCGGCCGGCGGCACCGCCACTGTGAAGAACGCGGTCGACGCGACGGCTGACGATATTCGCGACGCCGATGCGCTGGTGCTCGGCTCGCCATCGCACATGGGCTCGCCGGACTGGAAGATCAAACAGTTCATTGACCAGCACTGCTCTGCGCTGTGGATGGAGAACGCTTGCGTGGGCAAGGTCGGTGCGGTCTTCGGCACCGGCAGCGGATTCGGCAGCGCCGGCGGCGGCATCGAACTGACCCTGCTGGCCATGCTGAATAACCTGGCCGAACTGGGCATGGTGCTGGTGCCGCTGCCCAAGAACACCGAGCACTACGCCGACGGCGGCTTGCAGTGGGGCCCCTACGCCCGGGTGCACACCAAGGACACCATGGAGCCGATCGACGCCAGCCCGGAACAGCTCAGTATCATGACGGCGCACGGCGCCAATATCGCCCGGGTCGCCGAAGTCGTGACCGGTCAGACGCTGTTCAAGGTGTGAGGCGCCTGTTCGCCATCTAAGACGATATCTTCAACGCGGCCGCTCTTCAGGGCTTCGAGCTATTTAGCTGGCCGCATCCAGTTCGGCGAAACGACGGCGCAGTTCGCGCTCTTCGTTGGTGACCGCTTCCTCCAGCTCACCCACGCGTTTTTCCAGCTTCTGCATTCGGGCGACAAGCTCCTCGGGAGGCTTGGCCTGACGTGCTTTGAGATACGTGGACGCCACGGTCGAGACCGCGCCGCAAATCACAACAATGGCGATCATCGTGAATACATCCATCCCTGCTCCCTCCCTCGTTCCGTCGGTGATACGTGACATGATTGCGCGCCGCGTATGCGCTTGCCAAGCACGATGACCCCTGCGCCCTCCGCCGATTGGCGTTCGCCCCGGCTGTTTCTAACCTTGATGGCCGTTGCCCTGCCGCTGGGCTACGCGACGTGGAATGCGCTGCTGAACAATTTCGCCATCGAGATGGCGGCATTTGACGGCAGCGACATCGGCTTGCTGCAGTCGATTCGCGAGATTCCCGGCTTTCTCGCGTTCACGGCGGTATTTCTGCTCGCGGTGGTGTCGGAGCAGCGGCTGGCCTTGATCGCCATTGCTCTGCTTGGCGGCGCCGTGGCGGTGACGGGCCTGTTCGCCACCACCACCGGTTTGCTGATCACCACCTTCATCATGTCGGTGGGCTTTCACTATCTCGAAACCCTGAAGCAGTCACTGTCGCTGCAGTGGTTGAGCAAGGACGAGGCCCCGGCCGTGCTCGGCAAGCTGATTTCGGTGGCGGCGCTGACGTCGCTGCTGTCCTACGCCGTGGTCTGGCTGCTGCTGGAAGTGCTGCATGCCAGTTACACCGTGGTGTATGCCACCAGCGGGCTCGCCTGTCTGTCGCTGATGCTGTTCATGACCTTCGCCTTCCCGCGCTTCGAGGCACCCAGCCCGCAGCGCAAGCAGCTGATCCTGCGACGACGCTACGGTCTCTACTACGCGCTAACCTTTCTCGCCGGCGCCAGGCGCCAGATTTTTCTGGTGTTCGCGAGCTTTCTGCTGGTCCAGCGCTTCGGGTACTCGGCCTCGGCCATCGCCGCCCTGTACCTGATCAACCACGGTGTCAGCTGGATCGTCGCGCCCATGATCGGCCGCTGGGTCGGCCGCTTCGGCGAGCGTCGCATTCTCACCGTCGAGTACATTGGCCTGATCGCGGTGTTTCTCGGCTATGCCATCGTGGACTCCGGCGCCGTGGCCGCCACGCTGTTTGTGATCGACCACATCTTCTTCGCCATGGCCATCGCGCAGAAAACGTATTTCCAGAAGATCGCGGACCCCGGCGACATCGCCGGTACGGCGGGCGTGAACTTCACGATCAATCACATCGCAGCGGTGGTGATACCGGCCAGCTTCGGCGTGATCTGGCTGACGGCACCCGAGTGGGTGTTCATTCTCGGTGCCATCATGGCCAGCGCATCGCTGCTGCTGGCGCTTTGCGTGCCGGATGACCCGACCCAACAGCGGCCGATCCGGCTGTGGTGGCGACGAGGACTGCCCGCGCCCGCCGCCTGAGCCGATGCGCTCCCTGGGGCTCGCCTGCCACCCGGCGAGGACCACCGCCGCTCGGCGCGAGCGCACCAGTTCCACCGTGGCAATCCTTATAATGCGCGGATGACTGCAGCCTCCAAAATCGCCGATCCGCGGCGCGACAAGCGCGAGGCGGACAAGCGGGCCAAGCGCCTGCGCCGCCAGGTCGGACAGGCCATCGAAGATTTCAACATGATCGAGGCCGGCGACCGGGTCATGGTCGCGCTGTCCGGCGGCAAGGACTCCTACGCCATGCTGGACATTCTGCGCTCGCTGCAGGCGGCCGCTCCGGTGGACTTCGAGCTGTTCGCGGTGAATCTCGACCAGAAACAGCCGGGCTTTCCCGAGCATGTGCTGCCCGATTACCTGCGCAAGCTCGGCATGCCGTTCGAGATTCTGGAGCAGGACACCTATTCCGTGGTGACGCGGGTGATCCCGGAGGGCAAGACCTATTGCAGTCTTTGCTCGCGACTGCGGCGTGGCGCCTTGTACACCTACGCCGCCGAACAGGGTTTCACCAAGATCGCCCTGGGGCATCACATGGACGACATGGTCGAGACCCTGTTTCTCAACCTGTTCCACGGCGGCCGGATGGCCTCCATGCCACCCAAGCTGAAATCCGACAAGGGTGATCACGTGGTGATCCGGCCGCTGGCCTATTGCCGCGAAAGCGACCTCGCTGCCTTTGCACAGGACAAGGCGTTTCCGATTATTCCCTGCAACCTCTGCGGCACGCAGGACAATCTGCAGCGCGTGGCGATCAAGCAGATGCTGCAGCAATGGGATCGGCTGTCGCCCGGCCGCGTGGAGACCATCTTCAAGGCCATGGGCAACCTCGCACCCTCACAGCTGGCCGACCGCAACCTGTTCGACTTTGCCTCGCTACGCATCGATGCACAGCCCGAGACGAATGCCACGGGCGGATGCCTGGTCGGGTCAACAAACTCATGAAACAAGGCTTTCGAGCGTGGATGGGTTCGCTGGCGATACTGCTTGGCGTCTGGCTCGCCTCAACGGCCCAGGCAGCGCCGTTGCTGTGGGTGGTCGAGGACGGCAATTCCAAGCTCTACCTGGCCGGTTCTCTGCATCTGCTGCCGCAATCGGCCTATCCGCTGGATCCGGCACTGGAACGGGCCTATGCCGACACCGAACGCCTGGTGCTGGAAGCCGACCTCAAGCAGCTGGAATCGCCAACCAACCAGACCATGCTGTTGGCTGCCGCCCAGGCCGACTCGGATGCCCCGCTGCGCGCCCGTATCGGCGACGCGATGTACCAGGACGTGCGCGAGCATGCCAAGCGTCTGGGACTGCCGCTGTTCAGCCTGGACAGCCTCAAGCCTTGGTTTGTCGGCCTGATGCTGGAATTGGCCGCCTATCAACAGGCCGGGTTCCGGCCGGAGTACGGGCTGGATCAGCACTTCAACCAGCGGGCGATCGCCGACGAACGTCCGATTCTCGGGCTGGAGACCGTGGACGAGCACATGAGCCTGCTGGTCGGTCTTGGCGACAACGGCGTGGACAGCGCGACCACGCTGGCGGCCACGCTCAGCCAGTTCGCGGCCTACGACGACTTACCGCAGACGGTTTATACCGCGTGGCGAACGGGCGATCTCAACGCCATGGAACAACTCGTCGACACCATGCGCGCCGAGCAACCGGCGGCGTATGAACGGCTGCTCGCGAACCGCAACCGGCGCTGGGTCACCGAGCTGACGGCGCTGCTCGCCGGTTCGAACAATGTGCTGGTGATCGTCGGCGCGGCGCATCTGCCTGGCGAGCACGGCCTGCTTGCGCTAATGAAGGCTCGCGGATTGGAATTGCGGCGCGTGAACTAGGCCCTACTTGCCGACACAGAAGCTGGAAAAAATCTCGCCAAGCAGGGTTTCGGTGTCCACCGGACCGTTGATTTCGCCCAGCGTCCGGTTCGCCTCGGAAAGATCCTCGGCCAGCAGTTCCGGCGCCTGGTGCACGTGAAGCTGCTCGGCCGCGCGCCGCAGCACCGCCCAGGCTCGGTCGATGGCGTCCAGGTGCCGGCGGCGTGCGCTAAAGTCCCCGGCCAGGTTGGCCTGTAGGCCGGATCGTTGGCGAATCTGCTCGATCAAGGCCTCGACACCTGCACCGGTCAGCGCAGAGACACCGATGGATGCATCTTCGCGCAGTCCGGGCGTTCCGCCCGATTGATCGCATTTGTTGTGCACCGGCAACACCCGCGCATCCCCGGCCAGGGGCGCGAAGATCGGGTCGACCTGCGCCGGATCCGGCTGGCCGTCGATCCGCAGCATCAGCACCAGATCCGCATCTTCGACGACAGACCAGGCACGGCGGACGCCGATTTGCTCGACAGGATCAACGGTTTCGCGAATGCCTGCCGTGTCCAGCAGCAGAATCGGCAGATCGCCCAGCACAATGCGCTCGCGCAATACGTCGCGGGTCGTGCCGGCCACATCGGTGACGATGGCGGCATCGTGACCCGCGAGCCGGTTCAGCAGACTGGATTTGCCCACATTGGGCGCGCCCAGAATCGCCACGCGCAGGCCTTCGGACAAGACCCGGCCGTGCTGCGTCTGCCTCCGCAGTTCCGCCAGGTGTTGAATTAGCTGATCCAGCCGCGCCGCGACATCGCCGTCGGCCAGAAAATCGATGTCTTCGTCGGCGAAATCGATCGACGCTTCAACCCAGGTCCGCAACTCCAGCAGTTCATGCCCGAACGCGTCGATGCGGCGCGAGAACGCACCCGTTAACGAACGCTGTGCAGCTCGGGCAGCGGCCGTGCTTTCGGCGTCGATAAGATCGGCGACGGCCTCGGCCTGGGTGAGATCCAGACGCTTGTTGTCGAAGGCGCGGCGGGTGAATTCGCCGGGCTCGGCAATGCGGCAACCGCGCGACAGCACCGAGGCAAGCAGGGCGTCGAGCACAACGGGGCCGCCGTGACCCTGAAGCTCCAGTACATCCTCGCCGGTGAATGAGGCCGGCGCCTGGAAGTAGAGGGCGATGCCGCTGTCCAGGGCCTTGCCATCGGCGTCCAGAAACGTCCGGTGGGCGGCGAAACGCGGCCTGGGCAGCCCGCCGACAACGGCCTCGGCGATGCGCTTCACGGATGGGCCGGACACCCGGATCACGCCGATACCGCCACGCCCGGGCGGCGTGGCGACAGCGGCGATGGTGTCCGGTTGCTGCGACATGACCAGCCGTCAGGCGGTGATCTGCCTACTTGCGGCCCAAGCCCTCGTGTTCCAGCTTGCGGTAGATGTACCACTGCTGGGCGATACCAACGAGGTTGGAGACGAACCAGTAGAGCACCAGCCCGGAGGGGAAAAAGGTGAAGAAGGCTGCAAGACCAATGGGCATCGCACTCATGATCTTCTGCTGCATCGGATCCATGGTCATCGCCTGACCCGAAAGCTTCTGCTGGAAGAACATGGAGATGCCGAACAGCACGGGCAACACGAAAAACGGATCCGGCGCCGACAGGTCATGTATCCACAGGAAGAAGGGTGCCTGCCGCAGTTCCACCGATTCGAGCAACACCCAGTACAGGGCGATGAACACCGGGAACTGGACCAGCATCGGCCAACAGCCGGCGAAGGGGTTGAAGCCTTCCTTCTTGTACAGGTCCATCATCGCCTGCTGCATCTTCTGACGATCGTCGCCGTAGCGATCCTTGATCGACTGAATCCGCGGCGCGAACTTGCGCATCTTCGCCATTGAGCGGTACTGCGCTTCGGACAACTTGTAGAAGACCAGCTTGATCGCCAGCGTGACCAGGATGATCGCCAGCCCCCAGTTGCGCACCACGCTGTGGACCTTGTCCATGATCCAGAACAGCGGCTCGGACAGCGGTGTCAGCAAGCCGTAGTCCACCGACAGCTGCAGGCCGGGCGCGACATCTTCCATGCGTTTTTGCAGCTTCGGACCGATGTAGATGCGCTGTGACAGGGTTGTGCTGCTGCCCACCGCCACCTCGGCCTTCTCACCGATCAACTGGGTCAGATAGCCCTGGGTCGAGGAGGGCTTGGTCACCAGCCGCACGGTCTGCTCGGCCGGCGGGATCAGCGCGGCGATGAAGTAGTGCTGCATCATCCCGGCCCAGCCACCGGTCTGCGTCACGTCTAGCGGCTCGTCGTCGATCTTGCCGAAATCGGCCTTGCGGAACCGATACTTGCCCTCGGCATCCTTCTGCTCGTACCAGGCGGCACCATCGAACTGGCGCACAAACGGTGTGCCGCCGCTGCTGTCCGCTTCGGTGCGCCAGACCTGACCGTAGGCGCTTACCGACCAGGGAGTAGCGGCGTCATTGCGGACGCTGTAGTCCAGCCCCACCACATAACGGCCGGGTTCGAAGTGATAGGTCTTGGTGACCTGCCGACCGTCGGCATCCGTCCAACGCAACGGAACGCTCAAGCTCTGGCCAGGCTGCATCGTGTAACGCGACCGGTCGGCGCGATAGGCCACCTTGTGGGTCGGTGCGCCCTCGCCCAGCAGACCACTTTGCACGACAAAGAAACTGCGGTTGCCCTGATGCAACAGCGCCAGCGGGGTGTCGCTATCCGCTTCAACCGGGTAGTTGAGCAGCTCCACGCGAACCAGGTTGCCGCCCTGCGGGTCGATGAAGGCGCGCATGACGTCCGTGGTGACCACGACGGTATCGGTGCTTGCGGTCATCCGCGGCGACTGGCCGGTTTCGCCGGCTTCGTCCGCTAGCCCGGCGTTGCTGTCATCGGCCGAATTCGCGACGCTGGGGGAAGCGTCCAGGGACGGGACATCATCATCGGCTGCGATCTGTTCGATCGGCGACGGCGATTGCGGCTCGGGCGCCGGACTCTGGTCGGTCTTCCACGCCTGGTACATAAAAAAACCGACCACGGCGAGAGCGGCGATCAGCGGAAAGCGAATGGATTCCATGGGCTAGCGCAACGCTCAATCGGGAAAGTGGGAGAGTTCGCAGCCTGGCACGGGATCATGACCGCCGGGCTGCAAGGGGTGGCATCGCAGCAAACGCTGGATCGCCAGTCGACCGCCGCGCATCACGCCGTGGGCATGCAGCGCCTGTATCGCGTACTGCGAGCAACTCGGAGTGTATCGACAGCGAGGCGGCAGCAGCGGGCTGAGGATGCGCTGGTAACAGCGAATCAACAGGATCACGACGCGTGCGGTCACCCGAGCTTCCGTCGCTGCAGGTCATCCAGCGAAGCGCGTAAAGCGCTGGCGCTTAGCTCGGCCAGTCCTCGTTTGCCGGTCACCACCACGTCCATTCCCCGCAAGTCGTTGGTCCGAAACCATTCCCGCGTGACGCGTTTGATCCGGTTTCGATCCACCGCCCGTTTGGCGCACTTCTTGGAGATGGCCAGACCCAGACGCGCTGGCGCATCGACCGTAGTCGGCGCCACCACGAGCATCCACTGGCGATCGTGGACCCGTCGGCCGCTTCGGAAAACTGCTCGATAGTCAGCCGGTTTCAGCAGCCGTCGGTCGCGCGGAAATCCGAAGGGCTTACTGGGCGAGGCGCTTACGACCCTTGGCACGGCGTGCCTTGATCACCTTGCGGCCACCAACGGTCGCCATGCGAGCGCGAAAACCATGGGTACGTTTGCGACGCAGTGAATGCGGCTGGAACGTCTGCTTCATCGGACTAATCTCGTGGACGGTGCCCAGGGCGGGCGAAAGGGCGCGGATAGTACTGAAAAACACCGTCTTGCATCAAGCCGGGCGCCTGTGGATAACTAGATGCGTACGACTCCCGACGTTCGATCAAATCGCTCGTTGCCTTTCGGTGGCGCAGCGATGGCTTTCCGGTATCGATCCGTTTGCGGACACCGGCCCCCCGATCGAAACATGCCGACGGACCGGTTGCAGCGCCGAGAACCCTTGCGGCCTATGCGTATCCGGCTTTTGAACTGACGACGACGTAGGTGCTTCTGGTGGATTCCAACGCGCTCTGGCAGCGCTGCCTCGAACGGCTTGAGACCGTCCTTTCCGAATCCGACGTCGGCACCTGGGTGCGGCCGCTGCATGCGCATTCGCAGGACGGCAATCTCGAACTGATCGCGCCCAATCGCCCGGTGATGGAGAATGTGCGCGCCCAGTACCTGGCGACGATCAGCGCGGTCTGGAGCGAGATTGTCGACCTGGAGAGCCCACGTGTGACCGTGCGTGTGGGTTCGGCTGAACCAGCGGCGGCGGTAAACCCCGTCGAAGCACCGACCGTGTCACCGGTGAAGAACAACTCACCGCATAGCAGCAGTCGCCTGGATCGTCGCTACACATTCGACCGATTTGTCGAAGGCAAAAGCAACCAGATTGCTCGGGCGGCTGCGCAGAAAGTGGCGGAATCACCTGGCACCTCCTACAACCCGCTGCTGATCTACGGCGGTACGGGTTTGGGCAAGACGCATTTGATGCACAGCGTCGGCAATTACCTCACTGCGCGTGGTGGCCCAAACCGGGTCGTGTACATACCCGCAGAGCGTTTCGTCAACGATATGGTGCTCGCCGTGCGGCACAACCGCATGGACGGCTTCAAGAACTTCTATCGCAGTGCCGAAGCGCTACTCATCGACGATATCCACTTCTTCGCGGGCAAGGAACGTTCGCAGGAAGAGTTTTTCCACACCTTCAATTCGCTGCTCGAAGCCAACCGACAGATCATCCTGACCTGCGACCGGTATCCGGCCGAACTGGACGCATTGGATGATCGTCTGCAGAACCGGTTTTCCTGGGGTTTGTCGGTGGCAGTGGACCCACCGGAGCTCGAAACCCGCGTCGCCATCCTGATGAGCAAGGCCGAACAACTCGACGCAGCGGTACCGGAGACGGTGGCGTTCTTTATCGCCAATCGAATCCGGTCAAACGTCCGTGAACTGGAAGGAGCGCTGAACCGTTTGGTGCACACAGCGCAGTTCACTGGCACCGCTATCGACATCGATTTTGCCCGCTATGCCTTGCAGGACATCCTGTCAGTGCATGATCGAATGGTCACTATCGAAAGCATCCAACGCACCGTGGCCGAGTACTTCAGCATCCGTCTATCAGACATGACGCAGCGAAGCCGGCGGCGTTCGATTGCCAGACCACGACAAATCGCGATGGCACTGTCGAAGGACCTGACGACGCACAGCCTGCCTGAGATCGGCGACGCTTTCGGTGGCCGGGACCATACGACGGTGCTGCACGCCTGCCGCACGATCCAGAAACTGAAGGACTCGGATCGGGCCATCCGGGACGACTACGATGCCCTGTGGAGAACCCTGAGCCGATGATGTGGATATCTAGGGGATGGAATGTGACAATGCCGGATCGGGTGAAGCACGCACATTCTGTCCACAGGAATCGGGGGGCGATACACAGACCTTCCGGTGTGGGCGAAACAGCGGTTAAGTAACTGATTTAAATATCTATTATTTAGTTACCCACAGGCCGACGCTAGGCCTACTACTACGACTATCTATTAAGAGTTTCTTTTATATAGTCATTAGCCGAAGGAGTTCGGGGACCAGTCATGAAGTTCGAGATTGATCGCGGGTCGTTTCTGCAAACCATTCAGGCCGTCATCGGTGTCATCGAACGCCGACAGACGATGCCGATACTTTCGAACTTTCACATCGAGGCCTCGGACACCGGCTTGCGGGTCACCGGTACCGACCTGGAGTTGGAGTTGGTCAGCCATGTTCAGGCACAAATCGACCAGCCAGGCGCGGTCACGGTGCCAGCTCGCAAGCTGTTTGATATCTGTCGTGGATTGCCCGAAGGCTCGGTGATCCGCGCTGAACTCACCGAACAGAAGTTCATCGTTCGCTCCGGTCGCAGCCGATTCACCCTGGCGACGCAGCCCGCGACCGAGTTTCCCTCTTTGGGGGATATCGATTCTGCCGAACGCCACGCCATACCGAATCTGGCCCTGAGGCAGGTGCTCAACCGGACGATGTTCGCGATGGCGCAGCAGGACGTGCGCTACTACCTCAATGGGCTGCTGCTGGCGCTGCGTCGCGATCGGCTGCGGGCGGTGGCGACCGACGGCCACCGATTGGCGATGTCCGATGTGGACGTCGAGCTGGATCTCGCCGAAGAGCGCCAGGTGATCGTGCCCCGAAAAGGCGTGTTGGAACTGAACCGATTGCTGTCTGATGAAGACGAGACGGTTAGCGTTTCGCTGACCAACAATCATCTTCAGGTCGATCTGGGAACGATACTGTTCACCACCAAGCTCATCGATGGTCGTTTCCCGGATTACGAAAAAGTCGTGCCGGTGGGTGGTGACAAGATCCTCACCGGAGACCGCGAAGTGATTCGACAGGCCTTGGCGCGCGCTGCGATTCTGTCGAATGAAAAGTTCCGCGGTGTGCGCTTGGTCCTGGACCCTGGTCTGCTGAAGCTGCAGACGGAGAACCCCGAGCATGAAGAAGCCGAAGAAGAGATCGAAGTCGATTACGATGGCGCGCCGCTAGAAATCGGGTTCAACGTCAACTATCTCCTGGATGCGTTGGGCGTCATGGAAGGCGAGGCATTCAAGTTCGCGATGAGCTCGCCGGACGCCGGCGGTCTACTCACAGAAATGGGCACGGACGCGCATAAGTACGTTGTCATGCCCATGCGTCTGTAGCGACGAGGCGAATTGTTCTCGTGGGTTCTTCGTGATCCACGCTTGCCATGGAAATTCGATCATTGGCGTTGACCGACTTTCGCTGTCACGCCAGTGTGCGTATGTCGTTCGGCGTCACGCCCGGTTCGGGCATTGCGATTGTCGGCGACAACGCAACCGGCAAGACCTCGCTGCTAGAAGCCATTTATCTGCTCAGTCGAGGATTGTCGTTTCGCGGTAGTAGTCCGACCGACGTGATTCGCCATGATTGCGACCATGCACTGGTGGTCGGTGAATTCGACCGCCTTGGCGAGGTCACCCGCGTCGCGGTTCAACGCGAGCGCAAGCAATTGCAGGCAAGACTGGGTCCGCGGCGCGACGCCAGCGTGCTGGATCTGGCACGCGCTCTTCCTGTACAGGTCTTGGACCCACGTGCTCACCGGCTCATCGACGAAGGGCCAGTCCACCGACGACGCCTGCTCGATTGGGGGGTGTTCCACGTGGAACAATCGTTCATACAGGACTGGAGGCAGTTCCAACGCCTGTTGCGCCAACGCAATGCGGCTTGCCGTCAACGCGATGTCACCCAACTGAGAGTGTGGAATCCCGCCTACGTCGAATATTCCCGACGCATCGACGCTGCTAGGCAGCGCCATCTGGAGCAGATCACTGGGCTCTGGGCTGAGCATGTCAACGCCCTGATCGGCGCAGACCATTCGGCAAAGATTCACTACCGGGCGGGTTGGCCGAAAGGTGTAGCCCTGGAGGAAGTGCTCGCGTCGGTAGAACAACGGGAGCTGGATGCCGGTCATTCCGTGGTTGGGCCGCATCGCGCAGACATACGGTTTCAGCTAGATGGCCGACAAGTGCGCCACCAGGCGTCGCGAGGGCAACAGAAAGCGCTTGTGTTGGCGCTGTTGCTGGCGCAGGTCGAAGTGGTCAGCATTCAGTTGGGTGATCCCCCAATTCTGTTGGTCGATGACTTCGGCGCTGAGTGGGGTGCTAGCATGCGGGCTCGCGCGGTCCAGCAGTTGAACGACAGCCCGGTCCAGTGGATTTCTACCTGGCTGGACCAGCCCGAATCGACGTTGGCAGTCGGTCAGATGTTCCACGTGGAACATTTGGGCGGTGCTGCCCCGTGATACCATGTGTTAGGCAACGAATGACCCTCCCATGAGCGAAACCCAACCGCAAAATTACGACTCTTCAAGCATCCGTGTTCTGAAGGGCCTGGAGGCCGTGCGTAAGCGGCCTGGCATGTACATCGGGGATACCGACGATGGGACCGGCCTCCACCATATGGTGTTTGAGGTCGTCGATAACTCCATCGATGAAGCCCTGGCAGGGCATTGCAAGGAAGTCACGGTGACAATCCATGCGGACCAAAGCGTGTCCGTCTCGGACGACGGGCGCGGCATTCCGGTGGATATGCATGAAGAAGAAGGTCGCCCTGCGGCCGAAATCATCATGACTGTATTGCACGCGGGCGGGAAATTCGACGATAACGCTTACAAGGTGTCCGGCGGCTTGCATGGCGTCGGCGTGTCGGTGGTCAACGCCTTGTCCAAGCGTCTGGAACTGACGATCCATCGTGATGGAAAGATTCATCGCCAGATGTATTCGATGGGCGAGCCGATGGACGAGTTGTCCGCGATCGGCCCCTCGGATGTCTCGGGAACCACCATCCGCTTCCATCCCAGCGAGACGATCTTCAAGAACATCGAATTTCATTACGACATCCTCGCAAAACGTTTGCGTGAGCTGTCGTTCCTGAACTCGGGTGTGCGTATCCGTCTGACCGAGGAGTCGACGAGTCGGGAAGACATATTCGAATACAAAGGCGGCATCAAGGCCTTTGTCGAGCACCTGAATCGCAACAAGACGCCGCTGCACGAGACAGTTTGTCACTTTGAGGACGGTAAGGAAGGCATCGTCACAGAAGTGGCTTTGCAGTGGAATGACTCGTTTCAAGAGAACGTCTTCTGCTACACCAATAATATTCCGCAGCGGGATGGTGGCACTCATCTGGCTGGTTTTCGCGCCGCGCTGACGCGCACGCTCAACGGCTACATCGAGTCGGCGGGGCTGGCCAAGCGGGAGAAAGTCGCGACGTCTGGTGATGATGCTCGTGAGGGCCTGACGGCCGTTATTTCGGTGAAGGTGCCGGACCCGAAATTTTCGTCACAGACCAAGGAAAAGCTGGTCTCGTCCGAGGTCAAGAGTGCTGTCGAATCGACGATGGCAGAACACTTGAACACCTTCCTTCTGGAAAATCCGCGAGATGCCAAGGCTGTCGCCCAGAAAATCGTGGAGGCAGCACGGGCACGCGAGGCAGCGCGCAAGGCGCGCGAAATGACGCGCCGCAAAGGTGCCCTGGACGTCGCCGGCTTGCCGGGCAAGTTGGCGGACTGTCAGGAAAAGGATCCGTCCAAGTGCGAACTGTTTCTGGTTGAGGGTGACTCGGCTGGTGGTTCGGCCAAACAGGGGCGTGACCGGCGTTTTCAGGCGATTCTACCGCTCAAGGGCAAGATCCTGAACGTGGAGAAGGCCCGTTTTGACAAGATGCTGTCCTCGGCTGAGGTGGGTACGCTGATCACCGCTCTGGGTTGTGGCATCGGACGCGATGAGTTCGATCCGGCAAAGCTGCGTTACGAGCGCATCATCATCATGACCGATGCCGATGTCGACGGCTCGCACATCCGGACCTTGCTGCTGACGTTCTTTTATCGCCAGATGTACGTCCTGGTGGAAGCCGGAAATATCTACATCGCGCAGCCTCCGCTTTACAAGGTGAAGTCAGGCAAGCAGGAAACCTATGTCAAGGACGATGCGGAGCTCAATGCCTATCTGCTGAACTCTGCACTGAATGGCGCCGAACTGCGAGTGAGCGCGGATGCGCCGCCGGTACAGCCGTCTGAACTGGAGAGCCTGTCCAAGGATCATCTCGCCGGTCGTGCTTTGGTTGATCGCCTTGCTCGGCGTTACGAACGAGCAGCCCTTGAAGCCATGATGCAACTCCCCAGGTTGTCGGCCGATTCTCTGGAAAGTCCAGAAAAATCAGATACTTGGATTGGTTCTATGCAAACCATCCTGGATGCCTTCGAGAACAACGAGCATCGTTACGAAGCTAGGATTGTGCGCGAGGGTCGTGCGTATCTGGAAGTCGTGCGCTTCAGCCACGGTGTGCCGCATGCCTGTCAGTGGATGGCGGAGTTTTTCGGTTCACCCGAGTACGAGGAACTCTGCGAGCTGGGCGAGCGTTTCCGCGGCCTGGTGGTAGAAGGCGCGACCGTGACGCGCGGGCAGCACAACACCGAGGTCGACACGTTCACCGATGCCCTGGACTGGTTGATGAAGGAAGCGAAGCGCGGTCTGCATATCCAGCGCTACAAAGGCTTGGGCGAGATGAACCCCGATCAGCTATGGGAAACCACCATGGATCCCGATACCCGACGCCTGATGCAGGTTCGGATCGAGGATGTGGTGGCATCCGATGAAATCTTCACGACGCTGATGGGTGACCATGTGGAGCCGCGGCGCGAGTTCATCGAACACAACGCCTTGTTGGTCGGTAATCTGGACGTGTAATTGCCCAGACCGGTAATGCGGTTGCATCCAGCAGCAAAAAAAAGCCTCGATTAACAGAGGCTTTTTTGTTTTAAATCAGCTGGTTAAAGAAAATCAAGCGCCGTGGGAGAGGATTGACTCCGCTGGCACGTAGTCATAATCCAGGGCTTCGGCAACCGCCTGACAGGTGATCTTGCCGCGATGAACATTCAGCCCGTTCCGCAGGTGGCGGTCTGTCTGTAGGGCCTGCTTGTAGCCCTCGTTCGCCAGTTTGAGCACGAAGGGCAGAGTGGCATTGGTTAACGCGAACGTGGAGGTACGGGCGACCGCCCCTGGCATGTTCGCCACGCAATAGTGAACAACGTCATCGACCACATAGGTCGGATTGTCATGCGTCGTGGCCTTGGAGGTCTCGGTGCAGCCACCCTGATCAATGGCAACGTCGACGATCACGGCCCGGGAGCGCATCAGCCCGAGCATGTCGCGGGTGATGACTTTCGGTGCCGCAGCGCCCGGTAGCAGCACTGCGCCGATGACGAGATCCGCATGCCGAATGCTGTGTTCCAGTGCATCGGCCGTCGAAAACAAAGTGGTCATTCGACCTTGAAACAGCTCGTCGAGCTGGCGGAGGCGAGGCAGGGAACGGTCGATGATATTGACGTCGGCGCCCAGCCCCACGGCCATGCGAGCCGCGCTGTAGCCGACCACCCCGCCACCGATGATGCAGATGTTGGCTGGAGCAACCCCGGGCACGCCCCCGATCAAGGTGCCGTTGCCGCCCTGCGCACGTTCCAGGGCGTGAGCGCCGGCCTGGATCGACATGCGCCCGGCGACCTCGCTCATGGGCCGCAGCAGCGGAAGCCCGCCCTGATCGTCGGTAACAGTCTCGTAGGCAATGGCGGTGCAGCCCGACTCCACCAGTAACTCGGTCTGGGTAGGGTCTGGCGCCAGATGCAGGTAGGTGAACAACACCTGCCCGTCGCGTAGCCGTTTGCATTCCACCGGTTGCGGTTCCTTGACCTTGACGATCATTTCCGCCTGCTCGAACACCGCCTCGGCGGAGTCGGCAATCGTCGCGCCGGCTTGTACATACGCTTCGTCGGTTAACCCGATGCCGTCGCCTGCCTGCGTTTCCACCACAACCGCGTGGCCACGAGCAGTCATTTCGCGAACCCCGGACGGGGTTAGACCCACGCGATATTCGCGGGCTTTGATTTCCTTCGGAACACCGATTCTCATGTACAACCCCAGGCGGAGAAAACGCAGACGACCGTATAATCCGGCAGCCTTGGAGACCAGTAACGGAACTTGTCCAGGAGCCGGACGACCAAGGTCATGCATGCCAGCAAACTGCCTTCCTTATTGTAAACCGATCATTGCCGCAGGCCTGCTGTTGGGATCAGCTTATGCGCTTGCCGCCACGGTCGATGTTCGCGTCGAAGGCATACGTGATGATGCGGTTGAGACCAACATCCAAGGCTTTCTGGCCATCGCCAAACTGGAAGGCAATGACAGCGCTCGCCCCAGGGCGATCCGGCGACTGCATCGACGCGCGGAACAAGACATTCGCGACGCCTTACGGCCCTTCGGCTACTACAACCCGGTGATCCGCTCTGAGCTGGAACCGGTCGATGGCGGGTACACCGCCACCTATGTCGTGGACACCGGCCCCCCAACCACGTTGCGTGACATTCGTATCGAGATCACCGGCCCGGCTGCTGGTGAATCAGCGCTGCGCGAACGGGTGCAGGCCAGCCGCCTGCGAACCGACGCGGAGTTGCGCCACCCGTTGTACAAGGCCACCAAATCCGCCATTCAGGACACCGCGTTCAAGCTGGGGTACCTGGATGCTCGGTTCACCCGTCACCGCCTAGCGGTAGATCCTGCCGTCAATCGAGCGGATGTGGAACTGGTGCTCGAAAGCGGTGAAGCCTACGAATTTGGTGATATCCGCATTGATCAGGACATCCTCGATCCCGAATTCATCGGCCGCTACGTGAACGTCCGCGAGGGCGAGCGTTTCGATGCCTCGCAGCTGGTGAATCTCCAGTTGCGGCTTGCGGACCTCGGCTACTTCGATCAGGTCCAGGTCGACGCCAACAAGGACGATGCGAAAAACCACCGCATCCCGGTGGTGGTACGAACCACACCACGGGCATCTCAGCGCTATGAAGCCGGCGTCGGCTACGGCACCGACACGGGCGCCCGGCTGACCGCCGGTGCGGAATGGCGTCGGCTAAACCGCCGAGGACATCAGGTGGATTTGTCGTTCCAGGTATCAGAGGTCATCAACACATTGACCTCCCAGTACCTTATCCCGGTCGGGACCGTGCCCGGCGAATCGGTGACCTTTTCCGCCGGCGCCGAGGACGAGCGGCTGGAGGACGGCGAGCGACGAACCATCCGTCTGGAGGCGGCGCGCAACTGGCAGCTGGGCGACTGGTATCGGCGCTACTACCTGCAGTTTCTGCGTGAAGACTATGAGCTGTCCGATGATCAGCGTCTCAGCATCTTGCTTACACCAGGCGTGAGCTTCACCCGAACCGAGTTGTCCGACCCCGTGTTCGCAAGAAATGGCTGGAGCGCGTTCTATGACGTTCATGGCGCGGTGCGCGATGTATTGTCAGATACCAGCTTTCTGCAATCCCGCGTGCGTTTGCAGGGCGTATTGCCGGTGTTCAGCCGCGGTCGCCTGCTGCTGCGAGCTGAGGTGGGCGGTAGCTGGACCGAGGAGTTTTCCGACCTGCCCGCCTCCGAACGCTTTTTTGCCGGCGGCGACAACAGCGTCCGTGGCTATGCCTACGAATCTCTGGGGCCGACCGATGACGAAGGCCGGGTCATCGGCGGCGAATACCTGCTCACCGGGTCCGTCGAATACGAGCAGATCATTTGGCGTGGCATGGGTGCTGCCGTGTTCGTTGACGCCGGAAATGCAGGCGACGCCGGGATTCCGGAACCGGTTTACGGTGCTGGCATCGGTTTTCGGTACCGCTCGCCAGTGGGTGTCATCCGGATCGATGTCGCCCATCCGTTTGACGATCCGGATCGCGCCGCCCGACTGCATATCGGCGTGAGAGCAGGCCTATGAGCCGCGCCTGGATCAAGCCGTTGAAATGGATCCCCTTGGCGCTGACCGCCGTGGTCGCGATGTTGCTGTTGCTCGCGTTCTGCACCGAACTGGGGGTCACCGTTGCGTGGTCGCTGGTCCGCGACCGCCTGCCGCCAACGATCCAGGTCGAATCGGTGGACGGCCGGTTCATCGGACCGCTCACCGTCACTGGGGTTACGGTCGAGAGCGAAGGCATGCGGCTGCAAGTCGACCACGCGCGGCTGGATTGGCGCGCCAGCCGTCTGCTGATGGCTCAGGTCCAGATCGCTGACCTCGTTGTCGAAGGCGTCGATATCGAGCTGCGCCCGAGCGAGCAGCCGGCGCCATTAACCGATGAGCCGCCCCGCCTCGATTTCAGAGCGCCGATCACCCTGGTGATCGAGCAAGCGCAGCTGCGGGATTTCCAGTTGCAGACAGCTCCGGACGCAGACCCGCTGCGGGTGGATTCGCTGAAGCTCGCCGGCGTGTGGAATCGTAACTCGCTGCAGGTCTCGGAGCTGGACGTCCGATCGCCGCTGTCCGGCCATCTGCGGGCGACCACGTTGGTATTGCTGGAGCGTAACGGTGTCCGGGTCGAGTCCCTGAAGTTCGCGGAGGCCGATGGCGCTTTGTCTACCGACCTGAGCGGACATATCCGCCGCACGGCTGGCCGCTACTCGCTGAAATTGGCCGGGAACTGGGCCGGCCTGCGCTGGCCGCTGCAGGGCGAGCCGATGCTGCGGTCACCGCAAGGCGAAATCGATGTCGGAGGCACCTGGCCAGAGGTGGGCGGTGATCTGAACGCCCAGCTGCATTCGCGCGGCAACGTGGCGACCGTGGAAGCCCGTGGCGGGCTCACGGATGGGCAAGTGGACACCGTATTGCGATGGGATGATCTGGCCTGGCCACTGGAGGCCTCGGCGGGCCCGGTGCAGATCCGTGCGGAGGCGGGCCAGCTGGTGGCCCGGGGGCCGGTGGATGCCGTGCGGCTGCGCGGCGGCACGCGCCTGCTACCCACCGATTTCAAACCGGTGCGTGTGGACCTTCAGGCCGTGGCCAATGCCCAGCGAATCGAACTCGATCCGCTGCGCGTCGGCGTAGCAGGCTCCGAAACCAGCCTCACCGGTGGCCTGCGGTGGCAGCCTGGTCTGGCGGCCAGCCTGCAACTGCGCACGCGGGCGCTCGATCCGTCGGCGATGTCGCCGGCCTTGTCGCAATGGCCCGGCCAGATTGCCGGGAACGCCACGGTCGAGATCGAAACAGCGAACGACCAGCTTCGGGTGCGGATCCCGCAACTCCACGCCGAAGGCTCGCTGCGCGAACAAGCCCTGCAGGTGGATGCCCAGGCCACCGTGAGTGCCGAGCAACTGGACGTACGCCAGCTTCGGGTGCAGGCCCTGGGCGGCTCCATCACGGGCCAGGCCGACCTCGCGATGCGCGACCAGCTCAAAGGCACTGCGACGCTCACCGCGCGGTCGCTAGACCCCTCGTTATTGCTGGAGCGCTGGCCTGGTTCGGTGAACGCCGATGTCAGCGTGCAACTCGCGGGTACCCGGGACGCCCCGGTTGTCCGGGTCCCGACGCTCAAGGTCGATGGCCGGCTGCGCGACCGGCCGATCCAGCTGGACGGCGCCCTGCGCTACGCCCAGGACACCGCCAACATCGAGCGCCTGAAATTGGTGTCTGGCAACTCGGCGCTGGCCATCAGCGGTCAGGTATCGGCGCAGCGCCTCGCCGTTGACTGGGACGTCTCGAGTCCGGATCTGGCGGATTTCTATCCCGGCCTCACCGGCCGCGTAAAGGGGGACGGCCGCGCTGAAGGCCCGCTGAAGACACCGCAGCTGACCGCGAGCCTGCGTGGTGAATCTCTGGGCTACCAGCGCTATTCGATCGCCGGCATCGATGCCGAGGCCGACATCGACCTGGCGGACGGCAGCAAGCTGCTGCTCGATGTGCGCATTGCCGATGCCCAGGTGGCCGCGACCGGCGTTCGAACGCTGGTGCTGGAGACCCGTGGCTCGGCGGATGACCTGAACCTGTCGCTGACCACTCAGACCACCGAAGGCGAGCTGCAACTGGGTCTAGCGGGTCAACTGGATGTGCAGTCGCTGGACTGGACCGGGGAAGTCACACAGCTGGTGGTCGATCCTGTGGATTTTCCGCCCTGGCGGCTGGAATCGCCGGCAACGGTGGCCTTCCACCAGCCGGACTGGTCGCTCGGTGAAGCCTGTTTTGTCGCCGAGCCGGGACCATCGCGCCGCGGCGGTCTGGGTACCCGGCGCAGTCGCCTGTGCCTGAGTGGCGAATCGGATGACCAGGGATTGCAGGCGCAAACCGACATCGATTACTTCGATCTCGCCTATCTCACCCCCTTGCTGCCCCCGGCCACCCGGCTGACCGGTTCGCTTCAGGGCGAGGCCGCTTACTCGCGCCGAGCCGAACGTGAAGCCCTGTCGGCTGATCTACGCACGTCAGCGGTGGAACTGGCCGGCACGCGATCGCCGGATGATCCGCTGGACGTCGCCTTTTCACCGGGGGCATTCACCGTGAACAACGAAGGCCAGGTGACGACGGTGACCGCACGGTTGCCCCTGGAGGACGATGCCGGCGCCGGGCTGGCGCTGGACGCCACATTGCGGGGGCAAGGACCGCTGGTCGATCGTCCGCTGGACGGCCGCATCACCGCAGAACTGACGAACCTGGATTTCGTCGCCTTGATCATCGACGTGCTCACTGACGTCACCGGCCAGTTCACCGCCGACATGCAGCTGGCGGGCCGACTTGGCGCCCCGGAGATCGGCGGGGACATGAAGTTGAGTGGCGCGGCGGCTTCGATCGACGTGGCCGGAATCGACCTGCGCGAGATCAATGCCACCCTGAGCGGAAACCCCGCGGAGTCGCTAACCGTCGAGGCCTCGGCAAAATCCGGCGAGGGCGAGATCACGGCGCGCGCCCGCGCCCGTATGGGCGAAACCCGCCAGATTGACGCCAAGGTGCAGGGTGAGCGCTTTCTGGCCTTCAACACGGACGATGCGCGGGTCACCGTGTCGCCCGATCTCAGTTTCGCGCTGGTTGATCGCCAGGCCAACCTGCAGGGCCGAGTGGTGATTCCGTCCGCCGACATCACACCGCAGCGGCGCGACTCCGAGAGCCTGATTCGTGCATCGGAGGACGAGGTGATTATCGGCCCGCGCGCGCAAGAGGAGGACAACCAGCCCATCCAGCTCACGGCGACGGTGGATGTTGTCCTCGGTGAGCAGGTCCGGTTCGAGGGGTTTGGCCTCAAATCGCGTATCGAGGGCCAGATCACCGCGCGTGATCGACCCGGCAATCAGACCACGGCGACCGGCGAACTACGTCTGGTCGATGGCGCCTACAAGGCCTATGGGCAGAATCTGGATATCCGCCGGGGTCGGCTGATCTTCGCCGGCGGGCCGATCATCGAGCCGGGGTTGGACGTGAAAGCCTCGCGCTACCCGGCTGAGGATATCGAGGTTGGGGTTCGGGTTCGTGGCCCCTTGAGCCAGCCGGAGTTCGAGTTGTACTCCGACCCGACGATGCAGCAGCAGGAGCAACTGTCGTATCTGGTGCTGGGTCGCTCCATGGACCGCAAGTCGGGCGCCAGTGGCACCGAACAGGCGGCGCTGGCCAATGCAGCGTTGGCGCTAGGTCTCAAGGGCGGCGGTTTTCTCGCAAACACCCTGCAGGACAAGGTTGGGCTGGACGAGATCAGCATCGGCGCCCAGGCCGGGGAGTCCAACGACCAGGCCGCGCTGGTCCTGGGCAAGTATCTGTCGCCCAAGCTGTACGTGAGCTATGGCGTGGCGCTGTTCAAACCGGGGCAGAGCTTCCGCCTGCGTTATCTGCTGTCGGACAAGTGGACGCTCAAGACCGAGACCGGAACCCAGACCGGCGGCGATCTGATCTACACCATCGAACGGGACTGATTCGCAGATCCGAAGGCAAGCGTGAACGCCCCGGTTCCGCCGGCGGGCAGCGGCGTACACTTTCATCTCGTCCCGCGCACAAGAGGTTTGCACGTGCACGCCCTGATCACCGGTGGCACCGGCTTTATCGGACATGCATTGATCCTCGAACTGCTGGCCACCGGCTGGCGGTTAACCGTGCTCACGCGGAGTCCCGAGGCCGCCACGCAGTCCCTGCCGGCCGCGGTTCGCTGCGTGTCCGAACTGGATCGCATTCAGTCGCCCGTAGACGCTGTCGTCAATCTCGCCGGCGAGAGTCTGGCTGCCGGCCGCTGGAACGCCCGACGCAAACGGGCATTTTTCGATAGCCGGGTGATGCTGACCAAGGCGCTGGTCGAGTGGATGGGGCGACAGGCAACGCCGCCGTCGGTGCTCATCTCCGGGTCCGCTGTCGGGTATTACGGCGCACAGGGCAATACCCCGCTGGACGAAGCGGCCGATCCGGTGGACGAGTACCAGCACCGGCTCTGCCGAGACTGGGAAGCGGCGGCGCAGAGGGCCCAGGGACTGGGTTCCCGCGTTGTGCGACTGCGCATCGGCGTCGTGCTGGATCAGCATGGAGGCGCGTTGCAGGCGATGCTGCCGCCGTTTCGCTGGGGTCTGGGTGGCTGGCTGGGGCATGGCCGCCAGTGGATGTCGTGGATTCATCGCAAGGATCTCGTTGCCTTAATCCAGCTGGGCTTGTCCGATCCACAGTTCAACGGCGCGGTGAATGCAGTCGCGCCGACGCCGGTGACCAACCGGCATTTTTCCAAGGCGCTGGGTGCCGCGTTGCACCGCCCGGTGGTTTTTCCGGTTCCGGCCTTCGCGCTCAAGCTCATGGTCGGCGAGATGGCGCACTTGCTGCTAACCGGTCAGCGCGTCGTGCCGGTCGCGGCATCCAAGGCCGGCTTCGATTACGAATTCGACACTGTGGAAGCGGCGTTCGCCGATATCTTTGGCTAAGCTGCCAATCCTGAATTGCGGAGACTGAGCATGAACCGATTCCTGTATCTCCTCGCCGTGGCGACCCTGGCGGCTTGTGGTGGTGGCGGCAGTTCAGGGCCATCCGATTGCGGCGTCGTGGGCCAGAACAGCTACGTCTACGATGAGCTTCGAGACAGCTATCTCTGGGCTGACTTTGTTGCGGACGGCGCCGACCCCGCGGATTACGCATCGCCGTCGGCGTTGCTGCAGGATTTAAAGCACTCCCTGGACCAGACCCGGTTCGGCGGCAGCTACAGCTACGTGGCTGACCAGGCCGAGTTCACGTCGTTGCTCAACGAGGGCGAGTTCACCGGCCTGGGCGTTCGTCTGGGGTTCACCGATGCCGATGAACTCACCGCCCTGCTGGTGTTCAGCGGCAGCCCGGCAGCCAACGCCGGCCTCGAGCGAGGTACACGCATTCTGCGTATTGATGGGCAGGTGCCGTCGTCCGACCCTGGCCAACCGAATTATTTCGACAGCCTGCTGGGCGCCGATGAGGCTGGCGTGACTGTGGAACTGGAGATTCAGGACCCGGATGCCGCTCAGTCCCGCGTTGTCAGCGTGACCAAGGCCGTCGTCACGATTGACAGCGTGCAAAACGCCCAGGTTTTCGAAACCCCGGGTGGCATGACGGTGGGTTACCTGCTGTTCACCAATTTCTTCACCGAGATCTCGCGCGATGCGCTGCGTGATGCGTTCAGCGATTTCAGCGCCGCGGGTGTGGACGAGTTGATTGTTGACCTGCGCTACAACGGCGGCGGCAGCGTCCGGACGTCCACCGTGCTCGGCAGCCTGATCGCCGGAGGCCCGGTGATCAACAGCGGGAACAACGAGATCTTCACCGACGCGACCGCGAACGATGACCACCCGGAGCTCGGTTTTATCGAACGCTTCTTCGACGAGACGCAGGCGCTGGATCTCGGTCGTGTCGTGGTTATCGGAACCCAGTCCACCGCGTCGGCCAGCGAGTTGGTGATCAACGGTCTTGAACCGTTTCTGGATGTGGTGCTGGTCGGCAGCACAACCTTTGGCAAGCCGGTCGGTCAGCACCCCATGGACTTCTGCGACAAGACTTTGGTCGCCGTGACGTTCCAGACGCTCAACGCTGACGGTCAGGGCGATTATTTTGATGGCATCGCGCCCGATTGCGTTGCTGACGATGATTGGTCAGAACCGCTGAGCTTGGATGCCAATGCCGGCAACGAGGCGTCGATTCAAACCGCACTGGACGTGATCACCACCGGGCAATGCCCGGCGGTAACCAAGCGCGGATCATCTTCGCGTAGCGAGTATCTGAGCGGCGTGCGCGGGCTGATCGGGGCGCACTAATGCTCCCGGGCCGCGTGGTCGCATCAGCTTGGCACCGCTTCGAGCATGACCAGCAGCGCCACCATTGCAGTCGCGGTGACGACTGCGCGCAGTCGCAGGTACCACCAGGGCCAGGCGTGACGCCGGCCCCAGTTGATGTCGGAGAACAGGGTTGCTGCGAACGCGGTAACTAACACGGCGAGCGCAGGAACCGGCCCGACGAGCCAGGCAGGCCAGATGACGAATGGCGGAATGGCGGAGGTCAGATACCGACGGCGGGTGCGCAGTCCCCGCGCATTGACGGCGCCGCCCCATTGCGCGCCGGAGATAAACGCGAGCATCAACACGGCATAGGCAAGCGTCGCGTCGAACAGATGCGGCCCGACCAGGCCGATTTGCAGATGGCTTCCCAGCGCGCCTAGCAGCAACGGCGCCAGGCTCGCCAGACCCAGAGCCCAGGCCAGTCTGGAGCCGGGATTGAGCAGCGGATGGGCGAGCAGCTCGGGCTCGCCGCCGATACAGCGGCCGTGGACGAAGATCAGCGGCAACTGGGCCCAACCACTGCGCTCGCGCAGCATCTCAAAGCTGGCTCGATGCTCGGCGCTGCCCATGCCAAGGATGACAATCCGAAAATCCACGGCGACCAGGCCCAGCCGTCGTTCCAGCGTTCGGGTGTCGGTCAGCTTGGAGGCGATGATCACCACGGGCGTGGTGTCGATTAGTGTTTGCAGCGCGTCCGATTGCATGGGCCGGATGATACCGGCCCCACCGGGTCGCGGGCCGGCAGGTGGAAGATCGGTATCAGGACTGACTGCGGATTACGGCACCTGCACCGGTCCAGGGCACTGAAATCCGATCGGATCTCCGGCCAGGGCGTTGGCGAGCGCATTGGCGGCACGCAACGTGTCCGGTTCGGTGTCCATCAGCGATTCGATCACCGAGCGGTAGCTCTCGATCACCGGCCCGAGATAGTCGACCGAGATCTTGTCCGCAGTATCCGATGGCGAGTGATGGAACAGTCCGGCACCGGAGATACCCATGGTCGGGATCTGTAGCGCGTAGGCAGCACGCGCCTCACCCGGATTGAGCGAGCCTGCCGCCGACACCGTTAGCACCTGGGTGGCCACGACATCGGCGAAGGCGGCCAGCACCGTGGGTTCCAGGATCAGGTTTTCGGAGATGAACAAGGCCCGCTGCGTGGCGGCCAGGCCGGTTTCCGTGGGCTGGCCGGCGACTTCGATATAGCCCTTGCTCGCCAGACCGGCGCCGAGGTGGATGTAGGCGGCGACATTCTCCGGGCCCAGGCATTGCAGCACCCGCTCCTGGCCGAAGCCGAAGACTTCATGTCCGCCGGTGAAGGCGAAGACCACCGTGTACGGCAGCGGTCCGTCGCGGGCGACGCGATCGGCGAGGTAGCGCGCCAGGTAGATCAGGCCCCCCACTCCGGGTCCGCGTTCGGAGCCGACCGTGAACCAGCCGTTTACCGGGGTGCCGATCACCAGATAGTTGTCGCGATCAATGCCTGGAAGAAAGCCGTAGCTGTTGTACGAGAACCCGGTGGGGCCCGGAGGTTGCACGGAGGCATCGACCAGCAGATGCGCGGGTTGCCCAACCAGTTCCACCAGCCGATCGCCGTCGAACTCGCCCACGACCACGGTCGGCAAGGGGCGCAGGCCTTCGATGGTGTTGTAGTTCTGCGCCACCAGTTCGTTGGCCGGGCCTTCGATGGCAACAATGGCGCCGACGGCGCCGTTTTCCGCTGCGAAATCCAGCGCCCGTTGCGCGCCAACGGTTTGTGCGTTGAGCGCCTGTGTCGCCGTGAAGATCACGATCTTGCCGCTGAGATCGCCGGCGCGAAGCCGATCCAGCAGCGAGCCGCCGCCCAGGTCAACAAGCTCGCCGGTCACGCCCTCGGGCGGAGAGATGCCCTGGAAATACCAGGGAAAGACGGCCGGTCTGAACGGTTCGCCGTCCGGCGTACTCACGGATAGGGAGTAGTCGACAGGCTTGAAGACGGGGAACGCAAAGGGCTGCTGCTGCACGTTGACGATGCCATCGATGGCACGCAGCTGGTTCGCCGCCCAGTCGTGCACCACATGACCCAGCCCGCTGCCGGTGCGGGGCCCCGGGATGCACTTGTACCACTCGGTTTCGAGGTCGGTGGTCAGGCATTCATCGAAGTTCGCCGGGTCCAGCACCACATCCAGGTATTCCAGCATGTGGGCATAGGACGTCTCCCCGGCTTCCCCCAGAGGAATGCTCGTTGGTGGCGTCGGGTCGGTGGGGTCGGTCGGTCCCACCGGCGGGGTGCTGTCGTCATCTCCGCCGGAACCGCCCACACAGGCGCTGAGCAGCAGACAGGACAGCAACGTTGGGATTAGTAGTCGTTGTAGCAGCACGCTCATCAGGCCAAGTCAGGGCGAGTTGGGTCGTCAGTCTGGCGGACTCGGCGTATCGATGCTGTCGGTCAGCGGGTCGGACGCGTGTCAGAAAATTCTGTACCTCGCCGATTTCGCCGTGCCGATGCAGTACGCCCGTGACCGCTGCCATAGCCGGCGCGCGAAAATCTGGCAGAGGATGATCCACCCGGTCGCCCACAGAATCGAAAACAGCAGATACGGCCAGCGCTGTTCCAGGCCCCGGGCCAACGCATCGAACAGTGGTATCGGCAACATGACCAGAAACAGCAAGGTCGCCGAACGGCACACGGTGAGCCAGAAGCGCGTGACTTTCAGCATCTGCGCGCGTATTGCCCAGGGCCGTACCGGCACCGTGCCACGCTGTCGGCGGTAGGCGCCGAAGATCGCCAGAAAATACGCGGCGATGCCGATGGCGAGCGTGATGATGGCGACCCGCTCGAACGGCCGGTCGACGATGGTCCAGGCCCAGGCCAGCGCCATCAATGCGAAGGGGGCACAGATGAGCTCTGATCCCATGTACCAGCGCACCCAGCGCGATCGCTTTCGGAGGCGGTCACCGAGCGCAGCGGCGTGGTTCGGAGCGCCGGTCGGCGACGAATCGCCATCCACCGACTGCCACAGTTGTTGCATGGAGTCCCAGTCGCTCATTGATCTGTCTCCCCGGACAGCTTGTCCGTTAGCGCTTTACGGGCGCGGTTCAGGCGTACACCGACCAGATTGCTGCTGATGTCCAGCACCTCGGCCATCTCCGCGTAGCTGAGCCCTTCCAGGGCCAGCGTGACCAGCTGCCGCTGGCCCAGGGGCAGTTCACGCACGGCCCGGAGCAGGCGGTCGGCTTGCTCCTGACGCTCGGCCGCGCGTAGCGCCGTGTCCGTGGCACTGCCCAGTTCGGGCATCTCGGAAGTGACCCGTGGTTGCCGGGCCTGGGTCATCGCATGCGAGGCGCCGCGGTTGTGGGCGATGCGCAGGATGAAGGTGCGCGGCGAGGCATCGCCGCGATACCGTGGCCAGGCTTTCCAGATCGCGACCAGCATGTCCTGCACCAGGTCTTCGCAAAGTCCCTGGTCGCGCTCGTAGGATGCGGCAACACGCTGGATGGCCGGGCCGAACTCGGACACCAGTGCCGGGAAATCGCTCACCTGGGCTGCCGTCACCGCGATCTGGTCACAGGCCGCGCAGCATGCGTTCCGATCCGTACAGGCGCGCGGTGATCAGCACGCAGACCAGCCCCGCGCCGACCACCACCGAGGTGGCGATACCAAACGAGAGCAGGTCCGGCGGGACCTCACGCAGCGCGTCGCTGAGCAGTTGTTGCTGGCCCAGCACCGGCACCGCGAACATCCAGGGTTCTGCGTCCAGCTGCAAAAAGCTGACCGCCATGGCCGGCACCATCGGTACGAACATCAGCAGCGACAGGTAGGTCTGGGCTTCCTTGAACGACTTGGCATAACTGGCCGCGAGCATCTGCAGGCCGGAGGCCAGCAACGCCAGTGGCGCGATCAGCGCGAACATCGTCAGCACGGACTGCGGCGTGGGCTGGTAGCTAATGCCCAGCTCCCCCAGCGGCGCCATCGGCAGCAGTATGCCCATCGCCGTCAGCGTGAGCGCCACGCCGAACAGCCCGTAGCCGGCGGCCACCAGCCATTTGCCGACGACCAGGCTGAATGCCGAGACGGGCTGTACCAGCAGCGCCTCCAGCGACCGGCGTTCGCGTTCGCCGGCCGTGGCATCAATGCACACGTGCATGCTGCCGAAGAAGGCGGCGATCAGCACGAAGACCTGAAAGCCGCTGAGCACCAGCGCGGCCCGGTCGGCCCGGCTGGCAACGTCACGCCGCTGCATCTCGATGGGTTGCGCGGCCTGCGGCGACACGCCCAGGGCCATCAGGCGCAGGCTGGCGAGCTCCCCGCTCCAGACCGCCATGGCCTGTTCCACGCGCCGAGCCATGCTCTGACTGCTGGTTTTCGAGGTGTCCAGCACCAGCTCGATCTGGGCTGGCTGGCCGGCGCGCAGGCTGGCCTGGAAGTCAGCCGCGGGGCGCAGGATTGCATCGTGGTCGCCGATGGCTTGCAGGATGTCGAGTTCGGGGTCCAGCGTCTCCAGCTCGAAGCCCTGCTCCTGCAGATGCGCGGCCAGTCCGGGCGCGCGGTCGAGGTGCTGGACGGCGACGGTCTTTTCGTTGCGGGTCTCGTTCTCGACCAGCGCCGTGAACGCGGCCAGCATCATCACCGGTCCCATGAGCGAGTAGCCGACGAGCGTCATGATCGAACGCGGATCGCGGCGCGCGTCCACGAATTCCTTGCGGGCCACAGCCCAGAGCTGGCGCATCATGCGGCGACTCCGATGAGTTGAACAAAGGCATCTTCCAGTCGCGACTGACCGGCCTGGCGACAGAGCTCGGCAGGGCTGCCGGCTGCCTTGACGATGCCGTCATCGACGATTACCAGGTGGTCGCAAAGCTCCTCGACCTCCTGCATCACGTGGCTGGAGAAGACGATGCAGCAACCCGCCGAGCGCAGCGTTCGCAGGTGATCACGCAGGCCGCGCGTACTCATCACGTCCAATCCCCGGGTGGGTTCGTCCAGTACCAGATTCTGCGGCCCGTGCAGCAGCGCACGCGCCAGACCGACCTTCATGCGCTCACCGGCCGAGAAGCCTTCGACGCGGCGATCGAGCAGGGCCTCGATCTGCAGCTGCGCGGATACCGCACCGATAGCCTGATCCAATGCCCGGCGATCCAGCCCGTGCAGACGACCGAAGTACGCCAGATGCTCGCGCGTGGTCAGCCGCGCGTACAGGCCGAACTGGTCCGGCAGCACGCCCAGGCGCCGGCGTGCGGCCTGGGGCTGGCGGGCGACGTGTATGCCGTCGATCGTCACCTGGCCGGTATCGGGCCGCAGCAAGCCCTCGACACAGCGCATGGCGGTGGTCTTGCCGGCGCCGTTGGGCCCGAGCAGTCCGGTGATTGCGCCGTCGGGCGCTTCGAAGCTCACGTCCTGCACGGCCTGCACCTTGCCGAAGCGCTTGGCGAGTTGTTGTGCCTGAATCATTCGGAAATCTCCGGGCCGGTCGCGTCGATGAAGAAGGCCTTGGGCTGGATCTGGTCTACGCAGCCGGTGTCCAGGCTCGCGGTGTCGGCCGAGTCGATGAACTCGGCCGTGAGCCGCGGGATGCAACCGCGCGAACTGGCGATGTGGGCGGCGCCCTGCACTTCCAGCACGCGGGCATGGCTGAGCGTTCTGGCGGCCTGATGGGCGGTGTACGGCGGTGTGACCGGATCCCAGGACCCCGTGATCAGCAGGCTGGGGATGTCGCTGGTCACCGGATCATGAAAATCCTCCGCCACCGCGTGCCGGGGCCAGACCGAACAGGCGGCCTGCCAGAACTGGAAGATCTGATCACCAAGAAAGGACGTCGACTCCTCACTGCCGACACCGTCGGAAGGCAGCGTGCCAATGTCCTCGGAGCAAAGCACCGACAGCATCATGCCGAAGGCCAGATCGTCCAGCGTGCCGGAGTTGAAAGCCTCCGAGGCCGCGTAAAGGGGAGCATATCGGCCCTCGTATGCCTGCATCACGGTGTACGGCAGCACGCGGATCATGGCATCGCTGTAGAGCATGCCCCGCACCGCTGAACTCATGCGCAGCGCGTTGAAGCTGACCTCTCGCGTGGCGCCGGTGAGTGGATGCGCGAGATCGTCGGTATGCGGGCGCGCGTCCAGCCGGTTCAGCAATTGGTTGAACCGCCTGGGCACGGTGGGAAAGGCCTGGGCGCAGCCGGATTCCGCCGCGCAGGCCTCGAACACCCGTTGCAGGGCGCGATCCGCATCGGCCCCCATACTGGCGCCGATGATCCAGTCCGTCGGCGCCACGGAGTCCAACACCAGGGTGCGGGTCACGTCGGGGTAGCGGCGGGCGTAGACCAGTGCGGCACGGCTACCCCAGGAGCCACCCCACAGATTGAGTTTGGGCGCGCCCAGATGCTGGCGCAGGCGTTCCAGATCATCGGCCACCGCTTCGCTGCCATAGGCGGTCAGGTCGGCATCCAGCGCGTCGCGGCAGGCGATGGTGTCGGCGATCACCCGTTCGCGGTCGGCGACGAAATCCTCATCCTCGACCGGGCAGGCCAGCTTGCCGGAGTGCCCGGTGCCACGCGGGTCGATGACGATGACATCGCGATCGACATTGGCCGCATCCAGCAGCCTGGCTGCGATCGGTACGATGGACCGGCCGGACTGGCCTGGCCCGCCCGGGATGACGACAACCGGATCGGCCGCAGGCGTGGCCGACCGCGCCGGCAGGCGGACAAACGCCATGTCGATCGTCGGGCCGTCGGCGGCGTCGTGATGCACGGGAACGGCCAGGCTGCCGCATTCCACGCGGCTGCTCAGCCCATCCACAAAACAGGGCGATGTCAGACCGGCGGCGGTCATGGCGAGAATCGAAAGCGACAGCAAGGGGGCACCCCAATATCGGAACGGGTCAGAGCTTTACTAGTCTGCGCGGTGCACCGTTTTATTACATCCGCCCGGCCGTTGGCGTTAGAGGGCACCCCACCCAGCGGTTCCAGTCCCGTGGCAGCCGTGCACAATGCAGCTGTTGATGACGACCCGCACAAGCGATCCATGCCGTTCCTGCCCCGATCTGAAGACGACGCCAGCCACGTGAATGGGGCACCGATCGGTGTGTTCGACTCCGGCGTGGGCGGTCTTTCCGTGCTGCGCCACATTCACGAGATGCTGCCGCGGGAAGATCTGATCTATCTGGCCGACGCGGCCTATGCGCCCTATGGCGGCCGCAGCGGCGACGAGATCACGGCGCGTGCACGCGTGGTCTGCGGATGGCTGGTCGAGCAAGGAGCCAAGGCGGTCGTGGTCGCCTGCAATACCGCGACCGTGGTGGCGGTGGCTTCGCTGCGCGCGGAGTTCGATATTCCCATCGTGGCGATGGAGCCGGCGATCAAGCCGGCCGCATTGATGACCCGTAGCGGCGCGGTGGGTGTGCTGGCCACCGAACGGACCTTGGCCAGCGAACAGTTCCAGGACCTGGTGCAGCGCTACGCCAATGGTGCGCGCATCGTGGCGCAGCCCTGCCCCGGTCTGGTCGAGTTGGTTGAACGCGGGCACCTGGACCCGGCGCGCACCATGCCGTTGCTGTCGCGCTACTTGCAGCCCTTGCTGGACGAACACATCGATGTGCTGGTGCTGGGGTGCACGCATTACCCGTTCCTGTTGCCGACCATAAGCCACATGGCCGGGTCCGGCGTCACCATCATCGACCCGGCGGTCGCGGTGACCCAGCAACTGCGCCGCCGGCTGGCTTCGGATGCCGGCATGGCGCCGCATAGCGGGGCCGGTGTGCTGCGCTTCTTCACCTCCGGCGTGCCCGATGTCGTCGGTCCGGTGATCGAACTGCTATGGCAGGCGCCGGTTCAGCTGAGGCAGGTCCTGGCGCCTCACCACGCCTGAGGGGAGCACCGATCGTATACTGCCCCGCAGCGTGCTTAGGGGGTGGGCTAATCGAATGTGGGTGATCGTGATCGAAGACTCGCGGGGCCAAGAGAAGGCGCGCTGCGAGCTTTGCGAAGGCGAGGTTTCGCTGGGCCGGGCGCCCGGCTGTGAGCTCCGGGTCAACCACCCGGCGATCTCGCGTCGCCATGCAAGTTTCGCCGTGGTCGACGGGTGCCTCTGGGTGGAGGATCTCGGCAGTTCCAACGGTGTCTTTGTCGATGGCGTCCCGATTGGTCAGCGCATCTCGCTCGCGCCGTCGCAGCGTGTGGCGGTCGCGGATTTGCGGGTTCGAATCCGCAACGAGGGCGCGCCGGCCGCGCCTGCGACCAGACCGGCTGGTTTCACGCTGATACCGATGGCCGAACCGCAGGGGTCGCCGGCGGGTCCGCTCCAGCGCAGAGAAAGCCCGCATGCACCGCAACCCGCCGACAGCCTGCTAGATCACAAGATCAACAGCATTCGTTCTCACCGGGATGCAGTGCAAAGCGAAGCCGCGCAGCGGCAGCAGGCGTTCGAGACGGCCTGGACACAGACGCTGGATGAGTTGCGTCGATTGAAGGCGCGTCTGCGAGAGGATCAACGTATCGGCTATTTCACGTTCAGCCGCGATACGCGCGAGGTCGCGGTAAAGTTCAAGTTGTCGCCCGGCGATCGCCGGGCGCCCTTGCTGATGTTTTCTCGCGGTCATCCTGAGCGCCGGGTCGGAGGCGACGAACGCATCTGGGTTCGTGACCTGGATCAGAACGAATCCCATTACGCTGATCCCGCCGAGGCGTTGTCGGAGTTTCTGACATTGGTCGCTGCGCGGTTGGCGTGAACGCCAGCGATGAGTCCATCAAGCTGCTCCGTACCCGGCCGATACCCGATCAGTATCTGCCCGGAGACTCTCGCCATGGACAAAGCGCTCGCAGCGGTTGCCGCCGTCCGCAATGCGATCATCGACACCGTCAACGCCTGTGCGATCCCGTCTGGCGGGTGCCTGCATGTCGCCGCGTTACGCGGCCACCTGGGGCCGCTGCCGGTCAGGGCCTCGGATTTCACCGATGCGCTGTCTTCGCTGGTCCAGACCGGCGTGTTTCGTACGCGGGTGGACCGTGAAGGGTTGCTGCTCGAACTCACCGAAAGCGGCGCCGCACTGGTGTACGCCCCGCCCTCGTTGCCACGCCCCAGCGACTGGATCGAGGCGTTTCGCCAGATGCGTTCGCAGCGCGACATCCTGCGGCGACCGGCAGCGAATGACGGCCTGCGGTTTGGGCGGCGGATGGATGACCGGACCGGCCCGCGAGCGGTTGTTGGTTAGCGGCTGCGCTGCGCAGCCAGCGCGCAGAACCAATCAATGTACTGCGTGTGACCGCCGGGCAGAATGAGGTTGGGCCGTAGCGGATCTTCCGGATCGCTAATGCCTCGCATCGCGGCGACCGCCACCGCGCGGTCTCCATGTGCCTGCTGCAGCCCGGCGGCATCGACACCGGGGCGGCGGACCTCGCCGGCGCTGCTGTCCACGTAGACCACGGCATTGTCGGTTCCGAAACGCTCGCCCAGCGCCTGCACCAGGGTCAAGAAGCCGCGGTCACTGCCGCCGCGCTGGTAGCGGGTCTGCTTGCCGTCTGCCTGCGGATAGGCGGTGACGGTGTCCCCCACCCCGACCATGCGCGGCATCCAGGCCGGATCGAACCGTTCCTGGGCTAACGCCAGCAACTGGTCGTGGTCCTGCGGTGCGTCCCGTGCATTGAAGCCCTCGCCCAGCGGCCAGTGTCCGGTGAGTCGATGTGCGTAGTGATTGAGAATCACCAGCACGCCGACCTCCTTGATCGCCCCCTTGAGCATGAACTGGAAGTCCGTGGTGCCCGCGTTGTCGCCGTCGGCGAATTTGACCAGCTCATCGCCGCAGGCATCGCGGCCCAAATTGGGGGCGTAGTGCACGAAAAACGAGTCCGCCAGTCCGCGTTCGGCGGCGGTGGTTAGCAGCCTGTCGATCAGTTCCGCCGTGCGCCGCTGCGCATGAAGGTAGCGGTCAGGCGTATCGACGAACCGATGGTGCACCGGGTTGAGATTCACGGTAGGCGATGCCGGGTTGTCCAGCACGCAGGTGCTGGCGAGCGCGACGGCCTCGTCTGTCGGCAGCGCAAAAGGGGCCTGGGTGAGCATTTCGATCAGGAACTGCTCGGCCTGGTCAGGCACTGCCCGCAGAAACGCGAGTTCGGCATCGCTGACGCCGGGGTGGCTGACGGCACCGAAGCGATCCTGCAGCTGCACGCCGCCCGCGGCGAGGCCTGGCAGGTACAGGCCCTGCTCGGCGGCCAGGGTCTCCGACGCCAGGGCGCCGTGGATGAGCTGGTTCACGCCGCGGCGGCCGATATGTTCGCCATTGGTCAGCACGTAGAACGCGCCGTCCAGGCGTCTGGCCGCGTCGATGTAGCGGCGTTCCAGCTGACGGGTCAGCGGATCGCGAACCAGGCCCATGCACACGCCATCGAGGTCCTGGATGATCAGCAGGGTGTCGCTGGCGGCCAGTTCCTCCAGAAACCACGTGGCGTCCAGCGAGTATTGCGGTAGCGGATTGCTCATGGGGGCGATGGTAACGTCGCGGCCCCTGCCTAGGACATGCTGGCCTGCAGCTGCGCATGGCGCTGACGGTCCAGCGGGAAATTCCACACCACCGGCACCACGCATAGCTTGATGACCACCGGCACCACGGCGTAGAGCAGGCCCAGCGTCCACAACGCGGTGTCATCGTTGTCGATCTTGGCGTCGAAGCCGGCCAGATCGAGCACCGGGAAGGCCAACCCCACCCCCAGCGCGATCGCGAGCTTGGTCGCAAGCCCCCAGAGCCCGAAGTAAAGCCCCGCGCGGCCGCCGCCGCCGGCCGCGGTGTCCTCGTCGATCACGTCGGCCTGGATGGAGGCTGGAATCGCCTGATCCACGCCCAGGCAGGCGCCGCCCAGCACGCAGATCACCAAATACGGAACCAGGTCGCCCGGACCGAGGAAGGGGGCCAAGATGAACACGCCCGAGACCCAAAGCATCGATGCACACCACAGCCGGTGTTTGCTCCAGTGCCGGCCCACCCATAGCCAGATGGGCAGGCCCAGCACCGCGGACAGGAAGTACACCACCAGCGCGAAGCCCAATTCCGCCTGCGACGCCTCCAGGCGGTGCTCGACAAAGAACACGAACAGCACGGCCGGCAGGGCGTTGGCGAAGCCGTTGAGCAGGTAGGCGATGAGCAGGCGGCGAAACGGCCGGTTTTGCGTCAGCAGGCGCACGCCATTGCGCAGATTCAGACCGGCGTGGCCGTCACGCTGGCGTTTCGGTTCGCGGACGCCGATCAGCAGCACCAGCAGGCACAGCGGCAAGGACACCAGCAAAAACCAGTAAAGGGCTTCCAGGCCGTCGCCGGTGTCGCCGCCCCGCTGCATCAGCACGTTCGGCAGGATGATCGCGATCAGCGTGCCGACCACGGCAAAGATTTCGCGCGCGGCCGTCACCCGGGAGCGCTCGTCGTAGTCGGCCGACAGTTCGGCGCCCCAGGTCTGGTACGGCAGCATGATCATGCTCCAGCCCAGATAGGCGATGAGTGACCAGCCCAGCAGGTAAAGCCAGGTCGCGGTTTGCGGTGGCGTGAACAGCGCCCAGGCGCCGAGAAGCAGCACCGGTGTACCCAGCACGATCCAGGGCCGCCGTCGGCCGAACCGGCTGCGCGTGTGGTCGGAGGCCCAGCCGACACCCAGGTCGGTGACCAGGTCCCAGAGCCGGGCGCCGAACAGCAGCGCGCCGACCAGTCCCGTGGTCAGCGCCGGTAGCTGCGCGTAATACGCCGGCAGAAAGATCGCCAACGGCAGCAGCAGGGCCGTGAGCGGCATGCCCAACGCGCCATAGGCGGCGAGCTGGCGAGTGCTCAGCGAGCCCGCCATCGGATCTCCTTGGTCGCTGGTGTCAGTCGCTGTGGCGCAGGGCGATATGCATCACGTCGATGCGTCCGTCCTCGAACCCGCATTCGCAGTACGCCAGATAGTAGCGCCACATCCGCAGGAAGCGCTCATCGAATTGTCCGACGATGGCCGAGCGGTGCTCCAGCACCTGGTCATGCCAGCGGCGTAGCGTTTCGGCGTAATGCGGGCCGAAGAAGGTCGGATTGTCCGTCGTCAACCCGGCTCGATGCGCGCTGCGCTGAAACACGCTGGGGCTGGCGAGCATGCCACCGGGAAAGATGTACTTCTGGATGAAGTCGATGCGACTCCGGTAGTCGTCGAAATGCTGCTCATCGATGGTGATGCCCTGCAACACGGCGACACCATCGCGCTTCAGCACCTCACGAATGGTGTTGAAGTACGTGGGCCAGTAGTCCTCGCCCACGGCTTCGTACATTTCGATCGATACCACGCGATCGAATTGCTCGTGCAGGTCGCGGTAATCCTGCAGCCGGAATTCGACCCGGTCGGCAACCCCGGCCTGCTCGGCGCGGCGACGGGCTTCGGCGAGCTGCTCGTCGGATAGCGTGATGCTGGTGACCCGGCAGCCCGTGGTCTGCGCCGCATGGATGGCGAAGCCGCCCCAGCCCGAACCGATCTCCAGCAGGTGATGGTCGGCCTGCAGGTCCAGCCGGTCGAGCATGCACTGGTACTTGCGGCGCTGGGCGGCGGCGAGGTCTTCCTCCATCGGATCGAAGACGGCGGCCGAATAGGTCATCGTCTCGTCCAGCCACAACTCGTAGAAGTCGTTCCCCAGGTCGTAATGTGCCTGGATGTTGCGTCGGCTTCCCGCCTTGGTATTGGCCCGCATGGCGTGCAGGGTGCGACCGATCCAGTGCGTGACCGGGTTGCGATCGTAGGGCCCGCGGTAATGCGCCTGATTGAGCATCAGCACATGCAGGGTCTCGGCCAGGTTGGGCGAATCCCAGTCGCCGTCCAGGTAGGACTCGGCAAAGCCGGTGGCGGCGCCAAGAATGGATTTGCGCAAAACCGCCCCGCTGCGCAGGCGCAGATGCCCTTGCGGCCCCGGCTGATCGCCGGTGAACCGGCGCTTGCTGCCATCCGGCAGCGTGACGTCCAGCTGGCCGATCTTCAGACCCTTGAGCATCCACAGCATCGCCGCGATGGCGAGGCCGGGGGCTGCGGTCGGGTGCGGATTCGAGTCCCGTACATCCCGCAAGCTCAACGTCGGTTGCTCCTGATTCATCCTGTGCTCTCCTCATGCGGCGGTGCGGGTTTGGGCCGATACCCGGCGCCGCGCAGCCAAAGCTTCAATGCCTGCCAGTGAATGCCGATCACCACCCCCAGTGTGTGAAACGGCATCGCCAGCATTAACCGCGCAATGGCAGCGTCGGTCAGGGGTTGGCGTTGTCCCGACAGCGTCGCCGTCAGAATCGGTGTCTCATCCTTGTATTCGTTGATGATCACCTGCGCGGATTCAGCCGGGGCGGTGAACTCGAAACGATAGGTTCCGGCCACGTCGAGAAATGGCGATACGTGGAAGCGCTTGCTGCGATCAAAATGCTGATCGAGATTCAAAGGCTCACCGTGTTGATGAATCACGTAACTGTGCATCTCGCCGAAGGTATTCCGCACCTCAGCGACGATTGCGCGCAGCGCGCCGTGGCGGTCGCTGCAATAGAACAGGCTGATGGGGTTGAACACATAGCCGAACACCCGTGGCAGGCACAGCAGGTGGATCGGGCCGTCATCCAGCTCGATGCCGTGCCGGGCTGCGATGGCGGTCACCCACGGCCGCAAGGGGCCATCACGCCGGTGGCCGTGGTCGCGATCAAAGAACGAGAGCAGGTTCCAGCGGTTATAACTGAACAGGCGGCGGCCCCGGGCGGCATCGTCCACATGATCGATGTCCAGCCATAGGTAAAAGATACGGTAGACAAAGCGGTAAAGAGGCGCGACATGACGGCGGTGCATGGTGCGCATGCTGTAAAGCGCGGCCGTCATATCAGTGGCCGGCGTTTTCCCAAGGGGGCGTAGCGCCCAGCGCCCGCGCCGCGTTCAGGCCCGAGGTGAACCCATCTTCGTGAAACCCATAGCCGGTCCAGGCGCCGCACCACCAGATGCCGCGCCGGCCCTGAATCTCCGGAAGCCGCGCCTGGGCCTGCATCGTCTCCGGGCTGTACTGCGGATGCGTGTACACGGTTTCGTAGAGGACTCGTTTAGGGTCGGGCTCGCGAATCGGATTTAAGGTGACGAAGTACTCTTCCTCAGTGTCCAGTGCCTGCAGGCAATTCATCCAGTACGACAGGCAAACGGCCTGATTGTCCAGCCGGTCGGCTGATTGCAGCACGTTCCAGCTTGACCAGGTTAGCTTGCGCCGTGGCATCAGTTTGCGATCGGTGTGCAAGACCGCGCGATTTTCTGCGTAGCGTATCTGGCCGAGCACGGCGGCCTCGGCCTCGTCAGCGTCCGCGAGCAGCCGCGCGGCAATGTCGCCATGCACGGCACACACCACGGCGTCGAAGTGCTCTGTCGAATGCTCGCTGGTGACTTCGACGCCCTCGTCGAGGCGCCGGATCGACGTGACCGTCGTCTCCAGCCGCAATTCGCCGGCAAAGTCCGTCAGCATGGCGTCGACATAACGTTGGCTGCCGCCGGATATCGTCCGCCACTTCGGGCGGCGGAAGACATTGAGCAGGCCATGCGAGTCGAAGAAGCGGGCGAAGGCCGGGAACGGAAACTGGCGCGTCTCGCTTGCCGGCATGGACCAGATCGCCCCCGCCATCGGGCACAGAAAGCGGCGCTGGAACTCGGAGGAATAACCATGGGCGTCAAGAAACTCGCCCAGGGTGCTATCGGGCAGCTGGTTGGTCGTCAGCAGCCCCTTGGTGTGCCGGAAGAACCGCAGGATATCGCGCAGCATGCGCCAATGTGCCGGGCTGAACAGCAAGCGCAGCTGTGCGAACAGGCCGAGCAGGCGTCCGCCACCGGAGAACTCCAGCGCACCCTGGCCAGCGCTCAGCGCGAAAGACATGCGGCTGGGCTGGGTGCGCACATCCAGACACTCGAGCATGCGAATCAGGTTCGGGTAGTTCACCGGGTTGTGCACGATGAACCCGGTGTCGATGCCCACCGGTCCGTCCGGCGTGTCGACGGCCACGGTGTTGGTGTGTCCGCCCGGCCTGGCGCTGGCCTCGAACAGGATGACCTCGTGTTGGCGGGATAGCGCCCAGGCGGCGCCAAGCCCCGCGACGCCGGATCCGATGACGGCGATCCGCATGCGTGGTGAACTCCTTAAACAGGTTGGTTACAGCGGAATTCGCTCGCGGGCCAGGATTGGATTCAATCGGTTGTCGATGATTTGAACAATGGTTGTAGAGCCGGCCAGGCGTGCTCCAGCAAGCGCGGTTGCGCACCGGCGTTGGGATGGATGCCGTCCGGCAGGAATGCGTCCTGTGACAATGCGATCGGTTCCAGAAAAAACGGCAGCAAGGCTGCGCCCGTGGCCTCGGCGACGTCGGCGTAGCTCTGGTGGAACGCCTGGGCGTAGGCCGGGCCATAGTTACTGGGGATGCGCATGCCGAGCAGGGCCACGCGCGCACCGGCGGCCTGGCCGAGCTGGACCATCGATTCCAGGTTGTTGGTCATCGCTGCCGTTGGCTGGCCGCGTAGGCCATCATTGCCCCCGAGTTCGATGATCAGAATGTCGGGCCTGTGCCGCTCCAGCTGGGCGGGTAGCCGACGCAGGCCGCCCGCGGTGGTTTCACCGGAGACGCTGGCGTTGACGATGCGGTGTGGATAGCCTGCCTGCCGCACCCGCTGCTGGAGCAGATGCACCCAGCCGTCATCGCGGGGAATGCCGTAGGCCGCGGACAGGCTGTCACCGAAGATCAGCGCGACAGGCGCGTCGTTTGCGACGGCCGTCTGCGCAGCCAACATCCATACGACGATGAGCCATGCAGAGGATAAGCGCTTGAGCACCATGATCCGTGCCGAACAAGTGGTCCAAGAGGTTAGCAGTGGACAGGAAATCCTGACCATTCTCGACCAGGTGGATCTCAAGATCTCCACGGGCGAGACGCTGGCGATTGTCGGTGCGTCCGGGGCGGGCAAATCCACCTTGCTGGGCTTGCTGGCGGGCCTGGATCTGCCCACGCGGGGCCGCATCTGGCTCGACGGTCAGGCCTTGCATGACATGAGCGAAGATGAGCGTGCCCGCGCGCGTGCCGGGCGCGTGGGCTTCGTGTTCCAGTCGTTTCAGCTGCTACCGGCGCTGACCGCATTGGAGAATGTGCTGCTGCCGCTGGAACTGGCCGGCATCGGTGATGCCCAGGCGCGGGCGCGCTCCGCGCTGGATCGTGTCGGTTTGTCGCCGCGGCTGGCGCATCGTCCGCGTCAGCTGTCCGGCGGGGAGCAGCAGCGCGTCGCGCTGGCCCGTGCCTTCGCGCCGCAGCCGGCAGTGCTGTTCGCCGACGAGCCCACCGGGAATCTCGATGCCGACAATGGGCGCAAGGTTGCCGATCTGTTGTTCGATATGAACGCCCAAAGCGGTACCACGCTGGTCCTGGTGACCCACGACCTGGGCCTGGCAGGTCGCTGCGGTCGGCAATTGAGCATGCAGGACGGTCGTTTGCACGAAGCCATGCCCGCATGAGACGGCCAGACGGCGATCAGGTTCTGCTCATTGTCGCCATGGCGGTGGCGGTGGCCTCCGCCAGTGCAGTGGCGTTCTTTTCAGCCCGGATCGATGCGGCGATGTCGCGTCAGGCCGGCGAGGCGATCGCCGCCGATCTGCGCACCCGCGACAGCCAGCCCATTGCCCAGTCCGTCGAGCAGCAGGCGCTGGACCTGGGACTCGACACGGCGCGGACGGTGACCTTCCCCAGCGTTGTCATCGCAGGTGAGCGCTCCGCGCTAGCCGGCATCAAGGCTGTTACCGACGGCTATCCGTTGCGCGGCGAATTGCGGGTCGCCGACAAGCCGTTCGGTGCGGAGCGCATTCAGCAGCATGGCCCGCCGGCCGGTGAAGCCTGGGTCGATCCAAGGCTGTTCGCCGAACTCGGAATTGCGCTTCGCGACGAGGTGCAGCTGGGGGCGCTGCGCGTCCGGGTGACGCAGGTGCTCGCCTACGAGCCCGACCGGGGCGGCGGATTCACCACCCTGGCGCCGCGGCTGCTGCTGCACGCCGATCAGCTTGATGCCACCGAGCTGCTGGGGCCCGGCAGCCGTGCCAGTTTCAGCCTGTTGGTCGCAGGCGAAGTCGCTGCACTGGACGCCTTGCAGACGAACACCACCTCGCAGCTGGCCGCGGGCCAGCAATGGACATCGGCTGAACAAGCTCGGCCGGAACTCGAGGATGCACTGGGTCGCGCCCGCCGCTTCCTGGGTCTGGCGGCCTTGTCCGCGGTGCTGTTGGCGGGCGTCGCCATGGCCTTGTCCGCGGTGCAGTACGCCGCCCGTCAGCGCGACGCGGTCGCCCTGCGAAAAACGCTGGGTGCGACCGGCGCCATGATCCTGCGCGAAGAATTGCGCCGCCTGCTGGTTCTGGGCGTGAGTGGTGGCTTGCTAGGCCTCATGTTCGGTTACATCGGGCAGTGGGTGCTGGTGCGCATTCTTGGGGACCTGGTGCTGATGAGCCTGCCCGCGCCGCCGCTATGGCCGGCCTTGCCTGCGCTGGCGACGGGCGCCGTGGCGCTGGTCGGTTTTGGTCTGCCGCCGCTGGCTCGCCTGCGGCGCGTCCCGCCGATGCGCGTGTTGCAGCAAACCCTGGGGCCGCCGCCCGCATCGGTCTGGGGCGCGGGCCTGGTCGCGGCGCTGGCCGTGGGCGTGCTGCTGGTCTGGCAGGCTGGCGAAGCTCGGCTGGCGCTGATCGTCTTTGCCGGCGCCGCGCTGGCACTGGGGGCCTTGGCGGCGGCGGCAGCGGCGCTGACCTGGGCCGTGGAACGCCTGCGGCATCGCAGCGGCGCGGCCTGGCGCTATGGCCTGGCGAATATCGCCCGCCGCCGCGCAGACGCGATTCTGCAACTGGTCGCCGTGGGTACCGGCATGACCGTATTGCTGCTGCTCGTGGTGGTCCGCGGCGACTTATTGGCGACCTGGCGTGACAGCCTGCCTGACGACGCGCCGAACGTGTTCCTGATCAACATCCAGCCTGACCAGCGGGAGACCGTGCGCGCGTTCTTTGCCGACCGCGAGCTGGGCGAGCCGGTGCTGCACCCGATGGCGCGCGGGCGGTTGCTGGCGGTGAACGGCAGCGCCGTGGATTCGGAGGACTACAGCGACCCTGATGCGCAGCGCCGGCTGGAGCGCGAGTTCAATGTGTCCTGGACCGATGCCATCGGCGCGGACAACGAAACCATCGATGGTCAGTGGTGGGGCGAAGCGGGCCACGGCCAGTCGTGGATATCGATCGAGGAATCGATGATCGAATCCTATGGGTGGGCGCTCGGTGACGAGCTGCGCTTCGATTTCGCGGGCCAGACGGTGGATCTGGAGGTGGTGCACAGGCGCAAGGTCGAGTGGGATAGCTTCAGCGTTAATTTCTTTCTGCTGGTGCCGCCCGCACTGCTGGACGATGTCGGTGCGACCTGGCTGACCAGCGTGCATCTGCCGCCTGCGGGCAAGACGGAATTGCTGGATTTGATCCGCCGTGAACCGAATATCACCGTGTTTGACGTGGACGCGCTGATGGCTCAGGTACGGCGTGTGATGGATCGCGTCAGCCTTGCGGTCGAGGCCGTGTTTGCACTGACCTTGCTGGCCGGTTTGATCGTGCTGGTTGCGGCATTGCAGGGCACGCGACAGGCGCGGCGTCATGAAGCCGCCCTGCTTCGCACGCTGGGTGCATCGCGCCAGGTGCTGCGCCAATCGCTGTTCACCGAGTTCGGTGTGCTGGGCTGCCTGTCGGGGTTATTGGCCGCGGGGTTCGCACAGGTCATCGCCTGGGTGCTGGCACAGGCGGTTTTTGACATCAGTTACGCGGCCAGTCCACTGCTGTGGCTGGCGGGCCCGGTGGGCGGGATCGTCGTCATGACGCTCGCGGCGCTGGCGGGGATTCGCGGCGTGGCCGGGCAACCGCCCCTTGCGACCCTGCGTTGAGCCGGGCAGATTAGCCACCGCATGGATAGCAACTCTCCGCCTCGGGAATTACTGCAGGGCATCCTCGACGTTGCGCAGGATCTCAATGGTGCCGTTCGATCGGATGGCACCGTGGTCTTCGTCAGCTCGGCGATGACGACCCTCATCGGTTGGGAGCCATCCGACGTCGTCGGCATCACGCTATTCCGCTTTATCGCTCAGGAAGACCACGCTTCGGTGCAGTCCGCGCTGACGACGGTGGCCGCCGGAACACCCATCCAGTTTCGCTGCCATATACGCGACCGGCGTGATCAGAAGCGCCTGGTCGAGGTGCGGGCGCGGCCACTGGTGCTGAACGAGGATGTCTATGCCGTGTTCAGCGCCCGGGATACCACGGACGTGGAGCATGCCGAGCGTGCGCGGGCCGAAAGCGAGGTGCGGTTCCGGCGACTAATGGATGCGTCACCCGACGCCATGGTCGTGCTGCAGGACGGCAAGATCGCGTTCGCGAACGCCACGGCAGTCAAGATGTTCGGTGCGGGTACCAAGGATCATCTGATCGGCCGGTTCATGGAAGAACTCGTGCACCCGGACGATCTGAACGAGACCATGGAGCGCGTGCGCCGCATCGGCGGCGGCGAGATGCTGGAGCCACAGGTGCGGCGCATACTGCGCGCAGATGGTAGCCAGGTTTGGGCGGAATCCCGCGGTACTGCGGTGAGCTTCAAGAGCCGCCCCGCCGTGCTGTCGATTATCCGCGAGGTCGACGACGACACCGGGCACGAGGGTCGCTTCCAGCAATTGGTTTCGCAGCTGCGCGCCGCCAACGCGGAACTGACCCAGTTCGCCGACACCCTGACGCGCGATCTCCACGAACCCCTGCGCATGATTGGTGGTTATTTGCAGCTGCTGCGCCGGCGTCATGGCGACGACATCGGCGAGGAATCGTTGGACTATATCGACACGGCGGTGCTGGGCGTCCGCCGCATTGAATCCCTAATCAACGATCTGAAGGAATTCTCGCGCATCCACACCCATGGCCGATCACTGCGGCCGTTGTCCCTGGAGACCGTTGTGGTTGCCGCGCAGCGTCGGATGGCCTCGCAAATCGAGTCAGCCGGATTGCGCTGCATGCATGAGCCGCTGCCCACGGTGTTGGGCGACGAATCGCAACTCGTTCGGGTGTTTTGTCATCTCTTCTCCAACGCCATCAAATACGGCCCGGCATTGGAGGCCCCGACGGTCCAGGTAAGCGTGAAGCGCCAGGGCAAGGACTGGGAGGTGGAGGTCAAGGACAACGGCATCGGCATCGATCCGCATCACCAGGATCGGGTCTTCGAGGTTTTTCGCCGGTTGCAGCCTCACGGCCGGGCCGAAGGCAGCGGCATCGGGCTGGCGACCGTCAAGCGCATTATCGAACGCCACCGCGGGCGCATCTGGGTGCATTCGACGCCCGGTCAGGGCAGCAGTATCTACTTCACCTTGCCGGCGTCACAGGATTCGCCAGATTAGCGGCAGTGGCCGTCCTGCTGTCGTTTCGCTATGCTCCCGGCCCCTTTTTTCAAGATGATGTCGGGAGTTCACGATGACCGAACCTGTTCGCGTTGCCATTACCGGAGCGGCGGGCCAGATTTCCTACTCGCTGGCTTTTCGCATCGCTGCCGGCGACATGCTGGGCAAGGACCAGCCTGTCATTCTCCAGCTGCTGGAGATTCCCCCGGCGATGGACGCGCTCAAGGGCGTGGTCATGGAACTCAACGATTGTGCATTCCCGCTGCTGGCCGGTGTCGAAGCCACGGACAATCCGGACGTGGCATTCAAGGATGTTGATTTCGCGCTGCTCGTCGGTGCCCGTCCGCGTGGACCGGGTATGGAGCGTGCCGACCTGCTGCAGGCCAACGCCGCCATCTTCTCGGTGCAGGGCAAGGCGTTGAACGATCATGCCAGCCGTGACGTGCGCGTTCTGGTCGTCGGCAACCCCGCCAACACCAATGCGCTGATCGCCCGCGAGAACGCGCCGGATCTGGATCACCGCCAGTTCACCGCGATGATGCGTCTGGACCACAACCGCGCGCTGTCTCAGCTGGCGGAAAAGACCGGCAAGTCGGTCAACGACATCCAGAACATGGCCGTGTGGGGTAACCACAGCGCCACGCAATACCCCGACCTGCACAGCTGCACGGTCGATGGCGAGCCGGCGATGAGCCTGGTTGATCAGGCCTGGTACGAAAACGACTTCATCCCGACCGTGCAGCAGCGCGGCGCGGCCATCATCAAGGCTCGCGGCGCCAGCTCTGCGGCCTCTGCGGCCTCCGCTGCCATCGATCACATGCGCGACTGGGCGCTGGGTTCCGACGGCTGGGTGTCGATGGGCATTCCGTCCGACGGCAGCTATGGCGTCGAGCCTGGCATCGTTTACAGCTACCCGGTTGTCTGCAAGAACGGTGACTACGCCATCGTTCAGGATCTGGAGATCAACGCGTTCTCCCGCGAGCGGATGAAAACTACCGAAGATGAACTGCGCAGCGAGCGCGCGGCGGTGGAAGAACTGCTGGGCTAAGCAGGCGTTTAGTCGGCTGGCATCTCCTGCTAGCCTCGTCGGGCGCTGACCGGTTATCTGGTCAGCGCCCGATTTCGTTTCAGGGACGGTTATGCAAATCATCGAATTCGTCGACGGCCGCGCTCCAAAGACTCTGGAGCGGATCGACCAGCGCCATGAAGGCTCCATGCTTTGGGTGGACTTCATCCGCGGCGAGCACACCGAATGGCCGGAATTAGTCGCGCAGCTGGCCGGTCTACCGCTGCTGCATCAGCACGTTATCGACGGCAACAACGCCGCTCATCCCTCGCATTACGACGGGACCTCCGATTACGACCTGGTCGTGTTCCAGGGCCTTGGTCCGGATATTCGGCACGATCAGATCGAGACGCGGACGGCTGCTTTTTTCCTGTTCGACAGCCTCTTGGTGACCGTCAGGGCGCCGGACAACGTGTCGTTCCAAACCGCAACCAAGCGGCTGCTGGACCGCTCCGTCGCACGAATTCCCAATACCTCGGTGGGCATGGCGCACTTCGTTCTCGATGTCATGGTCGACCGCTATCTCGCCATCCGCGAGCCCCTGGGCAAGGCCTTCGAGGACTTGCAGGAATCACTACTCGACCCGGACAACCCCTTCAACGACTGGAAGGCCTTGCTCAACACCCGCAAGCAGGCGCGCAAGCTGGAGTCGCTGTCAGGCGGTCAGCTAGAGGCACTGGACGCGTGGCGACGGCAGACCCGGTTCGATCTGACGGACTCGCAGATGGTGCGGCTGAATGATCTGGCCGAACACATCGCCCGCGTGCAGGCTCATGCCTCGGCGCAGCAAACCGATGTCGAATCGGCCGTGCAGTTGCACTTCTCGGCGGTGGCTCATGCGACCAACCAGACCGTGACCACCTTGACCATCCTGTCGGCGGTGTTCCTGCCCCTGGGCCTGGTTGCGGGCATTTTCGGCATGAACTTCGACAACATGCCGGAGCTGCACTACCCCTACGCCTACCATGTCACGCTCGGGTGCATGGCCTTGCTGGCAGGCGGATTGCTGCTGTTCTTCCGGCGCCGCGGATTCTTCTCGGGCGTGTGATGAATGCGCCCGAGGCAGTTCTGGCGTTCTGGTTCGGAGACGCGGCGGCGGATGATGCGGCGATTGCGAATCGGCAGGCCTCGTTGTGGTGGGGCAAGTCATCGACCGCGGATGCGGCTATCCGGCGTGAATTCGGCGTGCTGGTCGAGGCTGCGGCACGCGGCTCGCTGAATCACTGGGCGGCGACCGACACCGGACTGCTGGCACTGATGCTGCTCATCGACCAGTTTCGGCGCAATCTGTACCGCGATTCCGCCGAGGCGTTCGCGCTGGACGATGTGGCCAGGGGGCTCACCCGTCAAAGTCTGCGCCGCGGCGGCGACCAGCGGCTAAGGCCGATTCACCGCGTGTTCGTGTATCTGCCGCTGGAACACTCGGAGTCGCTGGCCGATCAGGAGGACGCCGTCGCTTTATACCGGCGTCTGGCGACGGGTGTGCCGCCCGAGCAGCGCAAGCCGTTCGACGGTTTTGTCGATTTTGCGCTTGCCCACCACGAGTTAATCGCCGCGTACGGCCGCTTTCCGCACCGCAATCGGGCGCTGGGCCGCGTCAGCTCCGCTGCCGAACAGCAGTATCTGGCGAGGCCCGGCGCGGGTTTCTGAATGGCGCGGTTGCCCACGCGTTCAGGCGGGCGCTAGAAAAACTTGTAGCGCACACCCAGCGAGATCACCGGATAAAGCTCGAAATCTTCGGCTTCGTCCTGAAGTTCCTGCTCCTCGCGTTCGAGCTCGGCATCCAGCTGTTGCTGACAGGTCGGGTCGGCACTCAGCGTGCCTTGGCAGGAATCGCTGCTCGACAGTGAAACATTGGGCGAGCCCTGCAACATCACGCCGATGTCGAACTGGAAGCCGAAGCCGGTATCGGCGGCCACCGCATTGCCCCAGCCGAAGCCGGCATAAGGCGCGACGCTGTCGAAATCGACCAGCGCGTTCAGCGTGCCGATGTCGTCGGAGTCGAAGCTCTGGTCGCCGACCTCGCAGTTCGCCTGGTCACAGCGCGCCGAAGCGGTGATCTCGTTGCCGTTGAACACGACCCCGGCCGATAGCCGGAACGCGCCCGCCCAGGGGTGCCAGTCGGCATAGGCGGCCAGCGACGATAAATCCAGCGTGCCGTCGTAGGTCAGCTCGTTGCCTGAGTCCTCGTCGGGCTCGGGATCGTAGTCGTAGTCGAACTGGTTGACGCCCGCGCGAAGGTTGAGCTTGGGCGTGACCGCGGTGGTCATTTCGAGGCTCAGGCCCAGGGTGCTGACGCGAGCCGCAACGCCGAGATTGGGTTCGTAGGCTGTGGCCAGACCCGGTAATAGGGCCAGGACGCCAGCCAGGCTGAAAATTCGTAGCATGTTGTTTCTCCCCTTAGCGAAACTGCACCCGCCCTCCCGGCAGTGCAGGCGCGCGAATAATCCCATGCCGGCGAGGCCGTTTCTACCGGCGGGGTCGATCGTTCATGACGAATCAGGGTGGGCCGAGCGCGGTCCAGATGAGCTGGGCGGCCAGCAAGATGAGCACGATGCCCATACCGCGGTCGATGAGGTGCGCCCGGCGCAGAAACCACCGCCGCGGTGCCGAGGCCGTGAACAGTACGCTGACCAGCGAAAACCAGGCTGCCGTGCTCAGGCATAGCCAGAGACCCAGCCCCAGTTGCAGCCAGAGCGGTTGCCCAGGGCCGACGACCACGGTGAACAAGGCCAGGAAAAACAATGTGGCCTTGGGGTTGAGCACATTGGTGACAAAACCGATCCGCAGACTGCGGATGGCGGACTGCGCCTGGGTGCCGACCCCAACGGCATCGCCGTCTGCCGGCTGGGCGCGCACCGCTTGCCAGGCGATCCACAGCAGATAGGCCGCGCCGGCGAGTTGGATGACCCGCATGAGCCAGGGCGTCTGGCTAATGATCAGCGCGATTCCGAGCAATGCGTAGCTGACGTGCACAGCAATGCCCGCTCCGATGCCGATGCTGGTCCATAGCGCGGGTGCGCGGCCCTGGGTCGTGGCCTGTCGCAGCACGACGGCGAAATCGGGGCCGGGACTGGCTACGGCCAGCGTATGGGCGACGATGACGGTGACCGCCACCTGAATTGGATCAGACAAGACGGAGTCCGCCGGGCGTGAATACGGTCGCTATTGTGCGGTTGGTGACGTCTGGCGTCAGCTTGGACGGCCGGCGGGTTCGGTCTGGGTATCCCAACGGGCGCCACAGCCCTGCAGTTGCCGATCGTCTAGCGTGACGGTGACAGTGCGAGGCCATTGTGCCCCGGACATGGCATCGGTGCAGGGCGTGTCGCGCACGACAATGTTCAAGGCGTGGCTCTTGGTCTGGGCGGTGTAGACCCAGCCGCCGTTCACGGCATGCCCGCTGGCCGGGGGCGTCACCACAACCTGGCTGCCGTAGTCGGCGACCAGGGTGACGCGATCATCAGGGACGACGGTTAGAAACCAGCCGGGTTCCTGGCCCACGGCGTAGACACTGGCGCCGGCCATCCGCGCTGCTGCACGGCGCGAGCCGGCCGGGTCTTCGTCGCATTCACGAACCTGCCCGCCCAGGGTCAGACGCGCCTCGCGGGCATGTGACCAGAAGCCGTTGCCTGCATCGTCACGGTATTGGGTGCCGGAAGCCGAGCGCTCTCGCGTCAGCCGCAGAGGCGCCTCGGTGGCACCGTAGATGGTGATGTCATCCCGCTCGCTTTGCACGATCAGGTTGGTGGCCCCGCACTGGTAGGCCGTCACGACGGGGGCGGGCGCCTGGCTCTGTGGAGCAATGGGGCTGATCTGCAAGTTCACCGAGACGCCGCCGCCCGGTGAGGGCAACGGAACGGCAGCGCGGGTGGCGTGCGTAAGCTGGCCCTGCGCCGTGATCGCACGGGCTTCCAGCACATAGTGCGCATCCGGTTCGAGGTCTTGCGCCTGGTAGATCAGGGAGAACGGAAACGGCGGTGCGGTATCGGCCTTGATGGTAGTAATCGCGACGGTGCTGGACTCGAGGTCTTCGGCATCCTGGCGTCGCAATCGGATCTCCACCGTGGCGTCATCCGGCAGTGTGTTGCCGTCGGTGGCCCTGACCTCACCGAACAGGTTGACCCGGACGGCTTGATCCGGAGAGGCCGCGGCATCCGACGTGGATTCCGGCGAGCCGCAAGCGCCCAGAAGCGCCAGTGCGCTGAGCGCTGTTACGAGTACTCGAGACCACCGCATCGCCGTTGCCCTTTGTCACAGTCGACCCTGCTTGGAGTGGCGAGGCGCCCGCCAAGTTCATTCACTGCGCACGCGGGCGACGGCGTCCTGCCAACCTTTATAAAGGCCATCGACGGCTTTCGAGTCGGCCTTGGGGTCAAAGCGCCGATCCTCGCCCCATAGCGCGGCGATGTCGTCCAGCGAGTCGTAAACCTCGGCCTGCAACCCCGCAAGAAAGGCGGCACCCAGCGCTGTCGTTTCGGTGATCTGTGGCCGGATAACGGGCAGTTGCAGCAGGTCTGCCTGGAACTGGCACAACCAGTTGTTGGCCACCATGCCGCCGTCGACACGTAGCTCGACGGCGTCTAGCGCATCGGCCTTCATCGCCTCCATCAGGTCGCGGGTCTGGTAGCAAACCGATTCCAGCGCGGCCCTGGCGAAGTGGGCAATGCCGGTGCCACGGCTCAGCCCCAGCACGGCGCCGCGGGCGTCGGGGTCCCAGTAAGGTGCGCCGAGGCCGGCGAAGGCGGGAACCATATACACGCCGTCGTTGGCATCCAGCGATTCGGCCAAGGCCTGTGTGTCCGGCGCGGCATCGATGATCTTCAAGGCATCGCGTAACCATTGCACGGCGGCGCCGGCGATGAAGATCGAGCCTTCCAGCGCGTAGGTCGTCTTGCCGTTGAGCCGGTAGGCCACGGTCGTCAGCAGGCGGTTCTTGGACTGCACGAAGCGCTCGCCGATGTTCTGCACCATGAAACAGCCGGTGCCGTAGGTGTTCTTGACCATGCCCGGCGCAAAGCAGGCCTGGCCGATGGTCGCGGCCTGCTGGTCGCCGGCCACACCGCCGATGGTGACGGGCGAGCCCAGAATCTCGTCGTCAATGATGCCGAACTCTGCCGTCGAATCCAGCACCTCCGGCATCATCGACGCCGGGACATCGAAGAACTTGAGCAGATCGTCATCCCAACGCTGGTCGACGATGTTGAACAGGTTGGTGCGGGCCGCATTGCCGATGTCAGTGACATGACGTTGTCCACCGGTCAGCTTGTAGATCAGCCAGCTATCGATGGTGCCGAATGCCAGTTCGCCGCGGCCGGCGCGCGCGCGGGCGCCGTCCACTGTGTCCAGTATCCAGGCGATCTTGGTGGCGGAGAAGTAGGGGTCGAGCAGCAGGCCGGTGCGGGCGTTGAGCCAATCGTCGGTGCCATCCTCGCGTAGTTCACGGCAGCGGTCGGCGGTGCGCCGGTCCTGCCAGACGATGGCGTTGTGGATGGGGTCGCCGCTTCTGCGGTCCCAGACCACGGTGGTTTCGCGCTGGTTGGTGATGCCGCAACCCGCCAGTTCCGAGGCTTGGATGCCGTGTTTCTCCAGCACCTCACGGCAGACGCGGACGGTGTCTGTCCAGATGCCGCTGGCGTCATGTTCCACCCAGCCGCCCTGGGGATAGATCTGCTCGAATTCGGTCTGGGCGCTGGCCTTGATGCGGCCCTTTTCGTCGAAAATGATCGCGCGTGTGCTGGTGGTGCCTTGGTCGATGGCCAACAGGTTGCTACTCACCTTGGTCTCCTTTGCGTACGGTCGCAGTATGCGAAACATGCCTCTTTCCGCAGGTCCAATTGATCAAATGCACCGTTGGAGTTCAAGAATGTCGCGTCGATTGTTCAGTGGTATGCCCGCATGGCTGGGTTTGCTCGCCTTGCTGTGGTCGGGTTTCGGCGGAGCCGCGCCCAAAGCGGAGCTGTGGGCGTTCTGGTCGGCGCAGGACGCGCAATCCGAACAGGTGGTGGACCATGACGCATGGTCGGCCCTGTTGGGGCGCTACGTCCACGCCAGCGCAACCGGGGCCAATCGTTTCGACTATGCGGGAGTGACATCCGAGGATCGCAGCCGCCTGGACGGGTATGTCGATGCCCTTGCGGAGCTGGACCCGCGCGGCCTGAACCGCGCCGAGCAAAAGGCCTACTGGATCAACCTATACAACGCGTTGACCGTGCAGCAGATTCTGCAGGCGTATCCGGTCTCCAGCATTCGCGAGATCAAGTCCGGCCTGTTCAGTGCGGGTCCCTGGAAGAAGGAGGTGGTCCGCGTCGCCGGCGAAAGCCTGACCCTCAACGATATCGAACATCGCATCCTGCGGCCGATCTGGGCTGATCCGCTGATTCACTACGGCGTCAACTGCGCATCCATCGGCTGCCCCGACCTGCTCACGACCGCCTACACGGGCGCTCGGGTCGATGCTCAGTTGGCCGACAACGCGCGCGCTTACGTGAACGATGCACGCGGCGCCGACCTGCGAGGCGATCGGCTGGTCGTCTCGAGCATCTACATCTGGTTTCAAGCGGATTTTGGCGGGTCGGACGCCGGCGTGATCCAGCACCTGCGCCGGTATGCATCCGACGGCTTGCGTGACCAGCTGGATGGCATCACCGCCATCGCCGACGACCACTACGACTGGTCGCTCAACGGCGCGACCGGCCGCGCCCCATAGCACCGCAAGACGGTGGCAACGTAAACTGCATCGCCATGACCCAACGACAGTTTCCGGCGACCCGCCTGCGGCGGCTGCGTAGCCAGCCTTTCTTGCGCGAGCTGGTTCGCGAGCACCGACTGGCGCCCAGCGACCTGATTCTTCCGGTCTTCGTCCGCGAGGGTGAGGCTGTTCGCGAGCCGGTGAGCTCGATGCCTGGCGTGGTGCGGCAATCGGTGGACCAACTCGTGCTGACCGCCCGCGAAGCGGCCGATGCCGGCCTTCCGGCACTGGTGCTGTTCCCGCTGATTGACGCAGCCCACAAGAGCGAAGATGCCGCCGCGGCCTGGGACACGGATGGCTTGGTGCCGCGGGCGATACGTGCGATCAAGGCGGCGGTCCCCGAGATCGGCGTCATCACCGATGTGGCACTGGATCCGTATACCAGCCATGGTCAGGACGGTCTGCTTGATGATGCCGGTTACGTGACCAATGACGCGACCGTCGACGCGCTGGTGCGGCAGTCCCTTTGTCACGTAGAGGCCGGCGCGGACGTGGTGTCACCATCGGACATGATGGATGGCCGGATCAAGGCTATTCGCCGTGCGTTCGAGGCAGAAGGCCACGTGAACGCGGCAATTCTTGCCTATTCCGCGAAATATGCGTCCGATCTCTACGGGCCGTTTCGCGATGCCGTGGGCTCGGCGGGCAATCTCGGTGGCGGCGGCAAGCACACCTATCAGATGGACATCGGCAACGGTGACGAGGCCTTGCACGAGGTTGCCCTGGATCTGGCCGAGGGCGCCGACATGGTGATGGTGAAACCGGGGCTGCCGTATCTGGATATTGTCCGCCGCGTGAAAGACCGCTTCGGTGTGCCCACCCTGGCGTATCAGGTGTCGGGGGAGTACGCGATGCTCAAGGCGGCCGCGGACCAAGGGTGGCTGGATGAGCGCAAGGCCGTGCTGGAATGCTTGGTGGCATTCCGCCGAGCAGGCGCGGACGCGGTGCTGAGCTATTTTGCGCTGGATGCCGCGCGCTGGATTCAGGAGGCCGCATGACCGACGCCCTGAGGCTGGCCGTGGTCGGCAACCCGGTGGCGCACAGTCGCTCCCCGGAACTGCACGCGCTATTCGCCCAGCAGTTCGGCATGACGCTGGAATACGACCGCATCGAATGCCCGGCGGGAGCGTTTGTCGATACGGTGAATCGCCTGCGCGAGACCGGCTATGCCGGTGCCAACGTCACGGTGCCGTATAAGGAAGAAGCCTTTGCCGTTTGCGATACCCGAACGGCGGTCGCGGATCTGGCTCAGGCGGTCAACACCCTGCACTTTGTCGATCACGGGGTGCTGGGTGACAACACCGATGGCATTGGCTTCATCCGCGACCTGACCCAGCGCTGCGGTATCGAGGTGGCCGACCGCACGGTCGTCATCATTGGAGCCGGTGGCGCCGTGCGTGGGCTGATGAAACCGTTGCTGGATCAGAACCCGGCCATGGTCGTGGTTGCGGGACGCTCACCCTATAACGCCGAAGCCATCGCGGAGCGTTTTGCCGACTTCGGGCCGGTTCAGGCCTGCACTTATCTGGCGCTCAAGGGCTGGCAGGCCGATGTGCTGATTCACGCCAGTCCGGCCGGGCATGCCGGCAGGATGCCGGAGCTGCCGAAGTCGCTGCTCAAGCCGGCGGCTCCCTGTTACGACCTCAGCTACGGTCCGGCCCACGCGGTGTTTCGTGACTGGGCGGTTGCTCGTGGTGAGCGGCCCGTGTTCGACGGCCTGGGCATGCTGGTGGAACAAGGCGCGGCCTCGTTCGAGCGTTGGTCCGGTGAGTCGCCTGCGACCGATGCGGTGCTACAGCGCCTGAAGGATCAGTTGTCGCAGTCCTCGTAGCAGTCCTCGCGAAAGCGTGGAGTGCAGACCGCCAGAAACACCAGATCCTCTTGGCCACGATTGCTGATTCGCTGGAGACTACCGGCCGGGATATGCACGACACTGCCGGCTGACACGGTCTGCGGCGGGCTGTCATCCACCTGCGCGACGCCCTGGCCGGACAGCACGAGATAACGCTCGGTGATCCCGCTTAGGCGGTGCCAGCGGGTGGTCGTGCCGGGCGGTACGCGGGCCCGCGCGACCGATACGGCGGAGTCATCCGGGGTATTAAGCCACTCGAGAATATGGCAGCCCTCTTCGAACCAGTATTCGCCGGTGGTTGACGCGGAATCGATCATGCGGTGTCCGTTTCGTGCTTCGCCATGGACCGCCATGTTTACACTTCTTGCATGTCGGCTGTGCTAGACATCATCTGGGGAGAAATTCACCCGCAACATGCGGGATGAGGGGTGAGGTGAATGAGATCGTCGATAACGATCGCCGCCTGGGGCTAGTCAGCGGTCGATGCAGGGACTGGGCATGTCGGGTCTGACCGACGGCGTGGCCCGCTTGTGCGCGCAGCAGTTCATGCCGGGGCTGATCGCAGATGACTGATCGCGGCAGAGCGCTCGCCGAGATGCCGCAGGCCCGCGACGGTTTTTGGCGCGGAATGACCAGGTGGTTGCGGCGTGAGTTGTCAGGGGGTGATCTGCAATCCCAGATCACCTTGGCGATTGCCGTTGCGGCGATGGTGCCCATGATCGTCGCCGTCTGCGTGGTGGTGGTTTACCAAGGCATCGAATATCGCGACGCCTCGCAGCGGCAGGTGCAGACGGCGGTTCGACTGGGCGCTGGGGCGTTAGACGAATACCTTGAGCGTCACGTGCAGGCGGTTGAATTCGCCGGCCGCGAGCTCGAGGGCCGTTCGATGTCCCGTGCCGACATGCAGCAGCTGCTGCTGGACGTCCACGGCGTCTACACGAGTTTTCTGACCATGACGCTGGCCGACCGCGATGGCGTTGTCATCGCCACCAGCCAGCGAGTGGACAATGTGCCGGCTGCGTGGCCGGAGCTTCACGGCGCAGCGATCTGGGATCGTGATTATTTCCGACACGCGATGAGCGAGCCTGGTGTGCAGCTGTCGGGCGTATTCCAAGGGCGTGGTTTCGGCGACGATTTGCTGGTCGCCGTCAGCCGCGCCGTGCAGGTCGACGGCCAAGCAGGCTATGTGGTCCAGGGTGCGATACCCGTGGCCGTGCTCATGAACCGGGTGCAATCTCGGGTACGCACCAGCGATATCTGCTTGGCAGTTGTCGATGCGGTTGGGCAGGTGGTCGGTTCCACCGAGCCGGAGCGCTGGCCATCGCTCAGCGAAGCGCCGGCTCATTGGTTCGGTGCGGCCTCGCAGCCCGGGGTAGTGGCAGAACCCGCGATTGCCGGCTGGCAGATCGTCGGAGCGCTGTCAGAGGCGCCGGGGGTGTTGGGCGCGGACCAGGCCACACAGCTGATCGCCTTGTCGACACTGCTGATGGGACTGATCGTGGCCTATGTCGTGGGGCGCTGGATCGCCGGTCGCGTCAACGGCCCGGTGAACGGGCTTATCCGCGAAATCCGCACGTTCGACCTTGAAACACTGTCGGAAACCGAGCTACAGCAACGCGACCTCAACTGGCCGCAGGAAATCCGCGCATTGCGTGCTCAGTTCATGACCTTGCTGGCCAAGATGATTCGGGCGCGAGACAGCCAGAACGATTTGCTGGCGCAGTCGGAAGAACTGCGGTTCGCCCTGCACGATGAAGTCATGAGCCGGCAGGCCATCATCCAGGAGAAGACGGTTGCGTTGGAGCGTGCCAACCAGACGCTGGAGCGGCTTGCGCGCATCGACGGGTTAACCGGTTTGTGCAACCGCCGCGTGTTCGATGAGGAACTGACACGCTCCTGGCGGGCGGCAATTCGCGATCAGCAACCGCTGAGCGTGGTGCTGATCGACGTGGATCACTTCAAGGCTTACAACGACCACTACGGGCATCTAACGGGTGACGATTGCCTGCGTGCCGTGGCCCGCGTACTGGATGACGCGGCCCGGCGGCCCGGTGATCTCGCGGCTCGGTTTGGCGGCGAGGAGTTTGCCTTGTTGTTGCCGCGCACCGATCTCGCCGGCGCTGTGCGCATCGGACAGGCGTTGGTGTCGCAGGTTCGCGAGCTGAACATCGAGCACGTCAAGTCATCGACGGGCTGTATCAGCGTCAGCGCGGGTGTGGCGCAGGTCCAGTACTCCGATAGCGCAACGCCCGACAAGCTGCTCCAGGCGGCCGATTCCCAGCTGTATGTCGCCAAGGAAACCGGTCGCAATCGCTGCGTGGGCTAAATCCGCCCGGTAGCGGGCACCTCGCATTGGATTGCCACCTGCCCGGCTGAGCCGGAGACTGGTCGTCTCGATCGCCCAGGCCTCACTGCATGCAGATTCTCAGAACACCGGATGAACGCTTCGATGCGCTGCCCGATTTCGATTTCACGCCTCGATATCTGCATGTCGACGGCCTGCGGATGCATTATCTGGATGAAGGCGACGCCACGGCCGCGCCGGTAGTCCTGCTGCACGGTGAGCCGTCCTGGTGCTACTTGTATCGTTTCATGATTCCGCCCCTGGTCGCCGCAGGCCACCGCGTACTGGCGCCGGACCTGATCGGCTTTGGGCGGTCCG
>Ga0208330_1000050_pt1 | contig 78070 bp, 73 predicted proteins | sample DeeseametaMP1896_FD_184180 | JGI IMG/M metagenome (GOLD analysis project Ga0208330, IMG submission 184180) | Marine microbial communities from the Deep Pacific Ocean - MP1896 (SPAdes) | ecosystem: Environmental > Aquatic > Marine > Oceanic | place: East of Hawaii, North Pacific Ocean | collected... | reverse complement strand
GGCAGAGGGGGTGTTCCTTGGGTCCATTCCCGCAAAAGCGCCGCGCATCAGCCGCGCGTAGTCCCTGACCGACATCTGCCAGCCGCCCCAGGGGCCATAGCCGCCATACTCGGGCGAGAGCCGCGCCGTGGTGATCCCCAGCGGTTCCAGCACCCGGGGGGCGCAGGCCTTGTCGTACCAGTCCCCCGCAACTTCCTCGATCACCAGGCCAAGCACGGCGTAATTCTCGTTGTTATAGCGGTATTGCCCGCGCGTCCCCTCTTGCCGGACCCGGTCAAGTGCCCGGGCGGTCACCTCCTGCCAGCGGCGCGCGGTGTCCCCGCGCCATTCGGCCATCGCGCCCTGCGTCTGGTCCGGCCAGAGGCCCGAGGTATGGGTCACGAGTTCGCCCAGCGTGATGGGGCCACCGCCCTCGATCCAGCGGTTCAGCGGATCGTCCCAGGCCATCAGGCCCTCGTCCACCAAGGCCGCGGCACAAAGCGCGGTGATCCCCTTGGACAGGCTGGCGACGGGCACCGCCAAATCGGGGTCATAGCCGCTGTCCTGCGCCAGCAACGGGCTGTCCCCGATCATGAAGACCAGCGCGCCCGGCGGATTTCCCTGCGCCTCCAGCCATTTGTTCCATTCCAGCGCCACGCGGTCGGATTGTGCCAGGACCGGCGCGGCGGCCAGTGTCAGCAGCAGCGCAAGTGCCCTCAGCACGGGCCGAACCCCAGCGATCCGGCGATATCCCCGATTTGCGGATCATAGCGCGCCCGCAGCGCCTCGGGATAGCGGATTTCCAACGAGGCCAGCGCCTCTTCGCCGCCGCAGGTGCGGCCCGTTTCGACCCGCAGGTAAAAGATGGTCTCGCCGGCGTAGCCCGAGAGCACGAACCAGTCCGCCCCCGCCGCGTCATAGGTGATCTCGGCGCCGTCCTGTAAGTAGTACCCACGCCGGTTGGCGCGCTCCACGGCCAGCGGCTCCATCACCCAGCCTCCCCAAAGACGGATTTCCGCACCATCGGGATAGAAGAAGGCCCGCCCGTCGTCATTGCCCGGGCGCGAGCCGATCTCGTAGCCCTCGGGCAAGCTGGCCGAGACGCCAAAGCGCCCCACGGTTTCCGACAGGACCGGGCCGGTCAGGCCCAGCCCGAGACACAGTGACAGGATGACGTGACGCATGGCATGGGGACTCCGCGGGCAAATGCCCCCGGATCATGCCCCCGGCAGCACCTTGTTGTAAATCGCCGCGATCCGCGCCACCGCCTGTTCCGGCGGCAGTTCTTCGCTCTCGCCCGTGCGGCGCGAGGTCAGTTCGACAACGCCGTTCTTGAGGCCCCGCGGCCCGACGGTGATCCGCCAGGGCAGGCCGATCAGGTCCATCGTGGCGAATTTGCCGCCCGCCCGCTCGTTGGTGTCGTCGTAAAGCGGCTCCAGCCCCAATGCTGTCAGCGAGGCATAGATCGCCTCGCAGGCGGCATCGGCTTCGGCATCGCCAGTTTTCAGGTTGACGATACCGCAATGGAAGGGCGTCACGCCCTCGGGCCAGATGATGCCCTTGTCGTCGTGGCTGGCCTCGATGATGGCCCCAAGAAGGCGCGAGACACCGATCCCGTGAGAGCCCATGTGCACCGGCACCTTGTTGCCGTCCGGCGTCTGCACCGTGGCGCCCAGCGGCTCGGAGTACTTTGTGCCGAAATAGAAGATCTGCCCGACCTCGATGCCGCGCGCGGTGCGGCGGCGCTCTTCGGGGATCTGGTTGAACAGCGCCTCGTCATGGGTCTCGTCGGTGCGGGCATAGCGCGAGGTGAACTCCTCGAGAACCGCCTGGCACTGTTCCACGCTGTCGAAGTCGATGTCGCGCGAGCCGAATTTCAGGTCGGTGATCTCGGCATCGTAGAACACCTCGGATTCGCCGGTCTCGGCCAGCACGAGGAATTCATGCGTGTCGTCGCCGCCGATGGGGCCGCTGTCGGCGCGCATCGGGATCGCCTGAAGGCCCATGCGCTCATAGGTGCGCAGGTAGCTGACCAGGTGGCGGTTGTAGGCGTGCAGCGCGTCTTCCTTCGTCAGGTCGAAGTTGTAGCCGTCCTTCATCAGGAATTCGCGGCCGCGCATCACGCCGAAGCGCGGGCGGATCTCGTCGCGGAATTTCCACTGGATCTGGTAGAGCGTCAGCGGCAGGTCCTTGTAGGACGAGACATTGGCGCGGAAGATGTCGGTGATCAGCTCTTCGGCGGTGGGCGTGAACAGCATGTCGCGGTCGTGCCGGTCGCGGATGCGCAGCATCTCGGGCCCGTAGGCGTTGTAGCGTCCCGATTCCTGCCACAGATCGGCCGACTGGATCGTCGGCATCAGCATCGCGATATGGCCGGCGCGGGCCTGCTCTTCGTGGATGATGTTCTCGATCTTGCGCAGGATCTTGAAACCCAGCGGCAGCCAGGAATAGATCCCGGCGGAGGCCTGCTTGATCATGCCGGCGCGCAGCATGTAGCGGTGGCTGACGATCTGCGCCTCGGAGGGCGTTTCCTTGAGAACGGGCAGGAAGTAGCGGGACAGGCGCATAAGGGTCCTCTGGAACAGCGGTTTTTCCCCTCGTAGCGGGTTGGATGCAGGCAGGCAAGGGCGCGCGGGGATGGCCTGGTGCGCGCGCCCCGACTGCCCCCTTTCCCGACGCGCCGCGATGGGCCAGACTGACGCTGATTGGCGACGGGGATTTGGGGTATGTGGATATTGGAATGGCTGTTCGGGGACCCCGTGACACCCGAATGGCTGACCGTGACGCTCCCGATTACGCTGACGGGGGCAAAGGTCCTGCTTGCGATGCTTGGGCTGATCCTGAGCAGCGGGCTGGTCTGGCTGATGCTGAACGCCCCCGACCGGGCCGAGCGACGGCGCGATCTGCTGACGGACGCCTTGACGGCCCTTGGCTGGGTCCTGCTGCCATTCTGGTTCCTGCTGCTGGCGGGGACGCTCTGGCACCTGTGGCTGCTGTTCTCGGGGCTGGACTCGTTCCTGGACAACGTGGGCTTTGGCATGGGCGCGGTGGTCGCGGCCTTTCTGGGCGGGCCCTTCGTGATCTGGGGCGCGGTGCTGAAACACCGGACGGTGGAGTTCCAGAAGGAAGGCCATATCACCGAGCGAATTTCCAAGGCGGTGGAGCAGCTTGGGGCGGAGAAGAGCGTCAAGCGCGATGGCAAACCGGAAGAAACGGTGCCCAACATCGAGGTGCGGATCGGCGGGTTGCTGTCGCTGGAACGAATCGCGCAGGATTCGACGAATTACGACAAGGGGCGCGACCATGTGCGGGTGATGGAGATTCTCTGCGCCTATGTGCGTGAGAACGCGCCTGTGTCAGGGGCAAAGGACAGCTTGCGTCGAAATTGGGAGGACGAGACCCAAGAACAAGAGCTTCCGGCAGGGGAAATAGTGCGCGGAACCGACCATGATACATTCTGCTACGAACACAAGGTTAAGCCCCATCACTTAGATTACCATACTTCTGTCGAAGCTCAGACAACCCGGGCACGCGGCCTGCAAGAGCCACGCGCAGATATTGCCATTGCGCTGCGGATCATCGGGCGGCGCACGACAGATCAGCTTCGGGTCGAGGCGCGCTGGGGGCCGGAGGCCGCGAAGACCGCGGACTGGGTTTTTTACGAATCTTGCCCGGACTTCCCGGAGCCGTCCAAAGGAGAGCGCTACCCGAAAGGGGCCATCGACAGCTACAAGGCCAAGCTGGACGCCTGGAAAGAAGTAATTTTTGGCTATCGCGGCTATCGCCCCGATCTGCGCAACACCAACCTGCAAAAGGCTGACTTGTCAGAACTGACCCTCTCCGGTGCCCGCCTGAACGGCGCGCGGATGGAAGGGGCGGACCTCAGAGAGGTGCGGATGGAGGGGGCGAACCTCCTGGCAGCGCGGATGGAGGGCGCCGACCTCTGGCGGGCGCGGATGGAGGGCGCTGACCTCAGCAAAGCGCGGATGGAGGGAGCAGATCTCAACGAAGCTAGGTTGACGGATGCCCTTCTCATCGAATCGCGACTGGACGATGCAAATCTTATAGAGGCTCGATTGGTGTCGGCGGATATGAGCAAAGCAAGTATTATCGGGGCCAATTGTTTTGAGGCGCGTCTGAGCTTGGCCTTCTTGTGGAAAACGTGGGTAGCAGATGCCTTGCTTTGCGCTACACGACTAGACGCCGCATATCTAGTTGAGACCGAATTGGGAGCTGAAACGTCAATGCGTCTGGCGATTAGCCCAGATGCAGCACTACAAAAAATCGACTTGGCGGATGCGCAGCTATCCGACGGTCAAGTTGCAACCATGTTTGGCGATGCCAGCGTGACCCTGCCCGAGGGGCTTGAGTGGCCGAAGCACTGGCCGACCTGGGAGTTGCCAATCTCTGGCGACCACGCCTTCCACGACGAATGGCGCAGGTGGCGGGACGATCCCGAGAGGTATGAGCCGCCCGAGCCGCCGGACGATGCGGCGGAACAACCGGCGGACTGAGTGGCGGGGTAAACCCCGCCCTACGGGCCGAAATCGCCGAAGATCGCGGCAAGGGGTCTTTTCGGCGCGTCCTCCACCGATCCTTCCCCAGTTTTCGCAGCGCCAACCCGCGCAAATCCTTGAATCCCTGCTATATACGGGCGATGAAGGGCGCACTCGAAAGGATAGCGCATGGCCCTGCCCGTAAGGGATCAGATGAAGTACTGGGGGATCGCCGCGGCGGTCTTTTCCGTCGTGCTCTGGTTCCTGGGCGACGTGCTCTTGCCCTTCATCCTGGGCGGCGCCATCGCCTATTGCCTGGACCCGGTGGCCGATGCGCTGGAACGCGCGGGGCTGAAGCGCGGGGCGGCGACGGCGGTGATCACGGTGGTGGCGCTGATCCTCTTCGTCATCATGACGCTGGCGGTGATCCCGCTGCTGATCCAGCAGGCCATCGCGCTGTTCGAATTCGCGCCGCAGCTGTTCCGCGACCTGCAGGCCTTTCTGACCGAACGCTTTCCCAACATGATGGACGAGGGCAGCGTGGTACAGAGCACTCTGATCGACCTGGGCGACGCGATCAAGCAGCGCGGCGGTCAGTTGATCCAGGCGGCGCTGGCCTCTGTCGGCTCGCTGCTGAACCTGGTCACGCTGCTGCTGATCACGCCGGTGGTGGCGGTCTACCTGCTGATGGACTGGGACCGGATGGTCGGGCGCGTCGACGAGATGCTGCCGCTGGACCACAAGCCGGTGATCCGCCGCCTGGCGGCAGAGGTCGACCGGGTGCTGGCGGGCTTCATTCGCGGCATGGGCTCTGTCTGCCTGATCCTGGGCACCTATTATGCGCTGGCGCTCTGGGCGGTCGGGCTGCAGTTCGGGCCGGTGGTGGGCGTGATCGCCGGGGCGCTGACCTTTATCCCCTATGTCGGCGCCATCGTCGGTGGCCTGCTGGCCGTGGGGCTGGCGATCTTCCAGTTCTGGGGCGAATGGTGGTGGATCCTGGCGGTCTACGCCATCTTCCAGTTCGGCCAGTTCGTCGAGGGCAATATCCTGACGCCGAACCTGGTGGGCAACTCGGTCGGTCTGCATCCGGTCTGGCTGCTCCTGGCGCTGTCGGTCTTCGGCACGCTGTTCGGGTTTGTCGGCCTGCTGGTGGCGGTGCCGCTGGCGGCGGCCCTGGGGGTGCTGATCCGCTTTGCGATCCAGCAGTACAAGGGCTCTCGCCTGTTCCTGGGCATCTCCGCGGGCAGCAGCTTTTTCGAAAGCGACGATAGATGAGCACAGCCAGTCAGTTGCCCCTGCCCCTGCCGTCGCGCACGGCGCTGGGTTGGGAGGATTTCTTTGTCAGCCCCGCCAACATGCTGGCGGTCGCCCAGATCGAAGGCTGGCGCGCCTGGCCTGCGCACAAGCTGGTGCTGGTCGGTCCGCCGGGATCGGGCAAGACCCACCTCGCCCATGTCTGGGCGGCGCAGTCGGGCGCGCGGATCGTCAAGGCCCGCGACCTGGACGCCGAAACCATCCCGGCGCTGGCGGGCTGCCCCGTCTGCGTCGAGGACATCGAGGAGATCGCCGGCGACCGCCCGTCCGAGGAAATGCTGTTTCACCTGCACAACCTGGTGCTGGCGAACGGCGGCACGCTGATGGTCACCGCCACGCGCGCGCCGGCGCATTGGCCGCTGGCCCTGCCGGACCTGGCCAGCCGCATGATGCACGCCCAGCTGGCCCAGATCAGCGAGCCCGACGATTCCCTGCTGGCGGCCCTGCTGGCCAAGCTGTTCGCCGACAGACAGTTGCTGCCCGGGCCAGAGGTTCTGTCCTATCTTGTGCGCCATATGCCGCGCAGCTATGCCACAGCCGCGCGGCTGGTGGCGGCATTGGATGCCGAGGCCCTGGCCCATCAGCGCGACATCACCCGGCCGATGGCCGCGCGGGTCCTGTCGCGGCTGGTGCCGCCCGGGGCCGAGGATCGCGGCACCTCGCGGCACGATCCCGGTGGCGCGCAGGACTGATCCATCCGCCCCGGCCCTTGCCGGGCAGCCCCGGCCACGATCTACTGGCACGCCACCCGCGCGCCGTCATAAACCTGTTTCACTTGCGGAGGCATAAGCGCCCCATGACCCAAGCCGACTTTCTCAAAGCCCCGCTGCCGCCCGCTACCGACCTGCCGGACCTCGATCCGACAGGCCCGGGACGCTTCCACAACCGCGAGCTGAGCTGGCTCGGCTTCAACTGGCGCGTGTTGGAAGAGGCCGAAAACCCCCGTGTTCCGCTGCTGGAACGGCTGCGCTTCCTGTCGATCTCGGCGGCGAACCTGGACGAATTCTATACCGTCCGCGTCGCCGGCCTGCGCGAACTGGCCCATGCGGGCAACACCACCCCCGCCGCCGACGGGCTGACCCCGGCCGAACAGCTGGTGCTGATCGACGAGGACGCCCGCAACCTGATGGCCGAACAGCAGCGCGTGCTGACGCAGCTGCGCGGGCTGATGGCCGAAGAAGGCATGTCCATCGTCACCCGGTCCGATCTGACAGAGTCGGATGTCAAATTCCTTGCCGAGGCCTTCCTGGCGCAGGTTTTCCCGGTGCTCTCGCCGCTGGCGATCGACCCGGCGCACCCCTTCCCCTTCATCGCCAACATGGGCTTTTGCCTGGCGCTGCAACTGGAACGCATCCGCGACAAGCGCCCCTTGCAGGCGCTGCTGCCCATTCCGCAACAGATCAACCGCTTCATCGAACTGCCCGGCAGCGATGGACAGCACCGGTTCATCCAGCTCGAAGAAGTGCTGCTGCTGCATATCGACAGCCTCTTCCCGGGCTACCGGATCAAGGATCACTTCGGCTTCCGCGTGTTGCGCGACAGCGACCTGGAAGTCGAGGAAGAGGCCGAAGACCTGGTGCGCGAGTTCGAAGTGGCGCTGAAGCGACGCCGCCGGGGCGAGGTCGTGCGCCTGACCGTCACCAAGGGCGCGCCCGAGGGCCTGCGCAAGATCGTCATGGACGAGCTGCACGCCCGCCCCGAGGAAGTGATCGAACTGGAAGGCATGATCGGCGTGGCCGACACCAAGGAACTGGTGATCGACGCGCGCCCCGACCTTCTGTGGCCCACGTTCACGCCCCGGGTGCCCGAACGGGTGCAGGACCATGACGGCAACATGTTCGAGGCGATCAAGCAGAAGGACATGCTGCTGCACCACCCCTACGAGACCTTCGACATGGTGGTGCGCTTTCTGCACCAGGCGGCGCAGGACCCGGACGTGGTGGCCATCAAGCAGACGCTGTACCGGACGTCCAAGAACTCTCCCATCGTCGAGGCGCTCTGCGAGGCCTCGGAGGACGGCAAATCGGTGACCGCGCTGGTGGAACTCAAGGCGCGCTTCGACGAGGCCGCCAACATCCGCCAGTCGCGGCGGCTGGAACGGTCGGGCGCGCATGTGGTCTATGGTTTCCTCGACTGGAAGACCCACGCCAAGATTTCCCAGGTGGTCCGGCGCGAGGGCGACCGGCTGGTGACCTATACCCACTGGGGGACCGGCAACTACCATCCCATCACCGCCAAGATCTATACCGACCTGTCGTTCTTTACCTGTGACGCGGCGCTGGGACGCGACGCGGCCAAGATCTTCAACTACCTCTCGGGCTATGCCATGCCTGCCGGGCTGGAGAACCTGCTGATCTCGCCGCATTCGCTGAAAACCGGCATGATCGCGATGATCGACCAGGAGATCGAGCACGCCAAGGCGGGCCGTCCGGCGCATATCTGGATCAAGATGAACTCGCTGATCGAGCCGGACATGATCGACGCGCTCTATCGTGCCAGCCAGGGCGGCGTGCAGGTCGATTGCATCGTGCGCGGCATCTGCGGGCTGCGTCCGGGCATCAAGGGGCTTTCCGACAACATCCGGGTGAAAAGCATCGTCGGGCGGTTCCTGGAGCATTCGCGCATCGTCTGTTTCGGCAATGGCCACGGCTTGCCCAGCAAAAAGGCGCGGGTCTTTATTTCCTCCGCCGACTGGATGGGCCGCAACCTGAACCGCCGGGTCGAAACCGGGGTCGAGATCCACAACCCGACGGTCAAGGCGCAGATCGTCAGCCAGGTCATGGCGGCGAACCTCGCCGACACGGCACAAAGCTGGATCATGGAACCGTCGGGGAAGTTCGTGCGGCACCCGGTGCCCGAGGGCAAGTTCGCCTTCAACTGTCACCGCTTCTTCATGGAGAACCCGTCCCTGTCCGGGCGCGGGTCCGCGGGCGCCTCGGACGTGCCCAAGCTGACCCATACCAGCGACTGACGCGACCCTTGGAACACGGACCGAAAGCGCCCCTCGCGGGGGCGCTTTTTGCGTTTTCCGGTGTTTGGGTGTCCGCAGACAGGTCGATGGCTGGGCGCAGCGTCCATGACCCGAGGCGGGACGCGGTTGTGCGCCTCAAAATTCAACTCCGGAGCCTAGAGACCGGGTTCGGTCACCCGGACTGTCTGTCGGCAGCCCAGCTGGATATGGCCTGATCCCTTGCGATGCGGATCACCTCTTCCGGGATCTCCTGGCCGAACTGGCTCCGAAGGGGTTCGTCGTGGAAGAGATAGACGCGAGACAGGAAGGCTTCGAATTCGAGCGAGCCTTCTCCATAGCGTTCCCCCTGGCCCGAGGTGGAGACGACGACACCATCGCCCCAGTCCTGACCGCTGTCGTTGTTCGGGTTGTAAAAGTAGACGCGCATCCGGCCGGACTGGTCCTCGGCCACCCGGAGGATGGCGATTGCATGCCAGCCGACAAAGGTCTGTTGCGCGTCGGTGACCGCGATGCCGGCGGGTTGCGGATGGCCCATCGGGCGCCCGCCGTTGTAGTCTGGATGATAGGCCGCGAAGAACCGGCGCAGGAAGTCGTCGTAATCCGCCAGTTTCCCGGTCGCCACGTCAACTGCCACGGCGCAGTCGCGCGACACCCACCAGCCGTGGAACTGCGGGTTGATCCAGGTGTGGGGATCACCGGGCCGCCCGGCGCAGAGACGCCCCATCTCGGCATAGATCCGGTCGAGATGGGCGACCAGAAGGACGGACACCGGGTCCGCGTCGATCGGGCCCGTGCCGGCAAGGCCGGCGGGCAGATCGGCGGAATTGATCGGAGTGCCTTCGAACTGCATCAGAAGCGTGTCGAACTCGGCCACCTGCGTGATGAGATGCAGCAGGTAATCGGGATCGTTCAGCGCCCAGAGCGCGATGGCCCGGGCCGATTGGCACGTCGGGTTGGCGCCCTGACCGACGCCCAGCGGCTGCCCCAGCACCCGCAGGACACCGGCAAGCAAATAGGTCTCTGGCGATACGGCCGGACCAAAGCCAAGCGCGATGCGCTCTCGCGCGACGCCGCCGATCCGCAGAGCAAGCTGCCGCTCCAGCGCGGGCACCATAGGCGCGTGATGCAGGATGCCGCGGTCCAGCAACATGGCAAGGCCATAGGCGGCCTGCGGCGTCGCAGGTGTCACCGCCCTGCGCACGAGGTTCTCGATCAGACCGCGATAGTGCCGCCAGCAGTCAAGCCCGGTGCTCCCGAGGCCAAGCGCCTCGGGGATCAGCGGACGGTCTCCGTACTCCAGGGCCCAGGTCAGGAATGCGGCGTGATAGTCCGACACGAGGCCGGTATCGTGCATCGCCCGGGCAAAGCCCATTGCCTCACGCGAGAGGCCGCTTTCATCCGAGACCGAGAGGCGTTCGAGATAGACCGCGATGCCCGGATCATCGCGCGAGGCGGTGGTCGGGCCGAACAGGGCGCTGACCAGCCGTTCGGCCCCAAGACGCGAGCTGCCCGGCGCCGTCCCCTTTTCGTTCAGGGCGATGGCGATCTGCGCGATCATGTCCTTGACCACGCCGACCTGGACGGACCGCTGTTCCAGCAGGCGCCAGATTTCCGACACCAGCACGCTGAGCACGTCGTTCAGGCCAACGTGATCGGCGATATGGGTCAGAACCTTGCGTTTCAGATCATAGCGGGCGCCCAAGGTCCGGGCCGCCTCGTCCGGCACACCGAAGATGTCCTTCAGGTTGAGCGCCAGAACCTGTGTCAGGAAATGCCGCGCCCCCTCCTGGTGCAGATTGTCGTGCCGCGCTTCTCCATCCGCCACGGCAAGGAAACGCGCAAGGTTCGCGGCCTCAAGCGCCTGAAACGCCGGATCTTCCGACATCAGCGTTCCGCCGACAAGCTGCGGCATCAGCACCTCGGGCCGGTCCCAGTCCGACCCCGCGAAAAGACCCGCGGCATCCATGCGGGCGGCGCGCTGACGCACCACGCCCAGCCCGCCGGGCTGCGCGATGATGCGGCCCAGCACGTCCAGCACCGGGCCCTGGTAGCGGGCCTTTGCAAAGGGGCGGGCCCGCTCCAGCCGCTCGATCGCCACATCGAGCGTTCCGGAGAGCCGCGCCAGCGCGGCGTCTCCGCTTTGTCCATCCGTGGCGGACGTGTCCTTTACTGTCATCAGACGTAGTAATCCAACTCTTCCTGTTTCTTCAGAAGGTCCCGCAAGTCGTGGGCATTGTCACCGAAGAAATAGGCAAGACCCCAATGCGTGCCGAAAGCTGACCGTTTGGCCACCTTCTGCTCGCGCGGATCCGACAGTTCGTGGAACTCGAAATAGGGGTGGTTCGCGGTTTCCTCCGGGATCTCCAGCCGGCTGACGACACGGCGGCGGGGATAGACGCCGAAACAGCCCGCATGACCCTTGGCGTCCTCGATCTCTTTCGGGAAGAAGGCGTCGAGCTCTTCCTGCGTCGTCTTCGGATCAAAGGCCAGCACGAGGCCCTGGTAACCGTTAAAGCCGTAGGCGCGTTCGATCAGTTCCAGCGCGTTGAATCCCGGCGGACGATAGGCAACCTCGCCGAAGTAGAGCTTGTTGTCGCTGGTCAGGAAGTATTCCGGGTGGATAAAGCCGAAATCGATGTCGAAAACCTCGATCAGCTTTTCGATCTCCTCGGTGATCCGGTCCCTGTGCGCCTCAAGCTCGGGCGTGGCGGGGACAAAGACCGAATAGCCCAGCGTCACGTATTCCGAGATGTTCAGGAACTGGATCTTGCCGTTCTTGATCCATGCCTCGACGGCAAATTCCCAGCCATCCAGATGGCTTTCCAGCAGCGCGGGAAACTCCTCGTCGGGGATGTTGTCCACATCTTCCGGCGTCCGGATCACCCGGTGCCCGGCGGTGCCGGACTTGTCGAAGGCCTTGAAGTGGATCGGGTCGTTCGGGTCGCCGTCCAGCTTCAGCAGCGTCTGGTTCACCCGCTTGAGAAAGCGGATCACGTCACCGCGGTCATGCGCCTCTTCGAAGACGCCCACGCGGATGCCGCCCAGTTGCGCGCGGCGCTTCATCAGCGACTTGTCGCGGAACAGCATCGCCTGGCCCAGCAGGCGCGGGTTCTTCAGCAGGACGGCATTCACCGCACCAGCCCATTCAACAGTTTCCTCGAAGATCGGGATGGCCACGTCGACGCCCATCTCGTCCAGTTGATGCGCCAGTTCATGCGAGCGTTCGTTGAGCCGGTCAAAGTCCCAGGGGACAAAGGGAATGCCATTCTGATTGCAGTAATCCTCGGCCCAGGGCGGAGCGACTACCACGTAACGGCGGTCGAAACGATCGACGGCGTCGATGGCGTTGAGGCTCCAGCCGAGCAGGGCAACATATCCCTTTTCCGGGTTCTTGTCGGTCATTACTTGTCCTCTCTTCAGTCGGACCCAATGGCGCACAGGCATGCGCCCACTCTCGTCGTCCACGCAAACACCGATGAGGGGAGATGCGATCCCGGCGAGCTGGGTCTTCGTCGGTTTCTGCACAAAAGGTTAGCCCGCCCCTGGTGCGTTTCAACCCCAGGGGGCGTGACAGGCACCGCGCAGGCATTTTCGGAGTGCCCCGCAAGACTTGTCAGAGCAGGGTTTTGATCGGCCCGTCGGCGCTGATTGTCTTCGACCCGTCGCCGTCCTCGCATATGTCGAGCCAGTTCTTTTCTTCATCGGTCTCTATGAAGAAACGCCACTCGTCCATTTCCATCAGTTCAATCGCGTCGTCCACCGAAAGACGCCATCGTGTTTTTCCGAACAAAGTTCTGCGGATTCCTCCAATCGCGGCAATCTCCGCGCCGTTATCGGCTAACTCCGCCCAAGTCACCTGAGCTGGTGCGGCCATAGGGGTCTACACCTCTTTTCCATCGAAGCAGTGCCCCCAAAGACCTAATGCAAGATTGCCTGCAGTGAATAGCACCCCCTCTTTGCCCTTGAATCCAAAGCATTACTTTCGGCCTGCGCCTCGATTTCCCGACGCCCATCAAGGTTGGGGAGACCGGGGTTTGCCCGGGTTCAGAGCCCAGGTTCGCGGGGCGACACCTCTGCCTGAACAGGTCCGCATCGCCACAAAAAGGGTGTCGCGTCCAGACCACTGCATGTCCGACCGGCGATGGCTCCGGTCATTTGGCAAGCACCGCCCGGTTGTCCACGATAGGCCCAAAGCCGCAGCGGTGCTGCACCGGCGGCCCGAACCCTCAGGCGCAACCCTACAAGTCCGCTTCCAGCCGGATTTGCGGGACGCTGCTACAAGCGTGAATGGCTGCAATTGCGAAGCGTGCCGCGACCGTCGGGCCTTCCTCTGACTGCTTTCCCGACCTAGATAGCGGCATGCATGACGCGCCCATCAAGATCGGTTCTTTCACCCCTGTCGAAGCGGATCAGCTTGGTATCATCTTCTTCGACGCCGTGCGCGAGGGCGCGGCAGGCGTCTACGATGACGATCAGCGGCGGGCCTGGGCGTCAAAAGTGCCGTCAGGGCCAAACTGGGCCTACCGGCTGACCTCGCAACGGACACTGGTTGCGCGTCAGTCAGAGCGGCCGGTCGGCTTTATGACACTCGCAGACGACGGCTATATCGACCTGGCTTTTGTTGCTCCTGCTTTTCAGCGCCGGGGTGTCGGCGGACTGCTCTACACACGGATTGAAGCTTTGGCGCGCGAGGCGGGGATCCAACGCCTTTACTCGGATGCAAGCTATTTGGTCCGGGGGCTCTTTGAGCAGCAGGGATGGATGGTTGTACAGGAACAACGGATCGAGCGAGCGGGCGTAGCGCTGACCAATTTCGCGATGGAGAAACGCCTTTGTGGATCGGTTTGAGGCTGATTTGGCCTGTCGCCAGATCGCTCAAGAACTCGCAGGCCTTCACGGCCATGCGGCGACCGACACCGCCGTGCGCTCTGCGGAGCTTGACCTGCCGGAGGGTGTTACAGAGCCCACGAACACCCGCGTCGGGAAAGCCGTGCCGCAGCGATGCCGTCTTGGCGAGGCTCCGGTCGGCGCCGGTTGCGATCAAGGAGGCGGTCGGACCAGGAGAGGCGGTTATGGCGCGCCTGGTGCTATTGGCCACGCAATAAAGCAACCGGACGTCAGCGCGACAGGGCCAGCACGGGAAAGCTGTCGCCGCGGCCCAATCCAGCGATCGAAAGATCCCCGCGCATCTGGTCCCGATAGCGCACCCCGCTCGTTTCCGGGCGCGGTCTATCATATTGAAACGGCGACTTTATTTGGCCGCACGTGCAGAGATCTCGATGTCCATTCCGTCAATCGCCAGGCCGCTGATCGCAACCAGGGACTGCGGCGGCCGGGCATCGCCGAGCCACCCCATCAGGACGTCGAAATTGCCAAGTGCGGCCCCGCTGTCCGTGACGTAGACCGTCAGCTTGGTCAGGTCGTCCCGGGTCATTCCGGCGCCCTCCAGAACGGCGTCGATATTGGGCAGAACCTCGGTCATCTGTGCCCGCATGTCGCCGGGATGCAGGGTCGAAACGCCGAAGGGCGCGTCAGGATCGGTCTGCAACGACGCCTGTCCGGCGATGGTCAGACACCGGGTCGGCGCGGTGACAACCTCGCCCTGGTTGAAGATGGGTGCCGCCCGGGTCGCCGGGTTGATTGCGCCTCGTGCCATATGGCCCTCAGCATATGCAACGCAGGGCGACAGGAGGACGGACAGGGCTGCTGCAACGCGCGCCGAATTCTTGATGAAAATGAACATGGAACGTTCCTTTCCGCTGGCCCGGACACCGCGTCCGGGGATGCAGAAAAGCCCATCGTTCCAAAGGGATCGGCCCCATAGGGAGAATACCCCAGGGATCGAAGATTCCCTGTTCAAAGGCCTACATGGCCGCGGCGGACCGTGTGTGCGCGCCGATCTTGCGGAACAGAGGCTGCAGGTGGGTGTCGACGGTCTTGGGCGACACATCCAGATCGCGGGCGATTTCCTTGTTGGTCTTGCCCCGCGCGAGGGGTTTCAGAACCCCGGCCTGCGCACACTGCGCGGACCCCAGCCACAGCACCTCGGGCCCTATGGCAACGAGGCCGTAACAACGCCTCCCGCGCCTCTTGCGGCGCATCGGGCACGGCGCGGGCCTCCAGCTCGCCCCGCACACCATCCGGGTCGGCAAGGTCCGCAAGGCTGAAGGCGAAATACCGGGTCAGTTCGTCGCCCAAGGTCATGGCGGCGGTGTCTTCGGAGGTCGAGGTACAGCCGATGAGCCGGGTGATGCAGGCGTAGGAGAGCGCGGTCAGCGCGTCTTCGTCCCCCCCAACCTGCGCCCAAGGCGGACCGCCAGAACCGTCGCCGTCAGCGCGGAGCCCATCGGGTTGCCAGCAGCGAGGTCGGTGGCCGTCGAGAGTGCGCCCGACACTTGGGAATGGGACTCGTGCACACCCGGCAATGGCGATTTCCTCTCTGCAACGGTCCCCACGTCCAACCCCGGAGCCGCGTTTTCGTCATAGCCGGTCTCCGCTTTGCAAGGCTGCCCTTTCCACAGCCGGGCTTTCCTCCAGCGGCCTGTCAAGATTTCGCCGAACACCAAAGCACGATGATTTCCGCCCAACAGGTCAGGCTATGGATATGCGGGGCATAAACTCACCATGTTTCGAAATCGGCAACCTCCATTTCCAAGACCTCAAAAAACCCCGGACAATCCGCGTCATAGTCTTGCCTCACTATGACCGCCCCAGCGCCGCAAATCGTTAAAGACGGGTTAAAGACAGAGGGGCAATAGTCACCCTGCACGAGCTTTTCGTGGCGCGGGCGACCTGATGTCGTCCGCAGCGTCAGAACGGCGGCCATGATGCCGGGCGCGAAACGCGCCCTCTGACGAGAAAGGCGAAAGCTAAATGTCGAGTATCAATTCCAACCCCGGGGCCACGGCGGCCCTGCAGACCCTGAAGGCGATCAACGCCTCGATGGGGGACACCCAGAACCAGATCGCGACCGGCAAAAAGGTGGCGTCATCGCAGGACAATGCCGCCGTCTGGGCGATCTCCAAGGTCATGGAGGCCGACGTGGAGGGCTTCCAGCGCGTTTCGGACAGTCTCAGCCTGGGCCAGGCGACGATTTCCGTCGCCCGCCAGGGGGCCGAGACGGTCACCGACCTGCTGACAGAGGTGAAGGGCAAGATCGTCGCCGCGCAGGAAGAAAACGTCGACCGGGCCAAGATCCAGACCGATATCGACGCCCTGCGCGACCAGATCGGCTCGATCGTGAGCGCGGCGCAGTTCAACGGCCAGGCCATGCTGACCAATACCGACCAGACCGCAGGGTCCGGCGGGATCAACGTGCTGTCCTCGATCAACCGGACGATGGATGGTGTGACCTCCAGCGACATCCGCGTGTCCAAGCAGGATCTGGGCCAGGGCGCCGCCAGCATCGGCAGCGGGCTGACCGCGCTGACCGCCGGCGCCAATGACGTCACCGGCACCGGCGATGCTGCTGCCGCCACCCTGACCGGCGCGGCCACCGCCCCCACCGGCACCACCACCTTTGGCGCTGCGGCCACCACCACCGTTGCCGCAGGCACGGGTTTCTCGGTCGAGATCTCGGCCACGGCGGCCAACGCACCGTCCAACACCGGCGGGCGCAACGACATTTCCTATGTCGCCCGTGACGGCGACACGATGGAGGACGTGGCCGCGGGTCTTGCCGCCGCCTTCAACAGCTATGTCACCGACGACCTGGGCGCTGGCAACGAGGGAACCATCGACGCCACGGCAAGCGGCAACCAGATCACCTTTACCGGCGCCGACCAGGTGGGTGACAACTTCTCGATCACCGTGCAGCAATACGCTGCCGATGCCTCCAGCACCATCGGCGGCGGTCTGGCGGAACTGGGCAACATCGACGTCACCTCCGAGGCCGGGGTCGACAGCGCCCTGACCGAGATCGAGGGCCTGATCCAGACCTCCATCGACGCGGCCGCCGCCTTCGGCTCTGCCGAGATGCGCCTGGACACGCAGAAAGACTTTGTCTCGGGCCTGACGGACGCGCTGAAATCGGGCATCGGCACGCTGGTGGACGCCGATCTCGAAGAGGTCTCGGCCAAGTTGCAGGCGCAGCAGGTCCAGCAGCAGCTGGCCATGCAGGCCCTGTCGATCGCCAACCGCGCGCCGCAGTCCCTGCTGTCGCTGTTCCGCTAAGCAAGTGGCACCAGACCTTGAGAACGGGGCGACACAGCCGCGCAAGGTCTGGTGCTTTTGATTGACCCCCCCAGTCCGAAAGGGTCATAACCCCGCCAAGCGACAGCGGGATTCGGATGGACGGGCAAGAGGAAACGCACGGGCACTGGGACCCGTTTGGCAGGCCGCTTTTCAACGATCCGAAAGCGCGGGCCCTGTCCCGGGTGGGTGTCGTGGACATCGGCTCGAACTCGGTCCGGCTGGTGGTCTTTGACGGGGCTGCACGCAGCCCGGCCTATTTCTACAACGAAAAGATCATGTGCGGCTTGGGCGCCGGGATGGCCGAAACCGGCCGCCTGAATCCCGAGGGGCGCGAACGCGCGCTGCGCGCCATGCTGCGCTTTCGGGCGCTGGCCAATGGCATGGACCTGCCCGACCTGACGGTCGTGGCAACCGCCGCCATGCGCGACGCCGAGGACGGCGAAGAGTTTCGCCGGGTGCTGGAATCCGCCACCGGCCTGCGGGTCTGGGTGATCGACGGCGCCGAGGAGGCACGGCTTTCGGCACAGGGTGTGCTGCTGGGCTGGCCCGGCAGCTACGGCCTTGTCTGCGACATCGGCGGCTCGTCGATGGAACTGGCCGAGATCCACGACGGCGAGGTCGGCCGCCGGGTGACATCGCCGCTGGGGCCACTGAAGCTGCGCGACATCGAAGGCGGGCGCAAGGCGCGCGACAAGCAGATCAAGCGCGAACTCAAGGCCCTGGCAGAGCACATGGGCACCCAGCGCGACCGGCTGTTCCTGGTCGGCGGCAGCTGGCGGGCGATTGCACGGATCGACATGCACCGCCGGGGCTATCCGCTGCAGGTGCTGCATGAATACCGGATGGACGCCGAGTCGGTCCGCGAGACCGTCGCCTATATCGAAGAGACCGAGGATCACGACACGCTGCGCAAGGCCTGCGGCGTCTCGGCCACGCGGATGGCCCTGGTCCCCTTCGCCAGCGAGGTCCTGCTGCGCCTGCTGGAGTGTTTCGAACCCAAGGACATCGCGATTTCCAGCTACGGCATCCGTGAGGGCATGCTGTTCGAACAGATGCCGCAAGAGCTGCGCGACCGCGACCCGCTGGTCGAGGCCTGCCGCTTTGCCGAGGCCAAGGATGCGCGGATGCCCGGCTTTGGCGCCGCGCTTTATGATTTCGTGCTGCCGCTCTTTCCTGATGCCAGCGCCTCGCGGCGGCGGCTGATCCACGCCGCCTGCCTGTTGCACGACGTCAGCTGGCGCGCGCATCCCGACTATCGCGCCGAGGTCTGTTTCGACAACGCCACGCGCGCCAACATGGGCGGGCTGAAACACTGGGAACGGGTCTACCTGGGGCTGGCGCTGCTGCACCGCTATCGCAACAAGCGCGAAGGCACCCGGTTCGAGGATCTCTTTGCCCTGCTGGACGAACCGCACCAGACCGAGGCAGAGGTTCTGGGCAAGGCGCTGCGCTTTGGTGCGATGCTCTGGACGCTCAAGGCGGACGGCACCGGCCCGCGGCTGGCCTGGGATGCCGAGGCCAAGGCGCTGGAACTGCGCCTGGATGGCACCACCGCCCCGCTTTACGGCGAGGTCGGCGAGTCGCGCCTGAAATCCCTGGCCGATGCGCTGGGGGCGGACAGCCGCGACGTCACGATCGTCTGACCCCGACTGCGGCCCGGCGGGACTACAGGTCGATCTTTTCGTCCGGCGCCACCTCGGGCTCTGGCAGCTCGGGCGCTTCCGGCTCCAACGGCACGCGGCGACGGATGATGATGTCGCCGTTCTCCAGCATCTCGGGCGGGTGATAGAGCGTCCAGTCCTCGACCTGCTCCAGGATCTCGCCCAGCGCGGGGCCCATCTCGGCAGCGAAATCGCGCATCATGGGCTGCATCTCGCGCAGGGTCTTGTCCATCTCCTCCAGCGCCGGTTCCATCTCGGTCATCAACCCGCGCAGAAAGAGCTTGGCCCCCTCCTCCATCAGGTTCAAACCATCCGGTTCTTCCTCGGCGGCCAGCGGCGCGGCGACAAGGGTCAGGACGAGGGCGGGCATGGCAAGCTGTTTCATGCCCTTAGATATAGGCAGGACCCGGGGCGCTGGGAAGGGTTCAGAGGTCGATGTCCAGCGTGACGGGGAAATGGTCCGAGGCCACCAGCAACGAGGCACGCAGGGCCTCGTCCTGCCAGCATTCCGCATCGTCGAATGGATGCCAGATGCGCCAGCGCGGGTTCCGCGCCCGAAGACCCGGGGAAATCATCACGTAGTCCAGCAACGCCTGGAGATAGCGCTTCTCGTCGTAAAGGAAAAAGCGCGCGGTCGTGGGCTGCGCCCCCAGCCGCCGTTGCAGCGCCTCGGCCGCGTGCGGATCGTAAAGATGCATCTCTGCGCCGTCACCATCGCCCAGGAGGATCTCGACCGAACTGCGCCCGAAGAGGCCCTCGTAGCTGTCCAGACCGGGACCGTCGTTCAGGTCGCCCATCAGCACCAAGTCCTCGCCCGCCGCCAGGTGCGCCGCTATCCGCCGGCGCAGCCAGACCGCTTGGGCCAGTTGCTTGCGGCGGTTGGCGATGGCCAGTCTCATGACCTCTTCACGGCCCTTCGCCCCGTGCGGCGCCTTGGATTTCAGATGCGCGCCGACAATGCGCAGGCTCTCGCCGCTCATGGTCTCGACCGCCAGTTCCAGCGGCGGCTTGGAAAAGGCCACGCGGTCGGCACGGGCATCGATGTCCAGATCGATCTCGAACTCGGTGTCAAAGCGCGGCGCCGCCTTGCTGTCCTGCGGATCGTGGCGCACGCGCAGCTTGTCCGCATCGTACAGCAGCGCGATTTCCTGCTGGGTGTTGTTGGCAAACCCCGTGGCCACCGCGCGCGTGCGCAGCCCTGCGGCCTCGGCGAAATTGGTCAAGGCGCGGGTGGTGGACCGGCGGCGATTGGTGTCGGGCGCCTCGATCACCATGATCGCATCCGCCTCCATCCGCCGAAAGACATAACCCAGCGCCTCCAGCTGGTCGCCTCGGGCGATGCGATGGCGCCCGCCCAGTTCGTTGTCGATCAGGGGACGGCCCTTGTCGTCGAACAGCGAGTCGAACCATTCGACGTTGTAGCTGGCCAGGCGCATGGCCCGTCAGGCGGTTTCGCGCGCGGAAATCTCTTCCCAGGCGCGGTTGATGTCGATCAGGCGCTTCTCGGCGATCTTGACCGCCTCCGCGGGCACGCCACGGGCAATCATCGCGTCCGGGTGGCTTTCGCGGACCAGCTGCCGCCAGGTCTTGCGGATCTGGTCCAGCGGCATGTCCGGGCTGACCCCCAGCACCGTGTAGGGATCGGGCGCGGCATCGGGCACGAAACGGCTGCGCAGGGTGCGGAACTGGCTTTCGTCCATGCCGAAGATGGCGGCGACTTCGGCAAGAAAGGCATCCTCTGCCGGGTGATAGGTGCCGTCGGCCAGCGCGATGTGGAACAGCCCCTCCATCAGGTCGCAGAGCGTGCCGGTGCCCTGCCCGAACATGGTGGCGATGCGGCGGGCGTAATCGTCATATCCCGCCACGTCCTGCCGCGCGAGGTTGAAGACCCGCGCCGCCCCGGCCTCGTCCTCGCGGGCGATTTGGAACACCTCGCGAAAGGCCGTCACCTCGTCACGCGTCACCAGCCCGTCGGCCTTGGCCATCTTGGCCGAAAGCGCGATCACCGCGATGGTAAAGGCCACGCTGCGCTCGGGCGGCGCGCGCAGCCGGTCAAAGACGGCCGTCAGCCCCTCGCCAGAGGTCAGGGCCTGCAGGGCCCGGGATATGCGTGTCCAGATCGACATGGGGGCAAGTCTACGCGCTCCGGCAGGCGCTGTCAGGGGCGGATCGGGGAAAATTCTGCACCTGCGAACACCCGTCGCGGGTCAGAGGCGCAAAGCGCCCTCCGGGCCGGTCAGCCCGGCCGAAAGACGCGGGGCCTCGGCGGGTTCGAACCGCACCAGCGGCGCCTGCAGGTGCGGCGCCAGCAGCGCCTGCAAGTCCCCGGCCTCGGGATGGGCCACGGTCAGGCGGTCCAGCACCAGCCCCGAAGACGGCAGGCTCTGTCCCGGCGGGGTCGGCACGTGCCACTGGATCAGCGCGGGGAACAGCCCGTCAAATGGCAGCCGCCCATCCTCAGGCACCGCCATCGACCAGCGCAGCCCGTCGCGGTCCAGGTCCACCCGGCGCCCGGCCATCGGCAGGGCGGCGATGGCCGCGTCGATGTCCGGCACCCGGCAGATCCACTTGTCTAGCAGCGCCGGCCCGCTGAAATCGTCGAGCCCGAACCAGCGCGCATCGGGCGGCGGCGGGGCATCGGGATCAATGGCAATAGCTTCGAGATACAGCTGCGGCACCAGTCCGATCAGCCGGTTGTGGGTACCATACCGCGCGTGTTGTCCGCCCGGCCCCATCGGAACGCCCAATGCCGCCTCACAAAAGGCAACCGCCGCCGCCAGATCCCTGCCAGCAACGGCCACATGATCGAGTTCCATCATCGCGCAGGCCCTTTCACCCCAATCCGGCGGCGACGATAGACCCACATCGCCGGAATGAACAGGACCACAGACCAGCCCTCTCCCCGGGCTGCCATGCCAGGAGCGCCCCCTGTTTCTTCTCTCTGAAAAAACTCAAAACCGGGGCCGCAGGGCCCGCTTCGCGCGCCCGCCAGGGCGCGCGCGGATCGGCCCGCGTCAGCGGGCCGAAACCCAATTCAGGCCGCGTCAGCGCGGGCGTCGCGGATCAGCCGCAGGATATCCTGCGCCGCTTCGGGGATGTTGGTGCCCGGGCCAAAGATCGCCTTGACCCCCGCGTTGTAGAGGAACTCGTAGTCCTGGTGCGGGATCACCCCGCCGCAGATCACGATGATGTCGCCCGCGCCCTGCGCCTGCAGTTCCTTGACCAGCTGCGGTGCCAGCGTCTTGTGGCCCGCTGCCTGGCTGGAAATGCCGATCACATGCACGTCGTTGTCGATGGCGTCCTGCGCCGCCTCTTCGGGCGTCTGGAACAGCGGGCCGACGTCGACGTCGAAGCCGATGTCGGCAAAGGCCGTGGCGATCACCTTGGCGCCCCGGTCATGGCCGTCCTGGCCCATCTTGACCACCAGCATGCGCGGACGGCGTCCCTCGGCCTCGGCGAAATCCTCAACCGATTTCTGGATGGCGGCAAAGCCCTCGTCGCCCTCGTAGGCGGCGCCGTAGACGCCCGCCAGTGTCTTGACCTCGGCGCGGTGACGGCCGAATTCCTTTTCCATTGCCATGCTGATCTCTCCGACAGAGGCACGCGCGCGGGCCGCTTCGACCGCCGCGTCCAAAAGATTCCCCCCTTCTTTCGCCCGGCGCGTCACCTCGTCCAGCGCCGCCTGGCAGGCCGCCTCGTCACGGGTGGCCCGGATCTTTTCCAGGCGCGCCACCTGGCTTTCACGCACCTTCTGGTTGTCGATGTCGAGGATATCCAGGTCCTCTTCCTTCTCCAGCCGGTACTTGTTCACGCCCACGATCACGTCGTCGCCCCGGTCGATGTCGGCCTGGCGTCGGGCGGCGGTTTCCTCGATCCGCAGCTTGGGCATGCCGCTTTCGACGGCGCGGGTCATGCCGCCCATCTCGTCCACTTCCTCGATCAGCTTCCAGGCCTCTTCGGCCAGGTCATGGGTCAGCTTCTCGACGTAGTAGGACCCGGCCAGCGGGTCGACCACCTTGGTCACGCCGGTTTCCTCCTGCAGGACCAGCTGGGTGTTGCGGGCGATGCGGGCGCTAAAATCGGTGGGCAGGGCAATCGCCTCGTCCAGCGCGTTGGTGTGCAGCGACTGGGTGCCGCCGAGGACCGCCGACATCGCCTCATAGGCCGTGCGGATCACGTTGTTGTAAGGGTCCTGTTCGGCCAGCGAAACGCCGGAAGTCTGGCAGTGCGTGCGCAGCATCTTGGAGCGCGGATTCTGCGCGCCCAGTTCCGTCATGATGCGATGCCAGAGCATCCGCGCCGCGCGCAGCTTGGCCACCTCCATGAAAAAGTTCTTGCCGATGGCAAAGAAGAACGACAACCGCCCGGCGAACTTGTCGATGTCCATCCCCGCTTCCATCGCGGTCTTCACGTATTCCTTGCCGTCGGCGAGGGTGAAGGCCAGCTCCTGCACCAGGTTCGCGCCCGCCTCCTGCATGTGGTAGCCGGAGATGGAAATCGAGTTGAATTTCGGCATCTCGTTCGAGGTGTATTCGATGATGTCCGAGATGATCCGCATCGAAGGCGCGGGCGGATAGATATAGGTGTTGCGGACCATGAACTCCTTCAGAATGTCGTTCTGGATGGTCCCGGACAGCACCGACTTGTCGTGGCCCTGCTCCTCTCCCGTGACGATGAAACTGGCCAGCACCGGGATCACCGCGCCATTCATGGTCATCGAGACCGAGACCTTGTCCAGCGGGATACCGTCGAAGAGGATCTTCATGTCCTCGACGCTATCGATGGCGACACCGGCCTTGCCCACGTCGCCGACCACGCGCGGGTGGTCGCTGTCATAGCCCCGGTGGGTGGCAAGGTCGAAGGCGACCGAGACCCCCTGCTGACCGGCGGCGAGGCCGCGGCGGTAGAAGGCATTGCTCTCCTCCGCGGTCGAGAATCCGGCATACTGCCGGATGGTCCAGGGGCGTCCGGCATACATCGTCGCCTTGACGCCCCGGGTAAAGGGCTCTGCCCCCGGAAGGGTGCCCATGTGGGGCAGTCCCTCGGTGTCGGCAGCGGTATAGAGCGGCTTGACCGCAATCCCTTCGAGCGTGTTCCAGGTCAGGTCATCCAGCGGGCGGCCCCGCAGTTCCTTTTCAGCCGTCTCGCGCCAGCTTTCGGGCAGATCCGTCATCGTCTCGTCCTCTCTTAAAGTCTTCATGGCAGCCGGGTCCGGGTTTCTGTCCCGGTTGACGGCTGCGGGGTCTCTGTCAGTGTGGCCAGCCCGTCGGCGCCCGCGCGCAGCCAGGCCAGATCCTGTTCGTAGGCATGGCGCAGGCGCGCCGATTGAACGTCGTCGAAGGGCGACCAGCGCGTCGGCACCGGGGCTTCTTGCAGGCCGCCCGTGTCTTCTCCGCGCGCCTCGAGCGCCGCGTGCAGGGCGGTGGTGTCGGGACGGCGGTTTTCCAGGAACCGCCCAGTTTCCGCCAGCGGCAGGTCCGTGACACCGGTCATGACCTGCAACAGCAGGTCGGGACGGTCAGCGAAACATTCGAAGGGCGTGACCTGGATCTGCGCGTCGGGACAGGCGCAGGCCAGGTCCGTGATGACCGCCCGCCAGCTGCGCGTGCCCTGCGCCAGCGCGGCAATCGCCTCGGGCGCCGGACGCGACTGCCCGCGCGGCACCAGGTAGGCCACAACGGAAGCCCACCAGTGATCCAGCGAGCGGATTTGTAGTGTGATCCGCACCGCGCCGCCCGCAGCCGAGGACAGGCGTGCCATCCTCTCGCCGATGGCCGGGTACAGGGCCTGCTGCCGCAGGCAGTTGCGCGCGGTCCCGATCATGTTCTCATCGGTGATGACCAGGTGACGCAGGCCAAGACCACGGGATTTTTCAAGGTTCACGCCAAGGCGCCCGGCAGCGCGGCGGGCGGCCTCTGGCGTCTCTGGTCGTTCGACCACGTCGAAGAGCAGGCCGTTGCGCGTCCTGCGCGGCCCCCAGAAGCCGATTCCGCGCGGCTTGAGCGCGGCCCCATGCGTGCGCAGGTAGGCCTGGAAACTGGTGGTGGCGGTGCGATGGGCACCGGCGTGCAGGATGATGTCCATCAGGCGATGCCCCCCTCTCGTGACCCCGTGGCGCAGGCTGCGCCGGGGTCCTGGAACGGGCCTGACCCTGCGCAGAGGCGGGTGAGGATGCCGTTAAAAATAAAATTTTTCCGGGCACTGGCGCGGGAAAGCTGTGCAGTCCGCCGGTCCGCGCTTATATCTTGTCCCATGCATGGATTGACCCGACTGATCGCCGCTGCCCTGATGGGCGCCTTTGCCAGTACCTCGGCCGCCCAGGGGGCCGAGACAACGGAGGACTTCGAGATGATCCGTCCCGCAGCCGAAACCTCGCTTGAGGACTGGCTGTGGATCAAGCGGCCTGTGGTCGTCTTTGCCGACAGCCCCGCCGACCCACGGTATGTCGAACAGATAAACCTGATCACCGAACGGCTGACCGCGCTGGAAGAGCGCGACGTGGTGGTGATCACCGACACCGACCCCGGCGCCCGCAGTTCGACCCGGCAGAAACTGCGCCCGCGCGGTTTCATGCTGGCGATCATCGCCAAGGACGGCAGCATCGTGACCCGCAAGCCTGGCCCCTGGTCGGTGCGCGAAATCTCACGCTCGATCGACAAGCTGCCGCTGCGCCAGCAGGAACAGCGCGACAGGTAGGCCCGGCGCCAAGGCCTTTGCAAAGGCCTTGGACAAGCGGTTTGGAAACCGCTTGCAAGCCGCTTGCAAGCGGCTTTGCCGGCCCCGTTCAGACGTTGCCGCGCAGGAAAAAGGCGATCTGCGACGGCCGGTGCAGCAGCACCAGCGCGTTGCTGGCCGGATCGTAGATCATCACCGTCTCGTCCGACATCAGCGCCAGGTAGACATCGGCCTGAAAGCCCGCGTCCATGCAGGCGCGCGCCGGACCGACAAAGCTGGAGATCAGGCCAAGCCCCTCGTAGAGATTGACCGACATCAGCCCCTCGGACACCATGTTGGGCGTCATGCCGGGAATTTCGAAGGCCACCGCGCGGCCCTGGGACAGCAGGCGCTGCCCCGCGTGCAGGTCGTCCACCCGCCGCAGAGGACCGGAGGCCCGCAGCTCGCCAGAGATCGTATCGAAGATCGCCGCCGTGCATGTCCCGCGCGAGGTAAAATCCCGCGTCTGCGCCAGGAAAACCCATCCGCCCAACTGCGCGCGCACGGCCTCTTCGGTATCGAGGCGGAAACAGCCCGTCAGCAGCCCCCCGAGGGCCGCGAAAACCACCATTTGCCGAAGGATTCGCACCAGACCGCCCTGCCCCGTTGCCCGCATTCGTTGCGGGCAGGCTAGCGCCAAGGCGTTTAGGATCCGTTGCCGAAGGCCGGGTCATAGGCCGTCCCCCGGGTCCACCTGCGGCGCGTCGCCTTGGAGGCTCAGATGCAGGGCAACGCCGCCGATCGCGTACATCAGGCCATAGCCCAGCAGGCTGCCGGCCCCGGCCGCCAGCATCCGGAAATAGACAGCGCAAAAGACCAGCGTCATGACCGCCAGCACCACAAATGGCCCGCACAGGTAGAACCCCCAGCCGGGCACCAAGTCCAGCAAGGCCGCCAGCAGCGCCAGGTAGACGGCATAGCCGGTCCCCACCGAGACGATGGAAACCGCCAACGCGCTGCCGACGAAAAACGCGTTGCCGCCCTCTGTCGGCACCACGAACCACAGGCCGACCGCCACCACCCCCGACACCACCAACCCGGCGACAAACGCCAGGCTGTGCATGAGCCAGATGCGGAGGGCGCGGCGGACCATGCCTTATTCGAACTCCATGATGACGTCGTCGACGGCCAGGCTGTCGCCCGGTCCGGCGTTGATCTTGGCCACCACGCCCTTCTTCTCGGCGCGCAGGATATTTTCCATCTTCATCGCCTCGACGGTGCAGAGCGCCTGCCCCTCTTGGACCTCCTGCCCCTCTTCGACGTTGATCTTCACGATCAGGCCGGGCATCGGGCAGAGCAGCATCCTGGAGGTGTCGGGCGGCAGTTTCTCGGGCATGAGACGGGCCAGTTCGGCCTGCCGGGGCGACCGCACGTGGACGCGCAGGTCGGCCCCCCGGGTGCGCAGGCGGAACCCATGCGTGACCTTGTCGACCTTCAGCACCAGCGGCGTGCCGTTCAGCGTCATATGGGCCAGCGTATCGCCCGGGGTCCAGTTGCCCTCGACCCGCAGGCTGGAGCCATCGGCGAATTTGACCGTGGAGCCATCGGGATCGGCGTCGATGACGACATCGTAATCGACCCCCTGCAGGCTGACGACCCAGTCGCTGCCGACGCGGCGTTCATGGTTGCCCAGGCGCCCGGTGACGCGGGTGCGCCGGATCTCGGCCACGCGGTTCATCGCCGCCGCCGCTGCCGCGACGCGCTTCAGCTCATCCTCACCCAGGGTCACGCCCTCGAAACCCTCGGGGTATTCCTCGGCGATGAAAGCGGTGGTCATGTCGCCCGAGATGAACTTGGGGTGATCCATGACGGCGGCAACGAAGGGCAGGTTGTGGCCGATGCCCTCGACCTCGAAACTGTCCAGCGCGTTGCGCATGGTCTCGATGGCGGCGTCCCGCGTCTTGCCCCAGGTGCAGAGCTTGGCGATCATCGGGTCATAATACATGCTGATCTCGCCGCCCTCGTAGACGCCGGTATCGTTGCGCACGATCCCCTCGCCCAGCGGGCCTTCCTCTGGCGGACGATAGCGGGTCAGGCGCCCGATCGAGGGCAGGAAGCCGCGGTACGGGTCCTCGGCATACAGCCGGTTCTCGATGGCCCAGCCGTTGATCTGCACGTCGTCCTGAGTGATGCTCAGCGGCTCGCCATTGGCGACGCGGATCATCTGTTCGACCAGGTCGACGCCGGTGATCAGTTCCGTGACCGGATGTTCCACCTGCAGGCGGGTGTTCATTTCCAGGAAGTAGAAATTCTTTTCCCCGTCGACGATGAATTCCACCGTGCCCGCGCTGGCATAGCCCACGGCCTTGGCCAGGGCGACAGACTGTTCGCCCATCGCCTTGCGGGTTTCGGGGTCAAGGAAGGGGCTGGGCGCCTCTTCGACGACCTTCTGGTTGCGGCGCTGGATCGAGCATTCGCGCTCGTTCAGGTAGATGCCGTTGCCATGTGCGTCACAGAGCACCTGGATCTCGATATGGCGCGGCTGCGTCACGAATTTCTCGATAAAGATCCGGTCGTCGCCAAAACTGCTGGCCGCCTCGTTCTTGGACGATTGAAAGCCCTCGCGCGCCTCGTCGTCGTTCCAGGCGATGCGCATGCCCTTGCCGCCACCGCCCGCGCTGGCCTTGATCATGACCGGGTAGCCGATCTGGTTCGAGATTTTCACCGCCTCCTCGGCATCCTCGATCAGGCCCATGTAGCCGGGGACCGTGTTGACCTTGGCCTCCTGGGCGATCTTCTTGGAGGTGATCTTGTCGCCCATCGCCTCGATCGCGGGCTTGGGCGGTCCGATGAAAGCGACACCGGCGGCTTCCAGCGCCTCAGCGAATTTCGGGTTCTCCGACAGGAAGCCGTAGCCGGGATGCACCGCCTGCGCGCCCGACTGCTTGATCGCGCCCATGATCTTGTCGATCACGATGTAGGACTGGTTGGCCTGCGGCGGGCCGATGTGGACGGCCTCGTCGGCCATTTCCACGTGCAGCGCGTGCTTGTCGGCGTCCGAGTAGACCGCCACCGTCTTGATACCCATCTTGCGGGCGGTCTTGATGACCCGGCAGGCGATCTCGCCCCGGTTCGCGATCAGGATCTTGTCGAACATGTCTGTCCCTTCTTCTTGGCCCGCTGGGGGGCTGCGTCTGAACATGCAAACGCCGCCCGGGGCATGGACCCCGGACGGCGTTGAAACGGATCTGTGGCGGCGCCGGTCAGGCGCGCGCGGATCGGATCAGCGGTTGCGGCAAACCTCTGGCGTGACGTCGTCACAGACGACACCGGCCGCGCCGCCGACGGCGGCACCGGCCGCCACGTTGCCTCCTGTCGCGGCTGCACCGGCGGCACCGATGCCTGCGCCGATGACGCCGCGTTCGATGTCTGTGCCTTCACAGGCCGCCAGGCCGAGAGTTGCGGCAAGTGCCGCGGAAATCGTGAGAATACGCATGAGGACCACTCCTTCTCCCATGTCAGTGCGTCGGGATCATTGTCGATCAACGCGCGCTGTGAAAGCTGGTTCCGGTACGGATGGCGCCGGGCGGCAAGATCCGGCGCAGGGTCGGCGACAAGCCGCCGAAAGCAGGGGTCAGCAGCGCGAGGGGTAGCGGCTGCAATAGTCGATATTGTTCGCGACGCCGACCTGCGAGCCGGAGAGCACGTTGACGTCAAGCGCCACGGCGTCCCCGTCCTCTTGCTCGCCCAGGTTGTCGCCACAGGCCGTAAGCGCGACCAGCGTGACCAGGGCCAGGGATGTGCGGTGCGTGATGATGTCCCGTCTTTGCATGTGAGGTTCTCCTCATCGTTCTGCGACTGCTCGGGGAGCAGGGAACACCATGCCAGGGGGAAAATCCAGCCTCTTGTCCCAACGTCACCCGCGGAACGCGAAAATCCGCCAAACCATTGACTCAGGGCGTGTTTTACCGAGGAAAGACAGAATTGGGGCGGCCGGGCCGGGGACTGACCTGACCGCCCCGAGGGGGGTTGGGTTTCGCGGGGACGTAGGGACGAAAAGGGACCTTCGCCGCGACCCGTGATCACGCTTGCAGAAACGCCGCGATCTGCAAAGCCCGCAATGCGTTCCAAATTTTCATCGGCAATCGCCCGCGCAATCTGGCGGCGAACTGGCAAGAAAACGCCCAAGCTCATTCCCAGTCCTCCGACGGATCGAAGGCCTCGGGAAAAGCCGCTCTTGCGGCGGTCTCATCGATGACCAGGAGCGCGTCGTAGCTCTCTGGGTCGAATGGGTCGTCGTAGGGCAGAACCTCGCGGCCAAAAAGCCAGGACAGGCGGCCCGCGTCGAGGTTGCCCCGTTCAAAGGGTTCGTCCCCGAAATGCTGCCAGAGCGCGGCCATGAAGGCGGTATCGGCGCGACGGTCGGCAGGCCGGCGGTCGCGGTAACGCTCTCGGCGGGTGATCGGCGTGACGCCCTTGGGATTGGCGCGGCGGATCGTGAACTGAAAGTCGGTGCCGGTCAGACGGCCCGGGAACCCGCGGTGCTTCAGCATGTGCCCGCCTCCCCTGCGCAGAGAGACGACACATGAAGAGATCGCGCGCCAAGACGGCGCGCAACGGTGGCATTGCTCGTCAATCCTCCGCCTGCTGCCCCGAACCGGCGGAAAAGCGGGACGGACGCGCGCGCCCGCCCCGATAGGTTCTTACTTGTACTTGCCTGTGTAGACCGGCTCGACCGAGATGGGCTCGGGATCGACCACGATATACTCTTCTTCTTCTTGCTGCGCGCAGGCGGAAACGCCGGCGACGACAGCGAACATGGCAAGCAGTTTGATGCTCTTGGACATCTTCTACTCCTGTCTAGTGCATTGAAACATTCAGCGCGCGAGCGCCCTGCCTGTCCCCGTTCAGAGGTTTCGATTGCTTGGGTGCAATCAGTCACGAACCTACCCCACTGGCGGGCAAAAAGATACGCACCCCCGGGCAACGAATCGGGTTGTGACTCAGAAGCCTCATAAAGTTGTCCACATGAGAGTCGTATCGCAAGATATTGTGGAGTCATCAGAAAGCCTCCCAGATGCAGAGGTCGCTTTGGACGAAAAAACTCTCGAAAAACTGGGTTACATCCGGGGTCATGACCCCGAAATCGACCGGTTCGGACATCAGCGTGATCACGATGGTGTCCGGCGCGCCGCCCGCGTCGACCACCCGGCGCAGGGCGTCCTGGGTGCAGAGCAGCTCGATATCGCCTGCCACTTCCTCGAACGGCAGTTCGGCACGGCCCAGGGCGGGAACGACATAGCGGACGCGCCAGAGCGGCGGTTCGGCGATCACGTCGTGATAGGTGAATTCCAGCCCCGAGGTCGGCAGGATATCCCGCAGGACGGGCGCTGGCTCCTCTTGCGCGTCGATCGGCCCGCACAGGACCGCGAGGGCAAGGATCGGCGCGAAGAACAGGCGGCAGCCCCGGCACCTGCGAGCGATGCTCGCGGCTCCTCCCACCGGGGCCACCAAAGCCCCGGGCACACCCGGGGCGGAAACTCTTCTGGACCGTGTCATTCGCGGCCCTCCCCTGCCCAGCGCAGCCAGCGGGCGCGATGCGCCGGGCTGTCGAGCAGATCGCGGATGCGGCTTTCAGTGCCCTGCGGCGCGCGCCCTTGCAGGCGGCCCCCGGCGCGCACTGTCAGTCCGTCCTCCGCCGCGTCAATCTGTATCACCGGAGAAAAACCGCGCAAGCCCTGAAGCGCACGCCAGAGGTCCTGCCGGATATGGCGCGCCAGCCGCGAGGGGCGCACGGCCGGAAAGCCGCTGACCGCCGAGACATCGAACTGCGGCGGCCAGTGCCGCGCGAGGACGTAGCGCCCCGGCTCGTCCCGGATATGCCAAGCGTTGCGTTTCATATCCTCACCCATTTCCGCAGCCGCGCCATCAGCCCGCGGGATTGCGCCTCTGCCAGCGCGGCGGCCTGCGCCCGTTCCTGTTCCGCCCGCTCAAGGAAGATCAGCGCGTAGGGATGCAGCGCCTCTTCGGGGCCGCGTTCCAGGCGCTTCATCACCTTGTTGTGGGGCACCGCGCTCAACCCGCCTTCGCGCAGGATCAGCGGTTCCCCCCGCGCCCCCGCGACCCAGCCCCCGGCACCGGCGCGGATGATGACCTCGCCGAGATAACAGGAGGCCGCCTGCAACAGCAGGCGAAAGCCCGATCCGCCGCCCTCGCCCTGGGCGAGGTCGTCCAGGATCTCCTCGACAAGGCCGAGGCTGTCGAGGCTGAAATCCATCTCACGCCCGTAGACGTCGCGCGCCGTCTTGACGAAGGCTTGCGCGACCTGGGGCGCTCGTTCCGGACCGGGGATCATGCGCGGACCCTCCGGCGATCAAAGCGGGATATTGTTGTGCTTCTTCCAGGGCATCTCGCGTTTCTTGTCACGCAGCATGGCAAAGGCCCGCGCCACGCGCCGCCGGGTCGACCGCGGCTGGATCACCTCGTCGACAAAGCCACGTTCGGCGGCGATGAAGGGATTGGCGAAACGGTCTTCGTATTCCGCCGCGTGGCCCGCGATCTTGTCCGCATCGCCCAGGTCGGCGCGGAAGATGATCTCGGCCGCGCCCTTGGCGCCCATCACGGCGATCTGCGCGGTGGGCCAGGCGTAATTGACGTCGGCGCGCAGGTGTTTCGACGCCATCACGTCATAGGCGCCGCCATAGGCCTTGCGGGTGATGACCGTGACCATCGGCACCGTCGCCTCGCCATAGGCAAAGAGCAGCTTGGCGCCGTGCTTGATGACGCCGTTGTATTCCTGAGAGGTGCCGGGCAGAAAGCCGGGCACGTCCACAAGCGTCAGGATCGGGATTTCAAAACAGTCGCAGAAGCGGACAAAGCGCGCGGCCTTTTTCGAACTGTCGATGTCCAGAACGCCCGCCAGCACCATCGGCTGATTGGCCACCACGCCAACGGTCTGCCCCTCCAGCCGGATGAAGCCGGTGATGATGTTGCCCGCGTGATCGGCCTGGATCTCGTAGAAATCGCCCTCGTCCGCGACCTTCAGGATCAGTTCCTTCATGTCGTAGGGCATGTTCGGGTTGTCGGGGATCAGCGTGTCGAGGCTGGGCTCGACCCGGTCCACATCGTCGAAGAAGGGACGGACCGGCGGCTTTTCGCGGTTCGACTTGGGCAGGAAGTCGACCAGGCGGCGCACCTCGGCCAGCGCCTCGACATCGTTTTCAAAGGCGCCGTCAGCGACCGAGCTTTTCTTGGTGTGGGTGCTTGCGCCCCCCAGTTCCTCGGCGGTGACGACCTCGTTGGTCACGGTCTTGACCACGTCGGGGCCGGTCACGAACATGTAAGAGGTGTCCCTCACCATGAAGATGAAGTCGGTCATGGCGGGCGAATAGACCGCGCCGCCGGCGCAGGGCCCCATGATGACGCTGATCTGCGGGATCACGCCGGAGGCCTCGATGTTGCGCTGAAAGATCTCGGCATAGCCGGCCAGGCTGTCGACGCCTTCCTGGATGCGGGCGCCACCCGAATCGTTCAAGCCGATCACGGGGGCACCGTTCTGCACCGCCATATCCATGATCTTGCAGATCTTGGCGGCATGGGTGGCCGAGACCGACCCGCCGAGCACCGTGAAATCCTGGCTGAAGACATAGACCATGCGGCCGTTGATGGTGCCCACGCCGGTCACGACACCATCCCCGTAGGGGCGGTTCTTTTCCATGCCGAAGTCGGTGCAGCGATGGGCGACGAAGGTGTCGTATTCCTCGAAGCTGCCTTCGTCGACCAAGAGTTCGATCCGCTCGCGCGCGGTCAGCTTGCCCTTGGCGTGCTGTGCGTCGATGCGTTTTTGCCCCCCGCCCAGGCGGGCGTTCTCACGGCGGTCGTGCAGTTCCTGGATAATGTCTTTCATCTGGCGGCCCCTTTCGCTTTGGCGCGAAAATACAGGGGAATCCCCGCGCCTCAAGGATTTCCTCGCAAATTTGCAAAACTAGAAAATATCGACCCGCGCATAATGCAAATATGAAAATTACATGCTGCCGACATGTAATGTATGGACATTTCCCACGGTGCACCCTACCCCATTTTTCATGAGCCCGAATTCTCCGGTGCGCTTTCTCGACCAAAGCACCCCGCCACATATCGCAACACTTGTCCTGATGGCCGGCATGTCCGCGCTGGCCATGAACATATTTGTGCCCGCCCTGCAGATCATGGCGGACTGGTACGCGGTGGATTACGCGCTGATGCAGGCCTCTGTGACCGGCTACCTGGCCGGAAACGCGGTGCTGCAGCTCTTCATCGGGCCGATTTCGGACAAGCTGGGCCGCCGCCCTGTGATCCTGGGCGGCATCGCGCTGTTCATCCTGGCCACCATCGGCTGCCTGGTGGCGACCAGCATCACGGTTTTCCTGATCTTCCGCATGTTTCAGACCACCGTCGTGGTCACGATGGTCCTCAGCCGCGCCGTCGTGCGCGACCTCTACCCACCGGACAAGGCCGCCTCGATGATCGGCTATGTCACGATGGGCATGTCGCTGGTGCCGATGCTGGCCCCGGTGCTGGGGGGCCTGCTGGCCGAATCGTTCGGCTGGCATTCCAACTTCTGGCTGATGCTGATCCTGGGCGTGCTGCTCTTGTGGCTCTGCTACAAGGACCTGGGCGAGACGAAGGCCAGCAGCGGGCTGAGCCTGGCCCAACAGTTCCGCGAATACCCCGAGCTGTTCCGCAGCCCGCGCTTTTGGGGCTATGCGCTGGCCTGCGCCTTTTCCTCGGGCGCCTTCTTTTCCTATGTCGGGGGCGCCTCTTTCGTGGGGATCGAGGTCTTTGGCCTCTCGGCCAGCCTCCTGGGCCTGCTCTTTGGCGCCCCCGCGATCGGCTATGCCCTGGGCAACGGCCTGTCCGGGCGCTTCTCGGCCCGGTTCGGGGTGAACGTGATGGTGCTCTGGGGCGGGTTGATCGTAGCCGGTGGAGTCGGCCTTTCGCTGATGGTTTTCGCCTTCGGTCTGGGCAACGCCTTTACCTTTTTCGGCTTCATGACGCTGGTCGGACTTGGCAATGGGCTGACAATCCCCAACGCCACCGCCGGCGCGCTGTCGGTCCGCCCGCATCTCGCGGGCACCGCCTCGGGCCTGTCGGGCGCCATCATGCTGGGCGGCGGCGCCGCCCTGTCGCAGCTGGCCGGTGTTCTGCTGACCGAGGATGCGGGCGTCTGGCCGCTCTTGTGGATCATGTTCGGCTCGGGCCTGGCCTCTGTCGTGGCGGCCCTGCTGGTGATCCGCCGGGCAAGGCGCGTCGGGGGGCTGGACGCGGCCTGACAAAGTTTGCATCTTTGCCCGACTCATTCGCAAAGATGCAAAGATGGCCACCCAGAAACTCTATGCCGGCGCCAAGCTGCGCGACATCCGCACACGCCTGAACCTGACGCAAAAGGATTTTGCCGCCAAACTTGGCATATCCCTGCCCTATCTCAACCAGATGGAAAACAACAACCGGCCCGTCAGCACCACCGTGGTGCTGGCCCTGGCCCAGGAGTTCGGCTTTGACGTGACCGAACTGGGCCAGGGCGATGCGGAACGGCTGGTCACCGACATGCGCGAGGCGCTGGCCGACCCGATCTTCGGCGAACACAGCCCGCAGCTTGCCGATCTGCGCCTGACCGCCTCCAACGCGCCGGTGCTGGCACGGGCCTTTCTGGCGCTGCACCGCGCTTATCGGCAGACCCACGAACGGCTTGCCTCGCTGGACGAGGCGCTGGGGCGCGAGGGCGCGCAGCTGCAGCCCAGCCCCTGGGAAGAGGTGCGCGACTTCTTCCATTACTGCGACAACTACATCGACGCCGTGGACCGCGCGGCGGAACATTTCGCCAAGCTGCACGGCAGCGAAACGGACATGCGCGCCGCCGCCATCGAGCGGCTGGAATCGCGCGGCATCACGGTGCGGCAATCGCAGGGCGCGCCGATGCGTGCCTTCGACGAAGACCGCCAGGAACTGGTGCTCTCCTCGCTGCTGCCGGTGGAAACCCAGACCTTTCAGCTCCTGGTCCAGGTGGCGCTCCTGCGCCAGAACCAGCTGCTGGAAGCGACGCTGGACCTCGCCCGTTTCCAGACCGAAGAGGCCCGCGCCATCGCCAAGCTGGGGCTGGCCAACTATTTCGCCGGCGCCGCCATGATGCCCTACAAGGCCTTCCTCTCGGCAGCGCAGGAAACCCGGCATGACCTGGAATTGCTGGCCGCCCGTTTCGGCGCCTCGATCGAACAGGTGGCGCACCGGCTCTCGACGCTGCAAAGGCCCGGCGCCAAGGGCGTGCCCTTCTTCTTTGTCCGGGTCGATCAGGCTGGCACCATCACGAAACGCCATTCCGCCACCCGCCTGCAATTCGCCCGCTTCGGCGGCGCCTGCCCCTTGTGGAACGTGCACCGCGCCTTTGAAACGCCGGGCCGCTTCCTGCGCCAGCTTGCGGAAACCCCGGACGGCGTGCGCTACATCAGCCTCGCCGTCGACGTCTCGAAGACCGGCGGCCATTTCGGCGCCCCCGTCCGCCGCTACGCCATTTCCATCGGTTGCGAAGTGCGCCACGCCGCGGCGCTCGTCTATGCCGACGACATGGACTTCACCCGCCCCAGCGCCTTCGAGCCGATCGGCATCAGCTGCCGCATCTGCGAGCGCACCCATTGCCACCAACGCTCTGTCCCGCCACTGGAAAAACGCCTGACCACCACGCCCAACCACCGCGACGTGCTGCCTTACCGCCTGGATTGAGCCTGATCTTCGTTCCGGAGCCATCCCTCGTCCTGCCTGCCGAAAGACGGCGCCGGGCGACCGGGACAAGCCAAATCGCGGAGGGGCCCCGCTTGCGGGGAAACCGCTATTTTGCTTGGCGCGGGCGCGCGGGGCTGTCAGGCAAAAGGCGGGACGGGGAATGGGGCCGGGGCGAAGAGCTTCGTTCTGGTGAGTCCTGAAGCTCCGGACCACGGCGCCACAAGCGACCAACTGAACAAAAGCGTCACGACACAAGACGCGGATAAATGCGCGCGGAAGCGCTCATTTTCCTAACCGGCTCACGCGCCCCGGCAAGGAAACCGCCGCGCAAGGTCGGCCATGATCGCGCAATCCCCGGCATCCAGCGCCCCCTCCGCCCAGGGGCGAAAGCGCATCCGCACTGCGGCGAGCACCTCGTCCCGGGTCTCCGGGGCAACCTCGTAGCCAAAGCGCCGACAGTCCCGCCAGAACCGCGCCTCGTCTAGTCCCTCGCCAGCCACCTCCGGCCAGACGGCCAGCCCGCACCGCGCCAGACGGCGCCAGTCGAACCGCGCGCCGGGGTCGATCTTGCGGCCAAGTGCGGTGTCGGAATGGCCCAGGACACGTTCTAGCGGCACCGACCAGCGGGAACAGATGCCGCGCAACAGCGCCTCCAGAACGCTCATCTGCGGTTCGGGAAAGGGGTGAAACCCGGCATTCGCCAATTCGATCCCGATGGACTGCGAGTTCACATCCGCCGTGCCCCCCCAGCAGCCACGCCCGGCGTGCCAGGCGCGATCCGCCTCGCGGACCAGCTGCCAGCATCGCCCGTCTTCTGCGATAACGTAATGGCAGGACACCTCGCTTTCGGGAGCGCACAGCCAATCACGCGCCGCCTCGGCGGAGGTCATGGCGGTGTAATGCAGAACCACCATGTCCGGCGCGTTCCCCCCGCGCCGTTCACCGAAATTCGGCGAAGGATACCATTCCGGGTCAGGCGTCACCGCTTGGGTCAGCCGCCGCGTACAGCGCGGAAAGGCGCCGGGGTCCAGGTGCAGGCAAAGCCGTCCCCGTCCGGGTCCATGCCCTTGCGATCCTTTTCCGGTCCGCCCATCCGCAGGAAATCCTCCTGCGCGAGATCGGCCGAGGAATAGGTCGAACAGGCCCGCTGATATCGCGCCTGCGCGTTAAAGCTCGACCGTTTGTAGAGCGCCGTTCCAACCGGGTTGGTCGTGCGCAGGGCATATTCGACGATGTTCGGCGCATCGGTCCCGGGACGCTTGGGCAGGGCCTCGGGCTGAACAACGGTGTATTGCGCGCGGTTACGCTCGATCAGGCGGGCGTCGGCGTCGATGTCGCGGGTCCGCGACACGGCGGTAAAGTCATTCTCACCCGAGATGCCGCGCGCGTTCGACACGATCTGCGGCGGCGGATTGGACGGATCTGCCTCGATCGGGGCCACGCCGGAATTGCCTTGCCGGGCCGCGGCCGCCGCGCGGGCCTCGTCCCCGTCGATGGGGCCGGACTGGACGTTCGGCGCCAGGGGAATCGGCCCGGCGTCCCCGTTCAGCTGCGCCTCGCGGCGGGTCGCATAATCGTCATAACTGCCAAAGCCGACGCCGGTGCCCGGGTCGGCCACCCCGGCGCCGCTGTCGGGAACACTGGGTTCGCAAGCCGCCACGGCCAGAGCCGCCACAACCAGTAGATAGTTCCGCATCGTCTGTCCTGCCTGTGCTTTTGCCGCAGGCCTTACCACCATTTCGACGGTTTTGCCACAAATCCCGCAGCTTGTTCGAGCGCATGAGCGGTATTCAGCAGGTCGCCCTCTTCCCAGGGACGGCCGATCAGTTGCAGGCCCAGCGGCAGCCCCTGCTTGCTCAGCCCGGCGGGCACACTGATGCCCGGCAGACCGGCCAGGTTGACCGTCACGGTAAAGACGTCGTTGAGATACATCGCCACCGGATCGGCCTCTGTCATCTCGCCCAGGCCAAAGGCCGCCGAGGGGGTCGCCGGCGTCAGGATCGCGTCAACGCCCTGCGCAAACACGTCCTCGAAGTCCTTCTTGATCAAGGTCCGCACCTTGCGCGCGCGATTGTAATAGGCATCGTAAAAGCCCGCCGACAGCACGTAGGTGCCCACCATGACGCGGCGCTTGACCTCGTCGCCAAAGCCCTCGGCGCGGGTCTTTTCGTACATCTCGACAATGCCGTCGCCCTGGCTCAGCTTGGCGCGGTGGCCATAGCGCACCCCGTCATAGCGCGCGAGGTTCGACGAGGCCTCGGCCGGCGCGATCACGTAATAAGCGGGCAGCGCGTATTTCGTATGCGGCAGGGAGATATCGACGATTCTAGCGCCCGCGTCCTCCAGCATCTTGCGGCCCTCGGCCCAGAGCGCGTCGATCTCCTCGGGCATGCCGTCCATGCGGTATTCGCGCGGAATGCCGATGGTCTTGCCCTTGATATCGCCGGTCAGCATGGCCTCGAAATCCGGCACGGCCAGATCGGCGCTGGTCGAGTCCTTGGGATCGTGCCCGCACATGGCCTGCAGCATGATGGCGCTGTCGCGCACGTCCTTGGCCATTGGCCCGGCCTGGTCCAGCGACGAGGCAAAGGCCACGATCCCCCAGCGCGAACAGCGCCCGTAGGTCGGCTTGATCCCGGTGATGCCGGTAAAGGCCGCAGGCTGGCGGATGGAGCCACCGGTGTCGGTGCCCGTCGCGCCAAGGCAGAGGTCGGCGGCCACGGCCGAGGCCGACCCGCCCGAGGAGCCGCCCGGCGTCAGCTGCGCATCGTCATTGCCGCGCCGCCAGGGGTTCACCGCATTGCCATAGCACGAGGTTTCGTTGGACGAGCCCATGGCGAATTCATCCATGTTGAGCTTGCCCAGCATAACCGCGCCCGCGTCGAACAACTGGCTGGTCACGGTGCTTTCGTACTCCGGCTTGAAACCGCCAAGGATGTTCGAGGCCGCCTGGCTGGCCACGCCCTTGGTGCAGAACAGATCCTTGATGCCCAGCGGGATGCCGCAGAGCGACGGCGCATCACCCGCCTTGATCCGCGTATCGGCGGCGGCGGCCTGTTCGCGCGCGATCTCGGGCGTCTTGTGGACAAAGGCGTTCAGCGCGCCGGCCCCTTCGATGGCCGTCAGGCAGGCCTCGGTCAGCTCGACACTCGTCACCTCGCCCTTGCGCAGCGCGTCCCGAGCCTCGGCGATCTTCAGCTTGGTCAGATCCGTCATCACTCAACCACCTTCGGAACCGCAAAAAAGCCTTCGCGCGCATCGGGCGCGTTCGACAGCACCTTGTCCTGCATGCCGCCATCGGTCACGCCGTCCTTGCGGCGCTTCAGCCGCATGGGCGTGACCGACACCATCGGCTCCACCCCCTCGACGTCGACCTCGTTCAGCTGCTCGATAAAGCCGAGGATGTCGTTGAAGGCAGTGGCCAGCGCCGGAAGTTCGTCTTCTTCCACCTTGATGCGGGCCAGGTGCGCCACGCGTGCCGCGGTCTCGATGTCGATCGACATGGGGGCCTCTTTGACTGTGAATTCAGCGCAGGCTTTACCGCTCCGCCCCGCGCGCCGCAAGCACATGCCGCGTCCAGACCTCGATCATCCAGCCCAGCATCACCGCATTGAGCAGATGCCAGAGGAAATGCGTACCCAGAGGGATCACATTGCACAGCGGTTCATCGAGCGCGCGCGCCAGCATCGAGACCAGCAGGATGATCACCCCAATGGCCAGCCCCCGCGCCGTTTCCGGCGCGCGATGCCGCAACAGCACCGCGTAAATCGCGATCAGCAGCGGCACCGGCCCATAGCTTGCCGTCCCGCCCAGGCCGGGGATCATGCCGAACAACGGAGCTGTGAGGGCGGCAAAGGGGAAGAACAGGACTGTCAGACCCAGGGCCGCCCAGCGCCCCAACCCCCAGAAATCGCGGTTCGCGCCATAGATATAGACCAGCACGTAGACCAGGATCGGCAGCACGTCCGCCAGCCCGGCCCAGGGCTGGGCAAAGGTGTGAAACAGGAAGGAGCCCACCCCGATCACCGCCAGGATGGCGCAAAGCACCCGGCCCTGCCCGAATGTCCGCCGCCACATCACCAGCGCCGCCAGGACAAAGGCTGCATTGGTCACCGCATTCACCGGCTCGGCCCAGAACTCCGGTCCCAACCGCTCGCAATAGCCGTCAACGGCCCGTGTCCAGTCCATCTGTCGCCTCTCCGAAGATACACAACCCGCCCTGAGCCATCTGGCCTCGCCGCGCCATCATGCTAGGGTCCAGGCAGATCAACAACGGGAGACCACCATGCAAATCATCTGGCTCGGCCACGGCAGTTTCCGCATCGAGATCGGCGGCGAGGTGCTGCTGATCGATCCCTGGATCAACGGCAACCCGATGATGGAAGGCCAGGACGCGGACGCCGCCCTGAAAGGTGCGACACAGATCCTCGTCACCCACGGCCATTTCGACCACACCAATGATATCGTCGAGATCAGCCAGAAGACCGGCGCGCCGGTTTCCGCCATCTTCGAGCTGGCCGCCCTGCTGACCGGCCAGGGCGCCAAGGAAGGCCATGCCTTCAACAAGGGTGGCACAGCGCAGTTCAACGAGGTCTCGGTGACGCTGGTCCCAGCCTCGCACAGTTCCTCGATGCAGGTCGATGACAGGACCACCTACACCGGCATGGAAACCGGGTTTGTCATCGCGGGGGACGACCACACGATCTATTTCTCCGGCGATACCTGCATCATGGCGGACATGGCCTGGATCGGCGAGTATTTCCAGCCGGATATCGGCATCCTCTCGGCCGGCGGCTATTTCACGATGGACATGGAACAGGCGGCCTGGGCGGCAAAGAAATACTTCGCCTTCAAGACGGTGATCCCCGGCCACTACCGCACCTTCCCGGCGCTGGAACAATCGGCCCAGGTGCTGGCGGAGGGCCTGCCCGGCGTGGATGTCATCGAACCGCAGGTGCTGCAGCCGATCACCCTCTGAGGCATCCAGCCTGTTCCCCGGAGCCGCCTGTCGCTGATGCCGTACCGCGACGGGCGGCGGGGGGATGCAAGGGGCCGCAGGCCCGCCGGAGGCGGCTTGCCCTTGCATGCCCCCGGCGGCTGGCGCAGGCATCTTCAGCGACAGGGGGAACCGGGGGGCAGGCCTGTTCCCTGGTGAGCCTCGAAGCGTAACACCGCGCGCATGCGCGTCGAACACGGGTCGGTGGGCGGGTGATGCGGGCCCGAAGGGACCGCGAGTCCCGCTCCCGACCCGCGGTCAGATCACGGGATCAAGGCCCCCGTCCGGTTGAAGGTCGCCCGGTCGATGCTGAGGTCGTCGTAGATCAGCTCGACCGTCATCTCCTCCACGGAGTTCAGCGGAAACGCCCGGTAGGGCAGTGCATCCGCCGGCATGGCGTTGGGCGTGGGGCTGTCCTCGTCGCAGGCGGGCAGTGGCCAGGGCTCGGGCTCGGCCCCGTTGAGGCCGATATGGATGGCCACCAGCCCGCAGCGCCAGGACCAGAGGTGCGTGACATAGACCAGGTCCTGCCCGTTGAACTCGCGCACCGCGATCCAATTGGACCGGGTGGCGTTCAGGATCGGCTTGACCTCGACGGCGGTGGTGAACTTGCCCGAGGGCACCTGCTGTTCGGCGGTATAGGGCAGGTCGCGCGGCGGCGCCGGGTCAGCTTCCGCACTGGGCGGCGGCGCTTCCGAGGAAAAGGGGCGCGCCTCGTCGGTTTCGGCCCGGGGGGCCACGGGCGCCTCGGCGACTTCGGCGGCGGGCGGGGCCTCGGCGGTTTCCAGGCGGGCCGCATCCCCCGCCCCCCCGCTGGCGACGGCAATGACAAGAAGAACAAGATCGAACATTAGGTATTTCCTTCAAATAATTCCCCGGGGCCTTGCGGCTTCCGGCGCCCGTCCGCCCCGCCTATAGTGGCGCCCGACAGGCAGTGGCAGGTTCATCATGACACGCGAGGGCGCGGCGGCTCAAACCGTAAATATTCTCATCGTTGCCCAGGCCGGGCGGCTGTCCTACGAGGCCGCGCTTTTCGCCGCCTCGCTCAAGGCACGGGGCGGCCCGGGCTTTCGCCTCATCGTCGCGGAACCCGCCCCCGGCCCGCTCTGGCCCGAGGACCCGGGCATCCGCCAGCCCGAGGTCCGCGCGCTGCTGCAAGAGCTTGGCGCAGAGATCCGCCCCCTCGAGAGCCAGCATTTCGGCGCCGCCTACCCCTATGGCAACAAGATCGAGGCGCTGGAGGTCCTGCCCGAGGGTGAGCCCTTCATCTTTTTCGACACCGATACGCTGATCCTGGACAGGTTGGATCATGTGCCCTTCGACTTCGACCGCCCCACAGCCTCTTTGCGGCGCGAGGGCACCTGGCCGCAGATCGAACTGTACGGCCCCGGCTACGCGCAGATCTGGAGATCGCTCTACGACCGGTTCGGGCTGGATTTCGACAGCAGCCTCGACCTGTCCCAGCCCGATGAATACTGGCGGCGGTATCTCTATTTCAACGCCGGGGTCTTCTTTTACCGCTGCCCCCGCGTCTTCGGGCAGCGCTTTCGCGACTACGCGCTGTCGGTGCGGGACGACCCGCCGCCGGAACTGGCCTGCCAGAGCCTCGATCCCTGGCTGGACCAGGTGGTTTTGCCGCTGGTGATCCACGGGCTGGGCGGCGGGCGCGACACGCTGCCCGCCGGGCTGCTGGATGGGGATGTGACCTGCCATTACCGGCTGTTGCCCCTGCTCTATGCCCGCGAAAGCGACAAGGTGGTCGAGGTGCTGGAAGAGGTCGCCGCGCCGAACCGCATCAAGAAGGTGCTCAAGGGGCACGACCCCTTCAAGCGGATGATCTACCAGGGGCGCGGCCAGAAGGTGCGCGCGCTGTTCGACCGCGAGAACCTGCCGCGCAAGGAACAGGCCATCCGCAACCGGATCAAACGCGAAGGGTTCTGGATGCGCTGAGCGCGGAATTCCGCTCGCCCCTGCGCGACCCATGTTACCCTGCCCTGGCGTTCAGGAGGGTGTGTCATGACACAGGCGATCACGGTGCTGGTGGGCACCAGCAAGGGCTTGTTCCTGCTGCAATCGGATGCGGCGCGGGCGGACTGGTCGGTCAAGGGACCGCTCTGCGATGGTTGGGGAATCAACCACGCCATCGGCGATGCGGAAACAGGAACGCTCTGGGCCGGCGGGGGTGGCGAATGGTCGGGCGCAGGGGTCTGGCGGTCCACGGATGGCGGCGAAAGCTGGGATCTGGTCAAGCTGGCGGACGGCACTGTCGACGAATGGATCCGCAATGACCCGGATACGGCGGCCTTTTTCGGAACCGAGCCAAAGCCGCCAGCGGAGTTTACCGGCCGGGTCGAGGCGATCTGGTCGCTGGGCCAGGTGGGCGGCACGCTCTACGCCGGTGCCAAGCCCGCGACGCTGTTTGTCAGCGAGGATGCGGGCGCAAGCTGGACCGCGGTCGAAAGCCTGACCGACCACCCCTCGGCGGACAGCTGGCAACCCGGCGCGGTGGGGCTGACGCTGCACACGATCGTGGCCAGCCCGGCGGATGCCGACAAGATCTGGTTGGGGATCTCTGCGGCCGGGGTCTTTGCCAGCGAGGACGGCGGGGCAAGCTGGGAGCGGCGCAACCGCCTGTCCAACGCAGAGGCCTGCGGGCATGTCCACCATCCGGCAGGGCCGAAGGACGGCGAGACCGGCCATTGCGTGCACAATATGGTGCGGGCGCCGGGCGATCCGGACCTTCTGTATCAGCAGAACCATCACGGGGTCTGGCGGTCTTCCGACGGCGGGCGCAGCTGGGAGGACATCACCGCGGGCCTGCCCTCGACCTTCGGCTTTCCCATCGCAGTCCATCCCGCTCAGCCGCGCACGCTCTGGACCCTGCCGCTGAACGGCGACATGGCCGGGCGTTTTCCGCCCGAGGGCAAGGCGGCGGTCTGGCGGTCGCGCGACGGCGGCGACAATTGGGAGGCCTGCCGCGACGGCCTGCCCGCCGAAAACTGCTTTTTCACCGTGCTGCGGCAGGCGATGGCGACGGACCGGGCCGAGGCGCCGGGGGTCTATTTCGGAACCAATTCCGGCTCTGTCTTCGCTTCTTTCGACGAAGGCGACAGCTGGTCGGAAATCGCCCGCCACCTGCCCACGGTGCTTTGCGTCGAGACAGTGACGACAGCCTGACCTGTCAGCCTTCGGGGTTTTCCGCCCAGGCCGCCAGCGCTGCGCGCGCGACCTCGACGCCGTGGGTTTCCTGCACGAAATGCCCGGCGTCGGGGAGTCTCAGCGGGGGCCGGGTGAGGCCCAGGATCTCGTGCATGCGCTTCATCAGCCAGGGCGGGATCAGCTTGTCCTGCTCGCCCACGGCCATGAAACTGTCGCCCTGAAATTCCGACGCCCACCAGCGCGCGGCGCGTTTCGAGACCTCGACCCCTTCCATCTGCGGCTCGGTCATGACGAGAAAGGGAAAGCGGCGGGCGCCTGCGCGATAGCGGGCATCGGGAAAGGGCGCGGCATAGGCAGCGGCCACTGCGTCGCTCATGCCGGGGACATAGTCCTTGAACAGCGCGGCCATGTCGTAATCCAGCTGTTCCCCGTGCATGCGGCGCCAAGCGTCGAAGCCCTCGGTGCTGCCGCCGCCAAGCCCCAGAACGGTGTCCATGACCAGCAGCCTGTCGAACCGATCGGCCATGTCCGGCGGGATCGTCAGGCCCAGAATCCCGCCCCAGTCCTGCACGACAAGCGTGATCCGCCGCAGGTCTAACGCCTCGATCAGGGCAATCAGGCTCTGGCGGTGAAAGTTGAAGGTATAGGTCGCGTCATCGACCGGCTTGTCGGAGCGGCCAAAGCCGAAGAGGTCTGGTGCGACGACCCGCGCGCCGGTGTCCAGAAAGACAGGGATCATGTGGCGGTAGAGAAAGCTCCACGCCGGTTGACCATGCAGGCAGAGAAAGACCTGATCGGCGTCTTCGGGGCCTTCGTCGATGCGTGCCATGCGCAGACCTTCGTAGCCCACGAGGTTGTCGCGATACCGTGGCTGCCACGGAAAATCGGGCAGGTCGGCAAATCTGTCCTCCGCCGTGCGGAGGGCTTCGGGCATCGGCATGCTCACTCTCCCCCAGGATGGCAGGAGCAGACCCGGGCGAGCCTGTCCTGTCAACGCCGGGGGCACGCGCCGCCCTCAGATCCGCATGCGCGGCACGTCGTTCGGGTCCAGCCGCAGGTCGATCAGCACCGGCTTGGTCCGGGTGTCCAGCGCCGACAGCGCCATTTCAAGATCGTCGGCAGAGCGCACCTCGATCCCCTGCCCGCCCAGCGCGGTGGCGACTTCGGCAAAGGATGGCCAGTCGAATTCGGTCAGGCTGGGGTCCATCTTGCGGTCGAGGAACTGGATATGCTCGGCGCCATAGGCAGAGTCATTGGCCAGGATCACGATCAGGTCGAGGCCCAGCCGCACGGCGGTGTTGAACTCGTTGATGCCGCCCATCATGAAACCGCCATCGCCGGTGAACATGACCACGGGACGGTCAGGCGCAGCCAGCCCCGCGCCGATGGCCTCTTGCAGGCCCAACCCGATGGAGCCGAAATTCGCCGTCACCACGAATGAGCGCGGATCGGGGGCAGAGATCCGGCACCAGACCTCTGTCATGAAGCGGCCGCCGTCGGTGACCAGCACGCGGTCCTTTGGCAATGCCTCTTCCAGACGGTCGAGCGCATGGACGTAGTTGACACAGCCCGGCGCGGTGCGGTCGGTACCAAGGGGATGCGCGGTCAGCGTCTCGCCGTCCAGTTCCTTGGTGAACCCGCTGCCGGGGATCTCGGCCTCGTCCAGCCAGTAGAGGATGGTTTCGGCGGTCAGCCCCGCGTCCGCCACAAGGGCCGCGTCGGGATGGATGCTGCCGCCGATGGCGGTGGCCTCGATATCCACCTGGACGATGCGCTTGTCCTGCATCAGCTTGCCCCGGTCGGAGGTGAATTCGTGCAGGCCGGTGCCGAAACAGACGATACAGTCGGATTTCGCGATCAGGTCATAGGCGGCGGGCGTCGAGAGCGTGCCGAAGATGTCCATGTTGTAGGGGTGGTCGTTGAACAGACCCTTGGCCTTGAGCGTGGTGGCCAGAGGCGCCTCCAGCCGGTCTGCCAGGCGGATCAGCGTGTCTCGGGCGCCCACGGCGCCGCCACCGGCCAGGATGATCGGACGCCGGGCCGAGGCGATCATACCGATGGCCTGGTCCAGCGTGTCGCCCTCGGCCACGCCGCCGGGGTTGGTGAAGACATCCAGCGGGCGGCAGTCATGCGTCACCTCATGCCACATGAAATCGGCGGGCATGTTCAGAACGATGGGACGGCGTTCCACCTGCGCCCGGTAAAAGGCGCGGGCAACGTCGGTTCCGGCGGTTTCCGGCGCGCGCAGCTGGACAAAACCGGCGCCGGTGGATTTGACAAGCTCGCGCTGGTCGATGCCCTGCAGGTGCCGTGGGTTCGACACCGGCGTGTCGCCCGCCAGCAGAACCATCGGGATATGACCGCGCACACCCTCTGTCAGGGCGGTGGTGCAGTTGGTCAGCGCGGGCCCGTGGGTGACGGTCGCCACCCCCACCTGTCCCGAGACATGAGCAAAGGCAAAAGCCATCAGGACCGAGCTGCCCTCATGCGCCGCCGGAACAAAGCGCCCGCCGCAGTCGCGCACGAAACTGTCGACCATGAAGAGATTGGCATCCCCCATCAGCCCAAACATCGTGGCGATGCCGTGATCCCCCACGGCACGGGCGATGGATTGGTGGACATGCATCTGGTCGGTCATCTTTCGGCGCTCCTGTTCCTGTCGGGACGGAGATACATGAGGAGAGATGCGGGTTTCACGCGAATCCGGCGAAAGCGCCGTCAATTATGCGAGCTTTTTCGGCTCAACCCCGAATTCGCGCGCAATTCACGCTTTACCACCGAAAATTCCGTCAATGCCCCGCAGAAAGATGCAGGGTCCGCGAAGAATCTGGCACCCGCCGCGGCAATCGCATACTCCTGTGCGCAACTCATAATAGGGAGACCATTGAATGACCCAGGATGCGCCCAGCTTCGGCTTTGACACCTTGCAGATCCACGCCGGCGCCCGGCCCGACCCGGCCACCGGCGCGCGGCAGGTGCCGATCTACCAGACCACGGCCTATGTGTTCCGCGATGCCGAGCACGCCGCCGCGCTCTTCAACCTGCAGGAAGTGGGCTACATCTACTCGCGCTTGACCAACCCGACGGTCGCGGCGCTGCAGGAACGTGTCGCGGTGCTGGAGGGCGGCGCCGGGGCGGTCTGCTGTTCCTCGGGGCACGCGGCGCAGATCATGGCACTGTTCCCGCTGATGGCACCGGGGCGCAACGTGGTGGTCTCGACCCGGCTTTACGGCGGCTCGATCACCCAGTTCAGCCAGACCATCAAGCGGTTCGGCTGGTCGGCGAAATTTGTCGACACCGACGACCTGGCCGCCGTCGAGGCCGCGATTGACGACGACACCCGCGCGGTGTTCTGCGAAAGCATCGCCAACCCGGGGGGCTACATCACCGATATCGACGCGCTGGCCAAGATCGCCGACAAGGCGGGCCTGCCCTTGATCGTCGACAATACCTCGGCCACGCCCTACCTGTGCCGCCCGATCGAACATGGTGCGACGCTGGTGGTGCATTCGATGACCAAGTACCTGACCGGCAACGGCACCGTGACCGGCGGTGTGGTGGTGGATTCCGGCACCTTCGACTGGTCGGCCAGCGACAAGTTCCCGTCTCTGTCCGCGCCGGAACCGGCCTATCACGGATTGAAGTTCCACGAGACATTCGGCCCGCTGGCCTTCACCTTTCACGGCATCGCCATCGGTCTGCGCGACCTTGGCATGACACTGAACCCGCAGGCGGCACATTACACGCTGATGGGGATCGAGACGCTGAGCCTGCGCATGGCGCGCCACGTCGAGAACGCCGAGAAGATCGCCGCCTGGCTGGAGAAACATGACGCGGTCGAGGGCGTGACCTATGCCGGTCTGGACTCCTCTCCCTACAAGGAGCGCGTCAGCCGGATCTGCCCGAAAGGCGCGGGTGGTCTGTTCACCGTGGCGCTGAAGGGCGGCTATGACGCCTGCGTCAAGTTCGTGGACTCGCTGGAAATCTTCTCTCACGTCGCCAACCTGGGCGACACGCGCAGCCTGGTGATCCACTCGGCCTCGACCACGCACCGCCAGTTGACCGAGGACCAGCAGATCGCGGCGGGCGCGGCCCCGAACGTGGTGCGGATCTCGATCGGGATCGAGGACGCGGACGACCTGATCGCCGACCTTGACCAGGCCCTGAACAAGGCCTCTGCCTGACCTGAAGCGACCTGACTTGGGTCATCAGCCTGAATGAAAGAGGCCGCCGCAGGGCAACTGCGGCGGCCTTTTGGTTGGGTGGGGCGGAAACAGGCCCGCGTCACTCGCTGACGGTAAAGACCATCGTGATCTCGGCCCGCACCTCGATTTCGCCCGCAGCCACCGGCACATCGCGGGCGGCGGGCGCCTCTTCCAGGATCATCGGTTCCGGCTCGACGATGGATCGGACCAGCGGTTCGGCAGTGTCGCGCAGCTCCAGCACCGGACCCAGCGTCACGCCGGCGGCATCGGCATACAGCTCGGCCTTGGCGATGGCGTCGGCCACCGCGCGGCGGCGCGCCTCGTCTTCGACCTCGCGCGGCTCCTGCACGCCGAAGGTCAGGCTCTGCAGCTGGTTGGCGCCGTCGTCCAGCACCGCCGACAACAGCGCGCCGATGCCCTCCATGTCACGGATGCGCACGCGGACCGTGTTGGTGGCGTAGTAGCCGACAAAGACATCCTCGTTGCGGTCGCGGTCCCAGCGGGTCTGTTCACTGACCCGCAGCTGGGTGGTCTGGATGTCACGCGCCTCGACCCCGAGGCTCGACAGCCGGGCCAGGATGGCATCCACCGCCGTCGAGGTGGCATTCATCGCCTCGACCGCCGTCTTGCCGCGCCCCGTGGCGCCCAGCGAGATCGTCGCCATGTCGGGCACTGCCGCGATGCGGGCCTCGCCCGAGACGGACAAGCGGCCTTCCGCCGATGCCGCATGTGGCGCCGCCAGGGGGAGCGCGAGGGCCAGGATCGTCAAGAATGCTGAAATTCGCATAAATTACCTCACAATCAGCAGGAATCTGCACTGACTGTCCCCTGACCGGGGAAAATCGGCAAGAGGGCAACAGCCGCTTTCTTTTCTTCGGCAAAGAGTTGCCCTATATATTTTAGGCACTGCCTTAGGACTCCCGCAGGCATGGATGGCCTGATAAGACACGCTTCATGATACCAAATTTCGCGCTCTCGCTCTCCTTCGAAGGCATCGCCCTGCTGCGGCGCATGGGCCCCCGATGGGCCCTGATCGACGATGTTCCGCTCGATCACGCCGATTTCGATTCCCAGGTGATCGCCTTGCGGGACCGGGCCGAAAGCCTGGACCCGACCGGCGCCCAGGTGGCGCTGATCATCCCGAACGAGCAGATCCGTTACCTGGACCAGCCCGACCTGGGCGGGGACGAGACGGCGCGCGACATCGCCATCCGCGCCTCTCTGGACGGCGCGACGCCCTACGCCGTGAACGAGTTGAAATTCGACTACGTGGTGACGGACGGGCGTTTGCAGATCGCCGCCGTTGCGATCGAAACGCTGGACGAGGCGCAGAGCTTTGCCGTCGAACACGGGTTCGACCCGGTCAGCTTCATGGCGCAGGCGCCCGAGGGGGCGTTCGACTCGGCGGTCTTTTTCGGCAAGGCCAAGGGGTGGAACAAACCCGCCTCGCGCCCCGCGCGGGCCATTCGCATCGTCGAGGCCGACGAGGCCGCGTTGAAACCGCTGCCCAAGCCCGAGCTGATTGCGCCCGCCGCGCCGAAACCCCAGGCGCCAAAGCCGGATGCGCCCAAGCCCGAAGCAGCCCGCCCCCCGGCGCCCAAGCCGCAAGCGCAGCCCGCCCCCGCAGCGGACAAATCTCCTGCCGCCCCGGCCCCGGCGGCGCAGTCCAAGGCCCCGGTCGACAAGCCCGCTCCGGCCGCAAAGCCGGACGTGAGCGCGCAACCAGCGCCCCCCAAGGCAGCCGCCCCGGCCCCGGCGGCGCAGTCCAAGGCCCCGACCGACACGCCCGCTCCGGCCGCAAAGCCGGACGTAAGCGCGCAACCAGCGGCCCCCAAGGCAGCCACCCCGGCCCCGGAAGCACCGGCTCCGAAGGCCCCTGCGCCCGCTGTGGCCCCCAGTGAACCGGCGCCCAAAGCCCCTGCGCCCAAGGCGAAAGGGCCAGAGCCCTCTGTCCCGGCAGCCCCGCAGGCCCCGTCGGCACCGCCGCAGCCTGGGCCTGTCGCCCCTGCCGCTGCACCGAAGGCGCCTGCGATCCCGCCACAGGCCCCCGCTGGCCAAGGGGCGCCGAAGGCACCGGCGGTTCCCCCCAGGTCCGCCCCGGCACCGAAAGCGCCTGCCGCCCCTCAACCCGCTGCCGAGCCTGCGGCCCCCAAGGCCCCCGCACCGCGCCCCGCCGCGCAGGTGCAACAGCCCGCGCCTTCCGCCGCCCCGGCCGAGACCGACGCAGAGCGGCCCTATACGTTTTCAACCATCCGGGCGACCCGCTCCGGGGCGACCGGGTCCGGGCCATCTGGGGAGGCCGCCGCTCCGCGACCGCCCATCACGGGCGAGTTGAAAGCACGTTTCACCCCTGTCGCCCCCGCCGCGGACAGCAAGACAGAGATGCCGGAGTCGCCCTCCAAGGCGCCGGCGTCGGCGCCTGCCCCGCAGGCACGTACCGGCTTCTTTTCGGCCCCGACCGCCTCTGCCCTGTTGGCCCAGGCCTCAGCCGCAGCGGACGAAGCCGAGGCCGCAAAACTCTCTGGTGATCGTGCCGCTCCAGCACAGGCTAAGCGCCCGGTCTTGCCGCCCAAGACGAAAGGCAAGACCAAGCCTGCGGCGAAACCCGGCGTCAAACCGATCCCGAAGGTGGCCGCCGCCCGCGCCGCGGCGCTTGCCGCCGTGCCCGCCCGCGAGGCGAAGGAAGACGAGTTTCTTGCCGCGCCCGCCGCCGCGCGCAAGGCCGTTCCCGCCCCCGGCAAGGGGCCGCATGTCGGCTCGAAACCCGGCGGTCTGCCGCGTCCGAGCCCGCTGGCCAAACTGGCGGCCCTGCGCGGCCCTCAGGGTCAGGACCGGAGCGGCGGACAGGCCGCTGTCGGCGGTGGCGTTGCCGCGATCCCTGCCGGAATGGCCTTCAACCAGCCCAGCGAACGGGACCGCATGACCGTTTTCGGCGCGCGTGATCGGGACACAACCGGAGGCAAGCCTAAATACCTGGGATTGATGCTCACGGCGATCCTGCTGCTGTTCCTGGCCGGGGTCGCAGCCTGGGCCGCCGTCTTCCTTGAAGACGGGCTGGCGCGGCTGTTCCGTTCAGCCGATGAACCGGCAAGCGCCGTTGCCTCTCTGCCCGATGGCGATCCCGATGCCCCCCGCGCCACAGGCGACGATGGCGTGATCCTCGAATCCGCCACGCCACCGGCCAGCGCGGCGCCGGCGATCTCGGCGCGTCCCGTGGCCCGCCCCGAGGGCAAGGTCCAGATCGCCGCCTTTGACCCGCCCGCCACGGCGCCCGAGTCCCTGGTCGCACCGCTTGCCGTGCCGACAGATCCGCGCCAGCTGACCCCCGAAGAGGCCGCGGTCAACTATGCCGCCTCCGGCATCTGGCAACGGGCGCCTGCCAAGCCGCACCGCCCGCCCGAGGACGGTGTCGATGACGTCTATGCCGCCTCGATCGACCCGAACATCCAGATCTTCGACGCCGTCGCCCTGCCCCAGGCCAAGGATCTGGAGCGAGGACCTGACTTCCAGGACCCGGGCCTGCCGCCGCCAGCCGGGCTGACCTTTGATTTCGACGAACGGGATCTTGTGCGCGCCACGCCCGAGGGTGCGCTGACACCGGACGGGTTGCGCATCTTTACCGGGCGGCCGCCGGTCATCCCGCCCCTGCGGGACGAAGCGGCCCTGGCCCCGGACCCCGAGCTTGACGCACCGGGCGCGATCCGCACCCGGCTGAACGCCATGCCCCGCGTCCGGCCGCAGACCCGGCCGGACGACTTGATGGAACTGCGCGAACGCAGCCAGCTGGGCGGCATCTCTCGGTCGGAACTGGCCGAAATACGCCCCGTGATGCGCCCGCCCACGGCGCAGGAACAGGCCGAGATCGACGCGCCCGAGGCGACGGACCAGGCGGTGCGCCGCTCGCTGGTGCCCGTTGGCCGACCGCGCAACATGGCCGCCATCGTCGACAACGCGGACCGCAGCCTTGTGCCCGCGGAGCCGGTGCAGACCGCCGCCGCGGTGGCACCGCGCACCGTCGCACCGCAGGTTCCCTCCAGCGCCAGCGTCGCCCGGGCCGCCACCGCGACCAATGCGATCAACCTGAAAAAGATCAACCTGATCGGCGTCTACGGCACCGCTGAAAATCGCCGTGCGCTGGTTCGGCTGGCCAATGGCAAGTACCAGAAGGTCAAGGTTGGCGACCGGCTGGACGGTGGCCGCGTAACCGCCATCGGCGAAGAGGCCCTGCGCTACACCAAGGGCAACCGCAACCTGACGCTGACCATGCCGCAGACCTGACCGGGTTTGCCCTTTACGGCGCGCCGCGCGGCGCGCATCATTCCCGTAAGACCAACGCCGCGCACATGACACACGCGCAAATAGGGCAGGACATGCGGGAACGACGCACTCCATTGGATGAAACGGACGTTGCCCTGCTGGACGCCGTCCAGCGGGACGGCCAGGCCACGGCGCAGCAACTGGGCGAGCGGCTGCACCTTTCGGCCAGCCAGGCGGGACGACGGCGGCAGCGGCTGGAAGAGGCAAAGGTGATCCAGGGCTACAGTGCGCGACTGGATCCGGAAAAGCTCGGCCTCGACGTGCAGGCCTTTGTTCAGGTGCAACTGGCCCGCCACGGCGCCGAGGAAGGCACCGCTTTTTCCCGTCTCTTGCGGCTGCGGCCCGAAATCGTCTCGGCCTGGACCATGACCGGCGAGGCGGACTACCTGCTCAGGGTCTATTGCCCCGACCTACCCGCGCTCAATGCCCTGATCCATGAGGTGCTGCTGGCGCATCCGGTGGTGGCCCGGGTGCATTCGCAGATCGTCATGGATCAGCCGAAACCCGACGCGCCTTTGCCGATCGGCTGAGCCCCGTCAGGAGGATCAAGGATGGAAACAGTGCGGGGCAGCATCCTGACCGAAACCGGCTGGGTCACCGGAGACCTGGGTTTTGGCCGCTGCGTGGACCGGATCGAGGGCCGCCCGACGGAGGCGCCAAAGCCGCCCTTTGTCCTGCCCGGTTTTGTCGACCTGCATGTGCATGGCGGCGGCGGTGAGGATATGATGGCCGGCGCCGAGGCAATCCGCACCGCCGCCCGCCTGCACGCCCGACACGGCACGACCTCGATGCTGGCCACCTCCGTCACCGCCCCCTTTACAGAGATCGAGAGGTTCCTTGGGGCCGTCGATGCCGCGATGGCGGCGCACTGGCCCGACGCCGCCCGCGTGCTGGGCGCACATCTCGAAGGCCCTTTCCTGAACCCCGACAAGCTGGGCGCCCAGCCGGATTTCGCCGTGGCGGCGGATCTGGACGCCCTACGCCGCTGGCTGACGCTGGCCCCGGTCCGGGTGATGACGCTGGCGCCGGAGATGGACCCGGACGACCGCGTGATCGCCGCCGCGCAGGCGGCAGGGATCAAGGTGCAGTTGGGGCATTCGCTATGTGACTACGCCCGCGCCGCCGCCTGCCTGCAGGCGGGCTGCGGCGTGACACATCTGTTCAACGCGATGAGCCCGGCGGCGCATCGTGGCAACGGGCTGGCCGGTGCGGCGCTGGCCCATGCCGATTTTGCCGAGGTCATTCCGGACCTGCTGCATGTGGAAGCCGGCGCGATCCTTGCCGCGCGCCGGGCCATCCCCGGGCTGTACGGCGTGACTGATGCCACGGCGGGCGCCGGGATGCCGGACGGGGCGTTTCGGCTGGGCGCGCAACATGTGCACAAGGCCGGGGGCGCCATGCGGCTGACCGATGGAACGCTGGCCGGGTCTGCGCTGACGATGGATCAGGCCTTGCGCAACCTCGTCGGCATCGGTCTGCCGCTGGCAGAGGCCTCGGCGCGGCTCAGCACATTGCCCGCCGACTGGATCGGGCGCCCGGACATCGGCCGCATCCGCGAAGGCGCCTCCGCCGACCTGGTGGTTCTGGACGGGGCGCTTGATCTCACAGGTGTCTATATCGGCGGGCATCCCTTGCCCGCCTGAGCAAAAGCGCGGTTAGAACGGCACGTCATCGGCGGCATGGATGAAACGCGCCACCACCTTTTTCGTGCCTGCCTTCTCAAAGGCGATTTCCAGCTTGTCGCCCTCGATTCCCTGGATCGTGCCGTAGCCGAATTTCTGGTGAAAGACCCGCTCGCCCACCGTGTGGGCCGAGATGGCGTCGAGGTCGATCACCTGGCTCCGGCTCTCGCGTGGCTGGCTGATCGGACGCTCACCCTGGCGGGACTGCAGGCGTTTCCAGCCCGGGGAGTTGTAGACATTGGCCTCTGCCGCGCGGCTTTCCAGCCCCGATGACATGCCCCCCATGCCGCCCGCCGCGCCATATCCGCCCCCGTAAAGGCCCGGAGGTGTCAGGATTTCGATATGTTCCTCGGGCAATTCATCGACAAAGCGTGACGGCATCTGCGATTGCCACTGGCCGAACACCCGCCGGTTGCCGGCGAAACTGATGGTACAGACTTCCTCGGCGCGGGTGATGCCGACATAGGCCAGGCGCCGTTCCTCTTCGAGCCCCTTGACCCCGCTTTCGTCCATGCTGCGCTGTGATGGGAAAAGACCATCCTCCCACCCCGGCAGGAAGACCACTGGGAATTCCAGCCCCTTGGCCGCGTGCAGCGTCATGATCGATACCTTGGCCCCCTCGGCGTCGGATTCATTGTCCATGACCAGGCTGACGTGTTCCAGAAACCCTTGCAGGTTCTCGAAGCTTTCCAGCGCTTTTACCAGTTCCTTGAGGTTCTCCAACCGGCCCGGTGCCTCCGGCGTCTTGTCGTTCTGCCACATCGTGGTGTAGCCGCTTTCATCCAGGATGATCTCGGCCAGTTCCATGTGGCTGAGGTCCTTGTCCTCGGTCATGCGGCCCCAGCGGGCAAGACCAACCACAAGCTCCCCCAGTGCCTTGGCGCCCTTGCCCTTGATCGCCCCCTGTTCCACCGCCAGCGCCGCGCCGTCCAGCAGGCTGACACCGTTTTCGCGGGCGATGCGCTGGATGGTCTGCTGCGCCTTGTCGCCTAGGCCGCGCTTGGGTGTGTTGACGATGCGTTCAAAGGCAAGGTCATCAGTGGGTGAAACCACGAGGCGGAAATAGGCCATCGCATCGCGGATCTCCATCCGCTCGTAAAAGCGGGGGCCGCCGATGACACGATAGGGCAGACCGATGGTCAGGAAACGGTCCTCGAAGGCGCGCATCTGGTGGCTGGCGCGGACGAGGATGGCCATCTCGTCAAGGCTGTAAGGGCGCATTCCGCGGGTGCCGCCCTGCATGGATTCGATTTCCTCGCCGATCCAGCGGGCCTCTTCCTCGCCGTCCCAATGGCCGATCAGGCGGACCTTTTCGCCCTGCTGCGCCTCGGTCCAGAGTTCCTTGCCCAGGCGGCCCTGGTTGCCCCGGATCACACCGCCGGCAGCGGCAAGGATATGCGGGGTGGACCGATAGTTCTGCTCCAGCCGCACGACGTGCGCGCCTGGAAAATCCTTTTCGAACCGCAGGATGTTGCCCACTTCGGCGCCGCGCCAGCCATAAATCGACTGGTCGTCGTCGCCCACACAGCAGATGTTCTTGTGCGCCGAGGCCAGCAGGCGCAGCCAGAGGTACTGGGCGACGTTGGTATCCTGGTATTCGTCCACAAGGATGTAGCGGAACCAGCGCTGGTATTTCTCCAGGATGTCCGGGTGGGTCTGGAAGATGGTGACCACATGCAAGAGCAGGTCGCCGAAATCGACGGCGTTCAGTTCCAGCAGGCGGCGCTGGTAAGCGGCATAAAGCTCTGGCCCACGGTGGTTATAGGCGCCCGCGTCCGAGGCCGGGATCTTGTCGGGCGTCAGCGCGCGGTTCTTCCATCCGTCGATGATATTGGCCAGCTGGCGCGCCGGCCAACGCTTGTCGTCGATGCCCGCCGCCTGGACCAGTTGCTTGAGCAGGCGCAGCTGGTCGTCGGTGTCGAGGATAGTGAAATTGGATTTCAGATGCGGGCCGTTAGGCTCGCCGGCGCCCTCGACCACCGAATCGGAAACGTCAGCGATCAGTTCCGCATGGCGGCGCAGCAGCTTGACGCAGATCGAATGGAAGGTGCCCAGCCAGGGCATCCCTTCAACGGTCTGGCCCAGCATGCCCGAGATGCGATTCTTCATCTCGCGCGCGGCCTTGTTGGTAAAGGTGACCGACAGGATCTCGTTCGGACGGGCGCGCCCGGTGTTCAACAGGTGCACCACCCGCGCGGTCAGCGCCTTGGTCTTGCCCGTCCCGGCCCCGGCCAGCATCAGCACAGGCCCGTCGAGCGTTTCCACCGCCTCGCGCTGCGCGGGGTTCAGCTCGTCCAGATAGGGGGCCGGGCGCGCGGCCATTGCGCGCGCCGACAGCGAGGACGCCTCGAAAGCGTCGAATTCATCGAAACTGCTCATGACGCCAATCTAGCGTCATTGCGCGCGCAGGGAAAGCCGTGTTCGCCTTGTGTTCCTTGCCTCGGCGGGGTTTTTCATGCCCCGCCGCATTGATCCGCCGCCGCTCAGGCGTGCATCGCCACCTCTGTCGGCATGACGGGTTTGCGCCGGGTGGTGGAAAACACCGGCAGCGGCACCTCTCGGGCGGGCTGCGACGCGGAATCGGCACGGACCGGGGTCATCTTGCAGGCAGCGCGCCCCGCAAGCGAGGCCTGCGCCATACGCGCCACCATGCGCGGCGACACGCGCCCGTCCAGCACGCAATGCAGCGAGGTCACGGCGTCGGAATAGAGATCCGTCGCCTCGCCCACCTCGCGGGCCAGCATCAGCGTGACCAGCCGGGGATTGCGCCGCTGCGCCAGGGCGGTCAGCGCCGCGATCCGGTCCGGGCCGCAATCGTCATCCAGCACCAGCACATCGACCACCGCCCGTTTCAGGCAGGTTTCGGCCACCGCGTGGCTGCCAGAGCCGGTAACGTGAATCCCCGCCTCCAGAAAGGCGATCTGGCTGCGTTCAAGCCGGGTGGCATCGTGGTCGACGATCATCGCGTGCATGTGCTGTCCTTTCCGTGTCGATGCCCACACACTCCGCCACGGCACTTAAAATAAGTTGAAGATTTGAGGCGAATGCAGGTCGACCCGCTTGCGGATCGCTGCTTTCCGACGCCAGATACCCGCATGGACCTGCACAGCCGCTTCATGACTGTCGCCGATTTGCGCCGGGCCGCGCGGGCCCGCGTGCCGCGATTCGCCTGGGCCTACCTGGACACGGCGACCGGGACAGAGGCCACGGCCCGCCGAAATCGGGCGGCGCTCGATCAGGTGCTGTTTACGCCCTCAATCCTTGACGGCGAGGTGGCGCCGGATCTTTCTGTCCCGCTGTTCGGGGAAACCCATCCCCTGCCCTTCGGCGTGGCGCCGGTGGGCCAGTCGGGGCTGCTCTGGCCCGGGGCGGAACAGATACTGGCACGGGCGGCAACACAGGCCGGCCTGCCCTACACGCTGTCGACCGTCGCCAATGCCACCCCCGAGGAGGTCGGCCCCGAGACCGGCGGCAAGGGCTGGTTCCAGTTGTACCCGCCGCGCGACCCCGACATGCGGCGCGACATGTTGGCACGTGCCAAGGCCAGCGGCTTTCACGTCCTGGTGGTGACGGTCGACGTTCCCGTCGCCTCGCGGCGGGAAAGACAGGTCAAGGGCGGGCTGGTGCAGCCGCCCCGGATCACGCCCCGGATCGCGCTGCAATGCGCGCGGCGCCCGGCCTGGTCCCTGGCACGGTTGCGCGCCGGGATGCCCCGGATGAAGACGCTGGACCGCTATTCGCAGGACATGGCCAGCCGCGATCCCACCGCGCATATCGGCTACCTGCTGCGCACGGCGCCCGATTGGGATTACCTGCGCTGGCTGCGCGAGGCCTGGGAGGGGCCGCTGGTGGTCAAGGGCGTCCTGAAAGCCGAGGATGCGGAACGGCTTGAGCGCGAAGGCGTGGATGCGGTCTGGGTCTCGAACCACGGCGGCCGGCAGTTCGACGGCGCCCGCGGCGCGGTGTCCTACCTGCCCGCAGTGCGCGCCGCCACGCGCCTGCCGGTGATCTTCGACAGCGGGATCGAGGGCGGGCTGGACATCCTGCGGGCCATCGCGCTGGGGGCGGATTTCGTCATGCTGGGCCGGGCGTGGCACTATGCCGTCTGCGCCCTGGGCGCGCCCGGCCCCGCCCACCTGGCAGAGATTCTGCGCCGGGACCTGGTGGCCAATATCGGCCAGCTTGGCGTGTCACGGCCCGCCGATCTGCGCGGGAAAACAGAGTTTGCAAACGCGACCGTCACGCAGGAATAATTTGCAAACCCCTCTTGCGCTGCGTCGCGGCATACTCTCAAAGTAATAATATTGCGCAGAATGGCGCGACTGTGCCGGAGAAGGACCCTCGACACATGGCAGATTTTGAAAAGATCCTGGTAGCCAACCGGGGCGAGATCGCGATCCGCATCATGCGTGCGGCGAATGAGATGGGGAAGAAGACGGTGGCCGTCTTCGCGGAGGAAGACAAGCTGGGGCTGCACCGCTTCAAGGCGGATGAGGCCTATCGCATCGGCGAAGGGCTTGGCCCCGTTCAGGCCTATCTGTCGATCGAAGAGATCATCCGCGTTGCCAAGGCCTCGGGCGCAGATGCGATCCACCCGGGGTATGGCCTGCTGTCTGAAAACCCCGATTTCGTGGACGCCTGCACTGCCGCCGGCATCACCTTTATCGGGCCCAAGGCGGAAACCATGCGCGCCCTTGGCGACAAGGCCAGCGCCCGCAAGGTGGCGGTTCAGGCCGGTGTGCCGGTGATTCCGGCAACAGAGGTGCTGGGCGACGATTTCGACAAGATCGCGAAGGAGGCCGAGGAGATCGGCTATCCCTTGATGCTCAAGGCGTCCTGGGGGGGCGGCGGTCGCGGCATGCGCCCGATCGAAGGCCCCAAGGAGCTGAAGGACAAGGTGCTGGAAGGCCGGCGCGAGGCCGAGGCCGCCTTTGGAAACGGCGAGGGCTATCTTGAAAAGATGATCACCCGCGCCCGTCACGTCGAGGTGCAGATCCTCGGCGACAAGCAGGGCCACATCTATCACCTTTATGAGCGCGACTGTTCCGTGCAGCGCCGCAACCAGAAGGTCGTGGAACGCGCCCCGGCCCCCTACCTGTCCGAGGCGCAGCGCGAGGAAATCTGCGAGCTGGGCCGCAAGATCTGCGCCCATGTGAACTATGAATGCGCGGGCACCGTCGAATTCCTGATGGATATGGAGACGGGCAAGTTCTACTTCATCGAAGTGAACCCGCGCGTGCAGGTGGAACATACGGTCACAGAGGAAGTGACCGGCATCGACATCGTGCAGGCGCAGATCCTGATCGCCGAGGGCAAGTCCCTGGCCGAAGCCACCGGCAAGGCCAGCCAGTACGACATCCGCCTGACCGGCCACGCGCTGCAGACCCGGATCACGACCGAGGACCCGTCGAACAACTTCATCCCCGATTACGGTCGCATCACCGCCTTCCGCTCGGCCACCGGCATGGGCATCCGCCTGGACGGCGGCACCGCCTACGCCGGCGGTGTCATCACGCGGTTCTACGATTCGCTTCTGGTCAAGGTCACGGCCAAGGCACCGACACCGGAACAGGCGATCCGACGGATGGACCGCGCCCTGCGCGAGTTCCGCATCCGCGGCGTGACCACGAACATCGAGTTCGTGATCAACCTGCTGAAACACCCGGTCTTCCTGAACAACCAGTACACGACCAAGTTCATCGACACGACGCCGGAGCTGTTCGACTTCAAGAAGCGGCGTGACCGGGGCACCAAGGTGCTGACCTACATCGCCGACATCACGGTAAACGGCCACCCCGAGGTGCAGGGCCGCACCATGCCGCACCCGGACCTGAAACCGGCTCGCCCGCCGAAGGTGCCGCTGGAGACGCCGCCCGCAGGCACCAAGACCCTGCTGGAGGAAAAAGGCCCACAGGCGGTGGCCGACTGGCTGGCGGCGCAGAAACAGGTGCTGATCACCGACACCACCATGCGGGACGGGCACCAGTCGCTGCTGGCGACGCGGATGCGCAGTCTGGACATGATCCAGGTGGCCCCCGCCTATGCGCACAAGCTGCCACAGCTCTTCTCGGTGGAATGTTGGGGCGGCGCCACCTTCGACGTGGCCTATCGCTTTTTGCAGGAATGCCCCTGGCAGCGCCTGCGCGACCTGCGCGAGCGGATGCCCAACCTGATGACGCAGATGCTGCTGCGCGGCGCCAATGGCGTGGGCTATACCAACTACCCCGACAACGTGGTGCAGTTCTTTGTCAAACAGGCGGCAGAGACCGGCGTCGACGTCTTCCGCGTCTTCGACAGTCTCAACTGGGTCGAAAACATGCGCGTCGCGATGGACGCGGTGCTGGAAACCGGCAAGATCTGCGAAGGCACCGTCTGTTACACGGGCGATATCCTCGATCCCGACCGGGCCAAGTACGACCTGAAATACTATGTCGCGATGGGCAAGGACCTGCGCGACGCGGGCGCGCATATCCTGGGTCTCAAGGATATGGCGGGTCTCTTGAAACCCAATGCGGCGGCGGCGCTGGTCAAGGCGCTGAAGGAAGAGGTCGGCCTGCCGATCCACTTCCACACGCATGACACCTCGGGCGCGGCGATTGCCACCATCATGGAGGCCGCGCGCGCGGGCGTGGACGCGGTGGATGCCGCGATGGATGCGCTCTCGGGCAATACCTCGCAGCCGACGCTGGGCTCGATCGTCGAGGGCCTGCGGTTCACCGAGCGCGACACCGGTCTGGACATGGAGGCGATCCGCGAGATTTCCAACTACTGGGAAGCAGTGCGCGGCCAGTACGCGGCCTTCGAGTCGGGCATGCAGTCGCCCGCATCGGAGGTCTATCTGCACGAGATGCCGGGCGGCCAGTTCACCAACCTCAAGGCACAGGCCCGCAGCCTGGGCCTGGAGGACCGCTGGCACGAGGTGGCGCACACCTACGCCGACGTGAACCGGATGTTCGGCGATATCGTCAAGGTTACGCCCTCGTCCAAGGTGGTGGGCGACATGGCACTGATGATGGTCAGCCAGGGCCTGACGCGGGCAGATGTCGAGGACCCCAAGAAGGACCTCAGCTTCCCCGACTCGGTCATCGACATGATGAAGGGCAACCTGGGCCAGCCCCCGGGCGGCTGGCCGAAGAAGATCCAGAAGAAGATCCTCAAGGACGACAAGCCCTTTACCGAGCGTCCGGGCCTGAAGGCGGCGCCGATCAACATCGACGACGCCCGCAAGGAGCTGGAAGGCAAGCTGGAAGGTGTTGTCTTCGACGACGAGGACCTGAACGGCTACCTGATGTACCCCAAGGTCTTTACCGATTACGCCGCGCGGCACGAGACCTATGGCCCGGTGCGCACCCTGCCCACGCGGACCTTCTTTTACGGCATGGAGCCGGGAGAGGAGATCACCGCAGAGATCGACCCGGGGAAAACGCTGGAGATCCGCCTGCAGGCGGTGGGCGAAACCCATGACGATGGCGAAGTGCGGGTCTTCTTCGAGCTGAACGGCCAGCCGCGCACCATCCGCGTGCCGGACCGCAAGGCGCAAGGCACCAGCGCGGCGCGCCCCAAGGCCGAGCTGGGCAACCCCGACCACATTGGCGCGCCGATGCCAGGCGTGGTGGCGACCGTTTCGGTCACCGTCGGGCAGAAGATCAAGGAAGGCGACCTGCTGCTGACCATCGAGGCAATGAAGATGGAAACCGGCCTGCACGCCGAGCGCGACGGCACCGTGAAGGCGGTCCATGTCACGCCGGGCGGCCAGATCGACGCAAAGGACCTGCTGATCGAACTGGAGTGAAGCCCGCCTCTACCATGATCTGAGAACAGCCCCGCAAGGGGCTGTTTTTCTTTTCCCAATCGGGATATCCACAGCCTGACGTCAGATCCGCCCCGGCCTGTGGACAAGCGGACGTCGCACGACACCCCGGGACGTTGCCGCGCGCGGGTCCGGCGGCTATGATCCTCTTGCTGCCATTCCAGAATCGGGAAGGATTCCCGCATGCTCTTCCGCCGGACAACCGCCATGCTCTGCGCCCTGATGGCGCTTGCGCTCGCGGCCCGCGGTGCGACCGACGGCGAGATCCCCTTCGACACCCCCGGCCCGGTCTACGAGATCCCCGAAGATGCGCTGCCGCCCGGTGAACTGGACGTGCTGAAGGTCCGCAGCAGCGACCCGGCGATGAATCGCGCCTTTGGGCTGGCCCGGGCCTCGCTGCCTGCGGCTCTCTCGGCCACGGAAAAGAAATATGGATACTTCTCGCCCTCGCTCGCGCTTTACGTCGCGGTGCGCGTCGATGATCCGGACAAGCGGATCGAATTCGTCTGGGTCGACAACATCCGGCGCAAGGGCAAGGGGTTCTCCGGCAGGCTCGCCAGCGACCCGCGCTTTATGCCCGGCAAGCGCCTGCGCGCCCCGATCGACTTTCTGAACCCGCAGATCGCGGATTGGGCGGTACAGGCGCAAGACGGTCGGTACTATGGCTATTTCACAACCCGCGCCCGGCTGGGCAGAATCGAAGAGCCGCTGGCCAGCGAATTGCGCGCCCTGTTGGTGGACACGCCCGTTCCCCAACTTTGGCAGTGATCCATGCACCTCGCCCTCGTCGCAATCCTTGTCCCCTCTTACGACGCGGGCCTGGCCTTTTTCGTCGATGGTCTGGGTTTTGAGCTGATCGAAAACAGCGACCACGGCGACGGAAAACGCTGGGTGCGGGTGGCCCCGAAAGGCGCGCAAACCCAATTCCTGCTGGCCCGGGCCGTCGGCCCGCAGCGAGACCACATCGGCCAGCAAGGGGGCGGACGGGTCTGGCTGTTCCTGCACACGCAGGATTTCGCGGGCGACCATGACCGGCTGATCGCCGCCGGCGCGCAATTCGAAGAGGCCCCGAGGCATGAAACCTATGGCACCGTGTCGGTCTTTCGCGATCCGTTCGGCAACCGCTGGGACCTGATCGAACCCGCCGGGGACTGAGCCGCAACACCTGTCAATTCTGCCAGTCTCCGGAAATCCCTACTGTCATTTCCGCCACCGCAATCGAAACTGTCTGCATGACACATTTCGACGGCACCGCCCTGCAGGGCACTGAAAAATTCATTCCCCCACGGCTTCTGGATTTCCTCGTACAGCTGGAAGCCACCACAACCACCGAACATGTCTGGGACCTGATCGTCGGTCTTGCCCGCGACCTGGGCCTGACGGTTGTCGACTACGTCTACGCCACCGATTTCCGTAACTGGGAACAGGCGCAGTTCATACGCACCACGATCGACTCGCGCTGGTTCGACGACCTGCGCCGATTTCCGCATATCCGCTACACCTCTGCCTTTCGGATGCATGGCTGCCGCTACCTGACGCCCATCATGGTCGGCGAGGAATACCTGGACGAGATGGGCGAGATTTCAGGGGACCGCCGCCGTCATGTCCGGATCGGCGCAGAGATGGGGATGCGGGCCGGGATCTCTATTCCCCTGCGCATGGGCGACCCGGGACAGGCCGCGCTGATCACCCTGGGCGGCGATTTGGGCCGCGCTGACCTAGCGGCACTTGCGGCGCGGGCCGGACTGGTGTCGGCCCCCCTGCTTCGGGCGCATGGGGATGACCTGACGGTGTTCCTGTGTACCGGCGATGGAAAGACCGGGACAGAGGTCCGTCGCCCCGGGACAAGCCCGCCGACGGCCGCCGAATAGTCCGGCGGCAGGTGCCTGGATCAAAAGCGGCGGGCGCGTGCATTTTCCTCTTGCACCCCCGCGCCGTAGAGGCTAATTCCGCGCTCACCATTTGGCACGCGGGCGTAGCTCAGGGGTAGAGCATAACCTTGCCAAGGTTAGGGTCGGGCGTTCGAATCGCCTCGCCCGCTCCAAATGGCCGGACTTCCTTGGGCGGCACCCACCGCAGGACACAAGGATCCGGAACGACAAGATGGTTTCGCGGGCGTAGCTCAGGGGTAGAGCATAACCTTGCCAAGGTTAGGGTCGGGCGTTCGAATCGCCTCGCCCGCTCCATCTGTCATTCTCTTCGGTTCACAAAATATCTGGCGCGGTATGGTTTCGACATACAACGCGCCATCACCGTCTTTCATGAAGTCCTCACAGGCCCGCGGCAACCGACGCCTCCCCACTTATCCGCCAGTCTCCTCAGTGGTTTACATGGCGCGCGACGCTGGTTAGCGTCAAAGGATTCGTTCCGTGGGGTATCGTGATGAAGTCTCTTTTTCTGGCTACCGTTCTGGGAACCTGCGCGCTCTCTGCCGCTGCAGAGCCCATGCGGTTTGAGAAACGCTGGTCGGGCGGAAATTGCATTGGCTGCGAATGGACCTCGGCAGAGGGTGAAATCACCGACGAGACGCCCGAAGCGTTCCGGGCTTATCTGCAGGAAACCGGCATTGGGTACAGCCTCCACCTGAATTCACCCGGCGGCAACCTGGGCGCCGCCATCGCCCTGGGGCGCCTGTTCCGCAAAGAGGGCATCCGCACAACCGTCGGCCGCAGCGCGCCCATGCCGGATTTGCCGCAATACGATCAGGGAATCGAAGGTGGCGTTTGTGAGTCAGCCTGCGTTTTTGCCCTGCTTGGTGGCACCAGCCGCCAGGTAGAGGGTGACGAATTGGGCGTGCACCAGTTCTATAGCCCCGATGGCGGCAATATCCCGACCGCCGCCACGCAGCAGATCATGGGCCAGCTTGTCCTTTACCTGATCGAAATGGGCATCAGCGCCGAACTCTTGACGCTGGCCAGCAAGATCCCGGGCGACCAGATGCACTATCTGACCGAGGCGGAGTTGGCGCGCCTTGGCATCAGCACGGAAAGCAGCCGCACGCCTCTCCGCCTCGAAACAGGGGATGGGGGCCTTGTGGCCCGCTGGGACTCCCTTGGCTCGGACGGCGATCTCGACAGGGCCTACAGCCTGCGGTGTTCGCGCGGGCATTCGGGCTGGTTGCTCTCGATCCTCGATACGGGGATCGGCGCAAACAACGGCGTTCCTGACCGGCAAAGGGGGGCACCGGACATGCAGGTCGCCCTGGGGGACACGGCCTACCCGATGTCTTTTGACAATGTCATCGAGCTGGGCCCCCGGGCAGACGACTATTTTCTCACGGTCCGCCTGCCCGTCGATCTGCACCGCCACGTCGGCAAGGACCTTCGGTTCCAGACCAACCGGATGACAAATTTCACATACGTTCTCTCGGCCCAGGGAACCGTCCCGGACAAGACAACGCTGGATGTTCTCACCCGGGCCTGCGGGGACTGACGGACGCGCCTCGACAGTCCGTGCCATCAGAAGTTTACAGCGCACCCGACGCTGATTAACGTCAGCGCGATTTCGACACCCGGAGTTTCCATGCTGCGTTCCCTTCTTGCCGCCGCCCTGTGCATTGCCGCCTCCGCCGCCGCTGCGGATCCGATGACCTTCAAGCGCGCCTCCAGCGGCGGCAACTGCGTCGGGTGCACATGGGTTTCCGCCAAAGGCGAGATCACCGCTGAAACCCCGGACGCCTTTCGCGCCTTACTAGAAGAGACGGGCGTAGACGGCCACGTCGAGCTTGATTCGCCCGGAGGAAACCTTGGCGCGGCCATCGCCCTGGGGCGGCTGTTTCGGGAGCACGGGCTGACCGTCAGCGTTGGGCGCACGGAATTTCTCGACGGGTATGCCGAAACCTTGCAAGGCGAAGGCACTTGCGAATCTGCCTGCGCCTTTGCCCTGATCGGCGGGCAGGAACGCTGGATCGAACCGGGCCAGCTGGGCGTGCACCAGTTCTACGCGCCGCAGGGACAGGAATTGCCCACCTCGGCAACGCAGCAGATCATGGGACAGCTGGTCCTTTACCTGATCGAGATGGGCATCAGCGCCGAATTTCTGACATTGGCCAGCCAGGTTGCGCCCGGGGCCATGCGTTTTCTCGACGCCGGGGAACTGGATCGCCTGCGCATCGCTTCGGCCCCGCGGGACACCCGCCGCGTCGAGGTGGCCGAGGGCGGTCTGGTGATGCGCTGGGACATCCTTTTCGACAGTGGCGCGCCGGAAAAGGAATTCACGCTGCGCTGTTCGCGCAAACAAGAGGGCTGGCTGCTGACCATCCGCGACCACTCGGCGCAAGAGTACATCTACTCTTTCGACCCGGCCAAGGCCGATGACATGGCCCTGACCATCGGTGAAGAGCGTATTCCCATGTGGCAGGCCCACAGGATCGACAGCGGGGTCGACGACGATGTGCATTGGATGACCCTGGGCCTGCCGGTGAATCCCAAGGACCACACCGGCAAGCGTTTCTTCTTTGAAAGCAACGACCTGCCCCGCGAACGCGGCGTGTTGTCCGGAGGAGGTCAGTTCCCCGACGCCGCCACGCTGGACGCGATGCTACGGGCCTGCGCCGACTGAGCCCCCTCCCCCTTTGACGCCGGCGCAGCCATGCCTATAAGGGGCCGACTTCAGGGGACAAGATGATGCGCACCGCCAAGATCACCCGCAAGACCGCCGAGACAGAGATCAACGTCGAGATCAATCTCGACGGCACCGGCACTTACGACAATGAAACCGGTGTCGGTTTCTTCGACCACATGCTGGACCAGCTTTCGCGCCACGCGCTGATCGACATGACGGTGCGGGCCAAGGGCGACCTGCATGTGGACGATCACCACACGGTCGAGGATGTGGGCATCGCCCTGGGCCAGGCGCTGACCCAGGCGATGGGCGACAAGACGGGCATCGTGCGCTACGGCTCCTGCCTGCTGCCGATGGATGATGCGCTGGTCCGCGCCGCGCTGGACCTGTCTGCGCGCCCCTTCCTGGTCTGGAACCTCGATCTGCCCAGCCAGAAGATCGGCACCTTCGACACGGAACTGGTGCGCGAGTTCTTCCAGGCGCTCAGCACGCACGGCGGCATCACCCTGCACATCGACCAGTTGCACGGGGTCAACAGCCACCACATCACCGAGGCCGCCTTCAAGGCGGTGGCGCGCGCCCTGCGAGACGCGCTGGAGACCGATCCGCGCAAGGCGGATGCGGTGCCCTCGACCAAGGGCGCGCTCTAGACCGCCCAAAAACGCGATCCGCTGACCAAGGAGGCCGCGATGCTGACGGCAATCATCGACTACGAAAGCGGCAACCTGCATTCCGCCGAAAAGGCGTTTCAGAAGATGGCGCTGGAAACCGGCGCGGGCGAGGTTCGCGTCACCGACGACCCGGACGTTGTGGCCCGGGCCGACCGTATCGTGCTGCCCGGCGACGGCGCCTTTCCGGCCTGCGCCTCGGCCCTGCGGAACTCTGGCTGTTTCGAGGCGATGATCGAAGCGGTGGAAACCCGCGGGCGGCCTTTCCTGGGGATCTGCGTGGGGATGCAGCTTATGGCGCGCGTCGGCCATGAATACGCCGAGACGCCGGGCCTGGGCTGGATCGACGGCGAGGTCGAGGTGATTGCGCCCGCGGACAAGGCGCTGAAAGTGCCGCACATGGGCTGGAACGACCTGGTGATCGACAACCCTCACCCTGTTCTTGACGGGATCGAGACCGGTGAACACGCCTATTTCGTGCATTCCTACCAGATGCGGCTGAACGACCCGGCACAGCGGGTCGCCCATGTGGACTATGGCGGCGATGTCACTGCCATCGTGGCGCGCGGCACCATGATCGGGCTGCAATTCCATCCCGAGAAAAGCGCCGGGGCCGGGCTGCGCATGATCGCCAATTTCCTGACTTGGCAGCCCTGAACGCAACGCGATGCGGGGGCGCCAGTGGCCCCCGACCTGTCTCAGTTCGCGCGGACCCAGGTCTGGCCGTCGCAGACCAGCCCTTTGCAGCCGGTCACGTGCAGCTTGTCGCCCGACAGTTCCGCCTTGGCCTTGGCCTGGACGTTCAGCAGCGGCACACGCACGGTCCCGCCGCCATAGTTGCCCGACCCGGCGGGCTTGAGATCCCAGAACAGCCGCTTGCCGACATTCGCGGTCTGCACCTCGCGCCCCTGCGGGTCAAAAGCCTTGAGCACCGTGCCGCAGAGCGCGGCGCCGCAGGTGTCGATGCGGATCAGGCTGGTCAGGTTCTTGCGGTCGGGTTCCGTGCGCCAGAGACCGACGGCCGGATCGGCAAGAGCGGGGGCCGCCAGGCTACCGAGCACAAGCGGCAGAAGCAGGCGAAAGCGGGGCATGAGATGCGTCCTTTGATACAGAAGTTTCGGGAGTGGACCCTACCACGCATATGGATGGCGCACGGCGCTTTTCCAGTGCCCGCAAGCCTGTCCGCAAAATATTGCTGATCAGGTCTTTGCCGGCCCCGTCACTGCACCCGCCTCCAGGTCTGCGCCGAGCAGATCAAGCCACCCGCCACGCAGCCGCGCAGTTTCAGGCTGTTGCCGTTCAGGGTCATCTTGCCAAGGTAGATCTTGTCGTTCGACGGGCGCCAGACCTTGCCCTGGTACTTGCCCCCACCCTGCGGGACCATGTCGATCACCAGGGTCTTGCCCTTTGTCGGAGAGGCGTATTCACCGCCCGCGTTGAAGGTGCGCGCGATCTTGCCGCAGATCTTGCCACCGCAGGGCGCCATCGCGATATGCGCATAGGACCCGTCGTCCGGCTGGGTCTGCCAGATGCCTTCGACCGGGTCCGCTGCCGCCGCACTCGCCGCCAATCCGCAGAGTGCCGCAATCTTGAGTAGTTTCATGTCCGTCTCCTCCCGTTCAGGTCAATCTGACTGTGTCGGCGGCGCCCGACCCCGTTCAAGCATGACGCAAGGTCGCGTTGCATCTATCGTGGCGTCATACTAAGGCGCGGCAAAACTCTGAAAGGGCAGCCCGAAATGATCCTTTATCCCGCGATCGACCTGAAGGACGGCAAGGCCGTGCGCCTGCTGCGCGGCGACATGGACAAGGCGACCGTCTTCAACGACGATCCCGCCGCCCAGGCACTGGAATTCGTGGCGCAGGGCTGTGAGTGGCTGCACCTTGTCGACCTGAACGGCGCCTTCGCCGGAGAGCCGGTGAACGCCGCTGCCGTCGAGGCGATCCTGAAGCAGACCAAGACGCCGACCCAGCTGGGCGGCGGCATCCGCGACATGGCCACCATCGAGATGTGGCTGGGCAAGGGCCTGTCGCGGGTCATCCTGGGCACCGTGGCCGTCGAACGCCCCGAACTGGTGCGCGAGGCCGCGCGCGCCTTTCCCGGACAGGTGGCCGTGGGCATCGACGCCAAGGACGGCCGCGTGGCGACCAAGGGCTGGGCCGAGGTCACGCAGGTGGATGCCGTGGACCTGGCGCGCAGCTACGAGGACGCGGGCGTGGCGGCGATCATCTACACCGATATCAACCGCGACGGCGCCATGCAGGGCCCGAACGTCGAGGCCACGGCAGCACTGGCCAACGCGGTGACGATCCCGGTGATCGCCTCAGGCGGCGTGTCGTCGATCAAGGACCTCAAGGCCCTGCGCGACTGCGGCGCCCCCCTGAACGGGGCGATCTCGGGTCGCGCGCTCTATGACGGCGCCATAGACCTCAAGGGAGCCCTTGAGGCGCTCAAGGGCTGAATCGCATAACAGGACCAGGTCGGGACTTCCTGACTGCGCCGCCTTCGGGCGGCTTGATACACCTCTTTCACAGACAAGTTCCCAAAAGGACCGTTTCATGTTCATGGCCGCGATCTGGATCGTAAACGTGATCTTTTCCGTGCTGGAAAACCCGGAAAAAGGCGGCCCTTTTCGTCCGAATGACCTTTTGTGGAACGCACGCCTGCCCTTGGGCTACTATCTTGTCCCCGCCACTGCCCTGCATCGCGTTGCACGGTCCCGGCCAGCGGGTTTCCGGCCGAAAGCCCCCCGGCCCGAGCTCTCCGTCCAGTAAGCAGAGCTTCTGCACCGTCCCAGACGGGCGCGGGTGCAGCTTTGCAACCTCCCGAAGAGACGCAGGCCCGACGTCCTGCCCCTTCCCTCGCCCGTCAATTCGCGCTAACGCAACGCCATGCTCAAGACCCGCATCATTCCCTGCCTCGATGTCGCCGACGGCCGTGTCGTCAAAGGCGTCAATTTCGTTGACCTGCGCGATGCGGGCGATCCCGTGGACGCCGCCCGCGCCTATGACGCCGCCGGCGCGGACGAGATCTGTTTCCTCGACATCCACGCCACCCATGAAAACCGCGGCACCATGTTCGACGTGGTCACCCGCACGGCCGAACAGTGTTTCATCCCGCTGACCGTGGGCGGCGGCGTGCGCACGGTTCAGGATGTCCGCGCCCTGCTGCTCGCGGGCGCGGACAAGGTGTCCTTCAACTCTGCCGCCGTGGCCAACCCCGACGTGGTCGCCGAGGCCGCCGACCAGTTCGGCAGCCAATGCATCGTCTGCGCCATCGACGCCAAGACGGTCGAACCGGAGGATCGCGAAAAAGGCCTGCCGGGCCGCTGGGAGATCTTCACCCACGGGGGCCGCAAGCCCACCGGCATCGACGCCGTGGAATTCGCCCGCACCATCGCGGCCAAGGGCGCCGGGGAAATCCTGCTGACCTCGATGGATCGCGACGGCACCAAGGCGGGTTTCAACCTGCCCCTGACCCGCGCCATCTCTGACGCCGTGGACATCCCGGTGATCGCCTCTGGCGGGGTCGGCACGCTGGACCACCTTGTCGAAGGCGTGACCGAGGGGCACGCAAGCGCGGTGTTGGCCGCCTCGATCTTTCACTTCGGAACTTTCACCATCGGCGAGGCCAAGGCGCACATGGCGGCCGCCGGCATCCCGGTCAGGCTATAAAGGGGGCACGCGTGTTCAGCGACGGCTCTGACGTCACCCTCCGCGAGGGCGAGATCGAAGAGACCGCTTGCAATTGCTGCGGCGCGCCCACAACCGTCGTCACCGGCTACCTGGAGGTCGGGGACCTGTCCGCCGGGTGGTACACCGTCGGCGTGACGCTGGGGACAAAGGACCACCTGCCCCTCGTCCGGCTTTACATAGGGGACTGGACCGAAGGCGCGGGACCGGATGAACGATGGGGCCTGCGGATCGGCATTTCACGCGACGGACCCAGTCTGCTGGACTGGTCCGAGTACGACAGGGCCGAGGCCCGCCCGGTCTTTACCCCACTCAACCGCGCGCAGGTGCTGGGCACGCCGATGGAGCCTCAACTCTGGTCCCTGCTCGATACAATTCTGACCGGGGACAGCCGTCTCTGACAGCCGCCTGAAAAGGAACCGACATGACCCTGGACGACCTCGAACAGATCATCGCCACCCGTGCCAAAGCCTCGCCCGACGATAGCTGGACCGCCAAGCTGCTGGCGAAAGGCCCGGAAAAAGTGGCCGAGAAATTCGGCGAAGAGGCGATCGAGGCGATCATCGAGGCGGTCAAGGACGACCGCGCGCGACTGGTCTCGGAATCCGCCGACGTGCTCTTTCACCTGCTGGTCATGCTGAAATCGCGCGACGTGGCGCTGAGCGAGGTCATGGCAGAGCTGGCCCGGCGCCAGGGGCAATCCGGCATCGCCGAAAAAGCGGCGCGCTGAGGCGATACCATGTCCGACACGCTGCAATTCACTGGCACGATCCGAAACCTGAAACACGCAGCGATCTGCGCCCGCCTGCGCCGCCGCCATCAGCCCTGGCTGATGCGCTGGGGCGTTCTGGCCGCCCTGATCGTCTATGTCGCGGTCCTGCTGGGGCTGGTCACACTTGCCAATGCGACCGACATGCGCCTGCCGGAATGGTCGTCGTACCTGCCGTTTGCTGCCCTGATGGTCGCGTTGATCGGCTTGCTCATCTGGCGCCGCCGCCACGTCTGGGAGTCGGTCCGGGACGCGCCGGTCCGCCAGGCGCCGCAACAGTACCACCTGTCGGCAGAGGGGCTGCGCATCACCGGCGAGTTGAGCGAGAGCCTGCTGCGCTGGCCCGCCGTGCTGGACGTCATCGAAGACCCCGAGGGCCTGCTGTTCCTGACCGGGCAGATGGAGTACATCGTGATCCCGGCAGCGGCTTTTGCCGACGACGCAGAGATGCGCGCCGCGCGCGACGACTGCCTGCGCTGGATGGCCGCCCACCGCTGAGGCACCCCAAAGCCGCCATGCCGCGTTGGCCTGCCGGACACTCCTGAAAGGACCCCGGATGCAGGTTTTCAAATGTCCCGCCTGCCAGACCCCGCTCTGGTTCGACAATGACCGCTGCACCTGCGGGCAGGAGGTCGGTTTCGATCCACAGGCGCAGGGAATGGTGGCCACAGCGGACCGCTGCGCCAATCATGAGGCCATCGGCTGCAACTGGTTGCCCGAACCGGAGGCGGACGGGCTGTGCCGCTCCTGCGCGATGACGGAAACGGTGCCGGACCTGCGTGAACCGGACAACCTGCCGCTCTGGGCGCGGACAGAGGCGGCCAAGCGCTGGATGCTGGCCAACCTCGCGCGCTGGGGCTGGTTCACCGACAGCGACCCCGGTGCGCGCCCGGTGTTCCGAATGCTGTCCGAAGAGACCGCGCAGGGCGAACAGGCCGTGACGATGGGACACGCGCAGGGCGTCATCACCATCAACGTCAGCGAGGCAGACGAGGCCACCCGGGCGGAACGCCAGGACGACATGGGAGAACTCTACCGCACCATGCTGGGCCACATGCGCCACGAATGCGCGCATTTCCTGTTCGAACGGCTGACCGTGCGGCCCGCTTTCACACCCGCCTTTCGCGCGCTCTTCGGCGACGAGCGCGACGACTACGGTGAGGCGCTGGAACGCCACTACGCCGCCCCGCGCGATCCCGGCGAGACCCACATCACCCCCTATGCCACGGCGCACCCGCACGAGGACTGGGCCGAAACCGTCGCTCACCTGTTGCACCTGGTGGATATCGCCGACAGCGCCGCTGCCGCAGGGCTTGCCCTGCCCGAGGGGCCGCCGCCGGGCTATGACGCCTACGCCGACCCACAGGCCGACCGCGTGCTGGATCACGCGGTGCGCCTGTCGCTGGCCGTGACCCATGTGAACCGCGCGCTGGAGCTGCCGGATCTCTACCCGTTCGTGCTGACCCCGGCGGTCCGCGAAAAACAGGGCTTTGTCCACGCCCAGCTGCGCGCCGCCTTCAGGACCTAGCGCAGGCCTCCAAGACGATCGGTCACAGTTTGGACGAGATGATCCCGGTGTTGAAACCGCCCATGCGCAGTTCACCGAACAGGCGCTGGTATTCGATCTTGGGACAGCGGTCCATCACCACGTCGACGCCGCGCGCCTCGGCCAGTTCCGCCGCCTCCTGGTTGACGACACCGATCTGCATCCAGATCGTGCGCAGCTTGGGAAAGACCTCCAGCGCCTCTTCGACGATGGGCGGCACATATTCCGGGCGGCGAAAGATGTCGACCATGTCCACGGTATCGGGGCAATCGGCCAGCGAGGCCCGCACCTCCTGCCCGAAGAGGCGTTTGCCAGCATGTCCCGGATTGACCGGGATCACTGTAAATCCCTTCAGCGAAAGATATCGCGCGACATAGTAGCTGGGCCGCACCGGGTTCATCGACACGCCAACGACCGCAACGACCTTGGTCCGCGTCAGAATCTCTTTCAGCTTGTCATCCGAATAGCTCATACCCCCCAATATACCGGCTTCGCGAAAAGAAAAAGCGCCCGGGATAAAACCCGGGCGCCAGTCACGGAACGAGGGACAGTGAAGGTCTCACGGGGGTTCCGGCCCCGCGATCCTGATAGAAAGATAGGCGTCAAAGCCACAGTTCCAAGGTCTGTAAAGAAACTGTGAACATTTTTCTTGACTATCCGCCTATCCCGCAACTTGCGCGCCGTCGGGGGCCATCGAGTCCACCAGAGTGGGATGCAGGCTTTCTGACGCGTCCTGGCCGATCCGGCGCGCCCGGCGCAGGATGAACAGCTTGCTGATCCCCATCCATGTGCCGATCGAGGGGGCGGTGACATCGCAGGGAAATCGCGTCCTCCATCCCTCCGGCAGGGTCACGCCGCGCGCTTCCAGCCGCTCCAGCATCCAGACCAGGGGAATATTGGACAGAGGCCGCGCGGCATCGTATCCGCCCAATTGCCCGCCGATATCGCCATGTGTGCCACGGAACCAGACCTGTTCGACCTTGCCCGCCCAGCCCGGCGGACAGTCCCAGAGCACCGGCGCATAGGCAGAGCGCGTCTCGTCATGGGCCAGCGCATGATAACCATGCCGGATCGCGGGCCCCAGGGAATGATTGTGAAACTGGTGCTCGGACTCGGTCAGCCGCCAGAGCAGCGGCAGACGCAGGCCCAGCGCCTTGACCGTATCCCAGACGCCGATCATCTCGACCGGGGACTCGGCGTGGCAGGTGCGCGCGGCAAAGGCCTGTGCTGCGGGGCCCTCGGGGGCGTATTGGTACAGGCGATAGATCTGGCGGATATTGCGTTCGGTGGCGCATTCCGCGCGTAGCAACCCCACCATGTCGATGATCCCCGCCAGCGACCGCACCGCGTAGGCGCCACGCGAATAGCCCATCAGAAAGATCCTGTCGCCCGCGCGATAGCGCGAGGCGAGATAGCCATAGGCGCGGCGGATCTGCCTGTTGATGCCACGGCCAAGCGCCACGTCGGTCGTGGCGCCCCAGTCCGTCCATTGCACCCCGGCCTCGTAGTAGAGCGAGGAATGCCCGGCCTCTTTGAGGAGGAGATAGGTCAGCCCGGCGTTTGTTTCCTCGCCGGGCGTAAGCGAAGACATGGTGCCATCCAGGATAAGGACATGATCGACCGGCCCGCGCCGCCGCGCATAGGCGGAATGGTCCGCCGAAGACTTGCGGCGGAGCCAGCCGAAAACAATGTCACTCAGCTGCGATCGCATCACCTTCCAGCATGGCCCAGACGCGCGCCGGCGTGAAGGGCATGTCCACCTGTTTGATCCCACGCGCCCAAAGCGCGTCCTGAACCGCGTTCGACACGGCGGCCATGGACCCCACCGTCCCGGCCTCGCCACAGCCCTTCATCCCCATCGGGTTGGCGGTGGAAGGCACCGGCTCAGTCTCGAACCCGATCATGGGCATATTGTCGGCCCGCGGCATGGCATAGTCCATGAACGAGGCCGTGAGCAGTTGCCCATCCTCGTCGTAGACGACGTGTTCGGTCAGCGCCTGGCCCAGCCCCTGCGCCACACCGCCATGCACCTGCCCCTCGGCCAGCATCGGGTTGATGAGGTTACCGAAATCGTCAACCACGTTGTAGCGGTCACAGACCGTCTGGCCGGTTTCCGGGTCGATCTCGACCTCGGCGACATGGCAGCCGTTGGGATAGGACCGCCCCGGCAGAGTCGAGGTCGCCTGCCAGACCAGCAGATCCTCGCGGCCCGCCTCACGCGCCATCTGCGCCACCTCCAGCATGGTGGGCGTCAGGTTCGACCCGTCTGCACGGAAGGTCTCATCGTCGAATTTGATCTCCGACGCGTCCACGCCCATTTCGCCGGCGAGGAAATCGGAAAAGCCTGCAACCATGTCGCTGACCGCCTGAAGCGTCACGTTGGTCTGCACCGTGACAGAGCGCGACCCACCCGTGCCGCCACCGCTGGCAATCAGGTCACTGTCGCCCTGCACCACCTCGATCTTTTCGGCGGGAATGCCGGTCTGGTCGGCCAGGAACTGGCGGAACACGGTTTCATGCCCCTGCCCGTTCGACTGGGTGCCGACATAGATCTTTGCACCGCCGTCTTCGGTGAATTCCACCTTCACATCCTCGTTCGGGGCGCCCAGGATAGACTCGATGTAATAACAAACCCCCAAACCGCGCAGCTTGCCCGCTTTTTCCGAGGCCGCGCGGCGGGCCGCGAAACCGGACAGGTCCGCTGTCGTCTCGGCATGGCCCATGACACGCACGAAATCGCCCACGTCGTAGTTTTCGCCGGTCACGGTCTTGTAGGGAAACTGGTCGGGCTTGATGAAGTTGATGCGGCGCAGCTCCAGCGGGTCGACGCCCAGTTCGCGCGCGGCGCGGTCCATCACCCGTTCCAGCACATAGATCGCCTCTGGGCGGCCCGCGCCGCGATAGGCATCCACCTGCACGGTATTGGTGTAAAACCCTTCGGCACGGTAAAAGGCCGTCTGGATGTCGTATGTGCCGGTCAGCACCCTGGCAAAGAGGTTCGACTGGATGAACTGCCCGAAATGCGAGTTATAGGCCCCCAGGTTCGACCGCGTATGCAGCCGGTAGCCGGTGATGCGGTTGTCCGCGTCAAAGGCAAGCTCTGCCGTCGTCACCAGGTCGCGCCCGCCGTTGTCGGACAGCATCGCCTCTGACCGGTCCGACATCCAGCGCACCGAGCGGCCCGTCTCCCTCGCCGCAAAGGGCAGCACGAAATACTCCGGGTAGGGAAATCCCTTCATCCCGAAGCCGCCACCCACGTCGGGGTTGGTGGTGTGAATCTGATCGCGCTCCATGTGATAGGCGCGCGCCAGTTCCTCCTTCATGCCCCAGACGCCCTGCCCGCCAAAAGCCAGGTGGATACGCCCGTCCTGCCACTCGGCAAAGGCGCCGCGCGGTTCCATCGAGTTGACGATGATCCGGTTGTCGCCGATCTCCAGCTTGACGGTCTTGGCCGCCGCGTCAAAGGCCGCGTTCGTGGCCTCCTCGTCGCCGATGCCGAAATCATAGGCGCGATTGTCGGGCGCCTCGGGGTGGATCGCATCGTCTCCGGGTGCCAGCGCCATGACCACCGGCAGTTCGTCGTAATCCAGCTCGATCAGTTCGGCCGCGTCGCGGGCCTGTTCCAGCGTCTCGGCCACGACCACAGCCACCGGCTCTCCGACATAGCGCAGGCGTCCCTCGGCCAGCACCGGGCGTTTGGGCGCCGCGCCCTTGCTGCCATCGCGGTTTGGCGCCAGTGCGCCGGACATGCCGGTGTCGATGCCGGCGGCCAGCAGATCCTCGGAGGTCACAACGAGGTGCACGCCCTCGGCCTCTCGGGCGGCCTCGACGTCCAGCGTGGTGATCTCGGCGTGGGCGACGGGAGAGCGGAAGACAAAGGCCCTCAGCGCGCCGTCCGGTGCGACATCATCCACGTAGCGCCCGTGCCCGGTCAGGAAGCGCACATCCTCGACCCGTTTCACCGGCTGGCTCTTGCCGAACTTGTCCATGAGTGTCTCCCTCGCAATTGTCCTGTCGCGGCGGAGATTAGTCGTCATGGCGCGAGTGTCCAGAGGGCGCACCGCGCTCCGCGACCAGATTCCCCGGCAGGGCCGCTTATCGCGCCAATGTCACGATCCGCCGGGCCCCATACCCGTTGAACCGGGTGGCCAGCGCCGTCGAATAGGCGCCGCAAGCGTGGAACAGCAGGTAGTCCCCCTCGGCGAGGTCCGCAGGCAGGTCGACCCGGTCGGACAACCGGTCGAGGCTGTCGCAGGTCGGCCCGAAAACCTCGGTCGCCCGCGAGCCTCCAGCCCGTGGCCTGCCGTCCGGCGCCAACGCGCTGATCCGCGTCGCGGGGCCAAGATCGCGCCATTCGCTGAGCCCGCCATAGATCCCGTCATTCAGAAAGACCGCGTCGCCGTCCCGCGCCTTGACCTGCAAGGCCAGTTCGAACGCCTCGGCCACCATCGCCCGCCCCGGCTCGCAGACAAGCGCCGGGCGGTCCGTGCCGAAAGCGGCCCCGACGGCCTCGTCAATCGCGGTGAAAAGCGCGGGCAGATCGGGGGCCGGTTCCTCACGATAGGCGGGAAAGCCGCCGCCAACATTCAGCCGGTGCAGGCGGATCCCATTGGCCCGGGCGATCTCGGCCGCGGCGTGGA
>Ga0208330_1000048_pt1 | contig 79170 bp, 71 predicted proteins | sample DeeseametaMP1896_FD_184180 | JGI IMG/M metagenome (GOLD analysis project Ga0208330, IMG submission 184180) | Marine microbial communities from the Deep Pacific Ocean - MP1896 (SPAdes) | ecosystem: Environmental > Aquatic > Marine > Oceanic | place: East of Hawaii, North Pacific Ocean | collected... | reverse complement strand
GCCGTGCTCAACCGCTACACCGCCCTTGGCATCCCTGTCACAGAGCCCGTAGGATAAGTCCGTCCGGGGAAAGGGGAAGTCCGGGCTTCACGCGCTTTGCGCAACAAAGCCGTTGGACCACCAAACACCAGCCGATTACGCGCTGACCCTTACCACCGCAATCGCACGCCCCGCTGCGCGAGATGAAAGCTCTGCGCGTCGGGCGATTGCTCAACCTGCGCCAAACGGCGTAAACACCAATCGGGCTGCGGTCGCGGCTGGATGAAAGTTCAGTGGCAGGTCAATCACCCTGTGCTATCCCGATGACGTCACCGGCACGTCATCATAAAACAGCCTCGAAACTCCAGCTTCAGGCGGTCCAACATTGCGGAGCGGAGCACATGAGATCAAACACCTAGGCGATCTGGCGGAGACGTGGCGCTGACGTATCCGGCTCCGAGGCATTTTGGAATTCCGCCACAACCTCGCTAAGCAAATTGGTCGCCGCGGTCAAAGCTGTCGTTGCAGCAGACGTTTCTTCAAACATCGCGGCATTCTGCTGTGTAAGCTGATCAAGCTCGCCCATGGTATGTTTCAAATCGGCGATTCCCTGTGAGTGTGTCCCGACCGTCGATGCGATGTTTTCCATGGAGTCAGATGCCTTGCGCACCGCTTCGAGAACACCGCGAAGGACGGCACCGGCGTTATCGACGAGTTCCACACCGTTTTTAACCTGACGAGCACTATCGTTTATGAGAACACTGATCTCTTGCGCGGCATCCGAAGAACGACCGGCAAGCGCGCGAACTTCCGACGCGACAACAGCGAACCCTTGGCCGGCCGACCCGGCACGCGCGGCCTCGACCCCGGCATTGAGCGCCAGGAGGTTGGTTTGCAACGCCACGTCTTCGATCAAATCGACAACCGATTGGATCCGGTCGGAACTGCTCTTGATTTGTCCCATTGCATCCAACGCGCCATCGACCACTTTCATGCCGTTTTCCGCATCGACTCTCGTCTCGGCTGTCGTCACCGCTACCTGCCGGGCGTCTTCCGAGGCGGAGGACATGACCTCACTGATTTGATCAATACGCGAGGCCACACTTCCCAGAGCGTTTGCCTGATCCTCTGTCCGCTTGGCGAGTTTTTCGGATGCCGAAGCAATGCTGCTTGTATCCGTTTTGATTGAATGTGCGTTTTCCTGGACGCTGGTCATGGCGACAGACAACGAGTGGACCGCGCTGTTGAATTCGTTGCGCAGCGGTTCGAACTGATCCGGGAATACTGTCTTGATCCGTGTCGCAAGGTCCCCTTTTGCCAATTTGGTCAAAGCCGCGCTGAACTGCTCCATGACATTGAGCTGTTCCGCCTCGTTCTTGGTCAAATTCAGTTGCAATTCTTGGGAACTTGTCAAGGCATCGGACAGCCTTGCTGTTTCTTGCTCGATCTGGCCGCGTTGACTGAGCTGCATGCGCAAAAGATAGAACAGACCTGCGGTTTCGGCCACCCAGACGGTGCCGTGTAGCGCCAGGCGCCCCAGATCAATCAGCAAGCCGCTGCTTGGATAAATCAACGTCGGCAGGAAAAACGTCAGCACCGCGTGATGGATAATGACGAGCCCTGACGCGGCGAGAAGCGCCCGTTGGTCCTGCAGGATAACCAGTACAGCAAGCACGGCAAAATAGATCAGGTGGGAGTCAAGCTGCCACGGGTTTCCGGCCAGTGCTGCAGTCAGCAAAGGCAACTGACCCATCGCACCAAGCGAAACTGCAATCCGCGCGCCCCCCCCGCCAAGGCGCTGAAGGCCGATGGTGACCGCGACAATTGCGCAAGAGATCACCAGAAACGGCCAGGGGGACAGGCCCGCCAACCAGGCACCTGTCGCCGGAACGGGCGTTAACAGAACGTTGAAATAGCCAATCAAGCGTAGACCTTTGGCCTGCGCAATTTCCAGGGAAGAGGTGGTGGTGGTCATTCTAAACTCCGCAAAGTTGCGCTGCGATCGTACCGTCGAGTACCAACCAGGCACCTTCGGTTTTCAAACGCTCTGGAAAGCCCTCGGGATGTTTGTCAGCAACAGCAAGCAGGGCAATCGGTGCGCGCGTCGGGCCGACAGGACGTCCGCCCGCGCGGCGCAGGATGTCAGGCAAACCGTTCATAGGTCCGACAACAAGAAGTGTGGTTGCTGTTTGTATGGGGCGACCAGTCAGAGCCAATACAGGCGCCGCGATCAAGGGCCCCAGAACCAAACATATCATTGCGACGACGCGCATCACGGCCTTCCCAAAAGAATCACTCGGTCCTGTAGAGGTAGCGCCGCAAACTTACCTTGCGATTAAGCCGCCTCCGCCATGAGTGACCATGCCAACCCAATGACTTTTTGTTCGCACAACTCTGCGGCGTTGTTTCAGAACCACGTGTTTGATCCCAAAGTCTGATGGTGTGATCCTTACGCGAGCGGCCAGGCCAGCCATCATCTGAGCAAAGATGCCCTTGTTCGTGCCTGCAGTCGGAACGGCGACGTTTGCCACTCACCTCCACCGCGTCCACTGGGTGTAGCCGCCCGCCCTGCACCCAGATTGAAACCGGATCACCTGATAGGCGCAGATCACTTGGGGACTTTCTCACCAAATTGGCGTTTTCGGTGTATGCTGGACCTGCCGCACTCCTCTCCGGCAGGGGTGCGGGTGATATCTTTGCCTTGTTCTGTTCCCTGCCGGAGATCTCTCCAGAGGCCAAGGAAAGGACAGTCTCATGGCCAGTTTCACCATCACCGGGTCGAGCTCCACACCGCGCAGCCTCAACGGCGGCGAGACCGGGGTCATCGCCACCGCCAATGCCTCGCTGGTGGTCACCAGCGGCAATGCCATCGAGCTCGACAACAGCTCCAACACGCTGACCAACACCCTTCTGATCAATGGTTCGCTGATCGCCTCGGGGAACACCACCGGCGACAAGGCGGTCGAGACCCAGGGGTCGATCCAGTCGCTGACCGTGGGCATCGGCCCCGACGCCTATGTGGCGACCGCGCGCGGCTATGCATTCGACCTGATCATCAGCAACTATGCCGATTTCGTAAACGCCGGCACGATCCAGTCGCCCTCGAACTACGCGGTCCGGATCCTGACAATCGATGGCGCGGCCTTCATGGACTTCAGCAATACGGGCTCCATCCTTGCCAACACCGTCGCGGTGCAGCTCGGGTCGGGCATCACCGACCACTTCCTGTTCAATTCCGGAACGCTCTCGGCCCATGAAGGGGCCGCCGTCCTGGCCAATACCCGCGGCGGCGATACCGGAACCTCCTATCTCAACAACAGCGGCACCATCTCGGGGTCCTCGCTCAGCTATCGCGGCGGCGACGGCGTCAATGTCATCTCCAACGCCGGGCTGATGATCGGCGATATCGACCTCGATGGCGGCGGCGACCGCTACGAGGGTGGCGGGGGCAGCGTCAGCGGCACGATCTTCGGCGAGATCGGCAATGACACCATCGCGGGCGGCGCCCTGACCGACGTGATCGACGGCGGCGACGACGATGACCTGCTGGTTGGCCGCGGCGGCGATGACGACCTCTCGGGCGGCGCGGGCAACGACACGCTGCTGGGCGGCGCGGGCAACGACGTCATGGACGGCGGCACCGAGGGTGACACGCTGACCGGCAACGCGGGCGACGACACCATGAGCGGCGATGCGGGCGCCGATCTGTTGGTGGGCCAGGATGGCTCCGATTTCCTCGACGGCGGCGCCGACAACGACACCCTGGACGGCGGCGCCGGCAACGACGTGCTCGAGGGCGGCGCGGGCACCGATGTGCTGCGCGGACGCGGCGGCGACGACGAGCTGGCCGGCGGCGAGGATCTGGATTTTTACACCGGTGGCCAGGGCGCGGATGTTTTTGTCTTCCGCAATGTCAGCCACGCCGGGATCGGCGCGCAGCGCGACCAGATCCTCGACTTCGAACAAGGCGTGGACCTGATCAACGTGGTCGGCATGAGCCCCGGCGTCTTCGAGTTCAAGGGCACCGGCGCCTTCGACACTGCCGTGCCCAACCCAGAGGTCCGGCTGTTCGAAACGCCCACCGGATCGACCATCGTGCAGTTCGACGTGGACGGCGACGGCACGGCGGATGCCGAGATTCGCGTGGCGGGCGTGACCGGGCTGACGGCGGACGATTTCGCGCTGTAGACCCCGGGGCGGATCGGGGCCGCCCGGCCCCGCCGTGACCCTCGCCAGATATTTTTCACTGACTTTTTTGAAAGGAAACAATGCATGGCCGATTTCATCATCACCGGATTTTCCAGCACCGCCCAGACTCTCGACCCCGGGCAGACCGGTGTTCTTCCCAGCCCGGGCGATACGCTGCTGGTCACCGATGACGTGGCGGTCACCGTCGGCGGGTCGCTGATCAACTACCTCACGGTGAACGGGTCACTGATTGCGGATTCCTCGGGGTCGATCTTTCCCGCGGTCGAGATCGCCGGCAACGGACTGAAGATGCTGGTCGGCCCCACCGGCTTTGTCAGTGCGACGAATTCGGACGCCATCACCGGCTCGGTTCAGGGGGTCTTCGACCTTCAGAACGCCGGGACCATCATGTCCGGGGCGGATGCGATCAACGTGTCCCGCCCCGCCGGCGGTGTCGTGCCGCTGCTGGCCATCGCCAATTCCGGCACCATCCAGGGCGCGCAGAACGCGGTCCGCCTGGACGCTGAATCGCAGCCCACGCGGATCACCAATTCCGGCACCATCCTTGCGGAAACCGGCTTTGGCATTTCGCAGAACTGGCTGTCCGTCAGCTCGACCGGCACCGGCTATCTCTACAACACCGGCACGATCAGCGGCCCGTTGGGCAGCTATACCGCCGCGAATGGCGTCGGGGTCAACAATATCTACAACGCCGGGCTGATGGTCGGGACCATCTACCTCGACGATGGCAACGACCGCTACGAAGGCGGCGCGGGCCGCGTCGTGGGCCGGGTCTATGGCGACCAGGACAACGACAGCCTATCAGGCGGCGCCTTTTACGACGAACTGGACGGCGGCAGCGGCAATGACCTGCTGGTGGGGCGCGGCGGCGACGACTACCTCTATGGCGGCGCGGACCAGGATTTCGTCATCGGCGGCGATGGCAACGACGAGGTTGACGGCGGCTTTGGCCATGACACGGTGACCGGCAACGGCGGCGACGACCTGGTGATCGGCGGCCCCGGCAACGACCTGCTGGTGGGCCAAGACGGATCGGACACGTTGCAGGGCGACGATCAGAACGACACGCTGGACGGCGGCGCGGGCAACGACATCCTCGAAGGCGGCGACGGGACGGACGTGCTGCGTGGCCGGAACGGCGAGGACGAACTCGCCGGCGGGCTGGGGCTCGACTTCCTGACCGGCGGCCAGGACGCGGATGTCTTTGTCTTCCGGACCACGGCGCAGGCCGGAATCGGCGCCACCCGCGATCAGGTGCTCGATTTCGAACAGGGGCTGGACGTCATCAACGTGGTCGCCATGGCCCCCGGAAACTTCGAGTTCCGCGGCACCGCTGCTTTCGCCCCCTCCGGCAACCCCGAGCTGCGGTTGATCGAGACGGCGGCGGGATCGACCATCGTCCAGTTCGACACCGATGGCGACGGTGCCGCCGATGCCGAGATCCGCGTGGCCAATGTCACCGGGCTGACAGAGACGGATTTCGCGCTCTGAGCGCGCGGCGCCGATCCGCGTACCCATCCAGATAGAGGACGCAACCAAACAGAGGAGCCGACAATGGTATCGCTCACCATCTCCGGGCCAAGCGGGACTCCGCAGAACAGCCCCGGGTCTGCCAGAGGCTGCACCTCCTAGGTGGAGCATCATGAGCAAGGCCGCCAACGAGGTTTTCCAGCCGTCTGCGAACCCGCGGTACGGATGGGTGTCGGCGGCGAAGGTCGGAACCGCTCTCGCTGGCAAGGCCGAGCAACAGTGCGACGTATATCTGTGAGGGGCTTGAGGTGATGACCCGAAACGCTCAGGCGGTTCCCGGTCAGCGGTATTTCTCGATGAAGGCGTCGATCTCCATCGCCCGAATGTCCGGCAGGGCGGCCTTGTAGGTGTCGTGAGACCAGTCCCAGACGGCGATCTCCTGCAGGGCCTCTGCCTGCGTCTCGGTGAACCTGCGCCGGATCTCGCGCGCCGGGACACCGCCGACAATCGTGTAGGGGGCAACGTCGCGCGTCACCACCGCGCCGGCCCCGACAACGGCTCCGGTGCCGATGGTCACCCCGGCCGTCACCGTGACCCCGTGCCCGATCCAGACATCATGGCCGATGCTCACCCAGTCGGATTTGCGCCACTCAAAGAACTCGGTGTCATCCGCGCCCAGCCCATAGGCCTCTGCCCGGTAGACTGAGTGATGCTGCACCGCGCGCCATGTCGGATGGTTGCCCGGATTGATACGGGTGGCATTGGCGATGGAGCACATCTTGCCAATCGTCGTCCAGACAACATGACAGTCCTGCGTGATGTAGGACCAATCCCCCATGCTGGACGCCCGCATCGAGGTGCCTCTGCCAACCTCGGTCCATTTTCCCAGGTCACATTCTACGACCTTCGCCTCTGAGTGAATGTTCGGGGCCTCCGTCAAAGGATGTTTCGCGCCAGCGCCGCTCATGGGTCTTCTCCCTGTTACCGGGCCGGATCGGTCTTGCCGATCAGCCGCGTCCTTATCAGCCCGGACAGCCAGTCGATCACATAGACCATCGCGATGATGAGAAAGATGATCGACCAGGCCTCATCCCACCTGTAGGCCGAGATCCGGTCCGACAGCAGGAACCCGATGCCCCCGGCCCCGACGATGCCCAGGATCGTGCCGGACCGGACGTTCGATTCAAAATTGTAGAGCAGGATCGACAGGATCACCGGGTTCACCTGCGGCGAGATGCCGAAACGGATCTGCTGGAACCGCGACCCGCCGGACGCCTTCACCCCCTCGATGGGCTTCTCCGACGTGTTCTCTATGGCCTCGGAAAAGAGTTTGGCAAAGGTGCCGATCTCCGAGACCGCGATGGCGAGGATGCCGGGCAGCGGGCCAAGCCCGAAGGCGCGGATAAAGATCAGCGCCAGGATCAGCGTCTCGAAGGCACGGATCAGGTCGAACCCGCGTCGCGTGCCCAGACGCAGGAAATTCAACCGGTTGATGTTCTTGGCGCCCAGAAAGGAAAGAGGATAGGCCACGAGCGCCCCCAGAAGCGTGCCAAGGAAGGCGATGGCCAGCGTCTCGCCCAGACCATTCAGGATTTCCGAGAACTCGGCCCAGTTGTCCCAGACATGCGGCGGAAACATGAAACTCAACACCCGGCCGAACCGGCCCAGACCCTCCCAGATCCGGGCAGGCGTGATGTTGAAGTCATAGAGGCACCAGGCAAAGATCCCCATGAAAAGGGCCCAGAGCGCGTAACGGCGCAGGCGCACCGGCAGGGGCTGCTGAAAGGCCAGCGGCAGGCGTTCGCGCGCCTCGGCAATCTCTGTTTCGGTGATGGCTGGTGTCATAGGGCTTTCCTTCACGCGGGCCGGACGGCGAACCGGCGGCGGCGCGTCCGGTCGCTGTCCAGGCCGATGATACGATGGCGCAGCTTTTCCGAGCCGAAGTCGATCACCATCACGGTCACGAAGATGATCAGGAAGAGCGCCGAAAGATCGGTGTATTCCTGAAAGGACATGGCGGTGCGGAACTCCTGCCCCAGCCCGCCCGCGCCGACGTAGCCGATGATCGACGACGAGCGCACGTTGATCTCGAAGCGCAGCAACGTGTAGCTGATGATATTGGGCAGGACCTGCGGCACGGCGCCATAACGGATCTGGTCGAACCATGTCCCACCGGCGGCCTTGACGCCCTCCAGCGGACGCATGTCGATGTTCTCATTGACCTCGGAATAAAGCTTGCCCAGCGCGCCGGTGGCATGCAGCCCGATGGCCATGACCCCGGCCATCGGCCCGACCGAAAAGCAGAAGACGAAGATCAGCGCCCAGACCAGTTCCGGCACGGTGCGGGCGATCTCCAGGTAGCGACGCGTGATCCAGAGCACATAGCGATTTGGCGTCAGGTTGCGCGCCGCCGGAAAAGACAGAAGAAAGCCGCCGGCCACGCCCAGCGCGGTGGCCATGAAGGCAATCAGGATGGTCTCGAACAGCAGTTCCAACCAGATTTTCCAGCGCCAGAACCACTCACCGAAATCCGCGCCCAGCGTCTCCCAGCGCAGCGCAGGAAGGGTCTTTTCAATGTATTCGCCCAGGCGCGGGAGGCCTGCCGGGATGATCCAGCGCCACTCGCGCGATCCGTCCGGCATGGTCACCTGCGTCACCTTGAAGAAATCTCCGATCCAGGCCGTGAAGGCGAAGACCAGAAGGAAAACGCCGGTGCCGATGGCCCAGCCCATGCGCGCCCGGCGGCGGCGCGCGGCATATTCGGCTTCGAAGGTCGAAATCGGGTCAGCGGGCACGGGACCCGCGCCGGGGTCGTCGGCGGTGGCGGTCATGCTCTTTCTCCTGAATGGGACGGCGGGCGCGCAGGCCCGCCGTCAAACGTCAAAGCGGGATCAGGACCCCGAGCGGCGCTGTTCCTTGATCCAGGAACGCATGTCGACGATCCACTGGTAACGGTCGTGGTCGACACGGGTGAAACCGGCATCCGGATTCGGGTTGTCGGCGGTCCAGGAAGAGTAGAGCTTGTAGCCTTCGGGATCGGCCGTCGGGAACGCCTCGATCGCGGCGGTGATGTCCTCGATCATGTCCTCGGGCAGGTTGTTGCGGAAGGTCCAGGGGCCGGAGGTGATTTCCGGGCTTTCCCAGACCTTGCAGACCACGTCCGCGTCGATCATGCGCTTGTCGACCATGCGCTGATAGACGCCGTCAGCATCGTTGTTCTGATAGGTCGATGCGGTGTCGAAGATGCCGTTGACGACGCCGGTCACGCCGGCCTCGTGGCTGCCGGAGAAGGTGATCTGGCGGAAGAATTCTTCCGGCGTGAAACCTTCCTTGGTGATGAAGTTGAAATAGGGCACGGCATAGCCCGAGGTCGAATCCGGATCGGCGAAGGCATGGACCTTGCCCTCGGCGTCTTCGAGGCTCTTGATGCCGCTGTCGCAGCGGGTCACAACGACCGAGTAATAGCCGGTGCTGCCGTCCTGCTTGATGGTGGTCAGGGTCGGCACGACGCCACCGTCTGTGGCGGTGTAGACCGCCGCGTAGGAGGAGGAGCCAAAGCGCGCGACCTCGATCTGATCGGCGGCGATGGCCTGGATCACGCCGTCGTAATTGCCGGCGGTGAAGATCTCGACCTTCACGCCAAGCGTCTCTTCGAGGTAGACGCGCAGCGGTTCGTTGCGCATCAGGCGGTCTTGCTCGTTCTCGCCGGACAGGATGCCGAACTTGACGACCTGGTAATCGTCCTTCCAGCCGTCGGCCAGCGCCGGGGCGGCGATCAGCGCGACAAGCGCCGTTGTGGTCAGGAAACGCATTGTGAACTCCCTCGTTGCGTCTTCAGGTGGTCTTGGGGTGGTCAGGCCTGTTCGGCGACACGGCCCGTGGCCCGCGCCGAGGTGGAGGTGACGGCCTCGTTGAACTCCATCAGCCCTTCCAGACCGTAGATGTCGCGCACCACGTCGTCTGTCAGCTGCGCGGCGGAGCCGTCGAACATGACGCGGCCCGCGCGCATGGCAACGATCCGATCGCAATAGGCCCGTGCAGTATCCAGCGTGTGCAGGTTGACCAGAACGGTCAGCCCATCCTCGGTGTTGATCCGTTTCAGCCCGTCCATGACGCGGGTGGCATTGGCCGGGTCAAGCGAGGCGATGGGTTCGTCCGCCAGCATGATCCTGGGGGTCTGGACCAGCGCCTTGGCAATCGCGACACGCTGTTGCTGGCCGCCGGACAGAGTGCCCGCCCGCTGCAACGCCTGCGGCACGAGGTCCAGCCGGTCGAGTGCCTGGATCGCCATCGCCCTTTCGGCGTCGGTGAACTGCATGGTCATCGAGGAGAGGATACCATGTTCGGCCAGCCGACCGATCAGCACGTTTGTCAGGACGTCCAGCCGGTCCACCAGGTTGAACTGTTGAAAGATCATCGCACAGTCGCGCCGCCAATTGCGCAACGCCCTGCCCTTGAGCGCGCTCACTTCGACCCCGTCAAAGGCAATCGACCCGGCGGTCGGGTCGATCAAACGATTGATGAGGCGCAGCATGGTGGACTTGCCCGCGCCCGAACGTCCGATCACGCCGACGAACTGGCCGGGCTGGATGTCCAGCGTGACGTTCTCGACGGCGCGGGTCTCGCCAAAGGTGCGGGTCAGGTTTTTCAGGCTCAGCGTCGCAGTCATGGGTCCGGCCCCTTTTGTCAAAGCATCCGAAATACATCCGGATGAATATTCCTGAAGAGGTCTTACCGGTGCCGCGTAACAGTCGCACAACCCGCATATGACGCTTTGCTGACAGTCTCAGGCGACGGTGCGCAACGCCTCTTGCCAGCCGGGGACCGTTCCGTTGGAATAGACCACTTCGCCTTTGACGAGTGTCAGCGCGACACGGTCCCCGGACTCCACGGCAACCAGATCGGCCCGTTTCCCGACAGCGATTTCCCCTCGGTCGGTCAAGCCCAGCGCCTGCGCCGGGTTGGCCGTCGCCAGCCGCGCCGCGCCTGCCAGCCCATCGGGATCGACCTCTGACAGGATGCGGATGGCGGGCAGGATCGCCGCAGGGTGGTAATCCGCCGCCAGGATCGACAGCAATCCAGCCGCATGGGCCTCGCGGGCAGAAAGGTTGCCGGAATAACTTTGCCCGCGCATTGCGTTGGGCGCGCCCATCGCCGTCATGATCCCCAGGTCCACCGCCGTTTGGGCAGCGTCGCGCGTGACGGGAAACTCCGCGATCACGGCGCCCAGGTCCGCCATCAGACGAACCTTATCGGCCGTGTCGTCATCGTGGCTGGCCAGAGCGACACCATGCGCCCGGCACATGCGAGAGACGCTCTGCATGTTCTGCAGAAGCACGTCCTGCGGACGGGACCGTTCTACGATGGTGGTAGAGACCAGCTGCCGCGCCTCGGCTTCTGATATCCCCTGCTGTGCGGCCTTGTTGCGGATATGCACTTCGAGGTTGCGATACTGTCCCTGCCCCGGCGTGTGATCCATCAGCGAAACCAGGTCGACCTGACCATCGTCCAGCAACCGTTCCAGCACCCCCACGGCATTGTCGAAGGTGATGTCAAAGCGCGCGTGGATTCGGTGATCGACCCGGCATGTATCGCGCGCCGCGTGCAACGCCCGGATCACACCCGAGGTATGTTCATAAGACCGCCGCTCACCCTCGCGCGCGCCACGCGAAAAGGAAACCGCGGCATAGGCCGTGGTCACACCACTGGCCGCCAGGCGGGCGTCTAACGCGTTCAGCGCCACGGACATCGGGAAATCCACCCGTGCGCGCGGCTCCAGTTCCTGTTCGATCATGTCGCCATGCATGTCGATGAACCCCGGGAACAGCAGCCGTCCGGCCCCTTCGATCCCGCCCGGCATCGGGCCATCGGTGATCTCGGCGATCACGCCGTTTTCGATCCGGAGCGATCCGCGCCGCACGCTGTCTCGCAGCACAAGGATAAAATCAGACAGCCACATCTTCTCGCGTCTCCTGCTTGGGGGCATCAGGGGCGAGGTCGATCTCGCGGTCGATCAGCACCTCTACGTCGCCGGGGTGGTGAAAGACACCGATCATTGCCGTCCCCGCGCGTTTCAGTTCCGCCAGCCGGTCGATCAGCGCCGCACGGGCCGAGGCATCCAGCGAGGCGGTCGGCTCATCCAGCATGAGCAGTCGCTGCGGCAGGATCAGCGCCCGGGCCAGGTTCACCTTCTGCTGTTCTCCGCCGGAAAACGTCGTCGGATAGGCCGCCCAGAGCGCGCGTTTGACGCCGAAGGCCGACAGCCAGTGCCTTGCCTCTTCCAGCGCCTCCTCCTCCGGTGTCCCGGCCAGCCGCAGGGGTTCCGCCACAAGCGCCTCGGCACTCACACGCGGTCGCGCGGTCAGGAACTGGGTGACAAAGCCGATCTCTGTCCGGCGCAACAGGGTCACGTCCACATCCGCCGCGCGGGCCAGATCCACCACCCCGTGCGAGGAATGGAACAGGATCTGGCCCGAGGCCGCGAGGTAGCTGCGGTAGAGCGTGCGCAGAAGCGTTGATTTTCCCGCGCCGTTGCGCCCCTTGAGCAGCAGGAACTCGCCTGCACTCAGGTTAAAGGAAATATCGGAAAACGCCGCCATCCGGGTGCCCAGATGGTGCATCTCAAAGCCCTTGGACAGGCCTTTGACGTCAAGGATCAGGGTCATAGTTTCGCATGCACCAATTGTTGCGTGTAGGCATGTTGCGGGTCCTGGAACACCTGGTCGGCCAGTCCGGCCTCGACCACCTGGCCCCGTCGCATGACCATCACCCGGTCCGACAGGGTGCGGATCACGCCAAGATCGTGGCTGACGATCACCATTGTGATCCGCCGCTCTTGTTGCAGCCGCTTCAGCGTATCCAGCACCAGCGCCTGCACCGAGACGTCCAGCCCGGTGGTCGGCTCGTCCAGCAACAAGAGCGCCGGCTCCAGGGCGATGGCCTTGGCCAGTTGCACCCGCTGCTGCATCCCGCCCGACAATTCGACGGGCGGCGCGTCCATCCGGTCGAGCGGAAATTCGGAGGCATCCAGCGCGCGCCGCGCCTTGTCACGCAGCACCGAGAACCGCCGCTCACCGGCCACCAGCAGCCGCTCGGCAACATTCCCGGAAGAGGAATGGTTCATCAGCAACCCAAGGTGCGGGTTCTGGTAGACGATGCCAATCTTGGTGGCGCAGAGCATCCGCCGCGCGTAGCGGTCGAGGTCAAAGAGGTTGTCCGCGACGTCCGGCAGGTCGAGCGTGTACGACCCTTCGTCCGGCACCTCTTCGAGGTTCAGGCACCGCAGAAAGGTCGATTTGCCCGAACCGCTCTCTCCCACGATGCCCAGCACCTCACCCGGGTAGACGGTGGCCGAGACATCGCGCAGGGCCTGCACGCGTCCATAACATTTCGACACGTTTCGCGCGGTCAGCAACGGTCGCGTCGTGACCAGCCGCGGCGGCTCCATCGTCAGGCTCATGTCCTGTCCTCCTCGGTCGCGGGCCCCATCTGCCCATCGCGATACCAGGTCGGGCCGATCTTCACCGGCGCGCCTTCGGCCCGGCGGATCGTCTTGACGCCCAGCTCACTGTCCGAAACCTCGTAGCTGGAGGTCCCATCCGCCTGCGGAATCTCGTTCATGAAAAAACCGCGCGCGCCGGACCGCTGACAGGTCAGATCGCCGTGTTCCTCCACCCGGTAGGGCACATCGTCAAAAACCAGCGGTTCGACCCGTGTATAGGGCGGCACAGCGTGCAGACGCTTTTCGCGCCCCGCCGAGAGGATCGTCAGATGTTGCGCCATGTGCAGCTTGGGCACGTCCCAGCGCGGGATCGGCGACGGTGTCATGACATAGCGCCCGTTCACCAGCGAGGGGTAAGAGGCCCCCTGCATCACCCGCCCCGACCGCACGATCTGTTCATAGAGCTGCAACCACATCCGCCCGTAATCCGCATCCGCGTGCATCTGCCGCGCGATGGACATATTGGGCTGCACCGGGCGCAGCGGTTCGGGGTTGGGCACCTGCAGGACCAGCACCTGGTCCTCGCGCAGCACTTCCTCGGGGATGCGGTGGCGCGACTGGATCAGGTCGGCCTCCAGCGTGTCCATCGTCACCGGCGCACCTGACACATGTGCCAGGAACTTGCGGATCGAGGCGGCATTGACGCTGTCATCGGCGCCCTGGTCGATCACCTTGACCCGTGTCGCGGGGTTGATGAGCGTGCAGGATACCTGCAATCCGCCGGTGCCCCAGCCGCGCGCCATCGGCACCTCGCGGCTGGCATAGGGCATCTGACAGCCCGGAACGGCGATGGCCTTCAGCGTCTTGCGCCGGATCTCACGTTTGGCGGAGGCATCGAGAAAGCCATAGGCCATCGGCTCCCAGTCTCGGGTGAGGGATTTCAGGGTCATTCCGCAGGCTCCACTCGTTTGTCTTCTTCGACTGTCTCCCGCGCGGCACGTCGGGCCTTCGCGTCGCGCATGGCATCAAGGCTCGATTGGAAGGTGACGTAGTGCGGCAGCTTGAAGTGGATGCAGAAGCCAGAACTTTCGACACCCTCGGTATGGTAGAGAAAGAACTCTTCCTCCGTCGCTGATCCCTTGGCCGCGCCCTTGGCGTTCAGGTCCAGCGTCGCCGCCGCGATCACCTTGACCTCATTCCAGCCAAGGGTCGCGGCAAAGCCCAGCCCAAGCTCTGCGCCCTTTTTCGACACGACCTCGGCCTGCGAGACTTTCACCCGACCGGCGCTGAACCTTGTGCCGCGCGGGTGCGTCACCACGATTTCGGCTTCGGCCAGTCGCAGTTCGTTCACCGTCGGATGCGCCTGCCCGTATCCACGCTGCGCCGCGTAGCCGAGGGCCAGAACGCCCCCCGTTTCGGCCCGCGCCAGGGATTGCAGCGTATGCGCGCGCTTGGCGGGAAAGAGCAGCGGTTCGCGGGTGACGTCGGGAATATCGTTGCCCAGGGTCCGGTCTGTCACCGGAGCCGTCAGCAACCCGTTCTCGGCTTGCCACGCAGCCACCGAAGGCTGCTTTGCAGGCGACGGTGTCGCAGCCGGTTCGACCGGAGCCGGCACATGGGTTTCTCCGGACAGGACCTCGGTTGCGAGAATGCGGTGAGCATAGTCAAGCGTCGGACCCAGCACCTGCCCGCCGGGAATGTCCTTGAAGGCGGCCGAAATCCGGCGGTGGGTGAACAGGCTTTCCTGCGTCACCGGCTCTGCCACTGTCAGGCGCGGCTGTGTTGTGCGCCAGGCCCGCAACAGCAGGATTGCCTCGTACAGCTCACCCCCTGTCTGCGCCAGCGCCAGCGCCGCCAGATCCTCGTCATAGAGCGAGGCCTCGCCCATCACCCGGTCTACGAGATAGGGCAGCGCGGCGCGCACCTCGGCCACCCGCCCAGGTGAAATCGGACCGATGTCGGCCCGATAGAGGCGCTGCGATTGTTCGATGGCGCGTTCGCCACCCCGTGTCGCCACATAGGCCATCAGAGCACCTCCACTTGGGTCGAGCGCGGCAGGCCCATCACCCGCGCGCCGTCCACCAGGAACATTTCGAACCCCATCGGGTAGCGCATGACGCGGGCCCGTTCCGGCCAGATCCCCTTGGGCAGGCCGCCAACCGTCACGTCGAGCCTGCCATCCACACCGGGTCCGGTCAGACGCAGCCGCTGACCGTCGGTCAGATCCGCGTTCAGAACCAGCGTCGCCCCGTTTTCGGGGTGCAGGTCAGAGCCGAGGTTCAAGGCCTTCAGTTGCGCGGTTTGCTGCAAGTCGGACAGAAAGACATGATCCGCCCTGTCGATTGCCACGCGCGCGGCACCGCTCCGCACGGCAAGATCCGCCAGATCGGGATCGGCGGCATGGACCGAACATTCGCGGTCGATCAGCGCGTCGACAATCTGCGCCTGCCCCTCAGCGGGCAGATCCCGGATCAGGCCGGGTCGCGACAGTGCCCACATCAGCGCCTCGTAGGTGGCATTGCAGCGGGCTTCGAAATCGGAGGGTTTCGGGGTCAAGGTCATCAGAATGTTTCCATGTCCACGCGTGTCGCCTCGACCCTGCACAGGGTCTCGTGATCCTCGGCGGCCTGCCGCGCGGCCTCGGCGTCGAGAAAGCACAGACAAGCGTCGACCCGGCAGCCAAGAGCCAAGGCCAGATCGACCAGAGCCATCGCCATCGCGGCCTCAAGGTCGCGGCCCCGGCGCATTCCGTAGCCCTCGGTGTCCCGCGCCGCGATGCGCGCCTCGCTCACCAGCACCTCGCCAAGGTGGAAATGCGTCCCCTGCGCCGTGTCCCGCATCGGCAACATGACAAGCCCGGTGCGGTTGTCGCGCACCTCGATCTCTCCCATCTCGGCGATCAGCGGTTCGGCACAGGCCTTGAGCCGCGTCGTGTCCGCGCGTGCCAGCACGCTCAGAATGCGTTCATGCGGCCAGTCCGGCAGATCGGCGATTGTTCCGGTCATTCCTCGTCCTCGTCAGGGTTGATGCTGAATTTCACCCGCGCCGCCGACCAGATCACCTTGCTGTGAGCGAGCGGCCTGCCATCCAGCGACTTGTCCACCGCGCGCACCACCAGCACCGGCATGTCGGGATGCTGGTTCAACAGGCGGGCCTCTTCGCTGCGGGCCGGGCGGGCATGAATGCGCGTCTCGGCGCGCAGGTAGTCATTGATGCCGTAGGTCTTGTAGACCTCCGTCGTCGATCCCAGCGCCTGGCGCCGGTCCGGGTAGTCGGGAAAGCGCGTGGCGTCGTGGTAGATCGTCCCGAGGTTGACTGGCACGCCATCGGCCAGGGACCGGCGACGCGTGGCGATCACCGGCGCGCCCTCTTCCAGTCCCAGCACCCGGGCGACACGGCCCGTGGCGGCAATCCGTTCGGACCCCAGCGTTTCGCCCGCCACCGCCAGCCCCTGTGGCCCAAGGTTGCGCCTTAGCCGCGTCCGTCGCCCAATCGGATAATCGATCATCGGGCGCGGCTGCACAAAGGTGCCGCGTCCCTGCTCGATGCTCAGGTGCCCTTCCTTGGCCAGCTCCGCGACCGCGCGGCGTACCGAATGGCGCCCGGCCTGATACAGGCTTGCCAGTTCAGGCTCTGTGGGCAGCCTGGCCCCGGGTTCCAACGCACCGTCCATGATTTCCTGTTCGATCAACGCGCGAATTTCGCGCCAACGTTCTTTTGACATCTTCAAAACATCCGAATGAATTTCACCTAGACCCTGCATGTGACAACGGCGTGTCATTCTCAACTCAATTGAACGACGGTTCACAACGTGTCGCGCCGCGATCCGTCGGTCGGCACGGCCATACCCCCGAGGGGCTTACAGCAGAACCGAGCCTTGTGGTGGACAAGACAAACCGGGCATCGGGACCGCGTCGCACCCGCCACCCAGATCGTTGTTCACCTGCTCGCGGGTCGCGCAATGGGCCGACACCCTGAAGGGGCATCCAGGCCCGCAATGGATGAGGCACGGGTATCCGGTCAGGCCACAGGGCCAACGCACCCCAAGACCTGCGCACCCGCCACGCGAATTCCTTTGCCGAAACTTGCCCGCTGTGGTCTCATCATGGGAGTTTCCACAGTTTGGAAAGCCGGACACTGTGATCCTTTATTGCCGTTGATTTGGTGTCTTCTTTGCCAATCAGGCGCAGCTGCCTCCGGGAATAGACAGAGACATTAGGGGGAAGCCGTCCATGTCCATCGGCGGAACAGTCGCGATTCAAGGCACCAAGACCGTCACAGCCATCCTTGGCACAGGTGCTTCCTTTGAAGACCGCATCGAGAGTGCCGACAATCAGGACTGGTATCCGGCCTCCCTGATGCAGGGACCGACGGATCCCGGGGAGCCCAGGGTCCGGCCAAGCCTGGAACCGGCAGAATTTGTTGATCTGCTGCTTGCAGGAGGCGGATGGGCCGGGCACACGGCCGCCGCGCCCCTCCTGGAAACACTCCCGAACGGGGCCAGTGTGGATGACGGGAACGCCGCCACCTTCCGTACGGCGCCGTCACCGACGGACGCCTATTTATCGTTCGCCCGGGACAGCGTGACACTGACAGAGCCCCACCAGTCCGAACGAACCGCCGCAGCGCCGGCCGTGGACCTGAGCTCTGTATTGCAGACCACCTATCTTATCGACACGTCGGATCCGATCCGCGTCTATATCGCCGATGCCGGGGATGTGGTCGGGGGCATCACGGCCGACGCGGCCAGCGCCTATGAACAGCAGCGGATCATGGCCGCCTTTGCCACCTGGTCCGAGGTGGCGGACCTTCAGTTCGTGCAGACGACCAACCGCGCCGAGGCCGATATCGAGGTGGTTCTGGGCGATTCCCCGCCCTACGGGGACGCCCAATTCCCCGGCGGGACGCTGCAAGTGATGCGCCTATCCAACCGGGTTTCGCAATGGACCGATGCGGGATCTCTGGACGATGGCGGCTTTGCCTTTGCCATCGTCATCCACGAGATCGGCCATCTGCTGGGCCTGGATCACCCGCATGAAGGCGTCGTATTGCCCGGCGTCACCACCCCATTCTTTTCCTACGGCGACAACGACCTCAACCAAGAGGTCTTTACGGTGATGAGCTACAACCGTGGCTGGCCGACCGGGCCGCTCGGCTACCTGCCTGAATCCGTCACACCCTATGGCTCGGTCTATACGCCGTCCCCGATCGATATCGCCGCCGTGCAGAACATGTATGGGGCGAACACGACGACGGGCGCCGGTGACAGCACTTATCTTCTGACGGCCATCAATAGCGGATACGCGGCGATCTGGGACGTCTCCGGCACCGATGAAATCCGCCACGACGGCTCCAGCGACGCGGTCATCGACCTGCGCGCCGCGACCTTGGGTTTCGAGTCGGGCGGCGGCGGCTTTGTCTCTCATCTGCCCGCGTTCCACGGTGGGTTCACCATCGCCAACGGCGTGGTGATCGAGAATGCGACCGGCGGCAGCGGCAATGACGAGTTGACCGGCAACGAGGTGAGCAATGTCCTGACCGGAAACGGCGGCAATGACACCCTTCACGGTGGCGGTGCCGGCGACGATCTGCACGGCGGAGAAGGCGTCGATGTCCTGAACGGCAACGCCGGGAACGACACGATGGACGGGGGGGACGGCGCCGACAGCATCATCGGCGGGATTGGCGATGACTTGATCATCGGAAACACCGGTGCCGAGACCCTCGACGGGTCGCCCGGCGGCACCGACTACCTGCTCTACGACCTTGCGACGACGCAGGTGATCGTCCGGCTCTGGAACAATACGGTCTCGGGCGATCCGGTTGCGGCCGGGGACACGATCCTGAATTTCGAGGCGGCTCGGGGCGGATCCGGGAACGACATCCTCCAGGGCAACCACCTTGCCAACACCCTGATCGGCAATCCAGGCAACGACACCCTGGCCGGCAATGGGGGAGACGATTCGCTCTACGGCAACGCCGGCCTCGACAGTATCATCGGCGGGTTTGGAGATGACTGGATCGCCGGAGGGACGGGGGCCGATTTCCTGGACGGCTCCCCCGGAGACAGCGATACGTTGGACTACAGGCTGGCCACCGCCGGTGTGAACGTCAATCTCTGGAGCAACGCTGTGTCTGGCGATCCGGAGGCCACCGGGGACACGATCAGCAACTTTGAAAACGTGGCGGGCGGCGCTGGCAATGACACGCTCACGGGCAACCATCTTGGAAATTCTCTGCATGGCCAGGGCGGCAACGACACGCTGAACGGCTCTGGCGGGAACGACACGCTCTACGGCGGGCTTGGCGCTGACAGCATGATCGGCGGCAACGGAAATGACCTCTTGCTCAGCGGAGCGGGGGCCAGCGATCCGGACGGCAACGATACGATGCTCGGGTCCGCCGGGAACGACACGATGGATGGCGGCAATGGCGCCGACAGCCTGATCGGCGGGACCGGCGACGATGTGCTGTTCGGCTCCGACGGGGCCGATATCATGGACGGCTCTCCAGGGGACCGGGATACGCTGGACTACAGTTTGGCGGCAAACGACGTGATCGTCCGGCTGTGGAATAACTCGGTCTCCGGCGATGCGATTGCTGCCGGGGACACGATCCGCAACTTCGAGAACGCGGCGGGAGGCGATGGCAACGACGTGCTGATCGGCAATCACCTGGACAATGAACTGTCCGGAAATGGGGGCAACGACAGGCTGAACGGGGCCGGGGGCAATGACACGCTGAACGGTGGCGAAGGCAATGACACCATGCTGGGCGGCGCCGGTCAGGACCGTTTGTTCAGCGGCGACGGCCGCGACTTCCTGACCGGTGGCGCGGATGCGGATGTCTTTGTCTTTCTGTCGGCACCAGACCTCGGGATCGGGGCAGATCGCGACCAGATCATGGATTTTCAGCAGGGGTTGGACCAGATCGACATTGCTGCCGTCTCTGCCGGTGTCTTCGAATTCCGAGGCACCGCCCCTTTCGCGCCCTCCGGCAATCCCGAACTGAGGTTGTTCGAGACCGGCACCGGTTCGACTATCGTGCAGTTCGATGTGAACGGAGATGGCGCGATAGATGCCGAACTGCGGGTGGCCGGCGTTACCGGGCTGACCGCTGCCGATTTCGTGCTGTAGAGCCTTGCCCGCCCCTTCCCGGGCCGGATCAAATAGCGACTTTGGGGAGAATCGCTGCGGATGTGGGGCGCTTTCCGATTTCCCCTGCCCGCCTCACCGTGACACTGTCCGTTAAGCGCACGACATACGGCGGGAACTGCGTAGACCCAGGACCGACGGACTGCCTGCCCTGATCGGTGTCCAAGGCCTCGGGGCCTTTCTGCCGCCGAAGGGTATCTTGCAACGCTTTGATGCAAAATCTCGGCATGTATCGTGCCGGACAGCCGCCGTGAGAGGGGGCTGCCCACTTGCAAGCGCGGCATCTGGCATGATGACGCCCGGTAAAAATACGCAACAATGCAGCCCAAAGGCGCGTACTGTCCCCAATTCGCCGAAAAATGAACACATTCGACCGGCATGTTGCGGGTAATCGAGGATGTGTTCCATGAAAGTCAGGTACGAACCGGCCCTGCCAGATTTGAGCTACACCATCCAGGCCCCGCTTCTGGTTGACCTGGAGGGTGTGGGCTGTTTTTGGGCGGAATCCTGGTCGCTGGAGGGGGTCACTCGACCGGAGACGGTCCCCCGCGTGAGCGGTAAAGCCATGATCACCATTCCTTTCCAGGGCTTCGGTATCACCTTGCAGGCAGAATTGGAGCATGACTCCGAAACCGACAGCTTTCGGTTTTCGGCCATCGGTCAGCGCGAGTCGGAAGTCCTGACGAATTTCTACCGCCAACTCGCAACAGGCCGTGCGATAACGATGGACCGCATGATCCTTTCGATGGACGCGCCGGTCGAAAAGATCTCGATGGAGCAAACCCCGAAGGAAGCCGCCGCCGAGACGCGCCGGACCTTGCCGCGCCCGACACGGGTCCTGACGGCGGTCGCGATCTACGCGCTTTTCGCGTTCTTCGCCTACAAGCCCGTTGTCCTTCCCATCTACCAAACGCTGAGTGTCGGCCCGGCCTCTGCCGAGACGCAGAGGAACTGATGGCCGAAACCAACTGGCTTCCCGCGGATCCCTATCGCGACATTGCCAACCGCATGACGGTGCACCAAACCCCTATTTCCGGGAGCAAATGGCGCCTTCGCGACATGCTGGCCCTGGCGGGTATGGTGCTGCTCTGTGCACTTACCGTCGTCCTGATCCCGGGATTCCTCTACGATGTGAAACACCAGGAGATCACCTGGGTCCTGGGGCTTTTGGGCATATGGCGCTACGGTTGGTGGTTCAACCACGCACAGCGCGCCCGCCGTTACGAGGAGGTCAAGTTCCCGGACATACGCGAGCGGTGCAACAGGGTCTGGAACGATGGCTGGAGACCGCGGCATCTGCATGTCCAGATGACCACCTACTACGAAGAAGAGGCCATCACACGCCACGTGATGAAGGCACTTCTGGATCAGATCCGCGAGATCGGCGTGCCGGCGACCATCTGGGTCGGCAGCGGTGCACGTCACGACGAACGCATCATCGAAGACGTCGTCTGGGAGCATGGCGCCGACCTTGACGCCGAGGTGGCCTTCATCCGCCAGAACCAGCCCGGCAAGCGAATGGCCATCGGCCTTGTGATGCGCGCTATCATTCGAACGGCTCCCGACGACGACGACCTGATCCTGTTCATGGATGGCGATGCGATTCTGGGCCCCGGTGTCCTGGCCGGGTGCTGCGCCATGTTCGGCTCGGACGACAAGCTCGAAGCCCTGACCACGGACGAAGAGGCCATCACCTACGGACCGTCCTGGCTGTGCCGCTGGCTGAACATGCGTTTCGCACAACGCCGGCTGGCCATGCAGAGCCACGCCATGAGCGACAAGGTCCTGACGCTCACCGGGCGGATGAGCATGTTCCGGGCGCGGCAGATCTGCAATCTGTCCTTCATCCGAACCATCGAGGCGGATTTTCTCGACCATTGGCTCTGGGGGCGTTTCCGCTTTCTCTCGGGCGACGACAAAAGCACCTGGTACTACCTGCTCGGACGCGGGGCCAAGATGCTCTATGTGCCGGACGTCTGCGTCTATACCGTCGAAGTCATCAAAGGCAGCGGTCGCGACCGGATGGTCCAGAACCTGCGCCGCTGGTCGGGCAACATGCTGCGCAACGGCGCACGCGCCCTGCAGCTGGGGCCGAACCGGGTCGGTTGGTTCATCTGGTGGTGCGTGCTGGACCAACGTCTTGCGATCTGGACCATGCTGGTCAGCCCCACCCTGATCCTGCTCTCGCTGATCTTTGACCCCGGGTATGTCTGGGTCGCCCTGTCCTGGATCCTGGTGTCCCGCCTGGTGCTCAGTCTCTTCCTGTTCCGCTACGCCAAGCGACCGGATTTGACATGGCCCTTCCTGCTGTACGTCAACCAGCTTTTGAACGCCTCGGTAAAGTCGTTCATGATCTTCTTTCCGCACAAGCAGCGCTGGGCCAACCGGGGCGGCCAGAAGGCCCAGCACGAGGTCAGCCTGACCTACCGGGCAAAATCCGCCATCGCGATGTTCCAGTTCGTCACGATTGTCCTGGTGTTCATTCAGGTGGTGTCACGGGTCATGGGCCCCGGCGCATTTTTCCCGGGGTTCTGACCCTCGGCACGATCCCCGGCTTGATGCGACGCCGGACGGCTGAATGTGCGTTTCTGTTTTGACACCAGAATGCCCGTTCCAGCCGACCACAACACCCCAAAATTCCAATCCTGATCAATAAGTTGGGGAAATTCCCCAAATCTTAACATATTCTTAATAGCGTCCAATTTCGGACACAAAAGATAGAGATTGTCCAATCCAGAGAAACAAAAAACCGAGGTATTGAGCAAATGTTGGACGCTGTCTCTGCGAACTGGCAATCGGATGCATCGAAGGCGTTTCAGCCCTACCTGGTGCCGGACCACAAACCGCGCATCAGTGTTGTCGGACTCGGCTACGTCGGATCGGTGACCGCGGGATGCCTCGCATCGCTCGGCCACGAGATCGTTGGCGTGGACGTCGATACGCTCAAGATCGCGAATATCATCGAAGGCAGATCCCCGATTCACGAAGCGGGCCTCGACGACCTGCTCGCAGACGGTGTGAAACGAGGCGCCATCTCTGCCACCAACGACCTCTGCGCTGCCGTTGCGGAAACGGATGCGACCTTTGTTTCCGTCGGCACGCCAACCGCCCCTGATGGCTCTTGTGACCTGCGGTATATCGAAAGCGTGGCCGATACGATCGGGGCCGCAATCGCAACCAAGACAACCTTTCACGTGGTCGTCCTGCGATGCTCTGTCCCCCCGGGAACCACGATGACCGTCATGGCGCGCCGGATCGAGCAGGTGTCGCGCAAGGCGGCCGGCATCGACTTCGGCATTGCCTTTGTGCCCGAATTCTTGCGCGAGGGCGTCGCAGTGGATGACTTCCGGACGCCCCCGAAGACCGTCATCGGAGCGTCGGACGAACGCTCGGTCGCAATCGTGTCCCGGATCTTTGAGCCGGTCGACGCCAAGCCGATCGTGACCGAAATCGAAACCGCCGAACTGGTCAAATACGTCGACAATGTCTGGCACGCCAACAAGGTCTGTTTCGCCAACGAAATCGGCCGCCTGTCCAAGGCGCTGGACATCGACGGGCGAGACGTCATGGACATCTTTTGCCAGGACACCAAGCTCAACCTGTCGCCCTATTATCTCAAGCCGGGCTTTGCCTACGGCGGGTCCTGCCTGCCCAAGGAAGTGCGGGCGATGAACCATTTGGCGCAGAGCCGCAACGTGGACCTGCCGTTGATCGGCAGCCTTGACCAGTCCAACCTGGCGCAGATCGACCGGGCCGTGGCCATGCTTCTTGCCGCCCGGCCGCGCAAGGTGGCTGTGCTCGGCCTTGCCTTCAAACCCGGCACCAATGACCTGCGCGAAAGCCCGATCCTGGACGTGATCGCCCAGCTTCAGGAGAACGGCATCGACATTAGCGCGCACGACCACTTCGTGACACCCGACAATGTGGTCGAAAGTGCGCGGCACGCGGCCTCGACAAAACCGGGTTTGCAGGACCTCTGCCAGCAGTTGCCCCAGCTTCTGCAAGAAGACATCGAAAGCGCGCTACAGGGCGCGGATGCCGTCATCGTGACCCACGCCCTGCCGGAATACCGCAAGGCGGCGCAGGAGGTGTTTGTCCCTGTTGTCGACGTCGCGCGCTTGTTCTCGGGACAGGCCGAGCCGGAAAACTGCCAGGGCATCGGTTGGTAACACATTCGCTGTCCGCCAAGCAAAGGCGAACGGCACAGATTTTCGGAGTATGAGACCATGCCAGCAATCAAGGGTATGAAGAAATTTGCCAATTGGGCCGGTTCAGCCGGCAACGTTCCGCGTGGCCCCATTGACGACCTGGCACTTGCCCCGCCGACCGAAGCCTTCCTGCAAAAACTGGCGCGCTCGCTCGACCCAGGCCGGCCCGGACACAAGGAGCCAGGCAAGCTGCTGCCCACGCCGGACGAGATTCCGCAGTCTTTCGTAGACCGAATTTCGCAGCTTGGCGTGTCTGTTGCGGTGAAGCCTTCGGGCCTCTTGGTGCACGCCGTCGATATGTTGCAGGAACCGGTCCAGATCTCGATTGGCCCTGACGGCATCCACATTGACGACGGGCAAGACTTGTTCACCTGTGACGACGACTTCGTCTTCCTGTCTCCGTCGGCGACCGAACGCGACGCAATGGACGGAAACGACAAAGTCATCCTGATCGGGGGCGGTGCGTCGGCACCTGTCTTTGGCAACTCAGGCGACGACACGCTCCTTGGAAATGTGGCGGACGACAGTTTGTTCGGCGACTCTGGCGAGGACCTTTTGGTCGGCGGCGCCGGGTCGGACGAACTCTCCGGTGGCAATGACGCCGACAGCTTGCAAGGCGGCGACGGCGCCGACGTGCTGAACGGCGGCAAGGATGACGACCTGCTGGAGGGTGGCCCGGGCGAGGACAGGCTTTATGGCGACACCGGCAATGACAGCCTCGATGGCGGTGATGGCGCGGACGAGATCTATGGCGGCAACGGCAATGACTCGATCATCGGTGGCGAGGGGGCAGACAACCTCTTTGGCGGCAAGAACAACGACACACTGATCGGCTCTGCCGGCGACGACCTGCTCAAAGGCCAAAGCGGCAACGACTCGATGAGAGGCGGTGACGGAGACGATACCCTCATCGGAACGTCAGGGGACGACACCCTGATCGGCGGCTCTGGCGCGGACAGCCTGTCGGGAGGCTCTGGGGAAGATTGGTTTGTCTTCGAGTCCGGAACCAGCGACGGCTCCACGGACACAATCATGGATCTGAAAGCGGAGGATCTCATTCTCCTTGCCGGTTTCGATGAACTGTTGTCCGCAACAGATCCCCTGACATTGCTCGCCGATGCCTTCACCGTGCAACCATCGGGCGACGGCCTGCTGCAGCTTGGCGATCTGGATATTCTCATCGAGAATAACAGCATGCTCGACGAAGCCGCCTTCGAAGCGCTTGTCATCGGATCAATTCAGATCGCCTGAAGTGACTGACGTGGAACTTCGGCAAGTGAACCTGTCGCGGTTTAAAGCCGTCCCAAGGTCTCATTCATGCTGCCCGAGTTTCGAAGGCCAAGGGGCTGTTTCAGCCAAGGGCTGAGTGCCGACGGCAAGCGCCGCGACAGGGACATTTTTCGTCGCAATGCTGCGCCCCTTGGCTGTCGAAAAAAGCTATACTCTTTCGTGAGGGTCCGTCCGGACGCAATGCATGTTCCGTTTCGATAGAGCGAGAGTGCCCCATCGGTGAAAAAGCTGAGCCTTGATGCCACGGATATCCGCATCCTGTGCGCGGTTCAGCAGCACGGGCAGCTGAGCAAGACACGACTGTCCGAGATCGTGAACATCTCTCCCACGCCTTGCTGGGCGCGGCTCGACCGGCTCAAGGCTGCGGGATACATTCGCGGATACCACGCTGACATCGCGCTCGACCGGCTGTGCGACTTCACGCAGGTGATCGTGACCGTCTCGCTCACCCATCACCGCAAGACCGATTTCGAACGGTTCGAGGCCTGGGTCGCGCGCCAAGATGACATCACCGAATGTATCGCCACCGGCGGCGGCATGGACTACGTGTTAAAGACGGTCTGCTCGACGCTTGCCGCCTTTCAGGGCCTGATGCAGGGCATGCAGGACGCCGAACTTGGGGGCGACCGCTACATGACCTACATCGCGACCCGCGTGGTCAAGGCCGGCCGCCCGAACATCGCCCGCCTGGCCTGTCCGCAGCCGCGCGACCGAACGGCCTGACCCGGGCCGGAAATTAAGCCCGAACAGACCGGCCAAGGCCCGACTTTTGGTCTGCTGACAGGCGGTTTTCGCTTCTAGATAGGCGCCATCATCAACCGTGTTCCGGGCCGCCAGCCCGGAGACAGACAAGGGCGCACGCAATGCACGCAGACGAGTTCGGCTTTGGCACGCAGATCCGCAAATCCCCCTACTTCGACGCCACGGTGCGTTGGGGGGCCAAGGGTTTCTCCGTCTACAACCACATGTATATCCCGCGCGACTTCGGCGATCCGGAACAGAACTTCTGGAACCTCGTCAACGACGCGATCCTCTGTGACGTGGCCGTGGAACGGCAAGTGGAGATCACCGGGCCCGACGCCGCGAAATTCGTCCAGATGCTGACACCGCGCAACCTGTCGAAGATGGCCGTGGGCCAATGCAAATACGTGCTGATCACCAACGCCCAAGGCGGTATCCTGAACGACCCGATCCTGCTGCGCCTGGCGGAAAACCATTTCTGGATTTCGCTGGCGGACAGCGACATCCTGCTTTGGGCGCAGGGCGTGGCGGTGCATTCCGGCCTGGACGTGCAGATCGGTGAACCCGATGTATCGCCCCTGCAATTGCAGGGACCGCAGTCGGGCGAGGTCATGCGCGCCCTCTTCGGCGACAGCATCATGGACCTGAAATACTATTGGCTGCGCGAAATGGATCTGGACGGCATCCCGCTGATCGTCTCGCGCACCGGCTGGTCCAGCGAGCTGGGCTATGAGCTGTACCTGCGCGACGGCAGCAAGGGCGACGCCCTGTGGGAACGCATCATGGCAGCGGGGCTGGAATTCGGGCTGAAACCCGGCCACACCTCTTCGATCCGGCGGATCGAAGGCGGCATGCTGTCCTATCACGCCGATGCGGATATCAACACCAATCCCTATGAACTGGGTCTCGACAGGCTGATCGACCTCGATATGGAGGCGGATTTCATCGGCAAGGCCGCGCTGAAACGCATCCGTGACGAGGGCGTCAAACGGATGCAGGTCGGGCTGATCATCGAAGCCGACCCGATGCGGGGGCCGAACACCACCTTCTGGCAAATCAACAAGGCTGGCGCAGACATCGGCCAGGTCACCTCGGCGGTCTACTCCCCCCGGCTGGAGCGGAACATCGCATTGGCGATGATCGACATCGAACATGCCCATGTGGGCATGCAGGTCGAGGTCGTCCTGCCCTCCGGCCCGACCGTTGCGACAGTTGTCGAACGCCCCTTCTTCGACCCCAAAAAGGCGCTGGCCGCCGCCTGAAGCCAAGGAGCGCGCGCTTGCGAAAGCAAGCCGCGCGCCCCGCACAAGGCAAGATGCCGCCGGAGCCGCACAGCGTCCGGCGGTAAATGTCTTCGGCGACTCTGCAATCTATGGCAGGGTGACATTCTGCATTTAGAGGACGCGCATAACGACCAGAGATTCAATGGGAGGAGAGACCATGAACCTGAGACCCGACCCGACGTTCCACGCAACCCCCAGGCTGGCGATGGAGGCGCCGGCCGAGACACTGGCCTTTACGCTGATGCTGTCGCCCGACGGCAGCCAGCCCGACGGTCTGGCGGTGGTGGACGTGGACCCGAAATCAAAAAGCTACGGCGAGATCGTCCACAAGCTGATCATGCCGAACAAGGGTGACGAGTTTCACCATTTCGGCTGGAACGCCTGTTCCTCGTCGCTGTCGCCGCTCTCGGGCCATGCCTTCCTTGAACGACGTTATCTGATCATCCCGGGCATCCGGTCTTCGCGCATCTACATCATCGACGTGAAAGAGCCGCTGAAGGCCAAGATCCACAAGATCATCGAACCCGAAGAAGTCTTTGCCAAGACAGGCTATTCGCGGCCCCACACGATCCACTGCGGCCCCGAAGGCATCTACGTCAGCACCCTGGGTGGCGGCGGCGAAGATGGCACCGACGGGCCTCCGGGCATCTTCATCATGGATTGCGAGACCTTCGAGATCCTGGGCCGCTACGAGATGGACCGGGGCAAGCAGGAAAAGCACTACGACTTCTGGTGGAACCTGCCGCGTGACTACATGGTCAGCAGCGAATGGGGCCTTCCCCCCCAGTTCGAGAACGGTATCGTTGCCGAGGATCTTCTGAGCAACAAATACGGCCATGCGATCCACTTCTGGAAGCTGCGCGAACGCAAGAACGTGCAGACCATCGACCTGGGCGAAAACCACCAGATGGCGCTGGAAATCCGACCGGCGCATGACCCGGCAAAGGACTACGGGTTCTGCGGCGTCGTGGTGGACACGACCAACCTGCAAGGGTCCATCTTTACCTGGTGGCAAAAGGACGATGGCACCTTCGAGGCGAAAAAGACCATCACCATTGACCCGCGCCCGGAAAAGGCCGAAAACCTGCCCCCTCTGCTGCAAGGCTTCGAGGCGGTGCCGCCTCTGGTGACCGATATCGACCTGAGCCTGGACGACAAGTATCTCTACGTCGCCTGCTGGGGGCTGGGCGAGATGCATCAATACGATGTCTCGGACCCGATGAACCCGAAACTGGCCGGCAAGGTCGAGCTTGGCGGCATCGCCCGCGAGACTCCACACCCCAGCGGCAAGCCCTTTGCCTATGGGCCGCAGATGGTCGAGATCAGCCGCGACGGCAAGCGCGTCTACTGGACCAACTCGCTCTATTCCACCTGGGACGACCAGTTCTACCCGGATGCGAAGGGCGGACAGATGGTCATGGCGCATGTGGGCGAAAACGGCGGCCTGACCCTGGCCGAAGATTTCTACGTCGACTTCCCCGATGGCTATCGCAGTCACCAGATCCGTCTGGAAGGCGGGGACTGCTCGACCGACAGCTTCTGCTATCCCTCCGCCTGAGAATGGACGGACTGACCACCACAACGGCCCTCTGGGGGGCCGTTGTCGCGTCTGGACTCTACCACGGGGTCAATCCGGGGATGGGGTGGCCACTGGCCGTCTCCGCCGCGCTGATGGATCGCAACCGTCGCAGCCTGTGGCGGGCATTGGGCGCCCTGGCGCTGGGGCACCTGCTGGCCATCGTGGCGATCCTGCTGCCTTTCGGCGCACTGATGTTCCTGGCTCAGTGGCAGCGCGAAATCCAGATCGGCGCCGCCTGCCTTGTGATCGCCCTGGGGGTCTACCTGCTCATCAGTTCCCGCCACCCACGGTTCCTGGCGCGGGTCCCGCCGTCGCGTTTGGCGCTATGGTCCTTCCTGGCGGCGATGGCGCATGGCGCGGGACTGATGCTGGTGCCGATCTACCTGGGGATATGCCGCACGGTCGAAACGGACACCGGCCACGCCGCGGCGGCGAACCTGATGACCGGCAATACCGGCGTGGCCCTGCTGGTCGCCCTGTCCCACACGGTTGCCATGTCACTTGCCGGCGGCGCCTTTGCCTTTGCCGTTTATCGCTGGCTGGGTCTAAAGGCGCTTTCACGAAGCTGGTTCAACCTGGACAAGGTCTGGGCGCTGAGCCTTGTGCTGGTCGGGGGCATATCCCTGATGACTCTGCATGGCTGACACTTCATGGCTCCACAACAGCCCCCCAACGCCGGGAGCGGGCCCACGAGTTCGGCCCCCGCCCTGAAACGCGGGGCTTCAACCCGGTGATCCATCCCCGGCACCATCGTCCGGCGCGATCAGTCGCGTGACAAGCGGATGCGGAAAGGTACGCGGCGCAGTGACGGCGTAAAAGCTCTCGACGATGTCGAGTTGAAACGGGGCACTGGCCAAAAGGCCCTGTGCCAGTTCGTCGGCCAGGACAACGGCAGGCGTTATGGCCAGGCCCACATCGTCGCGGGCCAGCAGCCGGACCATCGCCATGTCATCGACAATTGCCGCGATCCTGGGGGTGACGCCAAGACGGGCGACAAGGCTGTCAAATCCCGTCCGGATCGAACTTTCGGTCGGCAGGATCACCGGTTCCTCGGACAAGAGCTCCGCAAGAGTCTCGTGGCCAAGCCGGCGGGCCGTGCCGTGGATCGCCACAGGCTGTTCGTCGATACGATGCGCCACAAGCCCCGGAAACAGGTCCCTCGGCGGCGGATCTGTCAGCAACACGACATCAAGCGCCAGATCCTCCAGCGCACGCAGCAATCTCTGGCTGTTGCCGGACGACAGAACCAGTTCCGCCCCCGCGTCCGAGAGGACCGGGCGCAGGAACTGCAACTGGAAATTGCGCGACAGGGTCGACAGTGCCCCGACGCGCAATGCCGCTTTGACCTTGCCTGTCCCGGTGAGGGTCGCGACCAGGTCCTCCCCGACGTCGAAAATGCGATCCGCATGGTCCAGCGCGATCCGCCCCGCCTCTGTCAGGACCATTGCCCGGCTGGTGCGTTCGAACAAGGCATGCCCGAACCGGTCCTCAAGCTGGCGGATCTGCGTGGACAAGGCGGATTGCGACAAGTTCAGCCGGGCCGCCGCGTGGGTCAGGTTTCCTTCTCGCGCGACCGCCTGGAAATATTGCAAGTGGCGATAGTTCAGGTGCATGCGTTCTAGTTAATAGAACGTATTGATCCAAACAATATAATTTTTATTACCACAAGGGCCGTCTAGATCGACCTCCGACACAGCTTCGGAGATCCACGATGAGCTACCTGCTTCTGTTATCGCCCCTCGCGCTGGCCGCCGCCGCGCTTGCGATGGCCCTGTTCCCTCCCGCCCGCGCAGACTGGCGCCTGCGCCTGCCCGAGCTTGCCGCACTGGTGAGTCTTGCGCTGGCTTGTCTGGCGGCCATTGAGCTGGCGCTGTCGGGCCCCGGCACCAGCCCTCTTCTCGGTGCCGCCGGGGTCGGCCTGTCGGCCCGGATCGACATCGTCAGCGTGGCGATGACGCTGACGGTGGCCTTTGTCGGCTGGATCGTCCTGCGTTTCTCGCGCGTGGCGCTGGACGGAGAGGCGCGGCAGCCTGCCTTCATGGGATGGATGTCTGCGACAATCGCCTGTGTCCTGCTGCTGGTCGGCGCGGGCAACATCGTGCAACTGGTTGTCGGCTGGGTTGCGGTCGGGATCACGCTGCACCGGCTGCTTCTGTTCTACCCGGATCGTCCGCGCGCCCGGCGCGCCGCCCGCAAGAAGGCGGTCAGCGGGCTGGTGTCCAGCGCCGCACTGATCGCGGCAACGGCCCTGATCTTGGTCAGCTTTGGCACGTCGGATATCGCGACGATCAACGCCGCCGCCCAGGCCGGTGAGGGCACGGGCATGCTTTGGTTGGCCGCGCTGTTCCTGGCCGCTGCGGCGATCCTGAAATCCGCGCTGCTGCCGACGCACGGCTGGCTGACAGAGGTCATGGAGGCCCCGACGCCGGTTTCGGCCCTGTTGCACGCGGGCGTCGTGAATGCGGGCGGGTTCCTCTTGATCCGCTTTGCAGACGTGCTGCTGGCCGCACCCGGGGTGTTGGCTTTCCTGGCCCTTGTCGGTGGTTTCAGCGCGCTGATCGGAGCCGCCGTCGCCCTGACCCAGCCCGCCGTCAAGACCGCGCTGGCCTGGTCCACCTGTGCGCAGATGGGGTTCATGGTGTTGCAATGCGGGCTTGCGCTTTTCCCGTTGGCATTGCTGCATATCGTGGCGCACTCGCTTTACAAGGCCCATGCCTTCCTGGCTTCGGGCGGCGCGGTGCGCGAGGTCGCCTCGATCCGCCGGCCTGGCCCCGTCGCCGTGCCCGGCCTTGGCGCCGTGGCCCGGGCATTCGGCCTTGCCCTTGCTCTTTACCTCGTGGTCGGACTGGGCTTTGGGATCATGTCGAAACCGCCGCAGACGGTGGCGCTTGGCGCGATCCTGATCTTTGGCGTGGTCTACCTGATGGCCCAGGGGCTGGCCGATCTTGCCCCCCGCGCCCTGGCCTGGCGCACCGCCGCCATGTCGGTGATCGCGACCACATCCTACTTTACCCTGCAACAGGGCGCGACCTGGCTTTCATCGGGCTCGCTGCCCGCCCCGCCCGCGCCTGACGGGCTGGTCTGGGCGACCATCGTCCTGGCCCTTGCGAGCTTTGCCCTGGCCGCCGTTGCGCAGACGACCTTTCCGCTCTGGGCCAGCCACCCGGCCACGGCGGGACTGCGCGTCCACCTGATGAACGGCCTGTACCTCAACACGGTGTCCGACCGGCTGTCCGGTCGCTGGACTCCCAAGCCTGGAGCAAACCAATGAACGCCTATGTCACCTGGCCCGGCCAGACACTTGAACTGTTTTCCGCCGCAGAAAACGCGATCCGGCAAATCCCCCCGGCCTTCCCTCTGGATGCCACCGTTGCCGTCAACCCCTGGCTGGGACAGGCCAACGAAGACCGCAGGACAGCCGCCGCAAGGTTGGCCCGGGTCGGTGGCGGCCGGATGCTCCTACGCAGAGAGACCGTGGCCGCGATGATCGACGCAGGTCAGGTCACGTCCGAGGACCTGCATGAAGCAGAGGCGGCGCACGGGGTGGCACCCGACACCTTGCATCGGGCGGCACGGCAAACGGCGGCCAAGACCGCCGTACTTCCTGCACTGGCGGATCTGGCGCAGGACGACAGCGGCATCGACTGGCCTGCCTTTGTCGAAGATCGGATCGGCCTGTGGGCGGCTGCCCATTTTGATCGTGGCCAGGCCTTCTGGCCTGCGCCCGGTGGCGGGGCCTGGGCCTCATGGCGCATTTTCGCCAGCCGGGACCTGACCCCGGAACTGGCCGGACTGCCCGGCTTTGCCGCCCGCATCGCGGCGATGCCCACCGATGCGCGCGCGGCCTTTGCGGACGCCTGCCAGGCCCTGGGCCTCACGCAGGAGGCCGCCCCGGTCTATTTCCACAGGCTGCTGGTGACGCTTGGGGGATGGGCCCAGTACGCACGTCATCTTGGCTGGACGGCGGAACGTGACGGAGGACGGGACGATACGCTGTTCGACCTTCTGACAATCCGCCTGACCTGGGACGTTGCCTTGCTTGACCAAGGACCTTCGACGCGGTCGGCAGCCTGGGACCGGGCGTCAAAGGACTATGCCCGCCCACTTGCCGTCGACGATGACATCGCACTGGAGGCCGCCCTGCAAGAAGCCGTCGACCGGGCGGCAGAGCGGCGTCTCGGCGACACGCTGTTGGGGCAAACCGGGGCGCAGCCCGATGCCCGCCCGGCGATCCAGGCGGCTTTCTGTATCGACGTGCGGTCCGAACGCCTGCGCCGGGCGCTGGAGTCTGCGGACCAGGGGGTGCGGACCATCGGCTTTGCCGGCTTCTTCGGCCTGGCGGTCAAGCATCACGGACATGCCTCTGACATTGTCGAGGCCCGGTCTCCGATCTTGCTGTCGCCCGGTCTCACGACCGCGACCAACGGCGACGACACCGGCATCCGCGTCCGCTTGCGGGCGGTCCGGGCCTGGGGCCGGTTCAAGCGGGCTGCCGTGTCGGCCTTTGCCTTTGTCGAAGCGGCTGGCCCACTTTACGTCGGCAAACTGCTGCGCGACAGTCTTGGCCGCGGGGCCCTGCCCCAGGATGATCCTGCACCCTATCTTGACCTGCCGCTGCAAGAACGCATCGACATGGCCGAAAAGACTCTCATGGCCATGTCGCTGACCTCGGGCTTTGCGCCGCTGGTCCTGATCTGCGGGCATGGCGCCACGGTCACCAATGCGCCCCATGCCAGCGCGTTGCAGTGTGGCGCCTGTGGCGGTCATGCGGGTGACGTGAACGCCCGGCTGGTGGCCCTGCTGCTCAACGATAAGGCTGTCCGCGCGGGCCTGCAGGGTCGTGGCATCGACGTCCCGGACGACACCCGCTTCGTCGCCGGACTGCACGACACGGTGTCCGACGAGGTCCGTCTGTTCGAGGACGGCCAAACCGGGGCGAATCTGGATCGGCTCAGGTCGGCCCTGGCACGGGCCGCTGTCCTGGCACGGGCAGAGCGCGCCGCGACGCTGCCAAGAGGCAAGGCAGAAACACTTGCCACGCGGGGCCACGACTGGTCCGAACTGCGGCCCGAATGGGGCCTGGCCGGATGCAGGGCTTTCGTGGCCGCCCCGCGCGCTCGGACCGCCGGTCGGGACCTGGATGGCAGTACCTTTTTGCATGACTACGACTGGCAGCAGGATCCCGAGGCCACGACGCTGGAACTGATCCTGAGCGCGCCCGTGGTCGTCGCAAGCTGGATCGCCCTGCAATACAACGGGTCGGCGGTTGCGCCCGAGACCTTTGGCGCGGGCAACAAGCTGTTGCACAACGTGGTCGGCGGGATCGGCGTGCTGGAGGGCAACGGTGGCGCATTGCGCGTGGGACTGCCCTGGCAATCGGTGCATGACGGGACGACGCTGCGCCATGTGCCAAGCCGGCTCATCGTGGCCGTCGAGGCCCCCGAAGAGATGATCCAGCAGGTCCTGCGCCGGCAACCGGACGTGCGCGCGCTCTTTGACAACGGTTGGCTGACCCTTGTCAGCATCGACGGGGCGACAGGGCTCTGCCGGCGCTACAACAGGGGAGCCTGGGTGAACGGCCAAGCCGAGTCCTCTTCCGATTCCGTCGCCGCCTGACATCAATGCCCCTGCGCGGTACGCCCGCGCGGGGGCACTTTTTTCAACTCATCACTTCCAGCCCGTCGTGAAAATCGTTCCCGCCCGCATCAACGGACGACGGTGTTTCCAGCCATTGAGTCAACGGCCCGCTTGTCACCGGGTCGGTTGGCAAGAACATGATGAATTTCGCGGCAGCCCGGAAATCGGCCTCGCTGACGGACTCCTCCTGGATCTTGTCCCGGTAGCGCCCCTCGGGGTAGCCACCGATCGCCATCCCGTCTTCGGAATTGTCGATCATTGCATGCGACACACCCACCGGCATGACAACCACGTCGCCCGCCTCGACCCGGACCTCTGTGCCGCCAGGCCCACTGGCCAGCACCGTGCCACCGATCACAACGACGGCGATGCATTTGAGTTCACGGACCCCGTCGGACCCGACACAGGGCGCCCCCGAGCGCAGCCGCGAAACACGGCAATCGCCATGCAAACCTAACGCTTAGGATGACCACGCGGCCCGTCTTGGTGCCCGCGAAACGCGCAGCCTCTTCCTTGCCGCCGACCGCGTCGAAGCCCGGCCCGACCTTGGTGAGCCACTGCACCGGCGGGGAGTATCCTCGGCGATGCTCATGCGGCCACCTCCGTCTCTCCGGTGGCTGCGCGCATGATGTCCTGTTCGGTGGCTCCGTAGCGGGAATGCGGCGATCCGGCCTTCCTGCATGACCAGTCCACGGCCCGCCGCACCGATCACCTCTGGCGAGTCGGACGAGATCATCAGGAGACCGGCCGCCTCGCGGGCCAGATCGCGCATCAGGTGGTAGATCGCGGCCTTGGAATTGACGTCGAGGCTACGCTTCGGCTCGATGAATATCAGCAGTTCCGGGCGCATCGAAAGCCAGCGGGCCACGATGGCCTTTGGTCGACTGCCGCCTGACAGCGCGCGAATGTCCTGATCGCAAGAGGCCGCGCCGATCTCCAACTGGTCCGGCAGACCGTCCATGCGCGCCCAGTCCGTATAGGCGTTTTGCGGTCACCGGGCCGGAGCGGCGTAAAGGCGCGCGAGGTCAGCATGCCGTTGTCGCGCACCGACGTCATCAGCCACTCGCTCTTTCGAAGCAACCCGATGCCGCCAAGGATGCTGCTGCACGGGGTTGGAACGCCACACTCGCGCCGTTCAGGGTCATCGCGCCGTGCTCAAACTGGGTTTGGCCAAAAAAGCGCCAAGGCCAGGGCAACGCGGCCCGCCCCCTGGATGCCGGCCCAGCCCACGATCTCTCCCACCCGCACAGCAGGGTCGATGTTGCGCAAGCTGCATTTGACCGAGAGCGCTGCACGGCGGCCGTATACCTGGGCCGGATTGTCGAGATCCAGCCGGCCACAGACCTCTTTGCAAACCCGCGGCATCTCTACACATGGGTATTGCTCGACAGGATACCCGACCAAGGGGCGCCGAAGGGGAGCAAGATACCCCCATCCATAACGCCGCCCTCAAGGTGCAGCTTTCATCCGCGCTGTCCGCGCGCCTCTGCATGCGCGAGCTTGCTACATGCAGCCCCGACGGGCGCGACCGCCGTGTCGCCTGTTTCGCCGCCCCAGAAGGAAACACCGATGTATGATCCCGCGCGCCGGACATCGCCGCCGAGGCCCTGCCCCCCCGAACCGAACCTTTCGAAACGGGGCGGTCAAGGATGGCAAGATCGTCGGCGCGGGCGTCAACAGGTCCGTGATGAACCACGACCCGACAAGTCACGGCGAGACAAAGGCGATCCGCGATGCAGCCCGCAATCCGGGCGCTGTCGCTCTGCGCGGCACCGCACTTTGCACCAGTTGCAAGCCTGCTCTCTTTGCGTGGCGGTGATGCGGATCGCCAGAGCGAGTGAGCTGTATTACGCTGTCGACATCGCAAAGGCCGGGCATGCGCTTGGCAACCTGCCGAAAACGCGCGCTTCCACAACGGCGTCCAGCACATGCTGGCCCAATGCGGCCTGCCGGCAAGGCAACGCAGCACGGCCCGCTCCCAGCACGCGGCGGACGAGGCCGCCGACATCCTGGGACGCTGAGCAGAAGAGGTGGGCAAACCTGGCCCGCAGCCCCCTACAGGAACAGGGTCACGGTCGCCGGAAAGACTGCCACGATCACCAGAACCAGCAGCATCACCGCGATGAAGGGCAGCGTTGCGCCAAAGATCTGCTCGACCGAGACCGCCGGATTGTTCAACGTGTTGTGAACGGTAAAGACCGATATGCCGAAAGGTGGTGTCAGCAGGCCGATCTCGACCGCGATCACCGTGACGATCCCGAAATGCATAAGGTCGATGCCCAGCCCCTGCGCGATGGGCGCGGCGATGGGAACCATGATCAGCAGGATCGAGGTGCTGTCGAGGATCATGCCCATCAGCAGGATGATCAGGGCATAGAAGAACAGGAACCCCATCGGCCCGAACCCGGAGTCGGTGACAAGCCCGGCAATCGCGTTGGGCAGGCCCGCGATGGCCAGCATCCGCGAATAGAAGGAGGCCGCAATGAGAAGCAGCAGGATCGAGACGGAGATGACCCCGGTCTGCTTCATCACCTGCCACAGCTTGTGCCGGTCGAGGCTGCGCCGCGACAGAGCCACCACCAGAGCCCCGAAAGCCCCGACACCCCCGGCTTCGGTCGGGGTGAAATACCCGGTATAAAGCCCCCCCAGAACGAGGATCACCAAAAGGACGATGGGGATCAGCTTGAGCACCATCCGGTCCAGCGGCATCCGCTTGAAATCATTGTCCAGCCGTCGCTCGCGGACGCTGTCAGGGTCTTCCAGGACAAAGCGCGGGAACAGCGTGGTGATGCTGATCAGCATGGCCACAAAGCCGCCGGCCAGCATCAGTCCCGGAATGATGCCCGCGATGAACATGCCGCCGATGGAAACCTCGGCCAGCACGCCGTAGATGATCAGCAAGAGGCTGGGCGGGATCAGCATGCCGAGGACGGAGGACCCCGCGACCGTGCCCGCCGAGAAGGCCGGACGATAACCGTGGCGCGTCATCTCGGGCACCGCGACGCGGGTAAAGACCGCGGCCGAAGCGATGGACACGCCGGTCACAGCGGCAAAGATCGTGTTGGCGGCAACGGTGGCGACGCCCAACCCGCAGACCATGCGCCGCAACAGTTCCTCGGCCACTTCGAACGTATCGCGTCCGACGTTGGACACGCTGACCAGCAGCCCCATCAAGACAAACAGCGGGATGGTGGCAAAGAGGTAGTCGGCAATGCCGGAATAGGCCGTGAGTTCCAGCATCCGGAAGGCCAGGCCGATGTTGTCGCGGATCAGCCAGATCCCCACAAAGGCGACGCCGAACAGCGCATAGGCGATCTGCATCCCCAGCAGAACCAGCAGGACAAGGACACCGATCAGGACGAAACCGAAAGCAAGCGTGGTCATTTCGCGCGCCCCAGGCTGCGCAGTTCCGCAACCGCGCGATAAAGCGCGGCAAGAACGGCGGTGAAGGCGCCCAGCACGGTGATTCCGCGGAAGGGCCATGTCGGGATGGTCCAGACGCCCTGGACACCGAAGAACTCGGCGCTGTGCCAGCTCTGGATGAATTTCGGCCAGGAGGCCCAGAGCACCAGCGCAAAGACCACGGCGCCGGCAATGCAGAAAACGGCCTCGAGAAGCGCCACCGCCGCAGGCGAGGCGCGTTCGATCCGCCGCACCAGGAAATCGGCCCGTGTCAGGCGCCTTTGCAGGATTGCGGCGGGCACCTGCAGGAACACGATGGCCACGACGGACCGCCCCGCGATCTCGGACACGCCGGTGATGGGCATGTTCATGAAGTTGCGTCCGATGACATCGGCCACGATCAGCAGCATAAGCGCGCCGATGGCCGCCGTGCCAACGGCGGACATGGCCGCCGCGACACCGCCCAGTGCCGCGCCGAAAGGCGCCTCGGAAAAGGACGGGACAAACCCGTCGTCGAACTCGGCCGTGTTGTCTTCGCTCATGCCCCGATCCTGCCTTTAATAGTACACCCGCCCGGCATCAGATTGCCGGGCGGGTGCCTTGCCGTCACGTTCCGATCAGAGACCTTCGTCCCAGTCCCGCAGCGGTGTCGCCCCCCGTTCGCGCAGAGCCGCGAAATAGGCCTTGAGCACGGTCTTGCCCGCATCGCCGGTCTGTTCCAGCCAGGGCTCGATGATGTTGGGCAGGCCCTCGACCCACTTAGCCTTTTCGGCATCGGGCAACTGGTGGATGGTCAGCCCCGCTTCCTGCATCTCGTCCAGGGCGCGCGCCGCCAGGTCGGCAACATAGTCGCCATGCGCGATCGAGGTCGCCTGTGCCGCCTCGCGGAAGGCCTCTTGAACCGGGGCCGGCAGCCCGTCGAAGAAGTCCTTGTTGGCCGCGATCCCGCCGAAATACATCGAGCCGATGCCGACACGGGTCAGTTCCGGGGCCACTTCGTAGACCCGCGTCGGCAGGATGCCCGAGGCAAAGGACAGGGTACCCTCGGTCACACCGGTCTGGATGTTCGTGTAGTAGGTGGTGAGCGCGCCATCGACCGGGGTCGCGCCGGTTTCGCGCAGCCAGTTGGCCGATGTGCCCGGCGCGTTCAACTTGCGGTTCTGCAGGTCGGCCATCGAAGAGACCGGGAATGTCGCGTAGATGTCGTAGCTGTCGGTGATCAGCGACGACAGGTGCACCATGCCGTTCTGGGCCCAGCTGTTCTTGAGTTCCGGCAGGTTCTCGGACAAGTCGTCGAAGATCTCGATGATCATGCGGTGATCTTCGGTCGCGAAGGGGGTGAAATAGGTCACGTTCTGCAAGGGCATGTTCGCCCCTTCCCAGACCGTGCCCACCATGCCCACGTCGACGATCCCGTCCATCACGGCCTCGCGCGTGTCGGTGAACTTGTAGAGCGTGCCGGCGTAGCTCTCGACCCAGTTCACGGTGTAGTCGTTGCCACTCTCGGCCAGGATTCGGTTCACCTCCGGCTGAAAGGTGTTCTTCATCGCGTAGACCCAGATATTGGCCTCCGGGTGCGATGAGCCGATGTTGACGGTGATCGTCTGCTGGGCATAGGCCGTGCCGCCCATCAGGATCGCGGTGGCTGCTGCCATTGCGGTGATCTTCATGTGTTTCCTCCCTTGGTCAAGGCGCCTCCCGCGCCTCATGGTTCAGTCGTCGATCTTGCCCAAGGCGCGCAGGATACGTTCCGGCGTAAAGGGCATTTCGGTCACCTGCGCCCCCATCGGGCGCAGGGCGTCGTTGATGGCATTCATGACGGCGGCGGGGGCCCCGGCGGTGCCGGCCTCTCCGGCCCCCTTTGCGCCCAGTTCGCTTTCGCCGGTGGGCGTCTCGACATGGCCGATCTGCATGTCCGGCATCTCGCCCGCCATCGGCACCAGGTAATCCGCCATCGACCCGTTCAGCAGCTGGCCATCCTCGTCATAGTGGATCTCCTCGTACAGCGCGCCGCCAAGTCCCTGGACGATGCCGCCTCGGATCTGTTCATCCACAAGCTGCGGGTTGATGACCCGTCCGCAATCCTCGACGCACCAGTGTTTCAGCAGGGTGACGACGCCGGTGTCCGTGTCCACCTCAAGATAGCTGGCCTGCACGCCGTTGGTGAAGGCAAAGGGATAGTCCATCGTGATGAAATGCCGGGTCTGCACCAGTTCGCGCGGCAGGTCCTTGGGCAGGGTGTCGCCCCGGAAATAGACAATGCGGCCCAGCTCTTCGAGCGGCATGCGCTCTTCGCCGCTGTCGGCGTCGACCACCTGGCCGGCGCGAATGTCCAGCTTGCCCGCGTCGGCCTGCAGCATGGAGGCCGCAACGGCCAGGATCGACTCGCGCAGCGCGCGCGCCGCCTGTAGCGCCGCCTCGCCGCCGATGCCCGCCCCACGCGAGGCCCAGGTGCCACCGCCATAGGGCGTCACTTGCGTGTCGCCGGTGATGACACGCACCTTGTCCGGGGTCACGCCCACGCCTTCGGCCACGACCTGGCTCAGCATCGCCTCGGTGCCCTGGCCCTGTTCCGTCACGCCAGAGAGCGCCACGACCGATCCGTCCGGATCCATCCGCACGGTACAGCCGTCCTGGGCCGAGATCCGCGCGCCGCCGATGCCGTACATGAAGGGCGACGGGTTGGTGAGTTCGATGAACGACGCGATCCCGATGCCGCGATGCTTGCCCTGCTTGCGCGCCTCGGCCTGGTCGGCGCGCAGGGCGTCGTAGTCGATCATCTCCATGAGCTTGTTCATGGAGGCATGGTGCGACAGCCCCTCGAACCGCATCTTGGCGGGCGATGTGACCGGGTAGGCATCATCGGCATACATGTTGCGGCGCCGGATCTCGACCGGGTCCATGCCAATGGCGGCGGCGGCCATGTCCACCAGCCCCTCGGTGATCGCCACGGCGATGGGATGGCCCACGGCGCGGTACTGGCAGGTTGGTGCCTTGTTCTGGAAGACGACGGTGGTCTGCGCACGGTAATTGGCGAAATCGTAGGGCCCGCCGCAGAGGTTCACGACTTGGTTGCCCTCGATTGCCGAGGTGCGCGGATAGACCGAATAAGGGCCGATCCCGGTCCAGTCGTCCACGTCGATGGCCAGGATCTTGCCATCCTCGGCCACGGCGATCCTTGCTTCGATCTCGTGGTCGCGGGCGTGGATGTCCGAGGTAAAGCTCTCCAGACGGTCCGCAATGAACTTGACTGGGCGCGCCATGACCCGGGCAATCGCCGCCGTCGCCACCTCGTCGGGGTAGACGTGCACCTTGATCCCGTAAGAGCCGCCCACGTCACCACAGATCACACGCACGCGGCTTTCGGGTATGTCGAGATGCGTGGCCAGCACGGTCTGCATCATGTGCGGCGCCTGCGTGGCGTGCCAAGCGGTCATCTGCCCTTCGGCAGGGTTCCAGTCGACCAGGATCGACCGCGGTTCCAGCGTGACGCCGGTGTGGCGCGCGGTGCGGAACCGGGCCGAGACAACCTTGTGCGCCTCGGCCAGGGCGGCGTCCACATCGCCCTCCTCGTGAAGGCGCTGAAAGGCCAGGTTGTCGCCCAGGTCCGGGTGGATCAGCGGCGTGTCCGGGTCCAGCGCGGTCATCGTGTCGGTGACGGCGGGCAGCGGATCATAGTCGACCTCGACCAGAGTGGCGGCCTCTTCGGCGGCGGCGCGTGTGGTGGCGACAACCGCCACCACGGGTTCCCCGACCCAACAGGCGCGATCCACGGCCAGCGCGTGCTGCGGCGGCGACTTCAGGCCCTTGAGATGCGCGAGGACCCCCACCCAGGGTGTGCAGACCTCGGCCAGGTCCGGGCCGGTAAAGACCCGCAACACACCCTTGACGGCCTTTGCCGCCTCGGTGTCGATCCCGGTGATCCGGGCATGGGCAAGTTGCGAGCGGACAAAGGCCACATGCACCATGCGCGGCAAGGTGATGTCGTCGACATAGCGTCCGCGCCCCTGCACCAGCTTTTCCGCATTCGGACGCGGGACCGTCTTGCCGATATAGGAGTTCGGTCTGTCGGGGTTTCCGAATGCGATACTCATGCCGTCCCCTTTCCGGCGCGCGCCTGCGCCACGTCTTCAACCGCGTCCACGATGGCCTCGTAGCCGGTGCAGCGGCAGTAATTGCCCGACAGATGCTCGCGGATCTCCGCACGCGACGGGACGCCACCCCGCGCCAGAAGATCCTCGGCGGCAACGATCATGCCCGGGGTGCAGAACCCGCATTGCAGGGCGTTGCGCGCCACGAAGGCCTGTTGCAGGTCGCGGCTGCTGCCCTGTTCGGTCAGCCCCTCGACCGTCCAGACCTCTGCCCCGTCGGCCTGGGCGGCCAGCATCAGGCAGCCGCGCACGGCCTGGCCGTCGACACGCAGGGTGCAGGCACCGCAGACACCGTGTTCACACGAGGCATGTGCCCCGGTGAGGCCAAGCGTCTGCCGCAGGAAATCCACCAGGTGCTGTCCCGCCGGAACGCGGCCCTCGACAGGCTCTCCGTTCACGGTCAGTTCGATGTCCACCTTGTCCGAAAAGGCTGCCGTCATACCTGTTGTTCCCCGATCCGGGCCACGGCCCTGCGCAGCAGAACCTCGGCAAGATGTTTGCGATAGGCCGCGCTGGCCTGCGTGTCCGAAGGCGGATCCAGCGCCTCGGCCAGGGCTGCCACGGCTCCGTCAATGTCGCCCGCGTCCAGCGCCGTCATCGCACCCTGTGCCAACAGGGGCGTCGGCCCGACCGAAAACACCGTCAGCCGGTGGCCCGCACCGCGTTTGACCAGGCACATCCCCGTCAGGGCATAGTCCCCGGACCGGCGCGCGACCTCTTCGAGGACCTGCGCCTCGCCCTGCTCCACCTTCGGAATCGTGATGCCGGTCAGGATCTCGTCCTCGGCCAGAGCCGTCGTGAACACGTCCTGAAAGAAGTCTTCTGCTGCGATCTCGCGCGTTCCGTCCGGGCCTTCGGCATGCAGCGTGGCGCCCAGCGCCAGGACACAGGCGGGAAATTCAGCCGCGGGATCGGCATGGGCCAGCGCCCCGCCGATGGTCCCCCGGTTCCGGATCGCCGCATGGGCGATGTAGTCGACCGCCGCCGCCAACAGAGGGATATGCGCCCGGATCAGCGGATCGGCCCCGACCTCCGCGTGGCGCGTCAGGGCGCCGATGCGCAGGACATCGCCTTCATCGGTCACGCCGCTCAATCCGGCGATGCGCGAAATATCGACCAGCATGTCGCCCTCGGACAGCCGCATGTTCATCGCCGCCACCAGGCTTTGACCACCTGCCAGAATCCGGCCCATGCCGTCCGACGCGGCCAGAAGGTCAAGCGCATGCCGCACGTCCCTGGCCCGGGCATATCCGCCCGCCGATGCCTTCATGGCGATTTCCTCCCGTCTTGTCCTTGCGCCTCTCCCTGGCGCAATTGAGCACTTGCTCACTTTTGTTGATCACATGATCTATAAAAAGATGAACAGTTCAAGTAAAAACTGCTAAAGGGGGACAGAGGCATAACGATGGACGGTCGGTTGGACAGCGAAAACGCAGACTCCGAAAGCAGAACGGCGCGCCGGCGCCTGCCCCCGAAAGAGCGCCGCGCGCAGATCGTGGACGAGGCGGTGCGCTTTTTCGCGGAGGTCGGTCTGGAAGGAAACACGCGACAGCTCGCGAAACGGCTGGGCGTCACACAATCGCTTCTTTTCAACTACTTCGCGACCAAGGACGAGTTGCTGGAAGCGGTCTATGAAAAGGTCTACCTGGACCGCCTGTCACCGGATTGGCCCGACCGCCTGACAGACCGCACGACCCCTCTGCGGTCCCGCCTGCTTGCCTTCTACACCGAGTACAGCGGCCTGATCTTCGAGCGGGACTGGATGCGGATCTTCATGTCCTCCGGGCTGGCGGGCGCGGTGCTGAACCGGCGCTACCTGATGCACCTGGGCGACGTGATTCTTCGCCCCGTGCTGGCCGAAACCGAGGCTTTGGCCAAGGGCGAGACCCGCCCGACGATGGAGGACATCTGGAACCTGCACGGCGGGATCGTCTACATCGGTATCCGTACCCACATCTACGGGATGCCCGAGCCCGAAGACCCGGAAACCGTGATTGCCCAGTCCATCGACAAATACCTGCTCTATTTCGGGATCGGGCCAGAGGACTGAGGCCCACCGCTATCCCTGCAGAGGATCGGCCCTGCGCTCACGCCAAATGACATACAGGCCACTGGCGATGATGACAGCCGCGCCATAAAACGCGGCGCGATCGGGCACCTCACCCCAGATCAGCCAGCCGAACGCCGTGGCCCAGACAATGGCCGAATAATCCAGCGGCGCGACAATCGCGGCCGGGGCCAGGCGAAAGGCCTGCGTCATCATTGTCATGCCTGCCGTCCCGAACAGGGCAACCGCCGCAAAGAACCAGAGGTCGCCCAGCCGGACCGGCACCCAGACAAAGGGCACGATAAAGGCGCTCAAAAAGGCGCTGGCCCCGGTCAGGTACAGAAGCATCGTCCAGACGCTTTCCCGGGCATCGACCCAACGCGCGCTGAGCATCAGCAGCGCATAAAGGAAAGCCGTCAGCACCGGCAAAAGCGAGGCAGGCTGAAACGCCGAAGCCCCGGGCCGGATGACGATCAGCACGCCGATGAACCCCACGCAGACAGCACTCCAACGCCGACGGCCTACCTGCTCTTTCAGAACGGCGGCCGAGATTGCGGTGATGAACAGGGGCGCGACAAAGATCAGCGCCGTGGCCTCTGCCAGGTCGAGGTAGAGGAAACTGGTAAAGAACAGCACCGTCGCCGCGATCCAGAGCGCCCCGCGCACAAGATGCGCGGCAGGTCGGCCAGAGCGCAGCGCCTTGACGCCCCCCATCTTCAGGGTCAGCAGAATGGCAAAGGGCAAGGCGATCACGTTGCGCAGGAACAGGATTTGCAGGGGCGAATAGTCGGCCACCAGAAACTTGGCGAGCGCGTCGTTGGCGCTGAGACTGGCGACACCCACACTCATCAGGACGATCCCCGCCGTGGCGTTGCCCCCGGTCTGCCCACCGCCACCCTGCATGACATCTCTCCCCGCCTGTCGATTGCATCCGCCACGTCCCCCCCCCCGGCAACGCTGGCCGGATCAGGCTAGGCAAATCCAAAATCGCTGTAAAATATATAGATAATGCGATATTCATACTAAAAGTATATCACCAGGGACATGACGGATGGATCTTCGTCAGATCAGACAGTTCATCGCAGTCGCGGAGGAGCTGCATTTTGGCCGGGCCGCGCAACGGCTCAACATGACGCAACCGCCGCTCAGCATGTCGATACGCGCACTGGAAGAGTCCCTGGGCGTGCAACTGTTCCACCGCACGCGCAAAAGCGTCGCGCTGACGACCGCCGGGGCGATCTGGCTGGATCACGCCCGCCAGGTCCTGACAGAGGCCGAGCGGTTGCCGGCCATTGCCCGGCGCGCCGCGCGGGGAGAGATCGGAGAGCTGCGGCTCGCCTTTGTCAGCATCGCAAGCTACAGCCTGCTGCCGAAACTGGTCCGCCGCTTTCGCGACGCCTTTCCCAATGTCCGGGTCGACCTGCGCGAAGCAACCAGCGACATGCAATTCGAGGCGCTGGCCAGGGGCGAGATCGACGCGGGCATCATCATCCGCCCCGATGAGGCCTTTCGACCCTCACTGTCCCACCGCTCGCTGCCCAGCGAACCGCTGGTCGCCGTGGTTCCCGACCGCTGGGCGCCGCCGGACGCGATTGCCGCCGGGTCCGTCGATTTCGAACGGATCGCAGAGGCGCCCCTGGTTTTCTTTCCCCGCCATGTCGCACCCGCCTACTACGACGCGGTGGCGGATCTCTACGCGGCGTATGGACGGGCCCTGCGGATTCACCAGGAAGCCATCCAGATGCAGACCATCATCGGTCTTGTTGCCGCCGGCCTGGGCATTTCCCTGGTCCCCCGGTCGATGACCGGGATGAGCCGCAGTGGCGCGCACTACCTCGAACTGAGGGGCCCCCAGCCGCGAATCGACGTCTGCGTGATCTGGAAAGACGGGCCCGATCAACCCGCATTGACCTCTTTCCTGGCGCTCCTCGACACGCCCTCTGCCTGAGAGGGCGACCTGGGCCAAATGCCCGCCAGAAAGGCCGGAAATCCGCTTGCAGCGGACCCGAATCCCTGTCCCGCGAAAGCCGGTTTACAAAAGTGATAAAATAATACTTAATAATTTCGTAGCGGTTGTAAGCCGCACAGAACGGGAGGACATCATGAAACTCAGACAGACGCTTCTGGCCGGGGCGATCGCCTTTGCGCCGGTCACCGCATTCGCCGCCGATCTGACCATTGGCTTTTCTCAGATCGGCTCGGAATCGGGCTGGCGCGCCGCGGAAACGACCGTGACCAAGCAGGAAGCCAAGGACCGCGGCATCACCCTGAAATTCGCAGACGCCCAGCAGAAGCAGGAAAACCAGATCAAGGCGATCCGCAGCTTTGTTGCCCAGGGCGTGGACGCGATCCTGCTGGCCCCCGTGGTCGCTACCGGCTGGGACGAAGTGCTGGAAGAGGCCAAGGACGCGGATATTCCCGTTGTGCTGCTGGACCGCACCGTCGATGCGCCGGACGACCTGTACCTGACCGCCGTGACCTCTGACCTGGTGCATGAGGGCAGCGTGGCAGGGCAGTGGCTGGTTGACGAGATGGACGGCGCGGACTGCCGCATCGTCGAGCTGCAGGGCACCACCGGATCGTCCCCGGCCATCGACCGCAAGACCGGCTTCGAACAGGCCATCGCCGGGCATGACAATCTGCAGATTGTGCGCTCGCAGACCGGTGACTTTACCCGGTCCAAGGGCAAGGTCGTAATGGAAAGCTTCCTCAAGGCAGAGGGAGGAGAAAACATCTGCGCGCTTTACGCCCATAACGACGACATGGCCGTCGGCGCGATCCAGGCGATCAAGGATGCCGGTCTGAGCCCGGGTGACGACATCAAGATCGTGGCCATCGACGCAGTGCCCGATGCGCACCTGGCCATCGCCAACGGCGACATGAATGCCACGATCGAACTGACGCCCAACATGGCAGGCCCCGCGCTCGACGCGCTCGAAGCCTTCCTGGCCGACGGCACCATGCCACCGAAATGGATCCAGACGGAATCCAAGCTGTTCACCGCCGCCGACGACAACCAGGCGATCTACGAACAGAAGAAAGACCTGGGCTACTGAGCCAGCGGTCACGCTGGGCCGGGCGTTGCTGACGTCCGGCCCCGGATTTTTCGACCAGGCCGGGTCGCGGGCTTGCAATGCTCTCCCCCGCCGACAAGAGTCAGCCATGACACATGACACGGGCCCTGTGCTGCACGCCAAGGGCATATCCAAGTTTTTCCCAGGCACCATCGCCCTGGACGAGGTAGACTTGCGGCTGGAACCCGGCGAGGTGCACGCACTTCTGGGTGAGAACGGCGCCGGAAAATCCACCCTCATCAAATGCCTGACAGGCGCCTATCAGCGCGACAACGGCACCATCCACCTGAACGAGCAAGAGGTTTCGCCCCAGTCCACCGCCGACAGCCAGAGAATGGGCATCGGCACGGTCTACCAGGAGGTGAACCTGCTGCCCAATCTGACGGTGGCGGAAAACCTCTACCTTGGGCGCCAGCCGATGCGCTGGGGCTTGATGGCACGGCGCCGGATGAACGCGATGGCGCGCGAGTCGCTGGCGGGCTACGGCCTGGACATCGACCCGGCGGAACCGCTGACCGCCTATTCCGTGGCGATCCAGCAGGTTGTTGCCATTGCCCGCGCGGTCGAGATGTCGGGCAAGGTGCTGATCCTGGATGAGCCGACCGCCAGCCTTGACCGGGACGAGGTGCAATTGCTGTTCTCGGTGATCCGGCAGTTGCGCGACCGCGGGCTGGCCGTGGTTTTCATCACCCATTTCCTGGATCAGGTCTTCGAGATTTCGGACCGCGCCACGATCCTGCGCAATGGGCGCGTGGTCGGCACGCGTGTGCTGGCCGATGTGTCCCAAAAGGACGTTGTCACCCTGATGCTGGGCCGGCAACTGGAAGCACAGGTACATGAGCGCAAGCCGGCCAAGGCCGGTGAAACGCTGATCGAGGTCGAGAACCTCGGCAAGCGCGGCATGTTGGACCCATTGTCTCTGGCCCTGCGCGAAGGCGAGGTCGTCGGCCTTGCCGGGCTGTTGGGGTCCGGACGGACGGAAACCGCGAACCTGATATTCGGAGCGGTTCCGGCCGATCAGGGCCGCATCCTTCTGCGCGGCAAGGAAATCGCGGTCTCGACCCCGCGCGAGGCCGTGAAACACCGCTTTGCCCTTTGCCCCGAGGACCGCAAGACAGAGGGCATCGTGGGAGACCTGTCCGTGCGCGACAACATCATCCTCGCCCGGCAGGCCAGCCAGGGGTGGATGCGCCCGATCCCGCGCGCCGAGGTGAACGAGATCGCAGAACGTTACGTCAAGGCGCTGGACATCCGTCTGGCCAGTCTCGACATGCCGATCCGGTTGCTGTCGGGCGGCAACCAGCAAAAGGCGTTGCTGGCGCGCTGGCTGGCGACCAATCCCGATTTCCTGATCCTCGACGAACCCACACGCGGCATCGACGTGGGCGCCCACGCCGAGATCATCGCCCTGATCGAACAGTTGCGGTCTGACGGAATGGCTTTGCTGGTCGCCTCGTCGGAACTGGAAGAACTGGTGGCCTATTCCACGCGCGTCATCGTCTTGCGCGACCGCAAGCAGGTGCGCGAACTCAGCGGTGCCGAGATCACGCCCGAGAACATCGTCCACGCCATCGCCGAGCACGACACCCCGACCGAGGAGGTCGCCCGATGATCGGACCCAAGCATTCCACGTTCAAACGGATCCTGCCGCAGCTGCTGATCCTGGCGGCGGCACTGGCGATCAACCTGGTCGTCTTTCCGGATTTCTTCGACATCGACTTTCGCAACGGGCGGCTCTTCGGCAACCTGATCGACGTGCTGAACCGGGCCGCACCCGTGGCGATCCTTTGTGTCGGCATGACGCTGGTCATCGCCACGCGCGGCATCGACCTGTCGGTGGGCGCGGTCATGGCCATCGCCGGGGCGACCTCGGCGGCGGTGGTGGTCGAGGGGCACGGCTGGGTCACGGCGCTCTTGGCCGGGCTGGGCGCCGGGGCGCTCTGCGGGCTGTGGAACGGCATCCTTGTCGCCGTGCTCAAGATCCAGCCCATCGTTGCCACGCTTGTCCTGATGGTAGCCGGGCGCGGCGTCGCCCAGCTGATCACCGAGGGCAAGATCCTGACCTTTTCGAACGAGGGGCTGATCCACCTGGGCGCCGGGGTTGTCGCCGGTGTGCCGACGCCGATCCTGATCTGGATGGCGCTGGGTGCGCTGGTGATCTTCGTCGTGCGCCGCACCGCGCTGGGGATGTTGATCGAGGCCATCGGGATCAACGAGCGGTCCTCGCGGCTGGCGGGGATCAACAGCCGGGTCCTGCTGGTCTGTGTCTACCTGGTGTCCGGCCTTTGCGCCGCGCTGGCGGGCGTGATCGTGGCCGCCGACATCAAGGGCGCGGATGCCAACAATGCCGGGCTGTGGCTGGAGCTGGACGCGATCCTTGCCGTGGTGATCGGGGGCAATTCGCTGCTGGGCGGACGGTTCTCGATCCTCGCCTCGCTGATTGGCGCGCTGATCATCCAGTCCGTCAACTCGGTGATCCTGCTGTCGGGTATGCCGCCAGAGTTCAACCTGGTGATCAAGGCTCTGCTGATCCTCGCGATCCTGGTGATCCAGAGCCCGCGCATAAGCTATCTGATGTACATGTTGCGCGCCTCGGGGCCGCAACCACAACCCGACACGGCCCCCTTGCCCAAGACGCAGAAGGAAGAGGCGCAATGATCCGCTCGACCCATTTGCCGCTGCTGGTCACGCTGGCGACCTTCGTGCTGGCCTATGCGCTCTGCGCCTCTGCCTACCCGTCGATGTTGTCCACGCGAGTCGTGGCCAACCTGCTGACGGACAATGCCTTTCTGGGCATCGCGGCGGTCGGCATGACCTTCGTCATCCTGTCGGGCGGTATCGACCTGTCCATCGGGTCGGTCATCGCCTTCACCGGGGTTTTCCTGGCCGTGGTGCTGCGCGATACCTCGATGCATCCGCTGGTGGCCTTCGCGCTGGTGCTGATGATCACCACTGCCTTTGGCGCGGCGATGGGGGCGCTGATCCATTACCTGGAAATGCCGCCCTTCATCGTCACGCTGGCGGGCATGTTCCTGGCGCGTGGCGCGGCCTATGTGCTGTCGACCGAAAGCGTGCCCATCACGCATGAGTTCTACGATTTTCTCCAGGGGCTTTACTGGAAGGATCCTTCGGGTGGGCGCTTCCGGCTGATCGGCGGGATCATGGTGCTGACCTTTCTCGTCGGGATCCTGGTGGCGCATCGCACCCGCTTTGGTCAGAACGTCTATGCTCTTGGCGGCGGCGGGCAGACGGCCAAGCTGATGGGCCTGCCGCTGGCCTCGACCACGATCGGGATATACGCTGTTTCCGGCGGGCTTGCTGGCCTCGCGGGCATCGTCTTCTCGCTCTACACCTCGGCGGGATATTCGTTGGCCACCGTGGGGGTCGAACTGGATGCCATCGCCGCGGTCGTCATCGGGGGCACCTTGCTGACGGGGGGCTACGGCTTTGTGGCGGGCACCTTTTTCGGCATATTGATCATGGGTCTGATCCAGACCTACATCGTGTTCGACGGGACTTTGTCCAGCTGGTGGACCAAGATCGTGATCGGGGGGCTGCTCTTTGCCTTCATCGTGCTGCAGAAAGGGCTGACTTGGGCGACGCAGGCAAGACGACGAACAACGACTGGCTCCGCCGCTCACTCATGACGCTTGTCCACGGCGGGGGCGACCGCGCGAGCAATCACACGAGCTTTGTGGTCGACCAGCTGGGGCTTGCCATCGTCGCCGGGGAATACCCGCCCGAGACGATGATCCCGCTGGACCCGGACCTGTGCGAGATGTTCGGCGTGTCGCGCACCGTGGTCCGCGAAGCGAAAAAGACTCTGATTGCCAAGGGGCTGATCCAGTCTAAGGCCAAGGTCGGCACGCAGGTGCGGCCAGCCGACGGATGGAACATGTTCGACCAGGACGTGATGCGCTGGCATGCTTCGGTCAAGAACCCGACACGCTACTACGAGGAACTGTTCGAGATCCGGATGATCTTTGAACCAGCCGCCGCCGCCCAGGCCGCCGGGCGGGTCAACCAGATCGACTGCGACGATCTCTTTTCGCTCTGCGACGCGCTGGAGAACGCCGAAAGCCGGGCGGATTTCGCCCTGGCGGACTACGAGTTCCACAAGCAGGTGCTGCGCCTGTCCGGCAACCGGTTCCTGCAGTCGCTGGGCGACCTGGTCCAGACCGCGCTGTATTCCCTGTTCATGTCCGAAAGCGTCGCCACCTTTCCCGAGCGGCGCAAGACCGTCGTCGACCGGCACCGCACCGTTGCGGCGGCCATTGCCTCTGGCGTGCCCGCCGAGGCGCAGGAAGCCATGCGGCGCGTCATCAACGATGGCTATCGCAACGCCCTGCCCGACAAGGCCGCACCCGCCTCATAGCGCCCGATCTATTGCCCGCCCGGCTTGCGAAACAACCGTGTCTGTTCAAACAGCCTGTCCAGTCGTTCATACCTGTCCTTGGTGTTGGGCCAGGCCTCTTCCTGGGTCGCTGAAATCAACGCCTCCAGCAGCATCAGCGTCGAGACGTTGGAATCCCAGGCCGAGGGGATTTCCACCCAGCAGTTAAAGCTGTGTGTCGCGATCTCGGCCACCGGGCTGGACCATTGGTCGGTGATCAGCACCACCTCGACCCCGCGTTCGCGCGCCAGCTCTGCCAGCCGCAACAGGTTGGACTCATAGCGACGGATGTCGAACATCAGCAGCGTATCGCCCTTTTCCATGTCCAGCAGGTAATGCGGCCAGGTCGCCGAGGACGACGTCAGGTGGATCACCCGGGGCCGAACCGCCTGCAGGTGGGTAAAGGCGTAATCCGCAAGCGCATGGGTGATCCGCCCGCCCACGATGAACAACGTGTGATCCGTGTCCGCCAGCAGGTGCGCCGCGGCGTCAAAGGCCTCGCTGGGCACGTTGCTGAAGGTGGTCTGGAGGTTCTGCGTCACTGCCTTGGCAAAGCGGTTCAACAGGTGCGACTCCGGCGCCTCGGTCGCCCAATTGGCGCGCCGCTCCGTCGGACCGGAGACCTTGGCCTGCAATTCCTTCAGCAGGGCCTTGTGGAACTGCGGGAAACCCTTGAACCCCAGTTTCTGCACCATGCGCGCAATCGTCGGTGTCGACACCCCGGTCTGCCCCGCGACGATGGTGATCGAGGCAAGCCCCGCCGCCGGGTAGTTTTCCAAGAGGGCATTGGCGAACTTGCGCTCTGACTGCGTCAGGTCCGAATAGTGCTGCCGGATCAATTCCCGGACGGTCGAACTGGGCTGTGTCACGGCTCACTTCCTTGCATCGCAGTCGCTGCATTTTGTGCGAAACGCGCCCCGATGCGTGTCAACCGCATGAATCTGCCCGTCGCCTCGTGAAGAAATATTGACACAACCCGCGCCAATGTGGAAAATTTTTTTCAGAACAGGGGGACCTGCATGTCGGAAAGCGACCACGGCGGCCGTGAACCCGCCGTCAGCGTGATCAATGCCGAAGGCACGGGCGACGCCCTGCTGCTGTGTGAACACGCGTCGGCCTATATACCCGAGCGCTACGGCGATCTCGGGCTGCGCCCCGAGTGGCGGCAAAGCCATGCGGCCTGGGATCCCGGTGCGCTGGCGCTGGCGCGCATGTTGTCGACAGGACTTGAGTCGCCGCTTGTGGCCGGACGCGTGTCGCGACTGGTCTATGACATCAACAGACCGCCAGAGGCCGAGGGCGCGATGCCCGTCCGCTCTGAAATTGTGGAAATTCCCGGCAACGCGAACCTGACGCCCGCGCAAAAGGCCGAGCGGGTAGAGACGGTCTATCGCCCCTTCTGCAAGGCCGTCGACCGGCTGCTTTCGGCACGGCCACGGGCCGTCGTCACCGTGCACAGCTTTACGCCGGTCTATCATGGCGCAACCCGCGAAACAGAGATCGGCATCCTGCACGACAGCGACAGTCGGCTGGCCGACATCATGTTGGCCCAGACACCCGAAGAGGACCGACGCGTTGACCGCAACAAGCCCTACGGACCCGAGGACGGCGTGACCCATTCTCTGAAACTGCACGGCATCTCGCGCGGATTGCCCAACGTGATGATCGAGGTCCGCAATGACCTGCTGACCACGCTGGAGGACGTGCAGGCCATCGCATCCGAACTTCTGGCGATGCTGCGCCCGGCGCTGGCCGCCGTTCCTGCGGAGGTGACCGATGCCTAGGATCATCACCGGGTTTGTGCATGGCGTCGACGCGATGAACCGCTTTATCGGGCGCATCGCCATGTACCTGATCTTTGTCCTGGTGGGCGTGCTGCTGTGGTCCTCGGTGTCCAAGGTCGCCTTTCTGCCCTCGCTCTGGACGCTGGAAACCGCACAATTCGTCATGGTCGCCTATTACATTCTGGGCGGGCCGTATTCGATCCAGCTGGGATCGAACGTGCGGATGGACCTGTTTTATGGCGGCTGGTCGGTGCGGACCAAGGCCTGGGTCGATGCCTTCACCGTCTTTTTCCTGATGTTCTACCTGGGTGTGCTTTTGTACGGCGCGCTGGGGTCCCTGGCCTATGCCTTGGGCTATTTCGGGATGCAGCCGCTGGAGTATTTCGCCGAGTTCTTCGGCGCGCTTTTCACCGGCGGCTTCGAGGCGGCGGGCGAAAAGCTGGGCTATCTCGAACGCTCATCGACCGCATGGCGGCCCTTCCTCTGGCCGGTCAAGCTGGTGCTGGCTTTCGGCATCTTCCTGATGCTGCTGCAAACCCTCGCCGAGCTGTTCCGTGACATCGGCCGCATCCGCGGGGTGGAGATCTGATGTCCTATGAAATGATCGCCATCCTCATGTTCTCGGGCATGATGCTGATGCTGCTGACCGGGCAGCGCGTGTTCGGCGCCATCGGCTTTGTCGGCGCGCTGGCCGGGCTGCTGCTCTGGGGCACGGGGGGCGTCGACGTCCCCTTTGCCGCCGCCATGAAGCTGATGAAATGGTATCCGCTGCTGACGCTGCCGATGTTCATCTTCATGGGCTACGTGTTGTCGGAATCGAAGATCGCCGACGATCTTTACCGGATGTTCCACGTCTGGATGGGGCCGGTGCGCGGCGGGCTTGCCATCGGGACCATCGGGCTGATGGTGCTGATCTCCGCCATGAACGGGCTGAGCGTGGCGGGCATGGCCATCGGCGCCACCATCGCGCTGCCGGAGCTGCTGCGCCGGGGTTATGACAAGATCATGGTGACAGGGGTGATCCAGGCCGGCTCGTCCCTTGGCATCCTTGTGCCGCCCTCTGTCGTGCTGGTGCTCTATGCGATGATCGCGCGCCAGCCGGTGGGTCAGTTGTGGCTGGCAGGCGTGGTGCCCGGCCTGATGATGGCCACGATGTTCATCATCTACATCTACGTGCGCTGCCGTGCGCAGCCAGAGCTTGGCCCGCCCCTGCCCGAGGACGAGCGTAACGTCAGCCGGGCCGAGAAACTGCGCCTGCTGCGCGCGGGCATCCTGCCGCTTGTGATCTTTGCCGTGATGATGGTGCCTTTCGTCAAGGGCTGGACCTCGCTTGTCGAAAGCTCGGCCATCGGGGCCATGGCCGCCTTCGTTGCAGCAATCCTGAAGGGCCGGATGAACCGCGAGGTGTTCGAGACCTCGGTGCGCCAGACGCTGGCCATCTCCTGCATGTTCATGTGGATCATCCTGGCCGCCCTGGGCTTTGGCGCGATCTTCGACGGGCTGGGCGCGGTGCGCGCCATCGAGTCGCTGTTCACCGAACAGCTGGGCCTCAGCCCCTGGATGATCCTGATTCTGATGCAACTGTCCTTCATCATCATGGGGACGTTCCTGGACGACACTGCCATGCTGGTGATCGTCGCACCGCTTTACGTGCCGCTGGTGGGGGAACTCGGTTTCGACCTGATCTGGTACGGGGTGCTTTACACGATCACCACGCAGATCGCCTACATGACGCCGCCCTTCGGCTATAACCTCTTCCTGATGCGCGCGATGGCGCCGCCGGAAATCGGTCTCAAGGACATCTATCGTTCGATCATCCCCTTTGCGCTGGTGATGGTGCTGGCCCTGGCCTTGGTCATGGTCTTCCCCCAGATCGCGCTTTGGCTGCCAGACCTCGTTTACGGAAAATAACCCCTCAGAAGCCTCGAAAAAGAGGACAGATTTTCAACAAGGAGAACGGATATGACGACTTCGAGAAGAAAGTTTCTGAAAACTGCCGGTGTGGGCGTTGCCGCCGCACCGCTGGCCGCCCCAGCGCTGGCACAATCCACCATCACCTGGCGGATGCAGACCTACGCGGGCGCCGCGCTGGCGGAACATGTGGTGAAACCGGCCATCGACCGCTTCAACGCCATCGCCGGCGACCGGATGCAGATCGAGCTGTTCTACGCCGACCAGCTGGTGCCCACGGGCGAACTGTTCCGCGCCATGCAGCGCGGCACCATCGACGCGGTGCAGTCGGACGATGACAGCATGGCCTCGCCGACCGAGGTGACTGTCTTCGGCGGCTACTTCCCCTTCGCCTCGCGCTATTCGCTCGACGTGCCTGTCCTGTTCAACCAGTACGGCCTGAACGAAATCTGGGCCGAGGAATACGCCAAGGTCGGGGTCAAGCACATCAGCGCCGGCAGCTGGGACCCCTGCCATTTCGCCACCAAGGACCCGATCAACAGCCTCGCCGACCTGCAGGGCAAGCGGGTCTTCACCTTCCCCACCGCGGGCCGTTTCCTGAGCCAGTTCGGCGTCGTGCCCGTCACCCTGCCCTGGGAAGACATCGAGGTCGCCGTGCAGACCGGCGAGCTGGACGGAATCGCCTGGTCCGGCATCACCGAGGATTACACGGTGGGTTGGGCGGATGTGACCAACTACTTCCTCACCAACAACATCTCAGGCGCCTGGATCGGGCATTTCTTTGCCAACATGGGCCGCTGGGAAGAACTGCCCGAGGATCTGAAACTGCTGCTGGCCACCTGCATGGAACAGTCGCACTATTACCGCCAGTGGTGGTATTGGGGCGGTGAGGCCCGGCTGCGCGTCAACGGCGAAAAAATGCAGCTGACCTCGATCCCCGACGCCGAATGGGACACGGTCGAAGAGGCCGCGCGTACCTTCTGGGACGAGATCGCCGCCGAGTCCGAGACCAAGGCCAAGGTCGTGGAGATCTTCAAGCAGTACAACGCGGACATGGCCAAGGCCGGACGCCCCTACCGTTACGGCTGATCGCCGTCGTCCCCGGGGTTGTCCCGGGGACAAATCCAAAGCCCCGGCGCCGCACCTCGCGCCGGGGTCCCCTTTGAGAGACCACTGGAAGGAATGCCCGATGCCCGGCCCCATGACATTCGATGACCTCAAGGCGCAGGTCTCCTCCGGCGAGGTGGACACCGTCCTGGCCTGCATCGTGGACATGCAGGGCCGCCTGATGGGCAAGCGCTTTCACGCCGCGCATTTCGTGAACAGCGCCTGGGAGGAAACCCACTGCTGCAACTACCTGCTGGCCACCGACCTGATGATGGCCACGCCAGAAGGCTATGCCGCCACCTCCTGGGAAAAGGGCTATGGCGACTACGTGATGAAGCCGGACCTGGCCACGCTGCGCCCCATGCCCTGGCTCGAGGGCACGGTCATGGTGCTCTGCGACGTGCTGGACCACCACACGCACGAAGAGGTGCCGCATTCCCCCCGCGCCATGCTGAAAAAGATGGTCGCCCGGGCCGAGGCCAAGGGCTTTACCCCGATGATGGCGACGGAGTTGGAGTTCTTCCTCTTCGAAAAGAGTTTTGACGAGATCCGCAAATCCGGCTTTCGCGACCTGGCGACGCTGTCGGGGTACAACGAGGATTACAACATCCAGCTGACCAGCCGCGAAGAGCATGTGATGCGCCCGGTGCGCAACCACCTCTATGCGGCGGGCCTGCCGATCGAGAATTCCAAGGGCGAGGCCGAGACCGGGCAGGAAGAGCTGAACATCAAGTATGCCCCGGCAATGGACACGGCAGAATTTCACACGATCGCCAAACACGCGGTCAAGGAAATCGCCCACCAGCAGGGCCATGCCGCGAGCTTTCTGCCCAAGTGGCACCAGGACAAGGTCGGCTCGTCCAGCCATGTGCACCAGTCGCTGTGGCAGGACGGCAAGCCCGCGTTTTTCGACGAGAGCGACTCGCTGGGCATGTCGGCACTGATGAAGACCTATGTCGCGGGACTGCTGAAATACGCGCCCGACTACATGGTTTTCCTCGCCCCCTACATCAACAGCTACAAACGGTTCCAGGTCGGCACCTTTGCCCCGACCCGCGTGATCTGGTCCATCGACAACCGCACCGCCGGGTTCCGCCTCTGCGGCGACGGATCAAAGGCGGTGCGCATCGAATGCCGGGTCGGCGGGTCGGACATGAACCCCTACCTGGCGATGGCGGCAATGCTGGCCGCCGGCCTGAAGGGCATCGAAGAGGGTCTGGAGCTGGCCCCGGCCTTTTCCGGCGACGCCTACGCGGGCGAGGCGCCGGAGCTGCCAACCACCCTGCCCGCCGCGCGCGCGGCGCTAATGAAATCCGACCTGCTGCGCGAGGCCTTTGGCGAAGAGGTGGTCACCCACTATGCCCGCGCGGCAGAGGTGGAAATCGAGGACTTCAACCGCGTCGTGACCGACTACGAAATCGCGCGCGGGTTCGAGCTTGCATGAGGGCCACCTGGCCCGATCCATAGAGGACAGAATGAGCAATACTTTGAAATGCATCTCCCCCATCGACGGCTCGGTCTTTGCCGAACGCCCCACGCTGTCGCTGGACGAGGCGAAAACCGCCGCCGCGAAGGGCCGTGCCGCGCAGGCCGCCTGGGCCGCCCGCCCCTTGCAGGAGCGGGTCGATCTGGTCATGGCGGGCGTCGCCGCCGTAGGCGCGATGAACGACGAGATCGTGCCGGAACTGGCGCACATGATGGGCCGCCCGGTGCGCTTTGGCGGGGAGTTCGGCGGTTTTGATGAGCGCGCCTCGCACATGGCCGCAATCGCGGCAGAGGCGCTGGCCCCCATAGAGGTCGGCGAGGACGAGACATTCAAACGGTACATCAAGCGCGTGCCGCTTGGGCTGGTGCTGGTCGTCGCGCCCTGGAACTATCCCTACATGACGGCGATCAACACGGTGGCGCCCGCGCTGATCGCGGGCAATACGGTGATGCTGAAACACGCCACGCAGACCCTGTTGGTGGGCGAACGCATGGCACGGGCCTTCCACTCGGTCGGCGTGCCCGAAGAGGTTTTCCAGAACGTCTTTCTGAGCCACGACACGACCTCTGACCTGATCGCCGCCAACGCCTTTGACTTCGTGAACTTCACCGGATCGGTGGGCGGCGGCAAGGCGATGGAACGGGCGGCGGCGGGGACCTTTACCGGCATCGGGCTGGAACTGGGCGGCAAGGACCCGGGCTATGTCATGGAGGATGCGGATGTCGATGCCGCCGTCGATACGCTGATCGACGGGGCGATGTTCAACTCCGGCCAGTGCTGCTGCGGGATCGAACGGATCTACGTTCATGAATCGCTGTTTGACAGCTTCCTTGAAAAGGCGCTGGCAGTTGTCCGAGGCTACAAGCTGGGCAACCCGCTGGACCAGGACACCACAATCGGCCCGATGGCAAACGTCCGGTTCGCGCAAGAGGTCCGCGCCCAGATCAAGGAAGCCGTCGAGGCCGGCGCCACCGCCCATATCGACACTTTCCCCGAGGATGACGGCGGCACCTACCTGACGCCGCAGATCCTAACCGACGTGACCCATGACATGCGCGTCATGCGCGATGAAAGCTTTGGCCCCGTGGTCGGCATCATGAAGGTCAAGGGTGACGAAGAGGCCATCGCGCTGATGAACGACAGCGATTTCGGCCTGACCGCCTCGCTCTGGACACAGGACGTTGCGCGCGCCGAACGGGTCGGCGACCGGATCGAGACGGGCACCGTCTTCATGAACCGGGCCGATTACCTTGACCCCGGTCTGTGCTGGACCGGCTGCAAGCAGACCGGGCGCGGCGGCGGCCTGTCGGTCATCGGTTATCACAACCTCACACGCCCCAAATCCTATCACTTGAAGAAGGTGACGAAATGAGCCTGACCGGAAACTGGTCCTACCCCACCGCCATCAAGTTCGGCGCGGGCCGTATCTCTGAACTGCCGGGCGCCTGCGCGCAGGCGGGTATCTCTCGCCCGCTGCTGGTCACGGATCGCGGACTGGCCGACCTGCCGATCACCGCCCAGACGCTGGACGTTCTGGACAAGGCCGGGCTTGGCCGCGCGCTGTTCGCCGATGTGGACCCGAACCCCAACGAAAAGAACCTCGCCGCCGGGGTGAAGGCCTACAACGACGGTGGCCACGACGGCGTGATCGCCTTTGGCGGCGGCTCTGGCCTGGACCTGGGCAAGATGGTCGCCTTCATGGCCGGTCAGACGCGCCCGGTCTGGGATTTCGAGGATATCGGCGACTGGTGGACCCGTGCGGATGCCAACGTCATCGCCCCCATCGTCGCCGTGCCGACCACCGCAGGAACGGGGTCCGAGGTGGGGCGCGCCAGCGTCATCACCAATTCCGAGACGCACGAGAAGAAGATCATCTTTCACCCCAAGGTGCTGCCAGAGGTCGTGATCTGCGACCCGGAACTGACCGTCGGCATGCCGGGCTTCATCACCGCGGGCACCGGACTTGATGCCTTTGCCCATTGTGTCGAGGCCTACAGCAGCCCGCACTACCACCCGATGAGCCAGGGTATCGCGCTGGAAGGCATGCGACTGGTCAAGGAATACCTACCCCGTGCCTTCGCCAACGGCCAGGACATCGAGGCCCGCGCCCAGATGATGAGCGCGGCCATGATGGGCGCCACTGCCTTTCAAAAGGGACTGGGCGCCATCCACGCCATGAGCCACCCCATCGGCGCGCATTTCAACACCCACCACGGCACGACCAACGCGGTTTGCATGCCGACGGTGCTGGCGTTCAACGCCGATGCCATCCGCGACCGATTTGACACGGCATCAGCCTATCTCGGCATCGACGGCGGCTTTGACGGGTTCCGCGCCTTCGTGCAGGATCTCAACGACAGCCTGAACATCCCGCGCACCCTGTCCGATCTCGGCGTGACCGAAGAAGCGATCCCGACGCTGGTCAAGGGCGCGATCATCGACCCGTCCTGCGGCGGAAACCCGATCGAACTGACCGAGCAGAACCTGACAGCGCTGTTCAAGGCGGCGCTCTGATCCCTGCACCCGGCGGAGCTTCCGCCGGGGCAACCTTCTGGAATCGCACTGATTTCATGTAAACGTTAAACAAGAGGCCCATAAGGCCCAAATCGCGTCCCGGTTCCTTCCTGCCTTTTCCCGGCAGACCCCGGGACAGAACCATGACCCGACAGAGGAGAGACCCATGTCCAGAACCATCCTATTGACCACCACCCTGATCGCGGGGATGGCCACCACGGCCTCCGCCGACACGCTGCGCCTGCTGACCTGGGGCGGCTACGCCCCCGACGAGGTCATCGAGCTGTTCGAGCAGAAGACCGGCCACACCGTCGAGGTGACCAAGTCCAACAACGAGGAAATGATCGCCAAGCTGCGCGCCACCGGCGGCGGCGGGTTCGACCTAGTTCAGCCCAGCCAGGACCGCGTCATGGGTCCGCAGATGGAATTCGGCATCTACAAGCCCATCGACATGTCGAAAATCGACGAGTCGCTGTTCATCCCCTCGATGCTGATGGCCACGATGGCCAACACCACCGTGAACGACGAAGTCTATGGCGTGCCGCACGTCTGGGGTACCTCCGGCCTGGTGCTGAACACCGCCGAGGCGGGTGACACCGTCAAGGACTACACCGACCTCTGCGATCCGGCCGTTGCAGGCAAGGTGACTTACCGCCTGAAGCGCCCGACGCTGATCGGCTTTGCCTTCGCGATGGGTGAAGATCCCTTTGCTGCCTACGGCGACGAGGAAAAATACAAGGAGATCATGGGCAAGGTCGAAGCCAAGCTGGCCGAGTGCAAACCCAACGTCAAAACCTACTGGGGTGGCGGCGACGAGCTGATGAACCTTGTCCGTTCGGGCGAAGTCACCGCCTCGATGGCCTGGGACACCGGCGGCTGGAAGCTGAACGACGACAACGCCGACATCACCTTTGTCGCCCCGGCCTCGGGCGCTCTGGGTTGGATCGACACCTTTGTCCTGCCCGCCAAGGGCCAGGCCGACGATGTCGCCTATGAGTGGATCAACTTTGTCATGCAGCCGGAAATCGCGGCCATGATCACCGCGGCAGCCGGCAACTTCACCGCCTCCGCCGGAGCGGACGAATACGTCGAGGACGGGCTGAAGGCCAAGTACCAGAACAGCTTCCCGCAGGAGGCCATCGACAACATCAAGTGGTATCCGCCGGTTCCCGCCGGTCTGGAAGCCATCGAAGGCGAGGTCCTGGACCGCGTCCAGGCCGCCAACTGATCTGACACGGGCGGCACCCGGTGTTCCGGGTGCCGCCACATTGAACGGACGTCCCGAATGACCCCTGATCTCGAATGCACCGACCTCGTCAAACGGTTCGGTGAGACAACCGCCGTCGACAACGTGTCCTTTTCCGTGCCGCCGGGCAGTTTCTTTTCGATTCTGGGGCCCTCGGGTTGCGGCAAGACGACGATCATGCGGATGATTGCGGGGTTTCTCGATCCGACCTCCGGGGATATCCGGATCAAGGGCGGATCCGTCCTGGACACACCGCCGAACAAGCGCCCGGTGAACATGGTGTTCCAGCATCTGGCCCTGTTTCCCATGATGACCATTGCGGAAAACATCGGCTACGGGCTGCGGCGGCAGAAGATGCCCAAGGACCAGATCGCCCGCAAGGTTGACGAGGCGTTGGACCGCATCGGCCTGCCCGGGATCGGCGGGCGCAAGGTCGATGAGCTGTCGGGTGGTCAGAAACAGCGCGTCGCCATCGCCCGCTGCATGGTTCTGGAACCGGACGTTCTGCTGCTGGACGAGCCTTTGGGCGCGCTGGACCTGAAGCTGCGCGAACACATGAAGGTGGAACTCAAGGCGCTGCAGGCGGCCTTTGACACCACATTTGTCTACATCACCCACGACCAGTCCGAGGCGCTGGTGATGTCCGACCAGATCGCCGTCATGAATGCCGGACGGTTCGAGCAGGTCGGCACCGGGCAGGATTTGTATTATCGCCCCGACACGCCTTTTGTCGCCGGGTTCATCGGCGAGGCAAACCGCTGGAAAGGCCGCATCGACCGCGTCGAGGGCAAGGCCCTGCAGATGCGCACCGACAGCGGGCTGGCCATGCAGGCGACCGCCGCAGGGCCGATGACCACAGGCGACACGGCGGAAATCTTTGTGCGCCCGGAATCAATCCGCCTTGCCGCCAGTGCCGAGGCGCTGGCCGCCTTTGACAACCAGCTGCAAGGCACGGTGACCAGCATCCTCTTCAACGGCGCCGCCTCGCGCGTGCTGGTGCAGGACGACGTGGGCGAGACGCTGGAGGTCACGCTGCCGCAATCCGGCGAATTCGCCGCGCTGAAACGCGGCGACACGGTCCATGTCGGCTGGGGCGCGGCGCAGGCGACCTGTTTCAAGGGAGCGGCCTGATGCGCAGTCACGCCCGCATCGGCTTCATCCTGTTGCTGACACCGCTGGTCCTGTGGCTGGGCCTGCTGATCGTCATTCCGCATATCGACATGTTCCTCATCTCGATCCGCGAACGCATCAGCTTTGGCGTCTACGAGACCAGCCTGGCGCAATACGAAAAGGCGCTGACAGAGCCGCTTTATCTGCGGACGTTCTGGCGCACGGCGGTGATGTCGGTGCTGGCCACGGCCATCACGCTGGTGATCGCCTTTCCGGTTTCCTACTACATCGCCAAGATGGCCAAGGGGCGCCTGCAGCAGGTGCTGTTCATGCTGTGCCTCATTCCCTTCTACGTTTCGGAACTGGTGCGCACATTCGGCTGGATGATCCTGCTGCGCGAAACCGGGTTAGTGTCGACCCTGCTGCAATGGGCGGGTCTTGCCGATCAGCCGGTTGAAATGCTGTACAACGACGCCGCGATGATGGTCGGCCTTGTCTATACCTCGATGCTGTTCATGGTGGTGCCGCTGGTCACGACGCTGGAAAGCCTCGACGACAGCGTGATCGAGGCGGGCTATGACCTTGGCGGCAACGGGGTGTCGGTGCTGCGGGAAATCATCATCCCCCACGCCATGCCCGGCATCGTGTCGGGCTGTATCGTCGTCTTCATGTTGTCGCTAGGCAATTATCTGACCCCGACCATGCTGGGCGGCAAGGACAGCCTGTGGTTCACCGAGATGATCTACAACCAGTTCATCGTCCGCTCCAACTGGGAGCTGGGCGCCGCCTTCGGCTTCATGCTGCTGGTGCTCTCCTCGGTGATCGTCTGGGGGATGCTGCGCCTGACGGGCCGCACCCTGCAGGAAACGATGGGATAAGCCGATGATCCCCACCATTCCCCAATCCCGCAGCTTTCGCCTGATCTACGGCAGCTACGTGTTGCTGTTCTTCCTCTACCTCGCCTTGCCTCTGACCGTGGTCGCGGTCTTTGCCTTCAACGACAGCCAGTTCCCCTCTCTCCCCTGGGAGGGGTTCACCTGGAACTGGTTCTTTGGCGAGGACCGCCCGCAGATCGGCGTGTTCCACGAACGCGGCATCCTGCGGGCCGTGGGCACCTCGGCCTTTGTCGCCGCCTGCGTCGCGGTACTGTCGGTCTGCGTCGGCACTACAAATGCCTTTTTGTTCAACCGCTATGACTTTCGGGGCAAGGGACTGCTCTATGTTCTGATGCTGTTGCCGCTGGTCATTCCCGGCATCGTGCTGGGCATTTCCATCCTCGTCTTTTCGTCGACCCTGGCGAATGGCATCTGGGACCTGGCACAGATGGATATCCAGGCACTGCGTCCCGGCTTGCTGCTGGTCATCCTGGGGCAGTTCAGCTTTATCACCACGATCGCCACGCTGGTCATCACCGCGCGGTTGCAGAAGTTCGACCGCACGCTGGAAGAGGCGGCGTTGAACCTGGGCGCCACGCGGCTGACGGCGGTGCGCACGATCACCATTCCCTTCCTGATGCCGGCGATGATCGGCGCGGTGGTCGTGGCCTTCCTGATGAGCTTCGAGAACTTCAACACCACGCTGATGCTGGTCGGCTCTGACGCGCCGCTGACCATCGCCATGTTCGACCGACTGAAAGAGGGGTCTACGCCGCTGTTGAACGCGGTGTCCCTGCTGCTGATGCTGGGGTCGTCGCTGCTGGCGCTGGTGGTGATCCTGTTCCAGCGCCGCTGAGCGCAGGTTACGTCACGGCAGGCAGGCAGACACGGCGGCCGCTGGTCGTGGTCTCGACCGTGATCGGCATGCCGTAGACCGTACTCAGGCGCGGGCCGTCCAGGATTTCCGAGGCCGCGCCCTGGGCCAGGATGCCGCCCCGGTGCATCAGAACCACACGCGCATCCAGCGCAAAGGCCTGGTCGGGATCATGGGTCGACAGGACGACGCTGCGCCCGTCGTCCAGCGCGCCGGAAACCAGCGCGGCGATCCGCGACAGGACCTGCGCCTGGTTGCCGAAATCCAGGCTGGCGGTCGGCTCGTCCATGACAATCAGCGGCGCCTCCTGCGCCAGGGCGCGGGCGATCAGGACCAACTGGCGCTGACCGCCGGAAAGCTGCGCATAGTTGTGCCCGGCAAGGTCCGCGATCCCCAGGTGATCCATCGCATCCAGCGCCGTGGCCCGGTCGGTCCGGCCCGGCTGCCCAAACGCCCCCAGCCGCGCGGTGCGCCCCATCAGGACAACCTCCAACGCCTCAAAGGGAAAAGGCGGCGCATGGGCCTGCGGGACATAGGCGATCCGGCGCGCGATCTCGGCCCGGGTCAGGGCGGTGACGAGCCGCCCCCCCAGCAACACGTCACCCGCAAGCGCCGGCAGCAGCCCCATCAGGGTGCGGAACAGAGTGGTCTTGCCACAGCCATTTGGCCCCAGCAGGCACAGCACCTCGCCCGGCGCCACCCGCAGCGACAGGCCACTGCCAACACGGGTCTTGCCGTGGCCGATGGACAGGGCGCGGGCCTCCAGCATCAGGACCAGCCCCGGCGCCCGCGCGCCAGCAGGACCACGAAAAAGGGCGCGCCAATTACCGCCGTCAGGATGCCCAGCGGCACCTCGACCGGGGCGATGGACCGCGCCAGCGTGTCCACCGCCAGCAGGTAGCCCGCCCCGATCAGGGCCGAGACCGGCAACAAGCGCCCGAACCCCGGCCCGACCAGCATCCGCGCCACATGCGGGATCACCAGCCCGACCCAGCCGACGACACCAGCCAGCGCGGTCACACTGGCCGTGACCAGCGTCGCAGAGGCGATCACCAGGAACCGGGTGTGCCCGGCCTCGACGCCCAGCGCGCGGGCCTCTTCGTCGCCCATCGACAACACGTTGATCCGCCAGCGCAGCAGCGTCAGCGGCACAAGCCCGACCAGCACGGCGGGCAAGGCCGGCAGGATGTCGGCAGAGGTGACAGAGGCCAGCGACCCCAGCAGCCAAAAGGTGATCGCCGGCAGTTGGTCATAGGGATCGGCCAGCACCTTGAGCAGAGAGGTCGCGGCCCCGGCCAACGCCCCGATCACCACCCCCACTAGAACCAATGTCAGGGTTCGGTCGGCGCCGCGCACGGCGGTCGCCACCAGCGTCACCACACCCACGGCAACCATGCCGCCGACAAAGGCAGAGGCCTGAATTGCCGCCACCGGCAGGGACAGAAAGATCCCCGCCACGGCCCCCAGTCCCGCGCCCGCCGACACGCCCAGGATGTCCGGAGAGACCAGCGGATTGCGAAACAGCGCCTGGTAGCTGGCCCCTGCGGCGGCCAGCGCCGCGCCGACCAGCAAGGCGGCGGCGACGCGCGGCAGGCGGATATTCCAGATCACGATCCGGGCCTGCGGATCGCCCTGCCCGACAAGGGTCCGCAAAACCTCGCCCGGCGACAGGCCGAACGGCCCCACCATCACGGCCCCAAAGGCCATGAGCACCAGCACAAGCGCCAGCAGCAGGGGCAGCGCGGGCCGGCTCACTCTGGCGGGCGTCCTTCGGCCCACTCCAGCAGACGATCAAGCGCGTCCTCGGACAGGTCGACGTGATACCATTGCGCGTAGAATTCCCGCGCCTCCTTGCGCAACTCTCCCGGCCAGCGGTCGGGATACATCAGCCCCGCCATCCAGGTGAGTCCCATCATCCGGTTCAGCGAAGGCGGGCGGTCGATCCAGCCAAAGGGCGCCGTGGGCGACAGGTAGACACGCCGTTTCTGAACGGCGTCGACACCCTGCCACAGGGGATCCTCCCAGACCCGGTCAAAGAAGGTCCGGTCCCAGGTCACGACCAGATCGGGATTGGCGACGATGACCTGTTCCATCGAGGCCCTGACCAGCCCGAGCGTCGCACCACCGTCATCGGCCACGTTGCGTCCGCCCGCGCGCTCGATGATCTCGGTGTTGATCGAGCCTTTCATGCCGGTTTCCAGCCCATCCGGCCCGCGCGCCAGGTAAACGCGGGGGCGGGCCTCCTCGGGGATTTCGCTCAGCAGCGCGTCGATGCTGGCAAAGCGCGCCTCGGCATCCGCCGCCAGCGCCTCGCCACGGTCCGGAACACCCAACGCCTCGCCCAACAGGCGCAGGGCCTGGGGGGTGTTTTCGAACCGGCCATCGATCAACAGGTAGGGAATGCCGGTTTGCGCCTGCACCCGATCCGCCAGGTCGATATAGGTGTCCCGGACAGAGCCGAAATCGACGATCAGGTCGGGCTTGATCTGCAGCACCCGTTCCAGGTTGGCCTCACCGCCGCGCCCGGTCAGACGGCCGGTTTCAGGCAGGTCGCGGAAGGGTTCGGCGATATAGGCCCGTTCCTCGGCGCGCAGCGCCCGGGGCCAGCCGGTCAGGGCCTCGGGCTTCAGCACGTAAACCAGGACAGAGGCGGGCGGCCCGGCGGCAAAAACGGTGGTCACCTCGTCGGGCACCTCGACGACGCGGCCCGCGCTGTCGGTGATTGTAAGTGCGCCCAGAGGCGTGGCCAGCAGCGCGAGGAACAGGAACAGAAATCGCAAAGTGCCCTCCTTCGAAAAGCGAAATCGTCAACTCTCGCCCGGCTTCGGCGGCGCCTTGGGCGTAAACAGGCAACGGTCCGGCTTGAGGTCGATCAGCGGGGTGCCGTCGACACAATCCAGTCCGCGCACAATGAGGTCCGCCCCCTCGATCCGCAACAGTTTTACCAGTGACGTGCCGATGGGGTTGGGCCGCCCCGGAGAGCGCAGGGCAAAGGTGCCAAAGATCCGTCCGTCATTCTTTGGGCTCTGGGTCAGCAGGTCCCGCCGCGCCAGCCCCAGCCAGTAGAGGACCTCGATACTGTCATACGCCCCCAACCCTGCCAGCGCCGGTTGCCATTCCGGGTTCAGGCGGATGCGGCATTCCGGCCCGTCCAGCCGCCCTTGTCGCGGGCAGGTATCCCGGTTGTGCCAAGGTGTGCGGACGGTGCCGATGAAGCGCAACGCCGCGTCCCCGGCCGGGCCGAGGTCAAGCGCGCGTTCCCCTGCGCGGAGGCTGGTGCCCGTCATGCCGCGCCCCTTTTGTCGGCACGACTGTCCGTCAGATCAAGCCTGCCCACGTCGGGCGCGGCATTGGTCATATCTGCGCGGCGGCCCGGACAACCACCTCGTCCAGCCCGTCACCGCCCTGCGCGACATGGCTGCGCAACTGCTCGCGCATGCGCGGCTCCCAGAAATCCGAGATATGCGCCGCGACGCGCGCGGGGGCGTCCTCGTTCGGCTGGGTCTTGAAAAACGTGGCGATCTGGTTCGCCATGCGGATCATCTTGTCAGGCGACATGCGGTGCCTCCTCGGTGATGCGGTGCGGGTGGGAATAGATGTCGAAACCGCCGCCCCGGGCAAAGGCGGCCAGGGTGATCCCGACCTCCTGCGCCAGGCGGACAGCGGCGCCGGTGGGGGCGGACACGGCAACAAGGACCGGAATTCCGGCCAGCGCGCATTTCTGGACCAGTTCAATCGACAGGCGCGAGGTCATGACGGCGGCGCCCTGCGAGGCATCGCCCCCCTCATGCGCCAGCGCGCCGATGAGCTTGTCCAGCGCGTTGTGCCGCCCCACGTCCTCGCGCGCCATGTAGACGCTGCGCCCAGAGGTCATGAAGCCCGCCGCATGGGTGGCGCGGGTCATGTCATGCAGGCGCTGATGACGGCGCAACGCATCGGTCGCGCGGGCAACCTCGGCCACCGTCAACCGCAGGTCAGAGGTCACGTGCGGGACATGACGCACCGCCTGCTCCAGACTGTCGATCCCGCAAAGGCCGCAGCCCACCGGCCCCGCCATGAAGCGCCGTCGCTCGGACAGGGCGCGGGCGCACCCGTCCTCCAGCAGAAAGCGTGCCTCGATGCCCTGCGCGTGTTCGACGATTTCGAATTCGTCGACCTGCGAGGGGTCACTGACGATGCCCTCTGTCAGGGCAAAGCCGAGGGCGAAATCCGCCAGGTCGGAGGGGCTGGCCATCATGACCGCCTGTGTGGTGCCGTTGAAGACCAGCGCCACCGGCACCTCCTCGGGCAGTGTGCGGTGGATCGCCAGCGTGCTCTCGGACTGGTGCGACCGGCCCGAGGCGCTGACGGTTGCAGAGCGCGCGCTCATTCCGCTGCCGGAAGGATACGGCGCGACCGTTCGGCCTGGGCGGCGTAATCCTCTTGCCAATCGGTCGGCCCGTTCGAGGGCGCGACCTGCACCGCCGTCACCTTGTATTCCGGGCAGTTCGTGGCCCAGTCAGAATAGTCCGTGGTGATGACGTTGGCCTGCGTGTCCGGGTGGTGGAAGGTGGTATAGACCACGCCGGGGCTGACCCGGTCGGTCACTGTTGCCTTCAGCGTCGTTTCACCCGACCGCGAGGCCAGCCGCACCCAGTCGCCATCGTTGAGGCCACGGTTCTCGGCGTCATGCGGGTGGATTTCCAGAATGTCGGCCTCGTGCCAGACCACGTTTTCCGTGCGCCGGGTCTGCGCGCCGACGTTATACTGGGACAGGATGCGCCCGGTGGTCAGCAAGAGCGGGAAACGCGGGCCGGTCTTTTCATCGGTGGCAACGTATTCGGTGACGATGAACCGCCCCTTGCCGCGCACAAACTCATCGACATGCATCAGCGGCGTGCCTTCGGGATGCGCCTCGTTGCAGGGCCATTGCACCGACCCTTTTTCCTCCAGCAGGGCATAGTCCACCCCGGCGAAAGAGGGCGTCGTGGCGGCGATTTCCTCCATGATCTGGCTGGGATGCGTATAGGACCAGCCCGCCCCCATCGCATTTGCCAGCAGCTGCGTCACCTCCCAGTCGGCATAGCCGTTCTTGGGCGCCATGACGCGGCGCACGCGGTTGATGCGGCGTTCGGCATTGGTAAAGGTGCCGTCCTTTTCCAGGAAGGTCGACCCCGGCAGGAAGACATGCGCGTAGTTGGCCGTCTCGTTCAGGAAGAGATCATGCACGATGACGCATTCCATCGCCGCAAGCCCCGCCGCGACATGTTTGGTGTCCGGGTCCGATTGCAGGATATCCTCGCCCTGGCAGTACAGCCCCTTGAAGGTGCCCTCGACCGCTGCGTCCAGCATGTTGGGAATGCGCAGGCCGGGTTCCGGGTCGATCTCGACACCCCAGGTGGTCTCGAAAACTTCACGCACCTCGGGCAGTTTCACATGGCGATACCCCGGCAGTTCATGCGGGAAAGATCCCATATCGCAGGACCCCTGCACGTTGTTCTGGCCGCGCAGCGGGTTCACACCCACGCCGGGCCGCCCGACATTGCCGGTCAGCATGGCGAGGTTGGCAATGCCCATGACGGTGGTCGACCCCTGGCTGTGCTCGGTCACGCCGAGGCCGTAGTAGATCGCGCCATTGCCACCCCGGGCAAAGGTCCGCGCGGCGGCCCGCAGGTCCTGCGCTTTGACGCCGGTCAGCAGGGCCGTCGCCTCGGGCGAGTGACGCGGTTCGCTGACGAATTCGGCGTAGACTTGGAATTCGTCCCAGTCGCAGCGGGTGCGAATGAACGCTTCATCCATCAGCCCCTCGGTCACGATCACATGCGCCAGCGCCGTGACCACGGCAACGTTGGTACCGGGTTTCAGCGCCAGGTGATGCGCCGCCTCGATATGGGCGGATTTCACCAGGTCGATCCGGCGCGGGTCGATGACGATCAGCTTGGCCCCTGCCCGCAGGCGTTTCTTGAGCCGTGAGGCAAAGACCGGGTGGCCGTCAGTGGGGTTGGCCCCGATCACGATGACCACGTCTGTCTGTTCGACACTGTCGAAATCCTGCGTGCCGGCGCTGGTGCCGAAGGTCTGGCGAAGGCCATAGCCGGTGGGCGAATGGCAGACGCGGGCGCAGGTGTCGGTGTTGTTGTTGCCAAAGACCGCGCGGGTCAGCTTCTGCACCAGGTAGGTTTCCTCGTTGGTGCAGCGGCTGGAGGTGATGACACCGATGCTTTTCTTGCCATGCTTTTCCTGAAGGCCGCGCATGCGGCCAGCGGCAAAGCTCAGCGCCTCGTCCCAACTGACCTCGCGCCAGGGCTCGTCGATCGTGTCGCGGATCATCGGGTTCAGGATGCGGTCCTTGTGGTTTGCATAGCCATAGGCAAAGCGGCCCTTGACGCAGCTATGCCCCCGGTTCGCCTTGCCGTGCTTGTAGGGCACCATCCGCACCAGTTCGTCGCCCTGCATTTCCGCCTTGAAGGAACAACCGACACCGCAATAGGCGCAGGTGGTCACGACGGAACGATCCGGCGTGCCCATCTCGATCACGGATTTTTCCTGCAGGGTCGCGGTGGGGCAGGCCTGCACGCAGGCGCCGCAACTGACACAGTCCGACGCCAGGAAATCGTCCCCGACGCCACCCGCAGACACCCGGCTGTCGAACCCGCGCCCCGAGATCGTCAGCGCAAAGGTGCCCTGCACCTCTTCGCAGGCGCGAACGCAGCGGTTGCAGACGATACACTTGGAGGGGTCGTAGGTAAAATAGGGGTTGCTGTCGTCCTTGGGCAGCCATTCCGGGTTGGCCTCACCGCTGGTGTTGCGGGCCTCGAAATGATTGGCAAACCCGCCCTGTTCGGGCGCCTTGTACCGCACGTCGCGCAGGCCGACGGCCCCGGCCATGTCCTGCAGCTCGCAATCGCCGTTGGCCGCGCAGGTCAGGCAATCCAGCGGGTGATCAGAGATATAGAGCTCCATAACGCCCTTGCGGATCTTGCGGACCTTGGCCGAGGTCGTGTCCACGACCATACCCGCCGCCACCGGCGTCGTGCAGGAGGCCGGCGTACCGCGACGGCCCTCGATCTCGACCGCGCAAAGGCGACAGGACCCAAAAGCCTCCAGGTTGTCCGAGGCGCAGAGCTTTGGCACCGAGATACCGATCTCGGCGGCGGCGCGCATGACGCTGGTGCCCTCGGGGACGGTGACCTCGAATCCGTCGATGGTCAGGGTGACGGGCGCACCCTGGCGGGCCGGGGTGCCCATGTCACGGTCGTCGGTCGGCAGGATGAAATCCTTCATTCGGCGGCCTCCTTCTGGCGGGCGAAATCATCGGGGAAATGGGTAACGGCGGACATGACGGGGAAGGGCGTAAAGCCCCCCAGCGCGCAAAGCGATCCATCCGTCATCGTCTCGCAAAGGTCGGTCAGCAGGGGCAGCGCGGCGGCGTCGCCCTCGGCGATCCGGTCCAGCGTTTCGACGCCCCGCACGGCGCCGATCCGGCAAGGGGTGCACTTGCCACAGCTTTCCACGGCGCAGAATTCCATCGCGAAGCGCGCCATTCCCAGCATGTCGGTCCGGTCATCGAAAACGGTCAGGCCCGCGTGGCCGATCAGCCCGCCCGCCTGGTCGAATTCCTCGTATCCCAGGGGCGTGTCGAATTTCGACACCGGCATATAGGCGCCCAAGGGGCCGCCCACCTGCACGGCCTTGACCGGGCGGCCTGAGGCCGTGCCGCCGCCGAGGTCGTTGACCACCTCGCCCAGCGAGATGCCAAAGGCGGTTTCGAACAGTCCGCCGCGCGCGACATTGCCCGCGATCTGCAGGGTCACGGTCCCGCGCGACCGGCCAAGGCCGAAGTCGGCGTAGTGTTTGCCCCCCTTCTCGAAGATCACCGGCACGGTGGCCAGGCTGATGACATTGTTCACCACCGTCGGGCGGCCAAGAAAGCCCTCCAGCGCCGGAAGCGGCGGCTTGGCCCGCACCACGCCACGCTTGCCTTCGAGCGAGTTGAGCAAGGACGTTTCCTCGCCGCAGACATAGGCGCCCGCGCCCTTGCGGATCTCCATGTCGAAAGCCCGGCCAGAGCACAGCACGTCATTGCCCAGAACGCCCGCGGCGCGGGCCAGTTCCACCGCGCGGGTCATGACGGCGATAGCGTCCGGGTATTCCGAGCGGAGGTAGACATAGCCCTTGGTGGCGCCGACACCCAGCCCCGCAATGGCCATGCCTTCGATCAGGGTAAAGGGGTCGCCTTCCATCACCATGCGGTCGGCAAAGGTGCCGCTGTCGCCCTCGTCGGCGTTGCAGACGATGTATTTCTGCGGCGCTTCAGCGTCATGCACCGTCTGCCACTTGATGCCCGTGGGAAAGCCGGCCCCGCCGCGACCGCGCAGGCCAGAGGTCTTCACCTCGTCGACGATCTGCTGGGCCGACAGGTCGAGCGCAACGCGCAGGCCCTTCAGCCCGCCATGCGACTCGTAGTCGTCCAGCGACAGCGGGTCGATCACGCCGACGCGGGCAAAGGTCAGGCGGGTCTGGCGCTTCATCCAGTCCAGCTCCTCGACCGGGCCAAGCGCCTTGGCGCTGGTGCCGTCAAGGATCGCAGCCGCATCGTGGGGTTCCGCCATGCCGAACCCGTGGCGGACCCCGTCGATGTCAACCTCGACCAGGGGTTCCAGCCAGATCATCCCGCGCGTGCCGGTGCGAATGATCTCCGCTTCAGGTGCCGCCGCGCGCAGGGCGTTGACTACGTCTTCGGCCCCCAGCGCCTTGGCGGCGCTGTCCATCGGAACGTAGATCTTCATGCGCCTGCCTCCGCCAGCAGTGTGTCCAGCCTGGCCGCATCGACGCGGCCCACCACGCGGTCATCCACCATCGCCGCCGGGGCACAGGCGCACAGACCCAGGCAATAGACCGGCTCGATCGTGACCGCCCCGTTGGGTGTCGTCCCGTGCCAGTCCAAACCCAGTTTCGACAGCAGGCCCTCGGCCAGTTCACTGCCGCCGACGGACTGGCAGGCCTCGGCGCGGCAAATCTTCAGCACATGGCGGCCTGCGGGCGCCTCGCGGAAGTCATGGTAAAAGCTGATGACCCCGTGCAGCTCCGCCCGGGTGATGTTCAGCGCCTCGCAGATCGGTGCGTGGGCCCCGGTCGGAATATGGCCGAAATTGTCCTGAATGGCATGCAGCAACGGCAGCAGCGGCCCTTCGAGGGACTGGTGCGCGGCGATGATGGTTTGCAGCTCGGCGGCGTCGAAATCGGCGCTGGCAGGCATGTCGTGGTCCTCCTGAATTGGCGCCAACTGGCACGTTCGGAGGGGGTCGCTTCAATAACGCTGTTCCGTCAGTCGATAGAAATCTTCTATCAAACTGGCGGCAGCTTACGCGCTTCTTTCAATAATGCCTGCAGAACCGGCGTGCGCGGATCCCTGTGGGGCAGGATCAAACCGACCTTGTGGTAGCGTCCGGCGCCTTGCAGTGGGACCAGTGCAATGTCCTTCCCCGCTGCCAGGAATCGCGCCAGATCCCCCGGCAGAACCGTTATGCAATGCCCCTCGATCACGCTGGCCACCAACGCGATGACCGAATTCGTTTCGATGCAGGCGCTGGGCCTGACACCGTTCTTGATGAAGAGGCGGTTGATGATCCGCCGGTTCTGCATGTCGGGCGTCAGAAGGGCCAGCTGCACATCGCTCAGGGCAGACCATTCGACGCTGTCCAGCCCGGCGAATTGAGACGATTTCGCGCAAACAAGCACGTAGCTTTCTTCGTACAATTCGGCGGTATCGACCCGGCCCAGGGGTTCGTTGTCGAGATAGGAAATCCCGGCGTCCGCCTCGAAATCATCCAGCAATTGCAGGATCTCGCGTGAATTGCGCGACAGGATCCGGAACCTGACATTCGGGTGCTTGGCGGCGAAAACCGTGCAGAGGTGCCCGGCCCAGGACTGGGCCGTGGGGATCACGGCAAGTCGAACCTCGCCCGCCAGACCTTTTCGGCTCATCCGCATCTCGTCACGCAACTGGCGGGCATCACCGGTGATCCGCTTGGCCCATGTCAGTGCGGTCTGTCCTTCCGGGGTCAGCCCCCCGAATCGCGACCCGCGATACACCAACTGAACGCCAAGCTGCTCTTCGAGCTGCTTGATCCCCGCCGACAAGGTCGGTTGGGCGATATTCATACCCTCTGCGGCCCGTCCGAAATGGCCCTCACGGGCCAATGCGATGAACATTTCCAACTTGTCGAGCATGATATCACTTTCCTATCGAAACCAACCTGTTCGATCCCGAATTTCGATGGAAATGTCCAGAGGCGCGGCCTGGCCTAGGTCGCCGACCCACCGTCCCCGGCCTTGGCGCTTTCGATAAGGACGCGGGCCATCTTTTCGGCCGTGCGGGCCGCCTCGGGCATGTTCCGAACATGCGCCGTGGCAATGGCCCCCTCTTTGAGCAGTGCCAGTTGCTCGGCCAGTTTTTCCGGCTCGGGAAGCTCCGCTTGGCGGCACAGCTCTGCAAGATAGTCTACGATCCGGCGTTTGTGTTCGGCAGCCAGCCGGTGCGCCGGATGGGCCTGGTCCCCGAACTCACCCGCAGCATTGATAAAGGCGCATCCGGAAAAACCCAGCCCCTTGAACGCCTTTCCCAGAAACCAAGTTTCAAGCGCAGAGAACATCGACAAGAGCCGCTCTTCGGGATCGGCTGACGCCTTTTCCATCTCAGCCATAAGCCAGTTGCGAAACCGTTCGTCGCGCAACTGCAAGGCGGCGAGGATCAATTCGTCTTTCGACCGGAAGTGCTTGTAGAGGGTCATCTTCGCCACGCCCGATTCGGCCAGGATGCGGTCGATGCCGGTCGCGTTGAAGCCGTGGATGTAGAAAAGTTTCAGGGCAGTTTCGACAAGGTCGTCACGACGCGACTTCAAAACGTTCCCTCCTGTTATCAGACAGTTCTGTATACTTATCCCGCTTTTTTGGCGATCTTTCAACGTGAAAGATAAACTCCACCGGTTCACAGCTCGGTGATAGGGGTTTGACAAATATACAGACCTGTCTGTTTTATAAGGGGCGCCACAAAGCGCGAACACATGAACCACACCAAGAGAGATCCCATGACACGTATCCCCCTTCCGGCCACCATCGACGACGCCCCCATCGCCTCGCGCCCGCTGCTCGAGGCGGTCAAGGCTTCGCTCGGCTCCGCGCCCAACCTGTTTCGCCTCACGGCCAACAGCCCCGCCGCGCTCGGCGGCTACCTGGAACTGAACGGCGCCCTGTCGAAAGGCGACCTGCCCGCCGCAACGCGCGAACGTATCGCCCTGGCCGTCGCGCAGGTGAATGGCTGCGACTATTGCCTGTCCGCCCATGCCTTCATTGGCAAGAACATGGTCAAGCTCGACGACGCCGAAATCGCGGCCAACCGCCGGGGTGGCTCGACCGACCCCAAGGCAGATGCCGCCGTCCGCTTTGCCGTGTCGCTGGTCAAGGCGCGCGGCAACGTGACCGAGGCCGAGGTCTCTGCCGTCAAGCTGGCCGGCTACAGTGACGCACAGATCGTCGAGATCGTGGCCCATGTCGCGCTGAACACGCTGACCAACTACATCAACGAGGCCTTCGGCACCCCGATCGACTTTCCGGTCGTGAGTTCTGACGCCGCCTGATCCCCCAGGTCCCCCCGGGGCGTCCCGGCACACTCCCTGTCCCCCCTCCACCGCCGGGGCGCCCACCTATCCCCAAGGAACCCAAGATGACCCGTCCGCCGATCCCCCCGTTCGACAAAGACAGCGCAGTGCACAAGGTCCGCATGGCCGAGGATGCCTGGAACACCCGCCAGCCCGAGAAGGTCGCGCTGGCCTATACGCCCGACAGCCAATGGCGCAACCGCGACGAGCGCTTCCAGGGCCGCGAACGCATCGTCGATTTCCTGTCGCGCAAATGGGCGCGTGAGCATGACTATCGCCTGATCAAGGAACTCTGGGCCCAGGACGGCAACCGCATCGCCGTGCGTTTCGCCTATGAGTATCGCGACGACAACGGCGCGTGGTTTCGCGCCTACGGCAACGAGAACTGGGAGTTCGCCGCCGATGGCCGGATGCAGCGACGCGTCGCCTCGATCAACGACCTGCCGATCCGAGAAGACGAACGCCTGATGCACTGGCCACAGGGGCCGCGCCCGCAGGATCACCCCGGCCTGACCGACCTGGGCCTCTGAGGAGAGAGATCATGCCCAATGCCTATGCCCAGATCGCCTTTACACCCACCGTGCGTGCCGAACAGCACCAGCACGGATCGGCAGAGATTTACGCGCGCGTCCTGTCCCCCGACCGCAACGATGGTGCCGCACTGACCGAACGCGAGGCCGCCTTCATCGAGGCCCGCGACGGCGTGTTCCAGGCCACAGTGTCCGAGACCGGCTGGCCCTATGTCCAGTTTCGCGGCGGCACGCCCGGATTTCTCAAGGTGATCGACCCGCAGACCGTCGCCTATGCGGATTACAGCGGGAACAAGCAGTACATCAGCACCGGCAACCTCCGCCGGAATGACCGCATCTCGATCCTTGCGGTGGACTTCGCGCGGCGCAAGCGGCTCAAGCTGCTGGGTCATGCCCGGATCACCGAAGATCCGTCGGTGATCGCCCACCTGAACCGGCCGGACGCGCCGGTTGCCGAACGCGCAATCGTGATCCACGTGGCGGCCTTCGACTGGAACTGCCCCCAGCACATCCCGGTGCGCCGCACCGACGCCGAATACGGCGAGGAAATCCGCCGCCTGCGCGAACGGATCGCCGAACTCGAGCAACAGCGTTTCACCAGGGCCTGACCCGCCCGACGCCGCCCCCGGAGATGATCCGGGGGCGGTTTTCATTTACCTGCAAAGAATTGGAGCCTGCCATGCCCACCGTCACTGCAGCCTTTGTCCACGCCATCACCGCAGCCGCCAACCTGACACTGACCGCAAACGGAGAAATCCTGTCCGGCGGGGTCGCTGTCCACCGGGTGGCGCCACTCCACGATGGTCAACTGGACGACCAGAGTTTTTTCGACCTCATCTGTTGGATCGCACGGCGCCATCCCGACCGCGTGGCCCTGATGGCTGCCTATGCCGATGCGATCCGAATGGATGACCTCGGCGTTCTGGGCCTCGCGCTCAAGACCGCGCCGACTCTGCGTGCCTCGCTGGTGCGGTTGGAACGCTACTTTCGCCTGCTTACGGATACGGCTGTCTACCGGCTGGACACCAGCGAAACACCTGTGCGGCTGGTGCTCGAAGGTCGGACTCAGGATCACCCGGCACTGACGCTGCGCAACGAATGCGCGCTTGCCGGCTTTGCCCGCAACGCGCGGGACTTTGTCCGTGACGGGCTGACACCGGAATTTGTCACCTTCCGGCATACCTGTTCCGGCGATCCCGCCCACTACGAGGCGCATTTCGGCTGCCCCGTGATCTTTGGCGCGGACCGGGATTCCATCGCCCTGTCGTCTCGGTCGCTGGACCTTCCCAACCGCCTCGGGGACGAGGCGCTGTCGGACTTCCTGACCCGGCACCTGGATCAGGAACTGGGTCCCGTGGAACAGGAACCGCCACTGCGCGCGGACCTCTGCCGCCGCTTGTCCACCGCGCTCAGCACCGGGATTCCGCGCGCCGCCTCCCTGGCGCGCGACATGGGGATGAGCGAACGGACCTTCTTTCGTCGCCTGTCGGACGAAGGCACCACCTATCGTGACGTGGTCCGCGAGGTGCAGGTCAAACTTGCCCGCGACCTGCTGGAGCACAGCGACTGCAGCATCGCCGAGGTCGCCTTTCTGACCGGCTTCGCCGAGCAAAGCGCCTTTGGCCGCGCCTTCAAACGCTGGGTCGGACAGGCCCCGGCGCAGTATCGCAACAGGGCTTGCGACGTGCCGCGCCTGCCCCAGGGCGCGGTCATGGCAGGGACTGCCCAAAGGCTGGCAGGCGGGGCCGATACGGTCAGGGCCGGGACGGTTTAATCTCATTACATCAACAGGATGAGGCGCCGTCCCTCATCAAGGAAAATCGGGGCCAGCGCCCCGGGCAACGCCAAAACGAAAGGCCCAAGACATGGAACTGACCTCCGCACCGGCCCGCCCGGGTCCCGACGCACCGCGCCATCGCCGAGTAACCATCGTACATGCTCCACAAAGCTCGCCCTGGTTGCGTGGCATGCGCGAGATGGTCTCGCTCCTGATCGCGGCACTGGCCGGAGCCCTGGCCACCGGCAGCCTCGCCACG